>Ga0209024_1002335_pt1 | contig 11407 bp, 9 predicted proteins | sample AutmiccommunBRH5_FD_187380 | JGI IMG/M metagenome (GOLD analysis project Ga0209024, IMG submission 187380) | Deep subsurface microbial communities from Mt. Terri, Switzerland - Autotrophic microbial communities BRH/5 (SPAdes) (version 2) | ecosystem: Environmental > Aquatic > Deep subsurface >...
CGCGTTGCGCCCGACCTGGGAACTGTCGGCGAGCAATTGAATGCGGAGTGGCTGGACATTGAGCAGAACAAGCCCTGGATCAGCCTTGCTTTAAGCGACGATCTGGCGCTGCAAAACCTCTTTCAAAACACAGCACTGTACAAAAAACTGCAATTGTCGCTGCGCTGGTCAGGCAGCATCGCGGCGCTTTCGGCCTTGCACCGGGGTGAAGTGCGTGTGGCTGGCTGCCACTTGCCTGTGGGGCTTGACGAACACTCGCATGTGCATCAAATCATGCGTCGCTGGTTGCGCGGGTCAAACCTGTCGGTGGTTGAACTGTTTGAGCGCGACATCGGCTGGATGAGCCGCCCCGTGGCCAGCCCGCCCACACTGGACGATGTTGCCAAGCGGCGCGCGCTGCTGGTGAACCGAAACTCGGCTTCATCCACCCACCACCAGTTGAATGCCTTGATTACGAAAGCCGGCCTGAACCCGGAAGAACTGCCGGGCTATTATCACGAAGAAAATTCACACTTGGCTGTGGCCTGTACCATTGCGGCAGGGCATGGTGATTTGGGTTTGGGCATTCGCGCGGCGGCCAACCACTATGGCTTGCAGTTCCGCCCGGTGTCCAAGGAACAGTATTTTTTGGTGCTGCACAACAATGACCTGAATTACCCCGCCATGGAAATCATGCTGCCCTGGCTTACCAGCCCGGAGGTTTTGGCCCAGGTCGAGCAAACGGCGGGCTACAGGGCAACACGCTTGGGCAGAACACAGGCGTTGGAAGTGTTCCTGAATGAAATTCAGGAGAAATAAGCCCCTCATCCCTCTTTTTGGTGTGCCAAAACTGTGCAGCGCAACAAAATTATGTAAAGTTTTGCATAATTTAACGATTTACTGCTTTCCCAAACCCACAAATTCCTGCACGGGCAGTATTCAGTTGCGCAACCGGTCTGCCAAAAACTCAACGCACACCCGCAAGCGCGCCGAACTGGCCAAACGCGATGGGTACACCGCATACACATTGGCTTCCTGGCTGTATTTCGGCAACACGCGAACCAGCTTTTTGCTGCGCAGGTGAGGTGCCACATCCCACACGCTGCGCAAGCCCACACCATGGCCATCGACCATCCATTGCCTAACCGACTCGCCGTTGTTCGACGACAGCGAACCACGCACCCGAACGGTTTCCTCCCCGTGTGAACCTTGCAGCACCCAGCGCCCCGGTTGCTGATCGCGCTCGCGAATCACCAGGCATTGGTGATTCTGCAGATCAGCCAATTCATGCAGCGCAGGTGCCTGTTTCAAATAAGCCGGGCTGGCGCACAGAATGCGCTGGTTGCCTGCGATGCGGCGGCATATCAAACCCGGTTCCGTAATTTCCCCAAGTCGAATGTCCAGGTGAAACCCCTCCGTCAGCAAATCAACCGGGCGGTCAATCAACTCCAGTTGAACCTCCAGCTCGGTGTACTGCCTGGCCAGTTCCGACAAGGCCGGTGCCAGGCGCGACCGACCGTAGCCAGTGCTTGAACACACCCGCAACAACCCCCTTGGAATAGATCGCTCTGCTGACAGGGCATCCATCAAATCCTGGGAGGTATCAAGCACCCGCTGCCCCCACTCCACGCAGGTTTCCCCCACTTCAGTCAACGACAAACTGCGGGTTGTGCGGTGAAACAACTTCAGCCCCAAACGCTGCTCAAGCTGTGCAAGTCGCTTGCTGATGTAGGCTGTTGACACCCCCATCGCCCGCGCACATGCCGACAGTGAGCCATGCCGACACAAGGCAAGCATCAGATCCAGTTCTTCCAGGGAAGGAGGTTTTGACCTCATTAATTAACCTATCGATTGAAGATAATTTAACTTATAACAGTATTATCAACTTTCAAGTTAAGCAATACACTGAAGGCTTCAACCTTACATTCAATCAGGAATGCTCATGAACCCCCGAAAAATTGCGGTACTGGCCGGCGATGGCATTGGCAATGAAGTAACCCCAGAAGGCCTGCGCGTGCTGGAAGCGGCTGCACGCCGCTACAATCTTGACCTGCAATTCACCCACTTTGACTGGGCACACTGCGATTACTACCTGAAACACGGCCAAATGATGCCAAGCGACTGGTTTGACCAACTCGTGAACTTCGACGCCCTGTATTTCGGCGCTGTGGGCTGGCCCGACAAAGTGCCCGATCACATTTCCCTGTGGGGTTCGCTGTTGAAATTCCGTCGTGAATTCGATCAGTATGTAAACCTGCGCCCAGTGCGGCTGATGCCTGGCATTCCATGCCCGCTGGCCAACAAGAAAGTGGGCGACATTGATTTCTACGTGGTTCGGGAAAATACCGAAGGCGAATATTCATCCGTCGGTGGCCGCATGTTTGAAGGCACTGAACGCGAAGTTGTGCTTCAGGAAGCTGTGTTCACCCGCAAGGGCACTGACCGAATTCTGAAGTACGCATTTGACCTGGCGCAAAGCCGCCCGAAAAAGCACCTGACCTCTGCCACCAAATCCAATGGCATAGCGATCAGCATGCCCTATTGGGACGAACGTGTTGAATCCATGGGCAAACAGTACCCCGATGTGCATTGGGACAAATACCACGTGGACATTCTTGCAGCGCGCTTTGTGCTGAGCCCGGAACGTTTTGATGTGGTGGTCGCGTCCAATCTGTTCGGCGACATCCTTTCCGACCTGGGACCTGCCTGCACCGGCACCATTGGCATTGCACCGTCGGCCAACCTGAATCCTGAAGGCACATTCCCCTCCTTGTTCGAGCCAGTGCACGGTTCCGCACCCGACATTTACGGCAAGAACATCGCCAATCCGGTTGCCATGATCTGGTCGGGCGCGATGATGCTTGATTCCATCGGTCAGGGTGACCCCAAATTCAAGGCAGCACACGATTCCATTCTGAAAGCAATCGAAACAGTGTTGGTGGATGGCCCCCGCACACCCGACATGGGCGGCAAAGCCACCACATCTGATGTGGGCAAAGCAATCGCAGAGTGCATTCAATAAGCGTGCGTCGATGAATCAATTCAATGTGCTCTCAGGTATTCTGGGTGTCACCTCCCCCGTGTTTGCCATGGTTTTCATGGGGTTGGTGTTGCGCAAAGTCAAGCTGATCAACGATTCCTTCATTCAAACAGCCTCCACGCTGACCTACAAAGCCACCATGCCCACGCTGTTCTTTCTGTCAATTTGGCAGGCAGACTTGCAAAGCGCATTCAATGCAAAACTGGTGTTTTTCTTGTGCGCCGCCACACTCGCTGGTTTTCTGGCCAGTTGGTGGTGGGCCAGCAAGTTCACGCCCTACAGCCAGCGCGGGGTGTTTGTACAGGGCGCGTTTCGCGGCAACTGCGGCGTGGTCAGTTTCGCCCTGGTGGCCAGCTATTACGGCGACTATGGCCTGTCAGTCGGTGGTGTGCTGGTGGGTTTCACCATCCTGTTGTTCAACGTACTTTCGGTATTGATCCTTTCCATTTACAGCCCCACATTAAAATTCAGCCCCGCAATGGCGGGCAAGGAATTGCTGAAGAATCCACTGATCATTGCAGTGGTGTTGGGCATGGCGGCCAGCGCCATCAAACTGTACATTCCCGATTGGTTGTTGAAATCCGGGGAATACTTCGCAGGCCTTACTCTGCCCCTGGCACTGATCTGCGTGGGCGGCACCCTGTCGCTGGCCGGGGTCAGGGCATCAGGCATGGCAGCAATTGAATCCAGCGCAATCAAAATCGCAATACTGCCTGTGCTGGCATGCGCTGCAGCCTGGGCAGTGGGCATTGAAGGCCGCGAGCTCGTTATCCTGTGGATGTTTTTTGCCAGCCCCACTGCCGCTGCAAGCTTTGCCATGGCAGTGGCTGCTGGCGGTGACGGCAAGCTTGCGGCCAACATCATTGCGCTGACCACACTGGTGTCAATTGCCACCATGACAATCGGCATTTATGCGCTCACCGCCCTGGGGCACTAGGGGCGCGCGTTAAACTGCCTGATCAACCCAACAAGAATTCAATCAGCAGGTAGCAGTACATGGATGCGGACAAAACATGGGACGTCAATATCAGCACAAGCCGGGAATGGGCGCTGCTGCTGATTCTCGCGGGCATCCAGTTCACACACATCCTCGATTTCATGATCATGATGCCGCTGGGCCCGCAACTGACGCAGGCCTTTTCCATTTCCGATGCGAAGTTCGGCTTGCTGGTGTCGGCTTACACTTTCGCGGCCGGTGCGTCAGGCCTGCTCGCCTCGCTTTACATTGACCGGTTCGAGCGCCGCCGCTTGCTCCTTGTTTTGTATTTCCTGTTCGCTGTGGCAACTCTGGCCTGCGGCCTGGCACCCACTTACGAAACACTGATGGGTGCGCGTGTTGCCGCGGGTTTGTTCGGGGGCATCTTGTCGGCCATGATACAGACCATTGTGGCCGACGTGGTGCCCTTTGCCCGACGGGGCAAAGCCATGGGTGTCATCATGACATCGTTCTCGGTGTCCACCGTCATGGGCGTTCCGCTGGGTTTATTCGTGGCAGCCCATTCAAGCTGGCACACACCTTTTTTTGGCATTGCAGGCATCAGCTTCGTGTTGGTGGTGGCGGCCGTTTACGTCATCCCGACCTTGCAGGGTCACTTGCATGCGCGGGGTGAAACTGGCCCGCTACAAGGCATCGCGCAAGTGCTGCGCGACCCCAACCACCTGATTGCATTCTGTTTCTCGTTTTGCATGATCTTCGCCGGGTTTTCCATCATCCCGTACATCACGATTTACATGCAGGCGAATGCCGGGCTTTCCCCTTCCGACATTCCGCTGATTTATCTTGCCGGTGGCGCAGCCACGCTGTTCAGCGCGCAGATCATCGGCAAACTGAGCGACAAAATCGGCAAGCTCAAAATGCTGCAGATCATCGCCACCATCGCGATCATCCCCATGGCTTTGATCACCCAAACTGAAGGCATGGGCAAGATCGCAATCTTGATCATCACCACCTGTTTTTTTGTGTTTGTCAGCGGAAGAATGATTCCAGGCATGGCCATGGTCAGCGCTGCGGGCAATCCGAAAAACCGGGGCACCTTCATGACGCTGAATTCGTCCATGCAATCAGCCGCAATGGGGTTGGCTGCCCTGGTTGGCGGGCATTTGATCGAAAGAAACGTGGAAGGGCTGATAGAAAACTACTGGCTGTGCAGTGTGATCGCCATTGTGTTCAACGTCATCGCAATGCTGATCGCCCGGCAAATCAAGGTGTACCGATAAGGGGGCCTGAATGTTCAGCTTGCCATGCGGCGAATGATTGACGACACCACCATGCGAAGCCCCTTGATTTCTTTCGCCTCCAGTGGGCGCTTGTCTTTCAGGTCTTTGTCTTTACACAGCTCTTCAAGCTTGCTTTCAATTTCTTTCAACAGTTCAAGTTGTTGTTTCATGATCACTTACTAATAGAATCGCGTAGGCGAAATATACACGCTAGCACACGCGCTTTGGATGACAGTTTTGTGACACGCCACTGCCCCAGATTGCAACAGTTTCAATGGTTTGATCTTTGCTTGCACAGTTGGGTTATTGAGCAACATGGACGTATTCAATGAACCTGCGCTACAGCATGAACCGCATTTCAATCACCACAATTTTGCTGGGCATCGGCCTGTACTGCACACAGGCCATGGCCGGTGATTGGCCGGTTTTCGGCGGCAACTGGGATCACCAGCGGCACGCGGAATTTTCACAAATTACGCCAGCCAACGTAGAGCAACTGGGCACAGCCTGGGAATTTGACACCGGTGTGTCGTCCAGTTTTCAGGCCACGCCCATTGTGGTTGAGGGGGTGATGTATGTTTCACTGCCCTTTAACCATGTGGTTGCACTACACGCCGACAGCGGCAAGTTGATCTGGCGATATACACATGACCGCCTTAAAAGTCGAAAAATGTGTTGCGGCCCGGCAAACCGGGGGGTTGCTGTCAGTGGCGGGAAGGTGTTCATGGGCACGGTTGATTCACGCCTGCTGGCACTGGATGCACGCACGGGTCAAAAACTTTGGGACATTGATGTAACCAAAGGCGAACAGGGTGTGCAGGAAGACGCTGCCAGCCTGGGCTCGCAATTTGACACGCAGGGCGGCAAGCTCGAGGTGTCTGGTGCATCAGGCGCTGGCATCAACATGGCACCCATGGTGTTTGATGGCAAAGTGATTGTCGGCATTACCGGCGTGGGCTATGGCTTGCACCTGGATTCACCCGACCCTGATGCGCCCCTGGGTTCGGTGGTGGGCATTGCGGGCAACTACGGGCGCCGTGGTTTTATGGCGGCTTACGATGTCGACACAGGTGCGCTGGCCTGGAAATTCGACACGGTTCCTGACAAGGGCTGGGAGGGAAAATTCACCCAGACAACCCCGGATGGCGTGCCGCTACCCCGAAACATTGAACAGGAAAAAGCGGCAGCAGCGAACTATCCCGATGCATGGCAATTCGGCGGCGGATCGGCCTGGAGCACTCCGGCCATTGACCGCGAAAACGGCATTCTGTATTTCGGCACAGGCAATCCTTCACCGCAAATGGAAGGCTCTTCACGACCCGGCGACAACCTGTACACGGCCTCGCTGGTGGCCCTTGACGTGCGCACTGGCCAATTGAAATGGCATTACCAGCAAGTGCCACACGACATGTGGGGCTACGATGTGGCCAGCCCACCCGTGTTGTTCAGCACCACGGTGAAAGGCAAGCCGGTTAAGGCTGTTGGGCAGGCTGGAAAAACCGGCTGGTTTTATGTGCACAACCGCATCACGGGCGAATTGCTGTTCAAAAGCGAAGCCTTTGTGCCACAGAACAACATGTTCACCTTGCCCACCGAACAGGGCAATGTAATTTACCCCGGCGTGATTGGCGGCTCGAACTGGTCGCCAGTTTCCGTGGATGAACAACGCCGAATGGTGTTTATCGCGGGCATTCACTGGCCCGTGAAATACCAGCTGCACGAATTGAAGGCCAAGGGCAACAAACCCGCCCTGAAGTATTCGTCCATGTCGCCAATTGAGGAGGGCGACAAATACGGCCTGTTGTCAGCCATTCACCTGGACACTGGAAAACTGCTGTGGCAACACAAGGTAAAAGCACCCTTGATTGGTGGCGTATTAAGCACACAAACAGGCTTGGTGTTTTCTGGCGAAGGCAGCGGTGAATTTTTTGCGCTCGACGCAAACACGGGCAAACGGGTGTGGCAACAAGACAACCCGGCGGGTGTGAATGCGCCGCCCATTAGCTATGAAGTCGAGGGAAAACAGTACCTGGCCGTGGCCGTGGGCGGCAACAAATTGTTTGGCTTCAAACAGGGGCAAACCATCAAGGCCTGGGCACTGACAACTAAATGAGCAGCCAGTGATTGTCCAGTTCCAGCGCATCAGCCGAACTGGCTGGCAGATGCCCCAGCCACACACGATCGGCCTGCGCAGCCAGCGCACAGGCTGAAGTGGCTGCGAATTGGGCCAGGCGTTGCCCTGAGACACTGACGTGCAGCGCTGCATTGCTTTGGGTGCAACTGACCACGAAACCTTGTGGCGTAGCAACAATGTCACCGGCATAACCCTTCATGCCTGCTGATTCGGGCGCGGTGCGCAAACCCTGATCACTGAGCAGGGCCAGCACGGGTGCATCATTTTTTCTTGAAGCATTGCCATGGTGTGCCTGCATGGCTATGCCCACCACACCATCCGCATGCAGGGCCATGTGCCGCAAGCTCAGTTGCGTGTCTTCAAGTACCCACTGCTTTAACACCTCGCCTGTCGCAGGCTTCAAAGCCACCAACGACGAATCCATTTGGTTCAAATTCAGCTGCGTGCGCCCCATGTCGGCGTGGGTTTGAATACCGCCATTGGCCACCAACAAAAAAGGTTCTGCAATGCCCAGTCCGCCTTGCGGCAACACCAGCATTTCATGGGGATCGTGCCCTTGTGTGGGCCACACGTCCAGCAACTCAAGCGTGGTTTTGTCGCGCACCGCCAAAACCCCGCTGCCGCTCAGCATGTCGGTTTCTGTGGTGTACACATACTTGCCATTCACCGCGCTGTGGCCGTTAAATTGGCGGTCGGCATCTTGCCAGGTTCGCGATGCATCGCCAGTGCGAATGTTCAAGCGCATCATCCAGTCACCGGGGCGGCGCGCAATCACCAAATATTCGTCGCCTTGCAAATGCATCAGCCCGTGGGGGCGCGTGGGCAAATCAACAGCCTGTTGCACCGTGAACAAGTGCGGCTGTGCCGGGTCTGCATTCAACACCCCGGCCTGAAAACCACCACCCGGCAATTGCCATGCGGCCAGCAAAGTGGCCGGTGTTGAATTTAGGGAAAGGCGCGCAGTTTTCGCCGCCCCAACCATGGGCTGCATGGCCAGCACCACACTGGCAGCACTCAATGTGCGCAGAAAATGGCGGCGTTGCACTTGCAATTCAATCCCCATCCGAGGAAGAAAACTGGATTGACACTTTCAAGCCTTTGGCAACATCCTGCTCCATAAAACCTTTCAATACCTTCAATGCTTTCACCGATTGTTCAATGGTGGCGGGCTTGGCCACGTCATTGGCCTGCAGTGCGGTGTTGGCTGCATCACTGTGCTTCATCAAGGTGTCTGCCAATTCGATTTGGCCCAGCCCGCGCAAATAGGCCTCCAGGGGCACCACATGTCGGTTCGCCTGCGGAACCATTGCACTGTTCAACACCAGCAAATGTTGAATGCCCCGCCACTGGGCCACCCACGCTTTTTTGCTCAAATCCAGCGCAGAAAAAGGCCATTCACTGGCACCCGTTTCTGTCTGTGAATCTTTGTTTTTCAACAACGGTTTTTCCATGCGCTCCCAGCTAAGGTTGTGCAATGCGCCCACCACCTGGTTGAAATACAGTTGCATGTTTTCGGGCAACTCTTTCCATTGCAGGCCGCCCACAGTGCGCTGAATGTCTTTCACCACTTCATGCGCGTATTCACATTCTGCGGACCCCGGTTTAAAGCCCGGCTGAAACATCAAATATTCAAACGCCGGAAAGCCTTTTGCCGGGCTGCCCACCAAGGCCATTGCCTGCTCCCCTTTGGGCTGCTTGTTGATGGCACGCGCCAGCAACTTCTCGCGCAGGGGGCGAAAATCAATTTGGCGCACCGTGTTGTTTTCAAGCAGGGGGCCAATCACCACTGCCGACAATTCCAGCCACGCCAGGTAGGCTTCCGAATAACGCTTCTTCAGCGCACTCAAACTTAAATCGCCTTTGCAATATTTGGCGGTTGAATCGTCCAGTTGCTGCAACCCTTGCAGCAAGGTTGTGGTGTCTTCCCGGTAATGGTGATTCACCGCACTGCCAAGCACCTCGGACACTTCGTAATACGGAAACAGCATGGCACTTCTGTCCGCTGGCTTGGCGGCCATGGCCAAATTGCTCGACAACAAAACCCCACACCCAACCGCGATCAGGCCCAAGGCACGAAACAAACCACTTTTCATTACAAAGACTCCACAAATCGAATCAAGGCCGCGCGGTCATCCGCTGAATAGTTCATGAAACGGTTTTTGCTCTGTTCCGCCTCACCGCCGTGCCAAAGAATAGCCTCTTCAACGCCATTGGCGCGGCCGTCGTGCAACAGGCGCATGTGATTGTTCACGTCGGGAATCAAACCGATTCCCCACAGGGGCGGCGTTTTCCATTGACGGCCGCTGGCTTTGAAGTCTGGTCGATTGTCGGCCAGTGCTTCACCCATGTCATGCAACAACAGGTCGGTGTAGGGCCAAATTTCCTGCCCTTCCAGGGCTTTACTGCTTAAGGCCGGAAACGGCACTTTGCCTGTGGTGTAGGAAGGCCGGTGGCACACTGAACACTGCGCCTGATCAAACAACTTCTGACCCTTCAGCACACGTGCATCGTCCACATTGCGGCGCGCCGGTGGCGCCAGCACTGCTTGATAAAACACAATTTCATTGAACAGTTTGTCGCTTAATTCGGGTTCATTTTTGGTGGAACCGTTGGGCGCATTCAAGCAATCGGTTTGTGCCTTGGTGCAGTTTTCATCCGGAAACAGACTGCTTGTAATACCGATGTCACCCAAAAACGCACCTGCAGTTTGATGGGCCAGACTGGCCACATTGGCCTTCCAGCCAAAACGCCCCAACATTTCACGCTGTGCGTACGCATCCCACACCCTGTTGGGCATGCCCTTGATGGCATCGGGCCGCGCGGCCTGTTGCTTTGCATTGGCCAGTACTTCCTGTTCATCAACCGCTTCCAGCAAGCCCAAACCGATGACCTGCGGCGCAATGCGCGGGCTGACCATCACCTTGGGGTGCATCGGGCCGTAAGCCAAATCCGCGAATGAATAACCTGGTTTTTGCAACACATAAGGCGTGCCATCAGGATATTTGCCGTGCAATGGCGTTGTTTCAATGTTGATCTTCCCTTCGGGCTTTACGCCGTCCACGGCCGCATTGTTCAGCTGATCCCCGTAGGTGGGTTCGGGCACCACGCCGTGGTGTGGCCCTGTGCCGGGAATGGAAATCCGGAACAACAAATCAACGGGTTGTTCGCTGTTCAAGCGGTTCAGAATTTCCGGCGGCTTGCCGCGACCGTCCTGCACGTGGCAACCACCACATGAACGGGCAATGAAGTGCGGCCCCAAACCATCACGTGCAGTGGTGGACGCTGGGGCTTGAACCCAATTGCGTTTGAAAAACGAATTGCCAATTGCAAAGCGTGTGCGTTCCTCGTTGGGCAAATTGGCGACAGGAAATGAAAACGCGTTGCGACCATCGGCAAACACCGTTGCATCGCCCGCGGTGCGGGACGTCATGCCTTGAGTGGCCGCCCATGCCCCACCGCCGGCAAGCAGCGTGGCCAGACAAACCCAGGCAAATTTTTTGATAGTCACTTTTTCTGTCACCTTAGGGCTGGGTCAATGTCAAGCGGGTAATGCCCAGCGCATTGGCTGACTCGACCAGCAGGCTGCTCTGTTCCACCAAACTGGCCACTGTGGCTTTAATTCGCTTGGGGCCTGGTGCATCAGCGCCACCAATGATTTCACGATCGAATGGTGCCTGAATGGCTGTGGCTGCATTCACGGAGTTCTGAATTTGCACGGTAGTTCGCTTGGCGACACCCGGAGATTTCGATGCCACCAATTCCGCAAGTGATGGAACTTTCAGCACGGCACCATTGGCCTGTTTGTAGGTGCCGGTCCACACATTCAAAATGCCTTGGGCATTGCTTACAGCATCGCGGTGGGTGTTGTCGGAAAAACAGGAATGTTCATCTTCCTGATCCTGACTGAACAGGGCCACCTCCAGGCGTTCGCCGGCCAATTCACCACGCGACAAGGACCCCAAACCCACCAGCATTTTGCGCACGGATTCTTTGCCATCTTTCTCGAAGGCAGCGCGGAAATTGTCAGGCTTGCCGGG
>Ga0209024_1002336_pt1 | contig 11406 bp, 8 predicted proteins | sample AutmiccommunBRH5_FD_187380 | JGI IMG/M metagenome (GOLD analysis project Ga0209024, IMG submission 187380) | Deep subsurface microbial communities from Mt. Terri, Switzerland - Autotrophic microbial communities BRH/5 (SPAdes) (version 2) | ecosystem: Environmental > Aquatic > Deep subsurface >...
CCCGTTTGATCAGCGCGCGGCTGTTGAAACAGCATTTATGGAACGAGAAGCAAGGGAGTCAGGGTCAAAGAAGGGTGCCTCAGGTGAGCCATGGCAGAAGGTGAAATTTGATCGCCAGATAATTGCGATTGCGCGCGTAGCTGGTGCAGATGCAATCTACAGCGATGACGAGAAGCTTTCCGGCTTTGCAAAATCTGTCGGAATGGACGTGCGGAGCACTTGGGATTTACCAGTTCCCGACACTGCGCGCGATTTGTTTGCAAATCTCTCGCCTGATAACCCGTAACCATTGTTCATCTGAGGGATGGTATGGACCTTCGAGCTGAGTTGGAGAACCTGAAACCGCGGCGCAAGCAGCTCGTGTTCGACGTGGTCGAAAGCCTCGGATTCGACACATCCGACTGGGTTGCTTCGGCGAAAAACCCAAGAAAAATTAAAGCAAATCCAAAATATTGTTACGATTGGTCATTCGTTCAGCCAGGGAAGGTCGCAATTTTTAATCTCTGGCATGATGCAATGAAAATTGAAGGCGAGGCTATCGTCTATCGGGACAATTTTCGGAGCAATGCCGCTTATCATCGCGCCAATGGCGGCAAGACGCAGTGGATTGTAAGAGGGCTTAAATTGGATCGTGACGCAGGTCGCGCTGCCCGAGAAAGTCTGCCCATTCGGGTTCTCATCGTTGATGGCGAGCGTAGAGCAACGCAGGATCCACATTCAGATTCCTCCCAAGTGTCCCGCCGAGAGTTGGACGCCGAACCGTGGCATATTCGGGATTATAATCCCGAAACAGGGGAGGTTGTTTTAGCGAGAGGGGCGCGGCAATCGATCTATGTAGATCAATTCGATAGCGAATCATTGAGCGCAGATGTCGAGCGCAAACAGATGAGCAGCACAGTATATTCAAGAAACAGAGATGTGCGTTTGGCTGCTTTAAAACGCTCGAAGGGTAAATGCGAATATTGCGACGAGCCGGGATTTCTAACCCCTAGCGGACGAATTTATCTCGAAACACATCATGTGGTCCCGCTGAGTGAGGGCGGTCCAGATTCCGTGGACAACGTCATTGCAGTTTGCCCGCTCGATCACCGCAAAGCCCACTATGCTCACGATGCCGCTGCTATCCAAATGGCGATGATCGCAATTCTTAAGCAAAGCAAAATGGGAGCTTCGAGCTAAGCTTTAGCTCCCATTCCAGATTCAATCATGCTCGCGCCCACCCGCGCCCATATACAGCTCGCGCCCAGTTTCCTCATAAACCTGGCTCATTTCCGCCATGCCCTTCTCGGCCTCTTCCGCCGCGATAAAGCCCGCGCTGTCCTGGTTCTGCAGCTTCGCAAATTCCCGCACCTCCTGGCTGATCTTCATCGAGCAGAATTTCGGGCCGCACATGCTGCAGAAATGCGCGGTCTTGGCGCCTTCGGCGGGGAGCGTCTGGTCATGGTACTGCTCCGCCGTGTCGGGGTCGAGCGACAGGTTGAACTGGTCGCGCCAGCGGAATTCGAAGCGCGCTTTCGATAGCGCGTCGTCGCGGACCTGCGCGGCGGGGTGGCCCTTGGCGAGGTCGGCGGCGTGGGCGGCGAGCTTGTAGGTGACGACGCCGACCTTCACATCGTCGCGGTCGGGCAGGCCCAGATGCTCCTTGGGCGTGACGTAGCAAAGCATCGCGGTGCCGTACCAGCCGATCTGCGCCGCGCCGATGCCGCTGGTGATATGGTCGTAGCCCGGCGCGATGTCGGTGGTGAGCGGCCCGAGCGTGTAGAAGGGCGCCTCGCCGCACGCCTCCAGCTGCTTTTCCATATTCTCCTTGATCTTGTGCATCGGGACGTGGCCCGGCCCCTCGATCATCACCTGAACATCCTGCGCCCAAGCGCGCTTGGTGAGCTCGCCGAGCGTGTAGAGTTCGGCGAACTGCGCCTCGTCGTTCGCGTCATAGATGCTGCCGGGGCGGAGGCCGTCGCCGAGGCTGTAGGCGACGTCATAGGCCTTCATGATCTCGGTAATCTCGTCGAAGCGTTCGTAGAGGAAGCTTTCCTTGTGATGCGCGAGGCACCATTTCGCCATGATGCTGCCGCCGCGCGACACGATGCCGGTCATGCGCTTCGCCGCGAGGGGGACGTAGGGCAGGCGGACCCCGGCGTGGATGGTGAAATAGTCGACGCCCTGTTCGGCCTGCTCGATCAGCGTGTCGGCAAAGATTTCCCAGGTCAGATCCTCGGCGACGCCGCCGACTTTCTCGAGCGCCTGATAGATGGGGACGGTGCCGATCGGGACGGGCGAGTTGCGGATGATCCATTCGCGCGTGTCGTGGATGTTGCGCCCGGTCGACAGGTCCATGACGGTGTCGGCGCCCCAGCGGATCGACCAGACCATCTTGTCGACCTCGGCCGCGACGTCGGATGCGACCGCGCTGTTGCCGATATTGGCGTTGATCTTGACCAGGAAGTTGCGGCCGATCGCCATCGGTTCGGATTCGGGGTGGTTGATGTTGCTGGGGATGATCGCGCGGCCGCGCGCGACCTCGTCGCGGACGAATTCGGGGGTGACATAATCGGGAATGCTGGCGCCGAAGCTTTCGCCGTCGCGCTTATATTCGGACAGGCGCGCGCGGCCGAGATTCTCGCGCTCGGCGACATATTCCATCTCGGGCGTGATGATGCCCTGGCGGGCGTAGTGCATCTGGCTGACGTTCGCGCCGGGTTTGGCGCGGAGGACCTGGCGGCGGACGTTGGGGAAGGCGGGGACTCCTCCAGAGCGATCCGGGCCGAGCTGGCCGTTGTCTTCGGGCTTCACTTCGCGCTGGGTGACCTCTTCGACGTCGCCGCGGCCGCGGATCCACTGGCTGCGGATTTCGGGGAGGCCGGCGTTGATGTCGATCGTGGCATTGACGTCGGTGTAGGGGCCGCTGGTGTCATAGACGCGGACGGGGGGCTCGCCCGACGAGGGTTCGAGCAGGATCTCGCGCATCGCGACGCGGATGCCGCTGCCGGTCTGGGTCGCGACGTGGATCTTGCGGCTGCCGCGGATCGGGCCGGTGGTGACGCCGATGGGGGTGGCGGCGCTCTTGTCGAGGCGGGAATCGATGTCGGCCATGTGCAGTCGCTCCATATGTTCGGAGCGAGAATGGGATTCCGGCCTAGGAACGCCAACCCTCCCTCCGCCGGTATTAGCCGGATCAGGTTCAACGGGTCGCGGTCTATTCCGCTCTCAACCGGCCATCACAGACGCGGCTCCCCGGGGATGGGAGGGTTATAGGGGGCGGGGGGTGCGCTGTCCATTGATGATGGGGATGGGGCGGTGGTAAAGCGCGGCGAGGGAGAGATTGATGCGGATGATCGCGGCGGTTTTGTCGGTCCTGCTGGTGGCGGCGAGCCCGGCGGCGACGGTCGACGATCTCGGCTGGCTCGCGGGTGACTGGGTGAGCGAGGCCGACGGGCGCTGGACCGAGGAGAGCTGGGCGGCGCCGCGCGGCGGCATGATGATCGGATATAGCCGGGCGGGGCGCGGCGATGTGCTGCGCGAGTTTGAGTTCATCCGCATTGCGCGCGGCGACGATGGCGCGCTCGCCTATGTCGCGATGCCGCAGGGCGGGGCGCCGGTGACGTTCCGGCTGGTGCGGCACGATGCGGCAAGCGCGACCTTTGAAAATGCCGCGCATGATTATCCGCAGCGTATCGAATATGCGCGCAGCGGCGACACGCTGACCGCGACGATATCGAAGATCGACGGGTCGAAGCCGCGCCGCTGGAGCTATCGGCGGCGCTGAAAGACACGACGGGGCGGTTGTTCGCGATCATCGACGGTCCGCGCCGGCGGCGGCGGCCGGTGACCCCACGCCCGTCGGCGGGGGCCTAGGCGCTCGCACGAAGCGAACCCAAAAAGAAGGGAGCCGCCTTGCCCCGCCCCGCGCGCGCGATTATTCGATGTCCATGAGCGGCGACAAAATCTTCATCAGCGCGAACGATCTGCTCGCCGACTCCTTCCGGCTGGGCATGCAGGTGCTGGACAGCGGCTTCAAACCGACGCACCTCGTCGGCATCTGGCGCGGCGGCGCGCCGGTCGGCATCGCGGTGCAGGAGCTGCTCGATTATCACGGCCAGCATTGCGACCATATCGCGATCCGCACCTCCTCCTACCACGGCATCGACCGGCAGGATGCGCACGTCAAAGTCTTCGCGCTCGGCTATCTCATCGACACGCTGAACCCCGAAGACCGCCTGCTCATCATCGACGACGTCTTCGACAGCGGGCGTAGCATCCGTGCCTTCATCGCCGAACTGAAGGCGCGCTGCCGTCACAATATGCCACGCGACATCCGCATCGCCACGGTCTGGTACAAACCCGGCCGCAACGTCACCGATCTTCGCCCCGATTTCTTCGTCCACGAAACCGACCAATGGCTGATCTTTCCGCACGAGGTCGACGGGCTGACGGTCGAAGAAATCCGCGAGCACAAGCCCGAGGCGGCGATCATCCTGCGCGAGGAGGGCACGTCCGATGTCTGACGGCTTTGCGTCGACCGACGATCGCGCCGCCTTTATCGCCGCGCTGCCGAAGGCCGAGCTTCACCTTCATATCGAAGGCTCGCTCGAACCCGAACTGATGTTTGCCCTCGCGCAGCGCAACGCCGTCGCGATCCCCTTCGCAAGCGTCGAGGACGTACGCGCCGCCTACGCCTTCTCGAACCTCCAGGATTTTCTCGACATTTATTATCAGGGGATGGGCGTGCTCCATGGCGAGCAGGATTTCTACGATCTTACCGCCGCCTATCTGGCGCGGGCCCATGCCGATGCGGTTCGCCATGCCGAAATCTTCTTCGACCCGCAGGGGCATACGGCGCGCGGCGTCGCGTTCGGAACCGTCATCGCGGGCATCACCCGCGCGCTCGACGACGCGCAGGCAAATTTTGGCATGACGTCGAAACTCATCATGTGCTTCCTCCGCCACCTCAGCGAAGCCGAGGCCGAGGCGACGCTTGACGAAGCCTTGCCTTACCTCGACCGTATCGCCGGGGTTGGTCTCGATTCCTCCGAGGTCGGCCACCCGCCCGCCAAGTTCGAACGCGTCTTTGCCCGCGCGCGGGCGCTCGGGCTTAAGATCGTTGCGCACGCCGGCGAAGAAGGCCCGCCCGCCTATGTTCATGAGGCGCTTGACCTTTTGAAAGTCGACCGCATCGACCATGGCAACCGCAGCCTCGAAGACCCCGCGCTCACCCGGCGCCTCGCCGCCGAGGGCATGACGCTGACCGTCTGCCCGCTCTCGAACCTGAAGCTCTGCGTCGTGGATGACATCGCCGACCACCCGCTCAAGACGATGCTGACGGCCGGACTCCGCGCGACAGTGAACAGCGACGATCCGAGCTATTTCGGCGGTTATGTGAACGCCAATTATCTGGCCGTTGCCGACGCGCTCGACCTGTCGAAGGACCAACTCCTGACGCTCGCCCGCAATAGCTTCACAGGCTCCTTCCTCGGCGACGCCGACAAGGCGCGCCACCTCGCCGCAATCGACGCCTACGCCCGATCTGCGTGATCATTTTAGCAACGACGGCGAGCGAGCGGAAGCCGCCCAACCTACTCCGTTCGACACGAACGGGATTTCGAGGGCCGCCGGAAACGCCCGGAAGGTGCCGTTGATCCTCCCTGTGCCGCAGGCATGGGGAGGTGGCAGCGCGAAGCGCTGACGGAGGGGCTATGGCGCTACCGTCGCGGCCCCTCCACCACCGCTTCGCGGTGGTCCCCCTCCCCATCGCTGCGCGACAGGGAGAATATTTACTTCACCGTCACCCCGGACTTGATCCGGGGTCCAAGCGACCAAGGTGGCCGTGGATCCCGGATCAAGTCCGGGATGACGAAATGTGCAACACCCGCTTCCCACCCCAAAGCGAACGCGGCGTCAGAAGCTGAGCTCGTCGTATATTTTCGAAAGATCGCCGCCCCATGGCCCTTCGTAGCGGTCGAGCAGGTCGTGCGCGGGGGACTTGCCGCTCTTGGCGATGCGGCGCAGCGGTTCGAGGAAGCCGACCTCATTATCGCCCATCGAATTGACCTCGCCGCGCGCGGCGAGGCCCGCCGCCGCGATGTCGAGGACGTGGTGCGCCAGTTCGCCGACCGTGCCGCCGCCGGGTGCCGGGGCATCGAGGCCCTCGCTCGGCACGGCGTCGCGGAGCGCCTGCTGCTCCTCGATGCTCCAGCCCTTGACGAGATCCCAGGCGGCGTCGAGCGCGCCCTGGTCGTAGAGCAGGCCGACCCACAAAGCCGGGAGCGCGCAGATGCGGTTCCACGGGCCGCCGTCGGCGCCGCGCATTTCGAGGAAGCTTTTGAGCCGCACTTCGGGGAAGGCGGTCGAAAGATGGTCGTTCCAGTCGGAAAGCCGCGGTTTTTCGCCCGGCAGCGCGGGGAGCTCGCCCCTCAGGAAATCGCGGAAACTCTGCCCCGCGGCGTCGATATATTTGCCGTCGCGGAAAACGAAATACATCGGCACATCGAGCATATAGTCGACATAGCGTTCATAGCCGAAGCCATCCTCGAACACGAAGGGCAGCATGCCGGTGCGTGCGGGATCGGTATCGGTCCAGATGTGGCTGCGGTACGACATAAAGCCGTTCGGCTTGCCCTCGGTAAAGGGCGACGAGGCGAAGAGCGCGGTCGCGAGCGGTTGCAGCGCGAGCGAGACGCGGAATTTCTGCACCATGTCGGCCTCGCTCATATAATCGAGGTTGGTCTGGATCGTGCAGGTGCGCAGCATCATGTCGAGCCCCATGCTGCCGACGCGCGGCATATGCTCGAGCATGATCTTGTAGCGCCCCTTGGGCATGATCGGCAGCTCGTCGCGCGTCTTGTCGGGCCACATGCCCAGCCCGAGGAAACCGAGGCCGAGTTCGGCGCCGACTTCCTTCACCTGCTTCAAATGGCGGCCGGTTTCGGCGCAGGTCTGGTGGAGATTTTCGAGCGGCGCGCCCGAGAGTTCGAGCTGGCCCGCGGGTTCGAGGCTGACGGTGCCGTCGCTGCCCGCGAGGGCGATGACTTTCCCGCCCTCTATCACCGGTTCCCAGCCGAAGCGGGTGAGCGCCATGAGCAGATCGTGGATGCCGCCGGGCTCGTCGTAGGAGGGCGCGCGATGGTCGGCGGTGCGATAGACGAATTTTTCGTGCTCGGTGCCGATGCGCCAGCGATCCTTGGGCTTTTCGCCCTTGATCATGGGGACCGCGAGCTGGTCGCGGCTTTCGACGATGGGATCGTTGCTGTCCGAGGCGGTGCGCGTGCTCATATCGCGCCATTATACGGTTCGGTATAGAATGCAATCGACTGTTGTTCGCGCCCTATTTGACGCGGGCGCGCAGGTTGATCGTGAAGCTCGATCCCGGCGCCATCGCCCCCTTGGGCCGGATGCGCACATGGGTCACCGCCGCGTCGACCCCATTGGCGTCGATGGTGGGCGTGTAGGCCCAGCTGGCGCCGCCATTGTTCGAAAATTCGAGGTCGTCGGTCGTGCTGGCGAGGCTGGTGAAGCTGTAGGTCAGCGCGCTGCTGCCGGCGGTAAAGCGTATCGGGCCGGGGCCGGGGGCATAGGTGCCGACGAACAGGCTGAGGTTCGCGGGGATCGCGTCGGTGACGATGACGCTGTTGGTCGACGGGCTGGTGCCCGCGGGCGCGGTGACGGTCAGGCTGTAATTGGCGAAGCCGCCGGGAATCAGCTTGGGGTTGGTCAGGCCGTTCACCGGGTCGCTGTAGGCGAGCGAGGTCTTCGCGATCGACAGTGGCACGATATAGATATTGGTGAAGGTGCAGACGATCGCGGTGTCGACGGGATCGACCGTCAATATATTGCCCGCGAGCGCGGTCGCGTTGCCGGAGCACGCGAGCGCCTGCGCATAGTTGGCGCCATTGCCGACGGCGAAGGTTTCGCCGAGCGTCGCGCTTTCGCCAGCATAGACGGTGACGGCGGCATTGGTATCGGTCTCGTTCGCGCTGTTCGCGACCGAGGCGAGGCTGGCATTGTTGATGAGGCCGCTGGTGGCGACCGTGACCGCGTGGGCCGTCTGTGCATTGACCCAGGTCTTGCGCATCACCAGCGACGCCGATTTCCGGCTGTTGGTCCAGGTGCAGGTGAGCGAGGTGCCCGACGGCATGACGACGGTGCGGCTGAGCCCCGTGCCCGTCGTGGCGACAACGACATTGTCGCTGTTGCGCCGGCATTCGAGGCTGCTGTTGTAATTCGCCGCAGTGCCGGTCGCATAGGCCTCGGTCAACGTCAGCGTCGATCCGGGGACGGCGACCGTCGTCGCGTTGGTCGTCGATCCGCCGACGGTCGAAGTCCCTGCGGTCGGCGTTTGACCGCCCGCGATCGCGAGGCTGACCGCGTCGCCCGCGATGCCGTTCGTCCAGTTCTTGGCAAGCACGACCGGCGAATCATTGTCGGTGATCGTGTAGGTGCTGGCCGTCCGCGCCGCGCCGCCGCAGCTCGTCGTGCTCGACACGGTGTAGCCGGTGCCGGTGCCGAGCGCGATCTGGATCGTCTCGCTGCCCTCGGTCGCGGTGTCGTCGACGATCTGGATGCCGAGCGGAATGGCGCTGTTCTGATAGGTGCCGGCGGGAATGGTGACGGTGAAACTCGCGCCGCCGCCCGGCGTCGTATAGTCGCTGCCGCGTATCGCGGTGCCGCCGGTAATGCTGACATTGACCGTGCGCGCGGTGAACAAAGTCCCGTTGACGGTCAGCGTCGGCAGGTTGGCGGTCGCGAGCGATTCGACCCCCGACGCGCTCGCGGTCGACAGCTCGACGAAGGGATTGAGCGTGATGCGGATATCGTCGAGGAAATTGCCGAAGCTGCCGGGGTCGGTGGTGATGAACTGGACGCGCTGCACCCCCGATGCGCCGGTGTAAGTGGTCGACCCCGTGTTGACGTTCCACATATTGTTGACCGTCGACGACTGCGACGCCAGCGCCTGGATCTGGACGCCCGAGCTGTTCGCGATCTGGAACCGCGCGGTCTGCGTCGTCGGCCCGCCCGCGCGCGCGCGATGGGCAAAGGTCCAGCCGATCGACTCGCCATTGACCATGCAGATATTCTGGTAGAGCGCGCCCGGGACATTGGCGTTCATTTCGGCAAAGACCGACCCCGCATAGGCGGGGACGCCGTTGAAATTGCTGTCCCACAGCTCGATCTCGCCCGATGCCGAATCCCAGCCGACCACCGAGCCGTTCGAATAGATTTCGTAATTGGCGGCGCCCGGCCCTTGCGGATCATTGGCCTCGAACGAGGGGTTGACGATGACGCGCTGCGCCGTGGCGGGCGGGGCGGTTGCCATCGACCCGGCGATGACGAGCAGCGCGCCGAGGCGCGCGAGGCATCGATGCCGTTGCATCAGCCCAGGGTCACATCGAAAGCGATCGCCATCGTGCTCGCGGGTAGCAGGGTCGATGTCGCCGCCGAGACGGTCGTCCCGGTGATCGAGGCGCCGAACGGATCATTCTCGTCGGCGCCGCTGGCATTGTCATCCTCGACCGTCGTCGCGGTCGCGCAGCTCGTGCCGCTGCGCAGCGAGCCGGGGACGAAGGTCGTGGTCGCGGGCAGCGGGTCGCCGATATTGATGCCGGTCGCGGTGCCGCTGCCATTGTTGGTGACGAGGATGCAGTAGCGCATCGTCGCGCCCGGGATCGCCTTTGGATCGGTCGCCCCGTTCGTGGGATCGCTCACAACGCTGCTGGTCTTGGCGATCGTCAGATTGGTGGTCGGACGGCAGAAGGTGAGATCGTGGATCGCGGCGCCCTGTTGTCCGGGGTCGGTGGGGGCGAGGCTGTGGCTGCCATAAGTGATGACGACCGTGTCGACGGGCGCGGAAAAGGTCACGACGATATTGCCGTTCGCGCTGCCGTCCGCCGAGGTCGCGTCGCCATAAGCGCTGTTGCCGATGACATAATTGCTGACCCCGTTGGTGAGCGTCGGCGTCACCGGCGCGCCGTTGAAGCTGCCCGTCACGGTCAGGCGGTCGGCGAATTGCCCCGCCGCATAGTCGATATCGAAGACGCGAAACTGTGCGCCGGGCACCGCAGTCGGCAAGCTGATCGTCGAGGTGATCGCACCAGTCTGGCTGGCAAAGTCGGCAATCTGGAAGATTGAAAATTGCGCCGGACCGAGCCCGCCGGTGACGACATTCTGGCGCGTCGGCGACTGGCCGCCATAGGTGGCGTTGTTCAGAAAGACGCCGCCGCTGATCGCGATATTGAAATTCATCGTGCCGATCGCGGTCAGCGCATAGCTGCCGCTGGTCGTGCCCGCGGCCCAGCTGACGCCGTCCCAGTCGTGAAGCGTGGTGCCGACGGGACAGACGAGCGTCGGCGGCGTGCCGGCAACGCGCGTGCCCGACACGGTAAAGCTGGCCGCGTCATAATCATCCTCGCCCGCCGCGCCATTGCCGGGGGTCGAATCGAAGTCGAAGGCCGACGACGCGCTGACCTCGGCGATATTGGTCACGCTCGCGCCCGCCGTCGCGGTGACGGTGCCGCTGATCGTCAGCGTTCGCGTCGTTCCGGCCGGGATGCTGCCGACGGTCCAGACGCCGGTCGCGCTGTTGTAGCTGCCGAACCCCGACGCGCCGGTGAAGGCGAAGCCGGCGGGCAGCATGTCCTGCACCGTCACGCCGGTCGCGGTCAGCGCTGAGCCGCTCGCATTGGTCACGCTCAATATATAGTTGATGCTGGCGCCCGGCGCGGGCGACGCGTTGCTGACCGATTTGGTCAGCGACAGGTCGGCCGATGGTGCGGTCGGCACGGTCGTGAGCGTCAGGTCGGCGCGCGTGAAAATGCCGCTGTCGCCGTTCAGCGAGTCGCAGATCGTCAGCCGCCATGTGCCCGCCGACCCCTGTCCGTCGAAGCTCGCGAGCGAGCCTTCGGGACGAAAATTGCGCTGATAGGGCGGCGCCGCAGCGGTGCTGTCGTTTGCGCTGTGCGTCGTGATATTCGCCGCCGCGCTGTCGTCGAACAGCACGTTCAGATTGTCGGCCGAGGCGCCGACATTGGTAATCAGGTCGACCACAGTGCCCCCCGGCGACACCAAAGTCGCGCGAATGTCGCCGCGATAGCTGTGCGCGAACTGGACGCCGATGTTCACATCGGTGACCTGCGCATTCGCGGCGACGGTGAAGCTCCGCACCAGCGGGCTGGTGCACGTGGTCGCGGTTTCGCTGATCGTGCCGGTGATGGTGTTGCTGTAACTGGTGGTCGTCTGTGCGGCGGCGGGATTGCTGGCGAGCGTCAACGCCAGCCAAGCGAGCATGAGACAGGCTCGCACAGACTGCAAACACTGGCCCCCACGCCAGCGGTATCGGCTCTGGTCCCGCCGTTGCATGGCGTCGCTATGGCCGCAGGATGGCTAATATCGGGTTAAGGCAAGGAGTCTGGAGCC
>Ga0209024_1002338_pt1 | contig 11404 bp, 8 predicted proteins | sample AutmiccommunBRH5_FD_187380 | JGI IMG/M metagenome (GOLD analysis project Ga0209024, IMG submission 187380) | Deep subsurface microbial communities from Mt. Terri, Switzerland - Autotrophic microbial communities BRH/5 (SPAdes) (version 2) | ecosystem: Environmental > Aquatic > Deep subsurface >...
GATCTTCGATCGAGACGCCGCAGAACACCGCGCCGCTGCTGGCCAGAAGCGCGGCGCCGACGGCGCCGGCCTCGACGGTCTTTCCCAGGGCGCGCGGCCGAGTCACCTCGCCAGCGCGCCGGATCAGCTCGGCATCGGTCATGGTTGGTCCTTCAAGTGCGGGCAGGGGTGCCCCGGCAGGGCCGGGGCTAGCGGATCAGCGCCCGCCGATCACCCCGATGTAATCGCTGACCCAGCGGTAATAGGGCACGCAGTCCCCGCCCGGGCAGCTGGCCACCGGGGTGGTCCAGAACTTGATGCGGTCGAAATCATCCAGCCCGTTCTTGGTGCAGCCCTCGGCCGTCTGCATCCCCGACCCGTCGGTGCAGGCGGCGGGAACGACCGGGTTGGCGCCGAACCAGACCGACAGGTCCGATTGCAGGTTCGAGGACAGGGTATGCTCCATCCACATATAGGCGCAGTTGGGGTTCGCCGCGTCCACATGCATCATCGTGGTATCGGCCCAGCCGGTCGCGCCTTCCTCGGGGATGGTGCTGGCGACCGGGAAGCCCTCGGATTGCAGCAGGTTCACCTGGAACGGCCAGGAACCAGAGGCGACGACACCCTCGTTCTTGAAGTCGTCCATCTGGATGAAGGCGTCATGCCAGTAGCGCGCCACCAGCTCGCGCTGCCCGCGCAAGAGGTCCAGCGCTGCCTTGTACTGGTCTTCGGTCAGCTCATAGGGCGAGGTGATGCCAAGCTCGGGCTTGTGCGCCATCAGGTATTGCGCGGCGTCCGCCACATGGATCGGCCCGTCATAGGCCTGCACCCGGCCCTTGTTGGACTTGCCGTCGGGCAGGGTCATCTCCTCGAACACCACGTTCCACGAGGTGGGGGGCGTGTCGCCAAAGGCCTCGGTGTTGTACATCAGTACGTTCGGCCCCCAGGCATAGGGCACGCCGTAATGCACGCCATCGACTGTGTGCCAGGGCGCGTCCTTCAGCCGGTCATCGACCGCGGCCCAGGACGGGATCAGATCCACATTCACCGGCTGCACCCGCTTGCCCGCCACCAGCCGCAGCGAGGCATCGCCCGAGGCGGTAACAAGGTCGAACCCGCCCTCGTTCATCAGCGCCACCATCTCGTCGCTGGTATTGGCGGTCTTGATGTTGACCTTGCAGCTGGTGGCTTCCTCGAACTTGGTGACCCAGTCGAATTCCGGCATGGTCTCGCCGCGCTCGATATAGCCGGGCCAGGCGACGATATTGACCTGCCCCTCGGCCGCGCCAAGCTCGGTGACCTGCGCAAGGGCGGGGTGCAGGGCGGCAATCAGCGCCAGCGCGGTGGTGCCGGCGAGGCGGAAGGTCTGGGGTTTGGTCTGGCGGATCATGGGCAACTCCCTGTTGCAGCGCCGCGCGCAGGCGGCTGGTAGCCCGTCTCTGGGCGGCCCCGGTTTTCCGGTGATGCCAGACGGTAAGCCCGGTGCCCGACCTTTCGCAAATGCAAAAGAATGAAGCCACCTATCGGAAATGCCGATGGCAGCCTAGCTTGCCGGCCCCTACCTTACCGGAACCGCCGCCTGCGCCGCCTTGATGAAGCTGCGCGCCGGCCCCGGCAGCGGCGCGCCCTTGCGCCAGGCGAGCCCCACCTGCACCGAAGGCAGATCGCCCGACACATCGCGGATCTCGATCCGGTCCCCCTCCAGCGACCAGGGCCGGTAGACCAGCCCCGGCAGCAGCGCCACCCCGGCGCCGGTGGCGACAAGGCTGCGCACCGCCTCGACCGACCTTGTGCGGAAGGCGATGCGCGGGCGCACCGAAAACCCCGCCATCAGCCGCCGCGTGCTCTCCTCGATCTCATCCACGGTCAGCATGATGAAATTCTCGCCCGCCAGATCCTCGGGCGCGATCGCCTCGGCCTCCGCCAGCGGGTGCCCCATCGGCAGCCACAGCCGGTAGGGCGACACCAGCAGCGTCTCCACATTCAGCGCCGCCCGCTCGCGGATGGCCGAGGTCAGCAGCACCGCCACATCCAGCTCGCCGCCGATCAGCAGGTGCTGCAGATATTCCCCCGTCTCCTCCAGCGCGGTGACCTCCACCCCCGGAAAGGCGCGGCGGAACCTGCTCAGCATGTCCGACAGCACATAGCCCGCCACAAGCGAAGTCACCCCAAGGCTCAGCCGCCCGCCCTCCAGCCCCGGCTCCTCGCGGAATGCCTGCCGGGCGGTGGCGACATCGCCGAGGATCTGGCTGGCATGGCGCAGGAACAGGCTGCCGCGATGGGTCAGGTCCAGCCCGCGCGCCCGCCTCTCGAACAGGGGGACGCCCAGATCCTCCTCCAGCCCGCGAATCGCCTCGGTGACCGAGGATTGCGAGATCGACAGCGCCCGCGCCGCGCCCGACACCGACCCGGCCTCGGCGGCGGCCACGAAGAACTGCAACTGGCGCAGGGTGAAGGCCATCAGGCTCGGGCTCCGGGCGGGCGATCCGCGCGGCTGAGGATAGGCAGCGCGCCGCCCGGGTGAAAGGGCCGAGTGCTTGCTGCCAAGCCGCCCCCGAGCCCCTTTGCCTTTTCCAAATATCCTCGGGGGGTCCGGGGGCAGAAGGCCCCCCGGCTTTCCTCAGAAACTTGGCGGCGTATTCACCCAGATCAGCACACACTCCCCTTCGCCAAGGTTCATCCACGAATGCGGCCGCCTGCTGGCGAAATAGATCGAATCGCCGGGGCGGAGGTCATGCGCCTCGGTGCCGTCGAGCACGATGCGGAAACGGCCCTCGAGCAGGTGCAGGAACTCCTCGCCCTCGTGGCCATAGCCGCCCTCGCTGGCCGCGCCGGGGGCGAGGCGGAACAGGTGGCAGTCCATCTGGTTGCGCCCCTCCGCCAGCAGCTCCACCGTCACCCCCGGCACCGGCATTGGCCAGTGGCGCCGCGCGCCGGCCCGCACCACGGCGCCGCCGGGCGCGTCCTGGCCCGACAGGCTGGAGACGGTGGTGCCGTAATGGCGGGCGATGTCATGCAGGGTCTTGAAGGACACGCCCGCCCCGGTGCGCTCCAGCGTGGACAGCGCCGAAGAAGAGACGGCCAAAGCCGCCGCCGCCTGCTCCAGCGTCTCGCTGCGGGCCAGCCGCAGGCGGCGCAGCTGCGGGCCAAGGTCGGGCGCTGCGGCGGGCGACGGGGCAGGGGCCTCGCCCGCCAGCGCGGCGCGGATCGCGGCGGGGTTCAGCCCGTCCTCGCGGCGCAGGAAGGCGATGCGGCACAGCCGTTCGACATCCGCCTCGGTATAGACCCGCTGGCCCGAGGCGAGGCGGGCGGGCGCGATCAGCCCCTGCGTCTCCCACAGCCGCAGGGTGGAGGGCGCGACGCCGGCCGCGCGCGCCGCCTCTGCCACCCGGTAGCGGGGCGGTTCAGGTGTCATGTCCTCGGCCATCGGGTCTCCTTGCGACTGCCTCACAACGGATATTGCACGGTTCCGGGTTTTGTATAGTCTCCCCGACAATTCTTGCAGGAAAACTGCAAGGAATCGGAAACCCTCTCAGGACACCTCGCCATGACCCACAGCACCATCACCGACGCCGCCCTTTCGGACCGCCGCACCGCCGCCATCGCCCGCGGTGTCGGCGTCACCACGCAGGTCTATGCCGACCGTGCCGAGAATGCGGAAATCTGGGACAAGACCGGCACCCGCTTCATCGACTTCGCCGCCGGCATCGCGGTGGTGAACACCGGCCACCGCCACCCCAAGGTGATCGCGGCGGTCAAGGCGCAGCTGGACCGCTTCACCCATACCTGCCACCAGGTCGTTCCCTATGAGAACTATGTGACCCTGGCCGAGCGGCTGAACGACAAGGTGCCGGGGGATTTCCCGAAGAAGACCATCTTCGCCACCACCGGCGCCGAGGCGGTGGAGAATGCGGTGAAGATCGCCCGCCACTACACCGGGCGCGCCGCCGTCGTCGCCTTTGCGGGGGGCTTTCACGGCCGCACCTTCATGGGCATGGCGCTGACCGGCAAGGTGCAGCCCTACAAGGCCGGCTTCGGCCCGATGATGGGCGATGTATGGCACCTCCCGTTCCCGATCGCGCTGCAGGGCGTCACCGCCGAGGATTCGCTCGCCGCGCTCGACCGCCTGTTCAAGGCCGATCTGGAGCCGACCCGCGTGGCCGCGATCCTGATCGAGCCAGTGCAGGGCGAGGGCGGCTTCTACGAGGTTCCCGCCGGCTTCATGGCCAGCCTGCGCGCGATCTGCGACACGCATGGCATCGTGCTGATCGCCGATGAGGTGCAGACCGGCTTTGCCCGCACCGGCAAGCTGTTCGCGATGGAGCATCACGGGGTGGCCGCCGACATCACCACCATGGCCAAGGGCCTTGGCGGCGGCCTGCCGATCTCGGCGGTGACCGGCCGGGCCGAAATCATGGACAGCCCGAACCCGGGCGGTCTTGGCGGCACCTATGCCGGCAACCCGCTGGCCATCGCCGCCGCCAATGCGGTGCTCGACGTGATCGAGGAGGAGCAGCTCTGCGACCGCGCGATGCGGCTTGGCCAGCGGCTGAAGCAGCGGCTGGCGGGGATGCAGGAGGCTGTGCCGCAGATCGCCGACATCCGCGGCCCCGGCTTCATGAACGCGGTGGAATTCGCCGTGCCCGGCACCGGCGCCCCCGATGCCGGCTTTGCGAACCGGGTGCGCGAGGAGGCGCTGGCCCGCGGCCTGATCCTGCTGACCTGCGGCGTCTATGGCAACGTGATCCGCTTCCTCGCGCCGCTGACCATCCCCGATGCGGTGTTCGACGAGGCGCTGGAGATCCTCGAGGCCTCGGTGCACGCCGCGCGCGGCTGACCCAACTGCGGGGGCCGACTGTGCCCCCGCGCACAGACCCCCTGCCTGCATCTCCCTGTGCAGGCAGGCCCGGTTCGGGCACTCTGGCGGCATACCTTCCACAGGAGGCCGCCATGAGCTGGAACCCCGCCCTCGACCCGCATTGCCCGACCGGCGACCAGGTCGATGTCATCGAGACCGTCATCATCCCCCGCGCCCGCGACATCGGCGGGTTCGAGGTGCGCCGCGCGCTGCCCGCGCCCACCCGCCAGATGGTTGGCCCCTTCATCTTCTTCGACCAGATGGGCCCGGCGGAGTTCCTGACCGGGCAGGGGCTCGACGTGCGCCCGCATCCGCATGTCGGGCTCGCCACCGTCACCTACCTGTTCTCCGGCAAGATGCATCACCGCGACTCGCTTGGCACCGACCTGTGGATCGAGCCCGGGGCGGTGAACTGGATGCTGGCGGGGCAGGGGATCACCCATTCCGAGCGCACCGATGGCGCGGTGCGCGCGGCCGGCCAGCGGCTCTACGGCATCCAGACCTGGTTCGCGCTGCCCCGCGCGCATGAGGATGACCCCGCCAGCTTTGCCCACACCCCCGCCGAGGCGCTGCCGGTGCTGGAGGCCGAGGGCAAGCGCCTGCGGCTGATCCTCGGCACCGGTTGGGGCGAAACGGCGCCGATGGCGCTGCCCTCCGAGACCTTCTACGCCGATGCCGAACTGGCCCCCGGGGCCGCGATCCCGATGCCCGATGACCATGAGGACCGCGGCGCCTATGTGCTGGAGGGCGCGGTGGAGATCGCGGGGCAGGTGTTCGAGGCCGGCCGGATGATGGTGTTCCGCCCCGGCGACCGCATTTCGATGAGGGCCGGGGCGCAGGGCGCGCGGGTGATGCTGCTGGGGGGCGCCACGCTGGACGGGCCGCGCCACATCTGGTGGAACTTCGTCGCCTCGTCGAAGGAACGCATCGAGGCGGCGAAAGAGGCCTGGCGCGCTGGCGACTGGCAGCACGGCCGCTTCCAGCTGCCGCCCGGAGATGACGCCGAGTTCATCCCCGCGCCGGAGCGGTAGGGGCGACAGGCGGCAAAGGCGAGGCAGGCCACGGCCGGGCGCATCTACCGATCAAGGCCCGGCTGGGTTGGCCTCGATTCTGCGCCTGCCTTCCGGCTGCACTCGGCCGGTCGGTCATCTGCCGGGCGGCGCAGTTTTTTTGCGCCGCCCGGAGGCCCGCGCCCCGACCCCGCGCCCCCCGAAACTGCCCCTTGCCCCTTCCCGCACAGGCGCTTGCGGGCCGATCCGTGCCCCCGCCAGCAACCCCGGATTTCCGCACGGGCCCGCTTGACGTCCCCCCCGGCCATGACTATTACACGCTCCACGTTCGGCGCCCTGCTTCGGCACCCGGACGGGAAGTTTGCGGTTGTAGCTCAGTTGGTTAGAGTACCGGCCTGTCACGCCGGGGGTCGCGGGTTCGAGCCCCGTCAACCGCGCCACCTTCCCAGGACCGAAAAGCCCTCGCGCAAGCGGGGGCTTTTGGCTTTGGGGGGTCAGGCACCGAGCGCGTTGAGCACCGTTACAATCCAGCCGAATTCAGTGGGCATCGTTTCCGCAAGGGACCGCAGGAGTCGGGCCTTGTTGATGAAGATGTCGAGCGCCGCCCCAGAGATGCCTGTCGCGGTCAGGCCCTTGGTCTTTTCCCAGGTCATCTTTCCGATGCTGCCAAGCTCGCGGCCTGTGCCCTTCACCCCGCGCCACGCCAGTTCCGCGATCTTCGCCAACACGTTGCGGGTTGAGGCGACGAGCCCTTTCGAGGCGAGCGTATCCCCCGGTTGCTCGCGCACCTCGGCGACCTGATCCTTCAGGCTGCGGGCGATCTCGGGGTCGATCTCGGGCCGCTCGAACAGCTCGTCGGCCAGCTCCTCGATGGGCTGCAGGGCGGCGAGCGCTTCGGCGGCGGTGAGGGGGCGGGCAAGCGCCTCCTCCCGATAGGCGCGCCAGACAGGGAAGCGTTCCAGGAACAGCGCCACGGCGGCGGCAAATTCCACCAGTTCGGCGGCATCTGCCGCGGACAGCGAGTCATCCGCCGCGCCCGCGAGCCGCATGATCCGGTTGCCGTGGGTGCCAAGCGAGACGGGGTTGACGCGGTCATAGTCGCTGCCAAGCGCCGCCTCGAAACGGCCCAAAGCCCGGTCCATCGTCGGCATCTGGTTGCCGATCCGCGGGCGGAGATCGGCCAGATCGGCCAGATAGTCCCGCAGCGCTTCCCAACCCTGCCGGGCCAGCAGGCTGCCGTCTGGGTTCAGCGCATCCCCCGGCGTCGCGGGGCGCAGCATGCCGCCCGCCTCCACCACCTGCAACGGCGCCGGGGCAGGGGCGGGAATGGTCGGCTCCACCGTCCCGCCAATCGGCACCGGGGGCAGGCCATCGGGGCGGGCCTTGGGGGTGTAGGGCTCGGGCCAAGGGGGAAGGGTGTTGAGATAGGCGAGGGCCTGGCGGGTGCGGGATTGATTGTCGTCAATCTCCGCCAACCGGGCCAGTTCTGCATCCAGTCGGGTGGCTGGGGTATCTGCAAAGTTCAGGCCATGGCCGCGTCGTGTCCCCAGCGCTCTTAGCCTGTGGATCGGGCGCAGGTCGGCCACATTGCTGCCGCGCAGGGGCAGATCAACCAGCAGGGTGAGGCCCGCGAGGGGGGAAAGGTCGGTAACGGCAGTATGATCAAGATGGAGCTGTCGCAGCGCGGTGAGGCCCGCGAGGGGCGCCAGTTCGGCAACGGCCGTCTGGTTGAGGTGGAGCAGTTTCAGCGCGGTGAGGTCCGCGAGGGGGGAAAGGTCGGCAACGGCAGTCTGGTCGAGATCGAGCAATTCCAGCGCAGCGATGTCCGCGAGGGGGGCAAGGTTGGCAACGGCAGTCTTGTTGAGATGAAGCCCCTGCAACGCCGTGAGGTCCGCCAAGGGGGTAAGGTCGGTGACGGTAGTCTGGTTGAGGTGGAGCTGTCGCAGCGCGGTGAGGCCCGCGAGAGGAGCAAGGTCGGTGACTCCAGTCTGGTTGAGATGGAGCTGTCGCAGCGCGGTGAGGCCCACGAGGGGGGCAATGTCGGTGACTCCAGTCTGGTTGAGATGGAGCTCTCGCAGCGCAGTGAGGCCCGCGAGGGGGGCAAGGTCGGCAACGGCAGTCTGGTCGAGATCGAGCCATTGCATCGCGGTGAGGCCCGCGAGCGGGGCAAGGTCGGCAACGGCGGTCTGGTCAAGATCCAGCCCTTGCAGTGTGGTGAGATCCGCGAGGGGAGCAAGGTCGGCAACAGCAGTTCTGCTGAGAAAGAGCGTTTCCAGCTCGGTGAGGCCCGAGAGGGGGGTAAGGTCGGTGACTGCGGTCCAGTAGAGACCAATGGAGAGCAACCCTTCAATTTTCGCGACCTCAGGCGGAATTCGGTCAAGCGCACGAAAACGCTCGCCCTCAAGCCGAAGCTCATCCTCCCCCTCCCGCTTCACCCTTTCAATCTCGTCCAGCGCCGCCCTGTACGCCGCCTCTGCCGCCTTCTCCGCCATCACCTGCTCCCCGCCACTCGCCCCACCCTGACGCGGCCGCTTCCCTCCCGCAATCCCCTCGCGCATTCCTGCTTGACGCCCCCAGCCTCAGCGGCTAGGTAGCCCCCCATTGCGCGGTTGTAGCTCAGTTGGTTAGAGTACCGGCCTGTCACGCCGGGGGTCGCGGGTTCGAGCCCCGTCAACCGCGCCACTTCTTCCTTGCCTCTCGCCCCGGTGTCTGGGCAGGGCTTCCCCCTACATGTCCATGCGATAGCGCACATGCCCGTCATAGGGCACGAAGCTGTCGTAGAGGCGCCGGCCTTGGGTGTTGCTCTCGGCGGTGTGCCAGTAGAGCCGCGACCAGCCCTGGCTGCGGCCAAGCGCCGCCAGATCCTCGATCAGCGCGCGGCCGACGCCCTTGCCGCGGGCGGCGGGGGCGACGAACAGGTCCTCGAGGTAGCAATCTTGGGTAAGGGTCCAGGTCGAGGGATGGGTGACCCAGGTGGCGAAGCCGAGGAGGGTGCCGTCCTCCTCCGCCACGCGCATCCCGATGCCGCCGGCCGGGTCGAGGATCCGCGCCCAGGTGGCGGCGGTCACCTCGGGCGGCAGGTCCATGTGGTAGAAGGCGAGGTAGGCGTCCCACAGGGGGCGCCAGGCGGCTTCATCGGTGGCTTGCGCCTCTCGAACGATCGGTGTCATTTCCATTCCCTTTGCAGGCGGGGGGCCGGTGCCCCCCGGCACGCCTTACCCGGCGATCCGGTCCAGCACCCGCGCCCAGGAACGGATGCCCTTGTGGAAGCACTCAAGGTCGTACTTCTCGTTCGGCGAATGGATCTGGTCATCGTCGCGGCCAAAGCCGATCAGCATCGCGTCCATCCCCAGCACGGTCTTGAAATGCCCGGCAATCGGGATCGACCCGCCGCAGCCGACGAAGGCCGCCGGCTGGCCCCATTCCTCGGACAGCGCCTGCCGAGCCGCCTCGAAGGCCGGGTCGCCCACAGCCATTTCCGAGGCAGGCGCGCCGGCCTTGGGGGTGAAGCTGACGGTGCAATCGGCCGGCACCTGCGCGCGGACCCAATCGCGGAACAGCGTCTGCACCTTGTCCGGGTCCATCCCCGGCACCAGCCGGAAGGTCAGCTTGGCGAAGGCCTGCGAGGGGATCACCGTCTTCGACCCCGCGCCCTGATAGCCGCCCCATAGGCCGTTGATCTCGGCCGTGGGCCGCGACCACAGCATTTCCAGCGGGGTGCGGTCCTGCTCGCCCGCCGGGACCGACAGGCCGACCTCACCCAGAAAGCCGGCATGGTCGAAGCCAAGCCCCTGCCATTGCGCGCGGATCTCATCGGGCAGCTCGCGCACGTCGTCATAAAAGCCGGGGATTGTGATGCGGCCCTGCGCGTCGAACAGGCCGCCGAGGATCTTCGTCAGCAGCCGCAGCGGGTTCATGGCAAGGCCGCCATACATGCCGGAATGCAGGTCTTTGGAGGGGCCGGTGATGGTGACCTCATCGCCCGCGAGGCCGCGCAGCATGGTGACAATGGCGGGCTTGTCCGCGAACAGCCCGGTGTCGCAGATCAGGGCGAGATCGGCGCGCAGCTCGTCCGCGTTCTCCTCCATGAACGGCACGAGGCTGGGGGAGCCGGATTCCTCCTCGCCCTCCAGAAAGATGGTCAGGTTGCCGGGGAGCGTGCCGTGAACCGCCTTCCAGGCGCGGCAGGCCTCCAGAAACGTCATCAGCTGGCCCTTGTCATCGCTGGCGCCGCGGCCGCGGATGACCCGGCCCCTGGGGGTGTCCTGCAGCTCGGGGTCGAAGGGGTCGCGGTCCCACAGGTTCAGCGGATCAACGGGTTGCACATCGTAGTGGCCGTAGAAGAGGATGTGCTTGCCGGGGCCCTTCGCCCGGGCCACCACCATCGGATGGCCGGGTGTGGGGCGGACGGAGGCGTCGAAGCCAAGCGCCTTGAGATCCTCCACCAGCCACTCCGCCGCCTGGCCGCAGGCCTCGGCATAGGCCGGATCGGTGGAGACGGAGGGGATGCGCAGCAGCTCCAGCAGCCGGTCCACCGCCTCGGGCAGGGTGTCGTCGATGCGGGCCAATACGGTGTCGAGGGTCATCGCCATCTCCTTCATGTCGGGGTTGGCGCGGAGCCTAGCAGGCGGGGTGGTGCTGTCCAGAGGTGGTGGGGGAGGCGGGGCAGGGATCCGCTAACGGCAAAGTTGGGAGTCGCGCCCCCTTTTTCTTGCCCGGAATCAAGGCGCCTTGGCGCCGCCGGGCAGCGCCCGTCCGCCCCCTCGGGCGGGCGCTTTGCAACGTCAGCCCCTAGAAATTCTGGTATTTTGCACCATAAAGTGCCTAGAACGAACGTCGGAGCGCCCACCCGGCGGACGGGCGCTGCCCTCTGACTGTGCCATCGGTCATTCCTTGCAAGGACGCTCCGACCCAAAAAAGCTCTCTGAAATCCGACCACTCCCCACGCCGGTCACACCTTTTTTCACCCTTTGCGGCAATTTGTACCATGACCTGCCCCCTATTGATCGGTATCAAGGCAGAACGCGGATGGAGAGCCTAGACCATCCCCCAGCGAACGGGCCAGGAGACGAACGATGGACTATGACAAGGCGCTCGATACGGCGATCCAGCGGCTGCATGACGAAGGGCGGTACCGCACCTTCATTGATATCGAGCGGCGCAAGGGTGCCTTCCCGAATGCGGTCTGGCGTCACCCGTCGGGTGAAGAACGCCCCATAACCGTCTGGTGCGGCAACGATTATCTGGGCATGGGCCAGCACCCCGCCGTGCTTGCCGCGATGCATGAGGCGCTGGACGCGACCGGCGCCGGATCGGGCGGCACCCGCAACATCTCTGGCACCACGGTCTATCACAAGCGGCTCGAGGCGGAGCTGGCCGACCTGCATGGGAAGGAGGCGGCGCTGGTCTTCTCCAGCGCCTATATCGCCAATGACGCGACGCTTTCGACGCTGCCGGTGCTGTTCCCGGGGCTGATCATCTATTCCGACGCGCTGAACCATGCCAGCATGATCGAGGGCATCCGCCGCAATGGCGGCGCCAAGCGCATCTTCCGCCA
>Ga0209024_1002339_pt1 | contig 11403 bp, 13 predicted proteins | sample AutmiccommunBRH5_FD_187380 | JGI IMG/M metagenome (GOLD analysis project Ga0209024, IMG submission 187380) | Deep subsurface microbial communities from Mt. Terri, Switzerland - Autotrophic microbial communities BRH/5 (SPAdes) (version 2) | ecosystem: Environmental > Aquatic > Deep subsurface >...
CGCGCCGATGCCGAGCCCGATCACCAGATGCGGCTGGTGCGCGGGTCGCATATCGTCGTGCGCAAGCTGTTCGATCACGACTATGCCTATTTTTTCCAGCTTCCCGACGGGCGCATCTTTTTCGCCATTCCCTATGAGCGCGACTTCACGCTGATCGGCACCACCGATCAGGATCATGACGGCCCGGCGAGCGAAGCCAAGGCGAGCGACGAGGAAATCGCCTATCTCTGCGAAGGCGCGAGCCTCTATTTTCGCGCGTCGGTCACCCCGGCCGATGTCGTGTGGACCTATTCGGGCGTGCGGCCGCTGATCGAGGACGGATCGGGTCGCCCCGAAGCCGCGACGCGCGGATACCGCATCGATCTCGACATGGCCGAAGGCGCCCCCTTGCTCACCATCTATGGCGGCAAGATCACCAGCTATCGCCACGTTGCCGAGGCGGCGGTCGATGACCTCGCCCGCCATATCCCGGCGCTCTCGGCAAAGCACTGGACCGCGAAGAAGCCGCTGCCCGGCGGCGATTTCGCGACCGATGGCGCCGCGGCGTTGAAGGCCGAATATAAGCTCGCCCACCCCTTCCTTCCTGCCGCGACTGTGGACCGCATCGTCAAGGCCTATGGCACCGATGCGCGCAAATGGCTTGCCGGGGCGGAGGATTGGGACGCCCTTGGCGGCGAGATCGCGCATGGGCTGAGCGTCGCCGAACTGCGCTGGCTGGCCATGCGCGAATGGGCGCGGACCGCCGACGATGTGCTCTGGCGGCGCAGCAAGCTGGGGCTGCATTTCACGCCTGCTGAAACCGAACGCCTCGCTGGTCATCTGGAGCACTTCGCGGCCGAAGCAAGGCATGCCGATGCCGAATTTTTCGGCGACGAGCCAACCCGCTAGATCCTGAGCCTAATCGGCGCCGAATTGCTCGGCGAGCTTGGCGCGGCGGAGCTTCCAAGTATCGGCGAGTATGGGCACGTCGCGCAAGGCGCGAAGGTCCGCGGGGCGGTCCTTTGCCTCGCCGCCGATCAAGAGGCCGAACAGCGAGGCGAGCGGCCATTCGGGATAGCGACGCTCGACGAGGGTGAGCGTGTCGCCGGCACGCACCTCGCCGGGTTCGAGCACGCGATAATACCAGCCCGTCCGGCGCGTCTTGACCACTTGCGCCATCACGCCCTTCGCCCCGAAGCGATGGTCGAGCTTCCAGCACGGCTGGCGCGCCTGCGTGACTTCGACGAGCGCGGTGCCGAGGCGGAAGCGATCGCCGAGGAAGACATTCTGCTCGTCAAGGCCCGTCGTCGAGATATTCTCGCCAAACGCCCCCGGCGCATCGAGCAAGGGCGCGTCGCCCAGATGCGCGCGCCACCAGTCATAATGGTCGGCGGGGTAATGGTGGATCGCCTTGTCGACGCCGCCATGCACCGTCCGGTCGGCCTGCTCGTCGCCGGCGAGGCCCATTGGACCGACGGCCACTACATCCGTCACCGGCAGCTTGCCGATGGCGCTGGGTTCTTCGCCCCGAAAGGGTCGTGACTTGCCGAGGAGGACAGCGAGAATCGGCGTTTCCATGCCGTCGATTGAATAGGCTCCGCAGCCGAAATGGCAATCGTCAGGCTCCCGCGAGTGAGAGGGACGTTCGGCGCATCGGACGCCACCTCCTTCAGGCGCGTCGGCCGCGTCAACTCTGCCGTTGAGATCGCTGCCGACCGGCTTGGTCGCGACGCTTGGGGACAGGTTCGCATAGATGCGTTAGGCTGCGCGGATGAGACAGAAAAATGCTCCCCCAGCAGATCGCGAACGGGTCGATATCGCCGTCCGCCGCCTCGGCCTTGCCGAACCCGGCGACGCGATCCTGACGCGCAGCATCGCCGTCGAGGCGCCGGTGTCGGTCGAGGTCGGCGGCATCGGTTATGCGGTGATGATGGCGACGCCCGCCGACCTTGAAGATTATGCCGTCGGCTTCGCGCTCGGTGAAGGCCTGATCGAAACCGCCGTTCAGATCGGGCGCATCGACGCGCAGCCGATCGAGGGCGGTTGGGCGCTGCGCATCTGGCTGCCGCCCGAGCGGAGCGGCATCGCGCTCGAACGCGCGCGCAAGCGGGTGAGCGAGAGCAGCTGCGGTCTTTGCGGTATCGAGAATATCGAGGAGGTGCTGCGGCCGCTGCCGCGCGTGACCGCGCGCATCGCGACCGACCGGGCCGCGATCGCCGCGGCATTGGCGGCGCTGCGCGATCATCAGCCGCTCGGGCAGGCAACGGGGGCGGTTCACGCCGCCGTCTTTTGTTCGCCCGCCGGTGCCATCCTGCTCGCGCGCGAGGATGTCGGGCGGCACAATGCGCTCGACAAATTGATCGGGGCGCTGGCACGCGCCGGGGTCGATCCGGGGGCGGGCTTCATCCTGCTGTCGGCGCGGTGCAGTTATGAGCTGGTCGAAAAGACGGTGCGCGCCGGCTGTCCGATGCTGGTCACCATCTCGGCGCCGACGAGCCTTGCGGCGGAGCGCGCGAGCGCGGCGGGGCTGACGCTCGTCGCGCTGGCCCGGACGGATTCGGCCCTGATCGTCAGCGATCCGCACGGAATGATCGCGTGACGACGCTGGGCGCAGTGCTTGCGGGCGGACGGTCGCGCCGCTTCGGGTCGGACAAGGCGCTGGCGATGCTGGGTGGGCGGACCTTGCTCGACCATGCGTTGGCGGCGCTGGCCCCGCATTGCGATGCGGTGGTCGTCGTCGGCCGGGGCGAGATCGCCGATTGGCCGCGCGCCGACATGGGGCCGCTTGGCGGGATGGCGGGGGCGCTGATCCATGCGGCGGGCGCGGGTTTCGACCGGGTGCTGACCGCGCCGGTCGATTGCGTGCGGCTGCCCGGCGACCTGCGCGCGCGGCTCGAACCCGCGCCCGCCTTTCTAAGCACGCAGCCGGTGATCGGACTGTGGCCCGTCGCGGCGCTGAACGACCTTAAGGCGATGCTGGAGGATGCGGGCGACCTTGCGGTCCGCGCTTATGCGCGGCGGATCGGAGCGCGGGCGGTGCAGAGCGATTTCGTGCCGCCCAATATCAACAGCACCGCCGATCTCGACCGGCTGGCGGCGTCATGACCCGCCGATGGCGTTCACGGTGAACGCCAATATTCCCATATTGAAGACGAACGCCGCCATGCAGTGGCCGAGCACGACGCGGCGCATATGCGCGCCCGATATCGTAACGTCCGAGGTCTGGAAGGTCATGCCGAGCGTGAAGGCGAAATAGAGGAAGTCCCAATAGCCCGGTTCGAGCACCCCCGGAACCTCGATCCCCGCCTGGTCGCGCCCGTCCTTCTGCAGATAAAAGAGATGTGCGTAATGGAGCGTGAACACCATGTTCGCGAACAGCCAGGCGAGCGCGAGCGTCGCGACGATCAGCACGATATCCGCACGGGCGAGCGTGCCAGGGGTCGCGATGAGCGTCCCGACCGCGAACAATATGACGAGCGAGAGCAGCACGGCGATCGCGAGCAGGCCCGCTCGGTTGGCGTCATTCTGCTCGGCGGTGCGGCGCATCTGCTCGGGGTCGGCCTTGAGAAGCGGCGCGAGCGAGCAGAGCAAGATGAAAGCGGCGACATCGAAGCCGATCAACAGCGCCGCGCGCGAATCGCCGCCGAGCGCCGATACCCCACCGCCCACGACGACCAGCGCCGCGGCAAAGATCAGGAAGCGCGCCGGGGCGATGCGGTGGCCGACGGCGGCCGTCATCCCGCGACGACGCGCACCGGGATCGACTTCGCCGCGGGACAACCGCTCGTTTTATCATAATGGCCAAGCGGAAGCAGCGGGTTGAGCTCGGGATAATAACCAGCGACCGAGCCGCGTGACATCGGATAGTCGAGGATCGTCAGTCCCTCGACGCGGCGGCGGAGGCCGTCGTCGCTGATCGTTTCGAGCGCGACCTTCGTCCCGGCCTCCAGCCCGCGGTCCGCGATGTCGTCGGCGTTCATGAACAGGATCATCCGGTCATTATATACGCCGCGATAGCGATCATTATAGCTGTAGATCGTCGTGTTGAACTGCTCGTGCGAGCGCAGGGTCGCGAGGCGCAGCATGGCAGGATCCTCGACCGGCGCGTTGACGTCGAGCCCTGGCAGCACGAGGAAATTGGCCTTGCCGCTGGGGGTCGCCCAGACGCGGCGGCGCGGCGGGATGTCGAGGTGGAAACCCATCGGCGCCTTGATGCGCTCCGAAAAGCCTTCGTAGAGCGCGGGATAGACGGCAGCGATCTTGTCGCGGATCAGGCTGTAGTCGTCGATATAGCTCGCCCAACCGGTCTTGCTGGCGGGCAGCGTCGCCATCGCCATGCGGCAGACGATCTCGGTTTCGGAGAGCAGATGCTCGCTCGCGGGTTCGAGCACGCCGCGCGAGGCGGTGACGTTCGACATCGAATCCTCGATCGTGACGAACTGCTCGCCCTTCGACGTCTCGATGCGTTCGGATCGCGCGACGACGGGCAGGATCAGCGCGTCCTTGCCGTGGACGAGATGCCCGCGGTTGAGCTTGGTCGCGATGCCGACGGTGAGGTCGAGCCCCCGCATCGCATCATAGGAACGATCGGTATCGGGCACCGCGCGGACGAAATTTCCGCCGAGCCCGATGAAGACCTTGGCGGTGCCCGCCAGCATCGCCTCGACCGACTCGACGGTGTGATGACCGTCTTCGCGCGGCGGCTCGAAGCCGAAGACGTCGCGCACCCGGTCGAGATAGGCCTGCGTCGGTTTCTCGTCGATGCCGACGGTGCGGTCGCCCTGCACATTCGAATGGCCACGGATCGGCGAGATGCCCGCGCCGGGCTTGCCGAAATTGCCCTTGAGAAACAAAAGGTTCGCGATCTGCTGGACAAGCTCGGATCCCCGCTGGTGCTGGGTGATGCCCATGCCGTAACAGATGATCGTCGCGTTCGAGCGGATGTAGATTTCGGCGCAGCGGCGGATCTGCGATTCGTCGATCCCCGAGGCGGCGACCAGCGACGGCCAGTCCTGCGCCTCGATATCGGCCTTCAGCGCCGCGAAACCCGACGTATGTTCGGCGATGAAATCATGGTCGAGCACGCTCTCGCCCGCCGCCTCGCGCTCGAACAGGACCTTCATCATGCCTTTCAAGAGCGCGAGGTCGCCGCCGATTCTGATATGGACGAATTCGCTGCTGATCTCGGTCGACCCCAGGGTCGCCATCTGGACGAAGTCCTGCGGCTCGGTGAATTTGATCAGCGCGCGTTCGGGCATCGGGTTGACCGCGACGATCGGCACCCCGCGTTTGCGCGCCTCGACCAGCGGCGTCATCATCCGCGGCGCGTTGGTTCCGGCATTGTGCCCGATCAGGAAAATCGCTTGCGCCTGCTCGAAATCGTTCAGGATCACCGTGCCCTTGCCGACCCCGATTGCGTGCGGCAGACCGCGGCTCGTCGGCTCATGGCACATGTTCGAACAGTCGGGGAAATTGTTCGTGCCGAACTCGCGCACGAAGATCGAGTAGAGGAAGGCGGTCTCGTTCGCGGTGCGCCCCGAGGTGTAGAATTCGGCCTGGTGCGGGCTCTCCAGCGCACGGAGGTGCCGACCGATCAGCGCGAAGGCATCGTCCCAGCTCACCGGCACATAATGGTCGGTCGCGGCGTCGTAGCGCATCGGCTCGGTCAGCCGGCCCTGCATTTCGAGCCAGTAATCCGACTGCGCCATCAGGTCGGTCACGCTATGCTGCGCAAAAAAGTCGCGCGTCACCCGGAATTTCGTCGCCTCGTGCGCGAGCGCCTTGGCGCCATTTTCGCAGAATTCGAGCTTCTTGGTGCAGGCCGCGTCGGGAAAGGCGCAGCTTGGGCATTTGAAGCCGCCCGGCTGGTTCATCGACAGCAGCGCGCGCGATCCCTTGGTGACGACGCTTTGTTCGAGCAGCACCTTTGCCGTCGCCGCTGCAGCGCCCCAGCCGCCGGCCGGGCTGGTATAGCTTTTATATCGGGGTTTTTCCTGTGCCATCGCCAAGACTAAAGCATAGCGGTTCCGGCATATCCATCGCTCTTTAATATGTGCGGGCGAGACAGTGGTTGCAGTGGCGACGCCTCAGCGCCAAGCCGCCACGCTCATCGTGGCCTGGGCACCGAGATGAACACTTCGCCAGTATCGGGGTCGATCGAATAATAGGGCGAGCTCTTGCAAGGATAAGAGGCGTTCATCGCCATCAGAAACAGAAGATGCGTCGACAGCTGCCGGGCCTGCGGATTGTCGCGAAGATATTTGTGGAATGTGTCGCGATTCTGCTCGTAGGTCGCGCCGGTCGGCGGGCAGTAGACCGCCTCGTCGGGCGTTTTTCCGCTGTTGACGATCGGCGCATCCGCGATGCCCATGAAATATCCGATACAGGCGCTATAGTCTTTTGGCCCCGCAACGCATTGATTGTAATATGAATTTCCGCCCGCAAGACTCTCGCGGGGCTGAACGGCCGCATTTCCGGCCGAAGAAGTTCCCGCCAGCAGGACCAGAGCAACCAATCGCTTCATTTGCCCTCCCGACAACCGCCCTGCGGCTCTTCATATACCCGATGTGCCGCTCCGGCCCAATTGCATATTCAAGCGTTTCGTCGATGGCCCTGTCCATCGCGTCGAGATTGATACGGGAAATGGCGCGCCCGGCAGGATTCGAACCTGCGACCACCCGCTTAGAAGGCGGGTGCTCTATCCAGCTGAGCTACGGGCGCGCATGGGCTGTTCGTCGCGCCGCGAATAGCGTGGTTTGCCTGGGCTGCAAAGCAGGTTAAGCAGCGGGCCGATGTCCGAATCCCCTTCCCCGACAAACCGGCCGGTCCAGGTCAGCGCCGCAAGCGTGCGCCATTTTCGCTATTACGACCTGTTGATGGCCGCCTTTGTCGCGATATTGCTGTTGTCGAACATCATCGGCGCCTCGAAACCCAGCTATGTCACGCTGCCGGACGGCACCCAATGGGCGTTCGGCGCCGGCGTCCTGTTTTTCCCGATCAGCTATATCATCGGCGACGTGCTGACCGAGGTTTACGGTTATGCCCGCGCGCGTCGCGTCATCTGGACGGGATTCGCCGCGCTCGCCTTCATGGCGTTCATGGCATGGATCGTCGTCGCGCTGCCGCCCGCCGACGGCTGGCCGGGCCAGGCATCCTATGAGTTCGTCTTCGGCAACAGCTGGCGCATCGTCATCGCATCGATGGTGGCGTTCTGCGTCGGCGAATTCGCCAATTCATACGTCCTTGCCCGGATGAAGATCTGGACCCGCGGGAAGAAGCTGTGGGCGCGCACGATCGGCTCGACGGTGGTCGGCCAGGGGCTCGACAGCCTGATTTTCTACCCGCTCGCCTTTTATGGCCTTGCCGGCTGGCCGCCCGAGCAGCTTTACGAGGTCGTCCTGTCGCAATGGCTGATCAAGACGGCATGGGAAGCGGCGCTGACCCCCGCAACCTATATCGTGGTCGGGGCGTTGAAGCGGCGCGAAGGTGTCGACGTATTCGACGAAGGCACCGATTTCACGCCCTTCCGGGCCAAGCTCTGACCCAAGTTCTGACATTGCCGGAATCGCTCTTTATGATGTTCTACAATTTCAAGATGGCGCTCGTCCAATGGTCGGGCCTCAGCCGGGACGCGCTCCACATCTATGTCGCGATGGGGCTGTTCCTGCTCGTCCGGCTCATCTGGCGCGGCCGGTTCGGAACGCTCGCCGCCCTGGTCGTCGTTGCAGGGGCAGCGCTGACCGGAGAATGGCTCGATCACCGGATGGAGGCGGCGATCTGGATGCCGTGCGATCCACAGGAACATTGGCGCGACCTGTTCAACACGATCTTCTGGCCCGCCGCGCTGGCCGCCGTCCTGCCCTGGTTGCCCCGCCGGTCGGATAAACCCGCGGAAGAGAGCCTAAGCGAGAACGCCGAGCGCGGCCTCGAACAGGCGTAGCCCGTCGGTGCCGCCATGCGCGCGGTCGATGGCGCGTTCGGGGTGCGGCATCATGCCGAGCACATTGCCCGCGTCATTGAGCACGCCAGCGATGTCGCGCGCCGAGCCGTTGACGGCGTCGGCATAGCGGAACGCGACGCGCCCCTCGCCCTCGATGCGGTCGAGCGTGTCGGCGTCGGCGAAATAATTGCCGTCATGATGCGCGACGGGGATATGGATCGTCTCGCCCGCGTCATAGCTGGCGGTGAACAGCGACTGGCTGTTTTCGACCGTCAGCGCCACGCTGCGGCAGACGAAGTTGAGCCCTGCGTTGCGCATCAAGGCGCCCGGCAGCAGCTGCGCCTCGGTCAGCACCTGGAAACCGTTGCACACGCCCAGCACGGGAACCCCGCGACCCGCCGCGTCCGAAACCGCGCGCAGGATCGGGGACCGCGCTGCCATAGCGCCCGAACGCAGATAATCGCCATAGGAGAAACCGCCGGGCAGCGCGATGAAATCGACGCCGCCCGGCAATTCGGTCTCGCGGTGCCACACCATCGCGGGGGCACGGCCGGTGACCTGTTCCAGCGCAACCGCCATGTCGCGGTCGCAGTTGGAGCCGGGAAAGACGATGACGGCGGTCTTCATGGCGCGGGCTCCCTTTACGGACGTTCGATGCGGTAGTTTTCGATCACCATATTGGCGAGCAGCTTGGCGCACATCGCGTCGAGTTCGGCGTCGCTCGTATCGTCGGCAACATCCAGCTCGATGAAACGGCCCGCGCGCACGTCGGCAACGCCGCCGAAACCAAGACCCTCGAGCGCATGATGGATCGCCTTGCCCTGCGGATCGAGTACCCCGGGCTTGAGCGTCACATAGACATTCACTTTCATGGGGGCGGACCTTTGCTTTGGCGGGCGGGGAAGTTGGGCGCGCCTATGCCCGCGAATCACTTTGGGGGCAAGGGGCGGCGGGCCGGAGTAACGGCGAAAAATGCCGCTATTCCGATTGCGAACCAGTCGCATCTTTCCTGTTGCGAATTGCTCGCACTATCCCTAGATAGGTGTTGTTGAGAAGGATTCGCACATGGTCGTCTGTGTCTGCAACGCAATAAGGGAAAGCCAGCTGCGCGATGTCGCACGCGATGGCCAATTGCGGTGCGCCAAGGCGGCTTATGCGCAACTGGGTCGCAAACCCAAGTGCGGACAGTGCCTGCCTTTCGCTCGCAATATCATCAGCGACGTCACCGCGACCGCCTGATTTTTCTTGGTTTTCCGCCATTTTTGACCTTGGCCTGATGGACTCGGAGCGCCTATAATGCGCTCATTCCATTCCCAAGACAAAATGACAGGATAGACACCATGAAGGGCGACGAAAAAGTCATCGATTTTCTGAACGAGGCGCTCAAGAATGAGCTGACCGCGATCAACCAGTATTGGCTGCATTATCGCATGCTCGACAATTGGGGCGTTGCGCGCCTCGCCGCGTTCGAACGCGAAGAGTCGATCGACGAGATGAAGCACGCCGACAAGCTGGCCGACCGCATCCTCTTCCTCGGCGGCCTCCCCAATTTCCAGATGCTCGGACGCCTCCGCGTCGGCGAAACGGTCGAAGAGATATTGAAAGCCGACCTCGCGCTCGAAGAAGAAGCGATCCCGCAGCTTAAGGATGCGATCGCCCACTCGGAAAGCGTGCGTGACTATGTCAGCCGCGACCTGTTCGCCGAAATCCTCGAAAGCGAGGAGCATCATGTCGACGAGCTTGAAAAGCAGTTCGAGATGATCGAGCGCATGGGCATCGAAAATTATATCCAGCTCCAGTCGAAGCCCGCGGGCGACAAATGAGGCACCACAAATCGTCACCCCCCGCGCAGGCGGGGGGTGACGTGAACAGAAACCACGGATTTCAGGGGCGCTTTCGAGCGCCTCTTTTTTCGCTTGTATTTGCGAATAATTCTCAATAGCAAGGTTGGGCAGTCCCCTCCTGCCGGCCGCTGCAACTTAAAGCTGCGTTTCAAAGCGGCCGGCATCTTTTTCGGGAAACGGGCACGGACGGACTGCATGGGCCGGGAGAAACGAACCTCATGCAAAGCAGCGCGCTGATCCGCCAATTGACCGAGCAGCCGCTGGTGCGCGATCTATCGATCGAAGCCGCGCAGGCGGTCCTGGCCCTGCGATATTGCATAGTTTGCCGTCGCGGCGAATGCGACCCGATGCCCGAACTCGAACGCCGCTGGGCCAATATCCTCGCCGCGCGGCGTTACCGGCTGGTCGTCGAGGCGATCGGCCATATGTGGCCCGAACCCTTTGCCGTCGCGCCGCCCTGCTGCCCGCGCATCAGCTTCGACGAGGCGCTGCTCGCCGCGATGGTCGACGCCGCTGCGCACCGTGACCGCGTCCATTTCGACTGGCTGACCGCCGAGATGCTCGGCGGGGATGCCCGCGAGATGCTGTTCGTCGCGCTGGAGAATTTCATTCGTGCAAGGGCGCCGGGGCGGGTTTAAACGGCGACAGCGACATTGGACGGGCAAGGTCTACTTTGGGGTGGAGAGCCGACCTTCCCTTATCCGTCATCCCGGCGAAGGCCGGGATCTCGCCGGTGCGTCAGGGCGGGAGGGTGAGATCCCGGCCTTCACCGGGATGACGATGATAGAGATGGCTGCTTCTGGTCGATACCAGCCGCCACCCTACGTCCCCGCCTTGTCGCTCACCGCCTTGATCACCAGCGCCTTGCCATCGACCAGATAGCGCTTCGCGAGCGCCTGCAGCTCGGCCGGCGTCGCCGCCTCGACTTCGGCAATCCCGTTGCGGCTGCGGTCGAGGCGATCGGCGTGGCTCGTCGCTTCGGCAACATAGTTCAGCCAATAGCTGTTCTCGCGCCGCGACTTCACCATCGCCTCCAGCAGAGGCTTGCGCGCGCGGTTGAGCAGGTCGGGATCGACCGGCTTGTCGCGCAATTCCTTCGCGATGGCGAAGATCGCGGCGCGCGTCGTCGCGAGATCCTTGTAGTCCACATTGCTGGCGGCGAAGAGATGGCCATAGCCGGGGAATTCGTCGGACAGGCTGGCCGCCGCGCCCGGGCTGTAGCTTTCGCCGAGCTTTTCGCGCAGCTCCTCGGTCAGCATCAGCTGCATCGCGCGCGACAGCAGTTGCAGTCGCATCGCTTCGCCGAGGTCGCTGTCGTCGCGTGCGGGCCAATAAACGCGCAGTTCGGCCTGGTCGGCGGGCCCCTTGTGGATCAGCGTGCGTTCGCTGCGGTCCGTCGCATATTGGCGGATGCGTGCATCGGTGCGCGGGTCGAAGGCAGCGCGCCGTTCGGGCAAGGCGCCGAAGGTCGCCGCGATCGCGTCGATCGCCGCCTGTTCGTCGATGTCGCCGACGACGCCGATCTCGATCGCGCCATGCGCAAAACTGTCGGCGACGACGGGCTTCAGCTGCGCCCAGTCGAGCGTCATCAGCTTTTCGAGCGGCGGGGTCTGCGCGCGCGGGTCGTTGTTGGCGAGGATG
>Ga0209024_1002343_pt1 | contig 11383 bp, 8 predicted proteins | sample AutmiccommunBRH5_FD_187380 | JGI IMG/M metagenome (GOLD analysis project Ga0209024, IMG submission 187380) | Deep subsurface microbial communities from Mt. Terri, Switzerland - Autotrophic microbial communities BRH/5 (SPAdes) (version 2) | ecosystem: Environmental > Aquatic > Deep subsurface >...
CGCAGGTATCGGATTTCATCGCGGCCCAGCTCGGCCTGACCAGCGACGATCTACTCCTCTATGCCGCGCGCGAGGAGACCCGGCACGAGCATCTGGCGGACCTTCGCCGAATCTACGGCTATCGCTCGGGGCTGTTGAAAAAAGGCCGGATGATCTGATCGCGTTCCTAATGGGTTCCCTGCTTCGACACATCGGGAGCAGCGGCCATGATGGGTGAGCAACAGCGAGGCGGGAAGGGCGCAAGTTGGCGGGCGCTGGGAGCGATGATCCCCGCCGATCACATCCTACGCAGGATAGACGGGCTGATCGACCTGGGTGAACTGCGCGATGCGCTCGCGTCGCACTATAGTCGCCGTGGGCGTCCCTCGATCGCGCCCGAATTGCTGGTCCGCATGGCGCTGATCGCTCGCCTCTATGGCATCACGTCGGAACGCCGTCTGTGCGAGGAAGTCCGCTTCAACCTCGCCTACCGCTGGTTCTGCCGATTGCCGCTCGACGCGCCGGTGCCGCACCACTCGACGTTCAGCAAGAACCGGCATGGCCGCTTCCGCGATGCCGGCATTTTCCGCATCCTGTTCGAGCAGACGGTGCGGCGCTGCGCCGACGCGGGGCTGATCGCCCACAAGGATGCGGCAATCGACGCATCGTTCGTCGCGGCCGATGCAAGCTGGCAGCGCAAGATGCGGGACGCCGATATGGCCGCGCCCCGGCTTCCCCGCCCGGTTTGTGAATGGCTGGCAGATCAGGCCAATGCTCCACCGCAGGAACATGGCGTACCGCGTGGCAAGCCGGCCGAGGTGTCACGCACCGATCCGGCGTCGGCATGGTCTGCGCGCACGGCGCGGGGCCGGTTCGGCTATGCCCTGAATGTCCTGATTGACACGCCGGGAGGGGTAACGATCGACGTGGAGGCCAGCCCCGCCCGCTTTGCGGCGGAAGTCGATGCGGGGCGGACAATGCTGGCACGGGCCGATGATCGGTTCGGCTACCGGCCAAAGCGTGTTGCGGCCGACACCGCTTATGGCAGCGCCGCGTTCCTGGCGTTCGTCACCGATCGCGGCACCATCCCGCATATCCCGGTGCTGGAACGATCCGAACAGACCAAGGGGAAATTCCCCCGCGAAGCCTTCCGCTATGAACGGGAGCAGGACCGCTATGTCTGCCCCGCTGGGAAGATACTGCCCTTTCGCGGTGCCGATCGTCGGGCCGGCTTCCTCCGATACAGCGCCAGTCCTGCCGATTGCCGCGCCTGTCACCTCAAACGAAAATGCACCGCAGGCAGCAACAGGTCGGTCACGCACAGCGAACATGAGGACGTGCGCGAGCTGGTGCGCGGCGAGATGCAGACGCCCCTGTTCAAGCGGTCGATGCGGCTGCGTCGAGGCGTCGAGCGGGTGTTTGCCGATGCGAAGGACAAGCGGGGACTGACTCGCTTGCACCTTCGCGGCCTGCGCGGTGCCGAGGAAGAGTTTCTGTTGGGTGCGGCCATTGCCAACCTCGTGCTTCTGGCCCGCCCCGACGCACGACCGGCTCGAACCCGCCGCCCGCCCCCGGCGCCGGAACGGATCGACCACATGGCCCGGATCAGTCGGGGCCGGTTCGAGCAATCCTACTACGCGACGATCTTCTGACGCTGGTTAGCCGGGTTCGCGCTCGGCCGCAGGGAAGTGGCGATAGAAGGTGGAACGGCCGACCTGTAGCAGCTTTGCGACCTTCGCTGGTTTGTCGCCAGCCTTGAGCAGCTTGCGGGCGGTGTCGAGCATGTCGGGCGTCATGACTGACTTGCGGCCTCCGCCCGTGCTGCCCTTGGCCCGTGCCGCTGCCAATCCGGCGATCGTCCGTTCCTTTATCAGTTCGCGCTCCATCTCCGCGACGGAAGCGAGGATATGAAACAGTAGCCGGCCCGAAGGGGTGGCCGTGTCGAACCCGTCCGTCAGGGATCGGAAATCAATCTTGCGAGCGGACAGGTCGGCCGCCAGTTCGATCAGGCCCCCGATCGATCGGCCAAGGCGATCGAGCTTCCATATCACCAGCGTATCGCCAGCCCGCACGAAATTGAGAGCTTCGGTCAGACCGGGACGTTTCAACTTCGCGCCACTCACCTTGTCGGTGAACAGCTTCTCGCACCCGGCCTTGGTCAGCGCATCGGTTTGTAACGTCAGGTCCTGATCGGCGGTCGAGACACGCGCATAACCAACCAGCATGAGTCCCGTTATCCCATCTCAAACAGCGAATTTCGAGACTCATATTTCGGGAACATATTTTGGGAAAGCCCCGGCAGGGATACAGCGGATATTTATGTCGGTGCCGGTCGTCCCGTTGGAGGTTCCCAATCGGGAAGCCCGGTCGCTTGCAGATATTCCGCACCGCTGACTATCATCGCCCTATGATCGTCTGGCTCATCGTCACCGTCGTGCTGCTGATTTGGAACGCGGTGTATTGCGGCATCAAGATCGTTGCGGACTTCCGAGGGCCGAAACCTGCAAGTGGCGTTTGGGGTCTGTTCGCGCTCGCTGGCGTACTTTCAATGCTAGCTATGGCGGTCGTCGGTGCAGGTGTTGCTGTCTCAGGGATTTAACAGAAGGCGCGGACGTCATCTGGCTACCAGAATTGGGCCTGCCCGTTTTACCATCCCAATCGAGAAATGGGATCAGTTAGGAGGTACGCTGGCGGCCTCTCCGCTTAGTTGTTCAGGCTGGGCTGCGGCCACGTCCATCAACAAGGTGCTGCCGGCGTTCGAAACACACGACAATGCCAGCAAGCAGCAGGACGCAGACCAAGGCAGTCGCAAACGTGTTGAGGCCAAAACCGCCCTTGGCGGCTTCCTTCGTGAGCAAATTCCCGAAGTCGGCGCCGAACGGCCTGGTGAAGACGAATGCCGCCCAGAATATAAATGCCGCGTTGATCCGGGCAACATAGTGCAAAAGCAAAACCGCGCCGATCACAGCCATGCAGACCAGCGATCCCGTGGTATATGTGAGGCCGAAAACATAGACGAGTCCATCGCCGAACGCCGTGCCGAGGCTGTTCGAGAACAGAACGGCGCCCCAGAAAAACAACTCGCTCTCACGGTCGACCACCGCGCTCACGTCACAGGTGCCCCGCCTGAGATACCAAATACCGAGGGTCAGCAACATGCCGCCGAAAAGGATGGCCGACGTCACGTTATAGCCAAGGTTGAGGGTGTGGGTCGACAGGTCGGCTATTTCGGTTCCCGCCGTGGTCGTACCGACGATCGTCGCCCAGAACAGAAAAGGACGATAGCGATCGGCACGAACCTGCGCGACGAGGAACGCCGCTAGCAGGCCCAGCGTGATGGCAAGCCCGGCGACGTAGCCCAGGTTCAGCGTCTGGGCGATGGCGTCACCCGCAACCTCACCCAATGTCGTGGCGACGACCTTGGCCAGCCAAAAGCCGAGGGTGATTTCGGCGACTTTACGGGCGGGATGCTCTCTCGTCACGTCGACTCTCTCCATACGCGCACCCCCGGGGCCGACGATCATCAGGTCGAAGCATCAAATTCAAATCGAAACTCGTGAATGACCAGCTACATTGGGACTTTGTATAGTCGGCTCCAGCAGCGCCCATGCTTTCGTGACTAAGCCGTCACGATGCGCCAGACCTTCCTTCTGATCCCGATCCTGCTTGCCGGTTGCGACGAGAAGGCTGCCAAGCCGCCCGCACCGCCTGCCCATGCCGAGACGATCGCGCATGAGAGCGAGCTGTTGAAGCTGACCCTGACCCCGCAGGCGCAGCAGCGGTTGGGCATCGCGCTTGCGCGGGTGGATGGCGGATCGGCCACGGCGACGCGCGAAGTGGCAGGCGAGATTGTCGTGCCGCCGATCAGCGCCAACGGCGTGCCGGTCAATTCGACAACCAACCTCCAGCAGATCGGCAGCCAGCAGGCCGCGGCAGATGCCGAACTGGCGCGTGCCACGGCGCAGGCGCGGCTTGCGCGGATCGCTCTCGATCGCGCCGCGAGCCTGGTGCGTGAGGAAGCGGGCAGCGTGCGTGCGCGTGACGAGGCCGCGGCGGCTCTGACCGCGGCGCAGGCCGCATTGGACGCGGCGCGGCAGCAGCGCCGGCTGCTCGGGCCGGCGGTCGCCTCGCTTGGCGCGCAACCCGTGCTGTGGGTGCGCGCATCGGTGTTCGGCAGCGACATGGGCGAGGTGCGACGCGAAGCCTCCGCTACGGTCCGCCCTCTTGGCGATGGCGGTGCGCCCCGCTCGGCGCGCCCGGTGCAGGCACCGCCTTCGGCCAACACCGTCGCCGGCACCGTCGACCTCTATTACGCGGTCGACAATCGCGACCGGGCTTTCCAGGTCGGCCAGCGCGTGTCGGTCGACCTGCCGCTCGCCGGGCAGACCGAGGGCCTGTCGGTGCCGTCTGCCGCAATCCTGCGCGACATTCATGGCGGCGAGTGGGTCTATCAGAAGACCGCGCCCGACACCTTCGTCCGGCAGCGTGTCGAGGTGGTATCGGAGAGCGGCGGACGGGCGCTGTTGGCGCGCGGACTGTCCGCCGGCGCGCAGGTCGTGACCGATGGTACGGCGGAGTTGTTCGGCACCGAGTTCGGGGCGGCGCACTGATGCTCGGCCGGCTCGTCCATTTCGCGCTGGCGCAGCGCGTCCTCGTTCTCGCGCTCGCCGCGCTGCTGGTGGTGCTCGGGGTCCGTGCCGGGCGCGACGTGCCGCTCGACGTGTTCCCCGAGTTCGCACCGCCGATGGTGGAAATCCAGACCGAGGCACCGGGCCTGTCGACCGAGGAGGTCGAGAGCCTGGTGACGGTGCCGATCGAGACCGCGGTCAACGGTGTCCCCGGCCTGATGACGCTTCGCTCCAAATCGGTGCTGGGCCTGTCGTCGGTGCAGATCCTGTTCGAGCGCGGCTCCGACGTGATCCGCGCGCGCCAGATGGTCGGCGAGCGCATCGCCCAGGTGCAGCCACGCCTGCCGCTTGCGGCACGACAGCCCGTCCTCATGCCGCCACTGTCCTCGACCAGTCGCGCGATGAAGGTCGGACTGTCGTCGACGAAACTCGATCAGATGCAATTGTCCGAGCTGGTCCGCTGGACGATCCGGCCACGGCTGATGGCGGTCCCCGGCGTCGCCAACGTCGCGGTCTGGGGGCAGCGCGACCGGCAATTGCAGGTGCTGGTCGATCCCGATCGTCTGCGTGCGTCCGGCGTGACGCTGGCGGAGGTCCGCGCCGCGGCCGGCGACGCGGTTTTGGTCGGGGGCGGCGGCTTCGTCGACACACCCAACCAGCGGCTCGCGGTCCAGCAGACCGGCACCGTCCAGACCGCCGCCGACCTCGCCCGGGCGATCGTCAAGCAGGCGGGCGAGGCACCGGTTCGGATCGGCGACGTCGCGCGCGTGGTCGACGGCTTCAATGCACCGATCGGCAACGCCATCATCGACGACGGTCCCGGCATCATGCTGATCGTCGAGAAACAGCCGACCGCCAACACGCTGGAGCTGACCCGCGCGGTCGAGGCCGCGTTCGCCGAGCTGAAGCCGGGCTTGAAGGACGTGAAGGTCGACACGACCATCTTCCGGCCCGCGACCTTCATCGAACGCTCGATTGACAACCTGACACGCGCGCTGATGATCGGCTGCGCACTGGTCGCGGCGGTGCTGTTCCTGTTCACCCGCGACTGGCGGCAGGCGACGATCAGCCTCGTCGCGATCCCGCTGTCGCTGCTCGGCGCCGGGCTGATGCTGCTGTGGTCGGGCGCGACGATCAACGTGATGATCATCGCCGGCCTCGTCATCGCGCTGGGCGAGGTGGTCGACGACGCGATCATCGACGTGGAGAATATCGCGCGCCGCCTGCGGCTGAACCGCGAGTCCGCCGATCCGAAGCCGGCCTTCGCGGTGGTGCTGGCCGCGTCGCTGGAAGTGCGCTCGGCGGTGGTGTTCGCCTCGCTGATCGTGATGCTTGTGTTCGTGCCGATCTTCTTCCTCGGCGGGGTGGCCGGCACCTTCTTCCAGCCGCTCGCCATCGCCTATGTGCTGGCGATCGGCATGTCGCTGCTGGTCGCGCTGACCGTCACGCCGGCGATGTGCCTGCTGCTCCTGCCGAACGCGCCGCTGACCGAGGAGCGCGACACCCGCATCGTCGCCGGGCTGAAGCGTCGCTATGTCGGCTTCCTGCCGCGCGTCGTCGGGCGGCCGGTGCTGGCGGTAGGGATCGTCGCGGGCGGGCTGATGCTGGCGGGTGTCGGCTATGCGACCTTCAAGGATCAGTTCCTTCCCGACTTCCGCGAAACCGACTTCCTGATGCACTTCGTTGAGAAGCCGGGCACGTCGATCGAGGCGATGGACCGGATCACGATCCGCGCGTCGAAGGAACTGCGCAGCATCCCCGGTGTTCGTAACTTCGGCGCGCATATCGGTCGCGCCGAGCAGGCCGACGAGGTGGTCGGTCCCAACTTCACCGAATTGTGGATCAGCCTCGACGAGGATGCCGATTACGATGTGTCGGTGAAGCGGATCAAGGAGGTGGTCGAGGGCTATCCCGGCCTCTACCGCGACGTGCTGACCTACCTGCGCGAGCGGATCAAGGAGGTGCTGACGGGTGCCGGCGCGACGATCGTCGTGCGCATCTATGGCCCCGACCAGGCCGAACTTCGCGCCGCGGGAGTGCGTGTCCGCGACGCGATCGGCGGTATCCAGGGCGTGTCCGACCTGAAGCTGGAGAGCCAGGTGCTGGTCCCGCAAATCCGCATCCGCCCGCGGCCTGCCGAACTGGCGCGGCTCGGCCTGACTGCCGGTGAGGTTCGCCGGCAGGCGCAGGTGCTGGTCGCGCAGGCCAAGGTCGGCGAAATCTACCGCGACCAGCGCGCGTTCGACGTGGCGGTGTGGGGCGAGCCCAAGGTGCGGAACAGCGTCCATGCGCTCCGCGACCTGATGATCCAGGCACCCGTCACCGGCGCGCCGGTGCGGCTCGGTGATATCGCCGATATCGAGATCGCGCCCGCGCCCAATGAGGTGAAGCGCGAGAACGGCCAGCGCCGCCTCGACGTGACGATGAACGTCGCTGGCGCGGACCTCGGCACCGTGGCGCAGGCGGTTGACGCCGCGGTTGCGAAGGTGCCGTTCGCGACCGGCTATCACCCGCAGGTGCTGGGCGAATATGCCGCGCTGAAGGAATCGCGCGGCCGGCTCTGGAGCATCGGCGCGCTATGCCTTGTCGGCATCCTGCTGCTGGTCTGGATGGAGTTCCGCTCGCGCCGCATCACCGCGCTGGTCGCCGTCAGCCTGCCCTTCGCGCTGGTCGGGGGCGTGGTCGCGGTCGCGCTGACCGGCGGGGTGCTATCGCTGGGGTCGCTGGTCGGGTTCGTCACCGTCATCGGCATCGCCGCGCGCAACGGCATCATGCTGCTATCGCACTATCAGCATCTCGAACGCCACGAGGGGATGACCTTCGGCCGCGAACTGGTGCTGCGCGGCGCGGAAGAGCGTCTGGTGCCGATCCTCATGACCGCCGCCTGCGCCGGCCTCGCGCTGGTGCCGCTGATCGTCGCGGGCAACGCGCCGGGGCACGAGATCGAGCATCCGATGGCGATCGTGATCCTGGGCGGCCTCATCTCCTCGACCGCGCTCAACCTGCTGCTGCTGCCCGCGCTCTATGCCCGCTACGGCGAGGAGCGCGCCGTGCCGCCTGCCGCCGCACCCAAGGAGGTGCTGGCATGATCCGTCGCCTGGCCCCCGCCGTCGCCCTGCTCGCCTCCGCCTGCATGGGTGTGCCGACACCCCCGCCGACGATCGCGCCGCCCAGCGCGACCGGCGACTTCACCCGGCTTCCCGTGGCATCGATCGCGCCGGTGCCCGACGACTGGTGGCGGCTCTACGACGATCCTGTTCTAGACGGACTGGTCCGATCGGCACTGGCAGCCAACGCCGACCTGCGCGTTGCCTATGCCAATCTTGACGGCGCACGCGCCGCATTACGGCAGGCTCGGGCGGCGCGGCTGCCGCAGACGACGATCGAGAGTGCGCTCGGCGTCGACAATCCCGCCGGACAGCCGAGCGCGTCGGGCAACGTGCCGACGACGGATTACGATATCGCCGCGACCGCGAGCTGGGATCTCGACGTGTTCGGCCGACTGCGCTCGGCCGCGACCGCGGCGGGCGCTGATGCCGAGGCGCAAGCGGCCGTCGTCGACGGACTGCGCGTCGCGGTCGTCGCCGATACCGTGCTGGCCTATGTCGATCTGTGCGGATCGACCCGCGCCCTCGCGACCGCGCGCGAGGTCGCCGCGGCGCAGGATCGATCGGTCGGGCTGGTGCGCGAGCAGTTGCGCGCCGGCGAGGTGTCGCCGCTGGAGGTGTCGCAGGTCGCGACGATCGCTGCCGCCACCCGCGCCGCCATCGCCCCGTTCGAGGCCCAGCGTGCCAATGCGCTGTACCGGCTCGCGACGCTGCAAGGCCGCCCACCCGCCGAGGCCCGCGCCTACCGCTTCGCCTGCACCGCCGCGCCCCGCCTGCGCGGGGCGGCACCGGTCGGTGACGGAACCGCGCTGCTGCTGCGCCGTCCCGACGTCCGCGAGGCGGAGCGCCGCCTTGCCGCCGCTGCCGCGCGGATCGGCGTGGCGCGTGCGGACCTTTACCCTCGCGTCAATCTGGGTGGCGCGGTGGGGCTGCTGTCCGGCGGGATCAGCGCGGCGGTGACGCCGCTCGTCAGCTGGGCCTTCCCCAACCAGGCACCGGCGCGCGCAAGGCTGGAACAGGCCCGCGCGACCGAGCGCGCGGCATTGGCCGGGTGGGACGTGGCGGTGCTGCGCGCGCTGCGCGAGGTCGAGACGGCGCTGGCGAACTACGACGCTGAGACGCGCCGAAACCGCGATCTGGCGACCGCCGCGCGCGAGGCGCAGGCCTATGCGCGCCGCGCGGGTGCCCGTGTCCGCCTCGGCGACGCGCCTGGCCTGCTCCAGGTCGATGCGCAGCGCGCGACCGCATCGGCGACGCTGCAACAGGTCCAGTCCGATCTGGCGGTGTCGCAGAACGAGGTCGCGCTGTTCCGCGCGCTGGGTGGCGGTTGGCGAACCAACGCCGCTACGCGATAGTCGGGCGATGCGGATATTGATCGTCGAGGATGATGCCGACACCCGCGCCTTCGTGGCGCAGGGGCTTGGCCAGGCCGGGCACCAGGTCGCGGTGAGCGAGGACGGCCGCGACGGGCTGTTCCAGGCGACCGGCGGCGGGTTCGATGCGATCGTGGTCGACCGTATGCTGCCCGGCCTCGACGGGCTGGCGCTGGTGAAGGCGATGCGCGCGGCCGGCGATGCGACCCCGGTCCTGATGCTGACCGCGGTCGGCGGGATCGCCGATCGCGTCGAGGGGCTGGAGGGCGGTGCCGACGACTATCTGGTCAAGCCCTTCGCCTTCTCCGAGCTGGCCGCCCGCCTTAATGCGCTGGCGCGCCGGCCAGCACCACGCGGCGATGACACCCATCTGCTCCGGGTCGGCGATATCGTCCTCGACCTGCATCGCCGCACCGTCGAGCGCGACGGCCGTCGCGTCACCCTGCAACCGCGCGAGTTCGCGCTGCTCGCCGAGCTGATGCGCAACCCGCGCCGGGTGATGACCCGCACCATGCTGCTGGAGCGGGTATGGGATTTCGATTTCGATCCGAAGACCAACATTGTCGAGACGCATCTGAGCCGCCTGCGCTCCAAGCTCAACGCCGGTTTCGACGCCGATGCGATCGAGACGGTGCGCGGTGCCGGCTACATGATCCGGGGCGAATAGATGCTCGCACGGCTGTGGCGCTCGACCTTCGGCATCGTCGTGCTGGTCGCGCTGGCGTTCAGCGCCGCGACGCTGGCGATCGGCGCCGTCGCCTATGAGGTGACGCACGAGGCGCTGGAGGAGCAGCTGGACCACCGTGTCGCGGTCGAGACTCGCGCGCTGATAGCCGAGGTGCGCGAAGGCGGCCTGGCGGGTGTGGCGGATGCAATCCGCTTGCGCGAGGACGCCCGCAACGAAGCGAGCCTCGACTATCTGCTCGTCGACCGCGCCGGGCGGCCGATCGCCGCGACGATCAGTCCGCTGACGCCGGTCGAGCCAGGCTATCAGGAGCATTTCGGCTTCCGACGCGGCAACAATACCGGCGTCGGTCAGGCGCTCGCGACGCCGCTGTCCGGCGGGATGTTGGTCGTCATCGCCGACAGGCGCGACCTCGCAGCGATCGACCGGACGCTGGCGTCGCTGTTCGCGATCGCGCTGGCGGCGATGCTGGCGCTGGGGATCGGCGCGGCGGTGTTGGTCGGATGGCTGACCCGGCGTCGCCTGTCGCGCATCGATGCCACCGCGCAGGCGATCATCGCCGGCGACCTGACGCAGCGGGTGCCGCGCGACGGATCGGACAGCGAGTTCGATCGCCTTGCCTCCACGCTTAACCGGATGCTCGACCGCATGGCCGCGCTGATGGATAATCTTCGGCAGGTGTCGACCGACGTGGCGCACGACCTACGCACCCCCCTTACCCGCCTGTGCAACCAGCTTGATCGCGCGGCGGCCGGGGACACAGACGCGATCGAGGCGGCACGGCGGCAAGCCGACGATCTGCTGGAGATATTCGCCGCGCTGCTGCGCATCGCCGAGGTCGAAGGGTTGGCTGAACGTCGAGCGTTGGGAGCGGTCGATCTGTCGGCGCTGCTGGAGGACATGGCCGAAACTTATCGTCCCGACTTCGAGGCCGCCGGCCATACGCTGACGATCGACGTCATGCCCGGACTGCATATCGAGGGCGACCGACGCCTGCTCGCGCAGGCATTGTCGAACCTGTTGGAGAACGTGTTGCGCCACACGCCGCCCGGCACCAAAGCGACGCTGGCCGCGACGGCGACGCAGGATGCGATTGAAGTGACGCTGGAGGATGACGGCCCGGGCGTTGCCCCCGCTGATGCAAAACGCCTGTTTCAGCGTTTCGCGCGCGCCGAGGCGTCACGCACCACTGACGGACATGGGCTGGGCCTTGCCCTAGTTCGCGCCGTTGCCATTGGTCATGGCGGCGATGCCCTTCTGTCCCGATCCGAGCGGGCCTTCGGTGTCACCATACGGCTTCCGAGATAGATCGAGAGGCGCTGGCGATCTGCTTCGGGATTCTTGAAACCTGAGTGAACGACGGTTTCTGAGAAGCCGCAGGCTTTCCCATTTCACCATCCCATGCGAGACGGGATCACTATGCTTTGGGGTGTCATTCCGCCCCCAACCGGACCCGGCTACCAGCGGCACATTTTCAACAGCCCCGCTCCTTTTCGGGGCGGGGCGCACGGGATTTGCGCGAATGGATCGCTCGGGAAGCCGAGGCGGCGACATCGAATGAGGATCTTGCCCGTCGCTTCGTTGCGGAGTGTCGCCGCACCCGCACGATCC
>Ga0209024_1002345_pt1 | contig 11374 bp, 8 predicted proteins | sample AutmiccommunBRH5_FD_187380 | JGI IMG/M metagenome (GOLD analysis project Ga0209024, IMG submission 187380) | Deep subsurface microbial communities from Mt. Terri, Switzerland - Autotrophic microbial communities BRH/5 (SPAdes) (version 2) | ecosystem: Environmental > Aquatic > Deep subsurface >...
AGAAATGGCGGAAGATCTCCGGGCCAAACCGTCTGCCCGAAGTCATTCAGGGGGTTGAGTTCAAAGACGGGATCAAGCAACTTCAAGCCGCCGCCTGATGACGGCCGTCACCAACTTTTGGGCATATATCGTGTAATAAGAGCCACTAGACTTATCAAATAAATTCTCATGCTTAATCAGGGGACGCGGACTAAAGTCTGCGTCTCCGTTAAGCCATTAACTACCTTTTTTTAACGCCTAGGGATTGAGACCTGGCTCGCCCAGAGCGGCCCCTGGAGTCGCGCGAGGTGCCCACCGGCAGTCATGGACTCCGTGAGCTCGAACGCTCTCAGCGAGTCTCGCCCGACAAGCCGTCCAGCCAATCAGCCACCGCCGGAACGCTGCGTGCGAATTTCGTGCCGTCCTCATTCCGAAGATCCGTCCACTGGCCCGCAATGTGGCGAAGCTCAGCAAGAACAGCGCTTCTTAGCTTTTGGTATCGAGGATCGTCCTGCTTGAGCGACTGACGGCTGCTCGTCGCAATGTCGGCTTCTTCGTCCAGATCAAGTTCGTCACAGTGAAGTTCCCCGATCACATAATCGGCGTATATCTCTTTCTGTGCAAAATCGTCCAGAATATCCTCCTGGGCAAGTTTGCCGCGCATGAACAGGGCAATCCGATTAAGGTTGTCACCCTCTTCATCCTTTAATTGCGCGGGACGCTCGACGGTGCCGATCCAACCACGCAACGACAGGTTCGGATCGCCGAGATTTGTCGTAACTGCCACGCTTCGGTCCTCGGCGGGCCTCTTCAAGTTCTTGGCCAAGCCGATGGTTTCCGCCTGATCACCATAAACCCAGAGATACTCAAGCGCGCCGTGATAGCCGCGATCCTCTGCCGTGATCTCCTTACCGTTGACTTGAACAGTGAAGCCATTCTTCGGACCAATTATGGAGAAGCGACGCGCGACGCGACGGCGGAGACCAGCGTCAGTCATCTTGGTCATGTTCCGGACCAAACCAGAAAGCACGATACGCGTCCCGCCCAGATGATCCTGGGGCCACTCCGCTATCTCTTCCGGCTCGTAGAGTTCGTTGCCGGCCGCCTCGATTTTCTGACGAATAGCGTCTCGATCCATTCGGAAAGCCGTGCGTTCCCCCTCACGCTCGGTATACACTTCAACGGATTTCGCAATCGAGAACGTCGAGAGCTTTCCGATGCCCTTGCGACCCATCGGCCGTCTACCTTTCGGTGTCTCGTCACCTAACTTGCTTCGACGTCGGAAGCCGACCGTGAGAAAGCGGTCAATCACCTCGTCACGCGTCATCCCGGTTCCGTCGTCGTCTATAGTGATGATGCCGGCGGCCTTATCCAGATGAACATCTACTTTTGCCGCATCAGCGTCCCAAGCATTTGCGACGACCTCCGAAAGGACAGCCGGAACATTGCTGTATAGATTCATGCCAAGGTGTTCGAGCGCGTTCAGACTGATCCGCATCGCCAGTTTGCGCTCTGAGCTCATGTTTCTCGCTCCAGATGTGCGCGCACAGACCTTGCAATGGCCTGCGCTAGAGGCACCGGCACTGCGTTACCGATCAATCGCCCGACTTGTGAGGTCGAGATTGCCTTACCTTCAGGAGCAAAGGAATAGTCTCGCGGAAAGCCTTGAAGCATAGCGCCTTCGCGGAGCGATAACGCTCGATCTTGTTCTGGGTGTCCAAAACGACCGTTCCCGAACCCATAGAACTGAGTCGTGATTGTAGGCGATGGCTTGGATGGTTCCATCCGGCCATAGACGGCGGAATAACCTCGCCCCCGCTCAACCTTATGGCACTTCGCTATTAACTCTTCTGGCCAGTCCCGCCAAGTGCCCCCGGGTCGTGAGGCCTTGATACGCCTACGATTAAGAGCGCTCAGGCCGCTTGCACAGTGCAGGGGATCGGTGCGATCCGCATGACCGGCCTCCAGGGCGGGCAGGCAGCCAATTTCATCCAGCACCGTTCGGTGGCGTCCCACGTGTGTTGGCATGGGCAATTCAGGCGCTTCGCCTCTGGCTGCTATGAGCACGAGACGAGATCGCGTTTGCGCAAGGCCGAAATCTGGCCCGTAGAGAACGTCGAAGCCCAAGGCGTATCCGGCAGACCTCAAAGTTTCCACAAAGTTCTGAAAGACCATCCCACCTCGGAAATTCAGCAATCTCGGCACATTTTCCATTGATACCACATCTGGTTCCGTGGCAACGATCAGGTCCCCGAAATGGCCGAGAAGCTGCCAGTTGGGGTCTTCGTTCTTCTGGTTATAGGAAGAAAACGGCTGGCAAGGTGCACAGCCGACTAAGACTTTAGGATACCCCTTGATAAAAAGGTCAGAGACTTCTTCCGCAGTCAGGGAAGCGACATCCCGACGAATGAAGGGGGCGTCCAAGTTGGCGGTATAAGGGTGTCTGCAAGCTTCATCGACGTCGATCCCGGCGACTATGTCGAAGCCTTCTTTTTGAAATCCAAAGGACAAGCCTCCGGCGCCACAGAAAACATCCACAACGGAAGCTATCGGAGTAGAACCCGTCATTACCCTACCGCCTTACGTCGATCGACCAGCTCCAGGTCATCCAATTGCAGCCCGGCATCTCGCAAAGCGCGGAGAATGAGCGATCTGATCGTCTCGTCTCGTTCGACTGTCAAAGCCCTTATGGCTTTTTTGATACTAGGCGAAACCATGATCTGTAAGGTTTCTTCGTCAGCCTTGCGCGGCATGGCGACCCCTTTGAAAAACCATAGCGATCCCCTGAAATCCGATACTTGGTGATATCATGTCCTAGTGAACACCTAATGTAAACTGGGCCGTTCGGAGATTAAGAACACGCTGCAAACGCAGCAGTAATTCACGGCGAGGGTCTCCGTCATATCTGAAATAGTATGTCACGGTTGCAGCAAAGGTCCGGTCCGGTCCCGTAAGCCGCGGCGCAGCATTCAAACCGACAGTTCAAGGTCCAGGATAGGCCGTCCGCGACTTCTTAGAGGAGTAGAAGCGGCACGGTGCTCTGAGATGAGAAAATGCTCACGCCTGCGTCGCCACGCTCCCAAACATGATCTTGGTCCAGGCCGATCCCGCCATCATTCGCCTCTCACGGCCCACCCTCCGGCCAGGTAAGAGCCGCGCCTCACAGGGTCGTCGCCGTCGCCTCGCAGAACGCTCGCCATGCAGTGACACGTTGCAGGTCGTGCACCAGAAGCTCCGGGGCGCTCCGTGGATGCGATCCGCACATTCTGATGATGTTGATCCTGCGGCCGACAAAAACCCAGCCAGCACGTGGTTCTGCCAGCCGGTGCATGCTCCCCAGCAGGGCGTGCGCCTTGTTTTACAGGCCCGTCGGGTCCGGAAGGTTTACATACTTCCAGGATTTTTTGTTTTCGGGGCAGAATCTGTCAACTTAATGTAAACTTAATGTAAACCTTTTCGGTGAATTCCGGGGCATTTTGGCCGGTTTCGGGGTGAAAAAGGTTTCCCACTATTTCTATCAGGTAAACCTTGAGCAACCTCCATGTAAACCTTTTCTCCGGGACCCGGCGAGGGGCGGCGGTCCAGCCATTCCTCGCCGTGGTTCTCATCTTCGTCTTCTCTACGCCCTCCTGCTCTCGCAGATGCGCCGCAGCAGCTGCACGCGCCGCAGGGTCGGGGCCGGGTCGCAGTCGAGGCTGATCATCCGCAGGAACACGATCCAGTCCCGCTCGTTCTCGGTGAGCTCTTCCATGTTCTCGATCTCCTTCACCGGCCGAAAATTGCGTTGATCGCCGCCTGCGACCGGCTGGTGAGCCGCGGGTCGCTATTGTCGGAGGCCGTGCGGATCGCCTCGATCCAGCTCCGCTCGTTGGCGGTGACCGGCGTGCCGAAGATCTCGATCACGGCCGCCGCCGCCGTCTGTCCGACCGCCTGCTCCAGGGCGAGGCGCATCAGGTAGGCCGGGTCAGCCTCCAGGGCACGCGCCAGGGCCGGGATGCGGTCGAGCGCCGCCTTGGAGGAGCCCTGCTTGATCATGGTGATCACGTTCGGGTTTACGAAGCCCGCCTGCGCGGCGATCTCGGACTGCGTCTTGCGCGGCTTCAGTTCCAGGATGCGGCGTTCGACATACTGCGCCAGCCGGGTGTCTTCGAAAGGTTTCTTGGTCATTGTGCTCTCTCATCTGTGTCGCAGCACGCGCTGCTTACTTTCATTATAGAAAACAGACGCTTGGGGATTCTCTGGAAAGTGAAATATATCTGCTTTGCCGCACTCCCCTTTGCCGGGCGGATTACATACTTTCCCTTGACGGTCACCGCTCCGTGGTCACAAGTTCTCCTACAGGTTCAATCAGCAACACGGGGTCGAGGTGGCATTCAAGTTCGTTCACACAGCGGATATTCACCTCGATTCCCCACTGAAATCCCTTGCCCTGCGCGACGCAGGACTGGCCGAGCTTGTCGGCAACGCCTCACGGGCCACCTTCAGCCGGATCGTAGATCTGTGCCTATCCGAAGAGGTGCAGGCCTTACTGATCGCTGGCGACCTCTACGATAGCGGCCAGACCTCGATGAAGACGGCGCGTTTTCTCACTCAGGAGATGGAGCGGCTGGCCGCAGCGGGTATCCCGGCATTCATCATCCGAGGCAACCACGACGCCGCCTCCAGGATCACGCGCGAACTCGCACTGCCGGACAGCATCACGGTGTTTTCCGGCAAGGCGGATGTGATCGAAACCATCTGGAGCGGGCATGCGGTCGCGGTGCACGGCATTTCGTTCCGCGACCCTCACGCCCCGGAGACGCTGCTCGACCGGTTCCGCCCCCCGGTGCGCGGCGCGTTCAACATCGGCATGCTGCACACCTCGCTGAGGGGCGCGCAGGGGCATGACCCCTACGCCCCCTGCGCCCTGTCTGATCTCCAGGCCACAGGATTTGATTACTGGGCCTTGGGGCACATCCATCTGCGCGCCGCCCATCCCGGAGCCACGACCGTGGTCATGCCGGGCATCCCTCAGGGGCGCGACATAGGTGAGGCCGGGGCCCGGTCGGTCACGCTGGTTTCTGTGGCCGATGACGGTTCAGTCGACCTCGCAGAACGCCAACTCGCAGTGGCGCAGTTTGAGCGGCTCCAGGTAGAGTGCGACCAACTGACCGACTGGCCCGACTTGGTAGAGACGTTGAAGCACGCCATTCGCGCGGCCAGGCGCGACCACTGGGGCGAACACCTGATCGTCCGGCCCGTGCTGACCGGGGCGACACCGCTGGCTTGGAGGGCCGGCCGCGACGTCGATGTGCTACACGCTGAGGCACAGACCGTTGCGGAACAGATCGGCACACTCTGGATCGACAAGATCGAGGTCACACTGGACACCGGCGCGACCGCGTCTCCGGGCGGAGCGGTGGGCGAACTGGCCCAGATCATCGAGCAGGCCGGCATGCCCCCTGATGCTCCGGCTGTGCAGGCCGAGGTGGATCACCTCCTGAAACATCTCCCGCGTGAGCTGCGCGGGCTTCTGGGCGATACCGAGGAACAGACCGCCGCTGCCATCACCGAGGCGATGCGACAGGGCGCGATGGAGGTGCTTGCGCGCCTCGAGGAAAACGGGGGCTGAGCGATGCGACTGAACCGGCTCGACCTCACCCGCTACGGCAAATTCACCGACGTGAGCCTCGCCTTTCCACCCCCTGCCACCGGCGCCCCCGATCTGCACGTGATCTATGGTCCCAACGAGGCCGGGAAATCCACCCTGCTCGAAGGCTGGCTGGATTTCCTGTTCCAGATCCCTGTGCAAAGCCGGATGGCGTTCCTTCATTCCTACCAGACCATGCAACTGGGTGCCGCGATCGAAATCGACGGGCGGACGCATGACCTCGTCCGGGTCAAGAAACGCGACGCCTCGCTGCTCGATACAAACGGCGCGCCGGTGGGCGAAGCGCTGCTGCACGGTGGGTTGCGCGGGCTCGATCGCTCGTCCTACGCGGCGATGTTCTCGCTGAACCGGCAGACGCTGGATGAAGGCGGCGAGAGCATCCTGGCCAGCAAGGGCGACCTCGGCGAACTCCTCTTTCAAGCCAGCGCCGGCCTGACCGACCTCGCCACGCAACTCGACGACGTGCGCACCGAGTCCGAGACGTTTCTGAACAAGACCGGGCGCAAGGGCGTCCTCCGCGAGATTGGTGCAAAATTCGACGACTTGGGCAGGCAGATCAAGGATCTGGACACCGCTGCCGCCGAATACGCCCGCCTGTCGGCGGATCGCAACAGCGCGCGGGACGCTTGGCAAGATGCGCGAAAGGCAGTCGAAACCGCGCAGGCCACAGTGATCGAGACCGAGCGCCTGAGCTCCGCCATCCCGCTCCTGCCGAGGCTGGAACGCCTCGATGCGCAGATTGCCGAGTATGGCGCATTGCCGGACCCACACGAAGGATGGCTCGCCGAGCTTCCCGAAGTGGACCGCACAGAGGCCGCCATCAACACCCGGCTGGAGACCGCGAAAGCGACCGTCGCAGGGCTCGACACAGAACTGCGCGACTGCGTGCCGGATCGGCCTGTTCTAGACCTTCGCGAAAGCATCGCCGAGGCCGAGACCCTGAAATCTGCTTATGACGAGGCGGTCAAGGATCTGCCTAGGCGCCGCGGTGATCTCGCCTCGCGGACCGAGGCGATGCAGCAAAGTCTGTCGCGTCTCGGGCAGACCGAGGTGGATCCTGTCACCCTCCTGCCGGACGCGCGCGCCCTTGGCCGCATCCGGGACCTGATCGAGCGGCATTCAGGCCTCGAAACGGCTCGCGACGCCGCGCACAAGGAGATGGACGACGCCCGCGCGACCCTGAACCGCGCCACACGGCGCCTGCACGAGACCGGGGGCAACGCCTCCGATCTCGGCGGGCTCGACGGTCTGGTGCAGGGCATCCGGCGCGACGATCCGACCGGCGCATGCGATCGCGCGCAGGCACGGGCAGAGGAGACCGCGGCAGAGTTGAGAACGGCGCTGGCGGCCCTGGCCCCGTGGGCAGGCGATACCGCCGCGCTGGCGGATCTGGTGCCACCCGACGACGCCACCCTTGAGCGGCTTGAGACCGACATTGCCAAGGCAGGCCGAGACGCCGAACGCGCGCAGGATCGGCTGGATCAACTCGACCTCGCCCTGCAACAGGCCCGGGCGAAACGCGATGCCATCGGGGCCACGCCCATTGTGACCATCGAAGAAGCCGCGCAAATCAGGTCGCAGCGCGAAACGGAATGGTCACGCCATCGTGCCGCCCTGACCGACGAAACCGCCGACCGTTTCGAAAAGGCCCTGCGCCTCGACGATCAGGTGACAGCCACGCTCGCACAACACCGCGCCCATGCCGAAAAGGCGGCCGGTGCCGACCGGGATCTGGCCGAAGCCGAAAGGCAGATTGAAGCGGCCCGTGAGCAATTGGAAAACGCAAAATTACGGCGTGACGTCCTGGCGCGGGACCTAGCCACGACCGTGGCCGCCATCTCCGGCGCACTTCCCGCCGACATGGACATGCCAGCCCTGCGCACCTGGTTGGATCGGCTGGACGTGGCGCAAAAGGCGTTGAACACCCACGAGCGCGTGCTGCGCGAACAGGCCCGCCAGGAGCAATGCGCCGCACGGGCACGGGCCGATCTTCTGGGCGCGCTGACCCGTATGGGCTGCGAGATGCCAGATGACACCGGTCTCGCCCCGGCGCTCGAATCCGCGCAATCCCTCCTGGATCGCGCAACCCAGATCGAGGCCCTGCAAGAAACCGTCGCCCAATCGCAGCAAGATCTCGTCCGGCGCGAAGCCGCGCTGCAATCCGCCATCGACGTTCAAGCTGACTGGCACTCCGAGTGGGAGGCCACCTGCGCCGAAACCTGGATGGCGGGCACATCGCTCGGCGTCGCCGAGATGCGTGCGATCCTCGAAGAGCTAGACCGCCTGCGCGACCATCACCGCGAGGTCGCCGATCTGACCCATCGCGTGCAGACCATGCAGGCCAATATCGATAGCTTCGAACAGGCGGTCGCGGCACTGGCGGACCGGCTCGACGTGGCGGTCGACGATCCCATTCCGGACCGCTGGCGCGCCCTCACCACACGCCTGCGCACCGCCGAAGGTGAGGAGGCGCGGCGCGCCGACATCGAGAAACGCCTGATGACAGCCCGTAAGAGCCTCGGCGAGATCGAAGAACAGGCAAGGCTCCACCACGGACGCACAGATGAATTTGCCCGCCATTTCGGCGCCGCCAACTGGGCAGAGGCGCGCGATGCGCTGACCCGCGCAGGAGAAGTTGCTAGATTGCGCGCGGCACGGCGCGACTTGGCCGAAGACCTCTGCGCCCGGATGCGCTTTAGCACGGTCGATGAGGCGCGCGCGCGCCTCGACGGGGTTGACGCCGATGCGCTCGCCGCACGTGCGGAAAGCCTACGAAACGATCTGGAAAAGCTGCGCGTCACGCAGGAAGACGCACAGGACACGTTCCGCAAGGCCACCGAGGCGGTAGAAGCCGTGGGCGGTGACGGTGCCGTGGCCCGGCTCGACCAGCAGCGCCAAACCCTGCTGCTGGAGATGGAGGACGGTGCCCGGCGTCACCTGCGGCAACGCCTCGGCATCCTCGCCGTAGACGCCGCCCTCGGACGCTATCGCGATACACACCGCAGCGGCATGCTTGACCAGGCCTCCGAGGCATTCCGCATCATGTCGCGAAACGGCTATTCGGGCCTAGCCGCACAGCCCGACGGCGCTAGCGAGATATTGGTTGCGCTGGCGACCGACGGCGGCTCCAAACACGCGGACCAGCTTTCAGACGGCGCAAGAGCACAGCTCTACCTCGCCCTGCGGATCGCCGGATACCACGAGTTCTCCCGTAACAGCGGCCCTGTGCCGTTTATCGCGGATGATATCATGGAGAGCTTCGACGATCACCGCGCTGCCGAGGCCTTCGGTCTCCTGGCAAAGATGAGCAAGACCGGCCAAGTGATCTACCTCACGCACCACGCCCATCTCCGAGATATGGCAAGTAAGGTTTGTCCTGATGTTCACATCCACGATTTGCCTTAGTGAAATGCGACGAGCCTCGTTGTGATAGTTCATTTCCGTGTTGTCTGGTCGGACCAATCGGACTGGTCGGACCAATCGGACTGGTCGGACCAATCGGACTGGTCGGACCACGTTTAAAAACAAGGGGGCTGGATACAAACGGTGTCCGACCAGACCAATCTCTATAGGCTACGCATACGCTGATCCGGTCAGGGGGTCTTGAGATGCTCAATGTCGAGCCCGGGGTAGGCGATCGCGTTAATCAACTCTACACGCTTTTCCAGAAGGCCCTGCGGAATCATACCATATCTACCGGTCATAGATGTATCACCATGCCCCATCAGGAATTTGAATTCGTGATCGAGATAGCCTGCTCTACGCAGGGCATCAGCAGCACCATGCCTAAACGAATACTGGCTATAACCACGGCCGTTTTTGATGCTCAAGCCCGATAGGTATCGCGAGAACATCCTCGAGAAGTCAGCCATCATCTGGCCCCTGGAATTTCGCTTGGCCTCTGGAAAGAGGCGCGTCTGGCCAGCCTGCTTGAGCCGTGAGTGGCGGTCGATCAATCCAAGCCTGAGGAGTTCCTCGTGAACAGGCAGGATGCGTCGCGAATTATCATTCTTGACGCTCTTTTCGCCGTCGCCGTCGTCGGTGATGTGCATGATCCACTGACCATGCTCCTCGCGGAGATCATCAATCGCCAACTGCCCGATCTCGCCCGGCCTTGCCCCTGAAAACAGCATGATAAGCGGCACCCAGTATCGATGATCCCTTATCATCACATTCCCTGGCTGTTTTATGAACCGAGGCTGATCATCACTGCGGCACCCGGTAAACAAAGGTGATCTGAAGATTACATTCAGCTGCTCGGCACTGAACGTGAGGGTCTTGGAGTGTTTTTCCTTGTTGAGCGTCATGCCATCCACCGGATTCTGATCCAGATAGCCGTGGCTAACCAGCCATCTACAGAACGCACCCAGGCTTGAAAGGTGACGATTGACCGTGCGAGGTGTGATTGTTGGTTTTCCTACCTGCGCATTGTGCTGCACGGTCTGTTCGAAAGACATGCCTCTGAAAACCTTACTTTCAGAGGCTTTGACTGGATATTTGAGGAGCAGCGCCTTCCATTCACGCACGTTCTTCTTGCTGATCAGTTTCACTGGATACGTGCTGCCGACGAATTGCGCGAACAAGCCAATATCACGGCGCGCCTGGTTCAGCGTGTCAGCCTTCACCTGATTGGGGTTCTCTGCCGCATATAGCTCAAACACCTCGAAAATGCTCTCACCTGGTCCAGCCAACTCTCTCGGGTTGCCACTCGCCGGTTTCACGATCGGGTCCAGCGGGACGCCGCTGTAATCGCCTTCATCGCGCTCTTGTGCACGCCGCAGTGCTTCTATCTCGGCACGCATCAGCTTTCTGGCAAGCGCATTTCTGTCAGGGGAACCGGGCATAAAGACCAGCTTGTTCTTCTCCAGGAACGCATCGACCTCATGCTCGATGAGTGCGGTCTCTCCTCTCGAGAGGTGCCTACGCAGCTCTGAGAGCCTTGCTTTTCGCGCCTTGGCATCAATGCCCTTCGCCCCTTGCAGATGATTTTGGAGAACCTGGACCTCGAGCCCTGCATCGAGAAGGGCAAGCGGGTCACTGATGTCGATGCCCTCTCTCTCGACATAACCAACCGCACTTTCCATCGCCTCATCGATATCATCCTGCGTCGGCAGGCTCCGGCGGCGCGCCTCGTCCCGCTCGAGGCTATCTGTGTAATGCTGCCACACGGCGAGTTCTACATCACCCTCAGAAAGAGCGCGCTGCGCGCGGAGTTCATCGAACTCGCGCTGCCAGTGCTGGATGACCGGCCACAAACACCGCTTTGCGGTAGCCTCATCGGACGTCTTCAATGACTTCTTGAGGGTCGTTTTTCCGACAACCGATACAAGGTCAGTCGGGACATCCATGCGTGCATAGTAGACCGCGTTGCGACGCCACAAATAAGTCTGCCTACCCATCTCCGCCCCATATCTCCGGAACACCATTCCGGAACACTTCTAAGGAGATTAGTGTATTAATGACAATGTGTTATTTGAAATCAGCCACTTAAAATTTACTGGATTTTGTTCCTACCACCCCAGCCAGTCCCCATCGGCCAGCCTTGCAAGATACACGCATCGTGAGGCCCTTCGAGTGATTCGAGCGAACCAACCCCCAACTAAATGAACGTGCACAAGTTGGGCCCGACCTGCGGGCGCGCGGCTCGTCAGATCATCCCGAGCGCCTGCTTGTACATCTCCAGCACCGCCTCCTCCTCGGCGATGTCGTCCTTGTCGCGTTTGCGCAGCGCGATCACCTTGCGCA
>Ga0209024_1002346_pt1 | contig 11359 bp, 6 predicted proteins | sample AutmiccommunBRH5_FD_187380 | JGI IMG/M metagenome (GOLD analysis project Ga0209024, IMG submission 187380) | Deep subsurface microbial communities from Mt. Terri, Switzerland - Autotrophic microbial communities BRH/5 (SPAdes) (version 2) | ecosystem: Environmental > Aquatic > Deep subsurface >...
CGTCTTCCTCGACGCGTTCGCCTGGCACGTCAAGATCGGCGAACGCGTCGAGGAAGACGCGCAGCTTGCCGACATGATGACCGACAAGGCGACCGTCGAAATGGAATCACCCGTGTCCGGCGTCGTCGTCGAACTGGCGGGCGAGGTCGGCGACCTGATCCCGATCGGCTCGACGCTCGCGGTGATCGAGACCGATGGTGATGGCGATGTCGAGGCGCCGCCTGCCGATACGCTGGCCGAACAGGAAATCGTTGCGGAAACACCGGGCGCCGAAGAGATTTCGGTGGCGGAAACAGCCCCCCTCCCGCTTGCGGGAGAGGCTAGGGGAGGGCCTGTTGAACCCACTTCGGTTGCCGTCGAAACAAGCCCTCCCCCGACCCTTCCCGCAAGCGGGAGGGGAGACAAGTCGGTTCTGGCGTCACCCGCCGTTCGCGCGCGCGCCAAGGACCTGGGCGTCGACCTGGGTCAGGTGCAGGCCGAAGGTGATCGTATCCGCCATGCCGATCTCGACGCTTTCCTCCGCTATAGCAGCGGGCAGGGCTATCATGCGCCGGGCGCGGGCCGTGCGCGCGCCGACGAGCCGATCAAGGTCATCGGCATGCGCCGCAAGATCGCCGAGAATATGGCGGCGTCGAAGCGCGCGATCCCGCATTTCACCTATGTCGAGGAAATGGACGTCACCGCGCTCGAAGAGATGCGCGCCGATTTGAACGCCAACCGGGGCGGGCGCCCGAAGCTGACCATGCTGCCCTTCCTGATCGTCGCGATCTGCCGCACCATCCCGCAATTCCCGATGATCAACGCGCGCTATGACGATGAGGGCGGCGTGGTGACGCGTTACGGCGCGGTGCATCTTGGCATGGCGACGCAGACCGACGCCGGGCTGATGGTGCCGGTGATCCGCGACGCGCAGGACAAGAATGTCTGGCAGCTCGCGAGCGAAATCACGCGGCTTGCCGACGCCGCACGCACCGGCAAGGCGAAGGTTGAGGAACTCACCGGCGGCACGCTGACCGTCACCTCGCTCGGCCCGCTCGGCGGCATCGCGACGACGCCGGTAATCAACCGTCCCGAGGTCGCCATCATCGGCCCGAACAAGATCGTCGAGCGTCCCGTCTTCGACGGCGACGAGATTCGCCGCGCAAAGCTGATGAACCTGTCGATCAGCTGCGACCACCGTGTCGTCGATGGCTGGGACGCCGCGAGCTATGTGCAGGCGCTCAAGAAGCTTATCGAGACGCCGGTCCTGCTGTTTGCGGACTGAACTTTTCCTTTTTGGTCATGCCGGACTTGATCCGGCATCCCGCTTTGCAACGTCATTCAGCGGGACCCTGGATCAAGTCCGGGGTGACGAAGGTTAGGGCAAAGGCATCCGTTTACAGCCCTAGCCCAGCAAAGCTCGTCTGGTCGAACTTCAGCTTGACGGTCACATAAGCCCCCGATCGCGAAAAACGCGCGTCTTCGAAATCGCGGTCTTGGAACCCGGCGAAATTATAGCCGAAGGTGATGTTGGCATTATTCATCGGCGTCAGCGTCGCCGTCGGGCCGCCCGCCCAGCTGATGGTATCGGCGTCGGTTCCGACGCGCACGGTGCCCGACGCGCCGACATCGACATGCTCGCCAAGGTTGAAGCGGAAATCCGCGCCGATCAGGTTCGACCAGCCCTTGACGTCGTCCGCGCCGAAGCGGTCGAAATTATAGCGCGTGCCCCAGAAGAAGCCGATTTCGGCGCGCTCGTACCAGCCCTCACCGAAGCCGCGCTCGCCGAGCGGGGTCCAGTTGACCGACAGGCTGTTGAGGAGGCGGCGGCTCGTCGCGTCGCCGTCAATCGTCAACGACGGACCACCGATCGGGCCGGCCTGACCGGCGACCGCATCGCGAACCTTGTCCGAGCGAAACTCGCTCTTGTTGAGCCACGAAATCTGCGAAGCCGCAGGGCGATGCGCCCAACTCAACTCGAAGTTGATCACTTCGGTCGTCGGCGTCGTTCCGCTGCCGCTCGCCTTGGCGTAAGTGAAGAGCGCGCCGAGCGCTCGGCCTTCGCCGAGCTGGCGGAGCCCGCCGAGCGTGAGCCCATAGCGGTTGGCAAGCTCGCCATCGCGATATTCGGCGCGGCCGGTCAGTGTCCAGCGGTCGGCGCGGTACGTGGCGCCGGTGCTGACCGCGAGGAAATCTTCGGTCAGCATGCCGTTGCCGCCAAGGAAGCCGCCCGATGCGACCGGCTGGTCGACATTGAGTATGTCGCGCGCGCTGATACCGCCGATGGTGCGATTGCCATCGATCGAAACATCGACCGACCAGCGTTCGCCGAGTTTCAGCGATTGCGACAGCCCGTAAGCGGCGAAGCTGCGCGGGCCATATTCGCCGATGTCCTGTTGGTTCGCGGTTGCGAGCAGGCGGGCGCCCGACCAGGGCGTCAGGTCGAAGCCCAGCCGCGCGGTACGCGCCTTGATCGTATCGCCGTCGGCGATTTCATAGCTGCCGACGAGATTGACATCGCGATTGATTGCAAACCGTGCACCGAGGCGGTGTCGCGTCGGGAAGTCGATGCTGGCGTCCTTGCCGCCGAGCGCAAATTCAGTCTGGGCGTCGAGTTCGAGGCGTTTGTCGAATAGACGTTGCGTGGCGCCGAGCTGGACGATGTTCGAGCGGTTGCGTGAGCCATCGGTGAGGCGATCATCGGCGTGGGTCAGCCCGGCGCGCGCGACGCTGGTGCCATCGTCATACTCCACAAGCGCGCGGGCGGCACGGCGGCGCGCGTTCGTGCCGAGATAATCTTCCTGCCATGCGCTGCCGGTGACCGACAAGTTACGGCCGGCTTTCAGCCGCGCATCGAAACCGAATTTTCGCGTGCCATTCTCGCTGCTGTTGAGCTGGCCCGTACCGAAACCGGCCTCACGCTCGCGAACATAGGCGAGGAAATCGACGTTGCTGCTGTGATGCTCGGCTTCGATCAGCCACGCCTTCGCGGTGCCTTGGGCGGTGGTGCTGCCATTGGTCGCTTTGGCATCGCTGACCGCGAGTTCGGCGCGAAGCTCGGTTTCGATTGTCGGGCGATAGCGTGCATCGACGCCGCCGAGGTTCGTCTTGGCGTTGCCGTCCTCGTCGTGGATGAAGGTCGCGCCGACGCGCAATTTCTCGTCGCTCGACTGATAACTGACGCGGCCGCCGGCGTTCAGCACGCGCTGACCAACGCCATCGACCTCATATTCGGCAACAATCAACTGCGGATCGAGGGCGGGCGAGCGGCTGAGCACGGGTTCGCGGAAACGGACCGTGCCTGACAGATAATCGATGTCGTAATCGACGTGGCGCGACAGGATGACGCTATCCACTATGCGCTCGCTGTGCAGACGGTCGCGCGTCTCGATGACGATCCGCTCGCTGTTGGGCAAAATATCCCTGGCCCCGAGCGGATAAGGACCCGTCAGGCCGTTGCCCTGAATCTCGTCGCGGCGGAAACGGTACGGCGTGTCGGCGACGAAAGCCGTCGCGGCGACATTGCGCCCGCGATACTCCGCCTTGCCGCCATTGAGCGCGCGCTGGTAGCGGGCAAGCTCGGGTTCCGAGATGCCCGTCTCGATATCGCCGAACATCGCATAAAATTGCGGGCGTTCGAGGCGGAGGTAGAGCTTGCGCACCGATGCCGCGTCGTAGCGCGTCTCGTTGCGGTCGGCGTAGATGGTGTAATAGGCGCGCGGATCGATCACGCCGCCGAAGCGGGCGTCGTCCTTGTCCTTGTCGCTGTCATAGGCCAGCGTCATCAGCCATTTGCCGCGCACGCGGCCCTTGGCATAGAGCGCGAGGCGGGCGTCAGCGTTGAGATCGTCGAGTGTCTCGGCCACCGGCTCCATCCGGTCGTCTAGCGTGTTGTAACCGAGCGTGCCTGCGGCAAAGCCGACGACAGTCCAAGGGCGATTGCCCGGATCGAGCCATGTTTCGATCGTCTGCTTGCGTGTGACCTTGTCGTCGCGGAAGCTGAAGTCCATAGCGAGCGTGCCCGACGCGGTCGTCGGTTCGAGTTCGATATAGGCGATGCCGTCGTCGCCATCGACCTTCCACACCGGCGGCGCGCGTTCGAGGCCCGAAAGCTGCCGCGCTTGCTGCGCATCGGCTTCGACCGCCGGATAATAAGGAGCGGGGACGCTGAATTCGCCCGTCAGGCCGGCGCGGATCGGCTTGCCGTCGCGGTCGGTCAGGCGCACGGCGATCACCGGGCGCGTTAGGCCATCGGCGACGAGCACCGATTTTTCGCGGATCAGCGTCGCGCGCATCGGGGTGATCGAATAATGGACATTGCGTTCGAGCGTCTCGACGATGGCGCCGTTCGCATCTTTCACTTCGGCGACGAGGCTGTTTTCGCCTTCGCGGATTTCGAGGCCGCGCCACAGGCTGGCCGCGACGCTGCCGTCGGCTGACTTGCTGACGCCTTCGAAGGTTAGCGCATCGGCGGGCTTGCCGTTGACGCGAAGCGAGACCGTCTGGCCCGGCGCATGTTTGATTGCAGCGCGGATCGCCTTTGCGCGCGGGTTATGGTCGGCGTCGGGGAAGAGCCAGCCGATGCCCGATACCTGTCCGGCGAGCCAGTCGCGATGGGCGCCCGCGGCTTCGGGATCGGACAGGAGCGTCGCTGCCGGACGCGCCGCCGTGGTGGGTGCGGCGCGCGGGGCGCTGGCGGCGGCGTGGAAGTCGGCACGTTTCAGCGCGCCGCCGCGGCCCTCGACGAAACGCGAAATCGCGTTGCCCGCGCTTTGCGTGCTCCGCGCGCAATCGACGGCCGCGCGGTCGAGCGGCAGTGTCGAGGGATCGATCTGCACGACATGCAGGCCGGGGCGCACGCCTTCGAAATGATAGCGGCCATCCTCGTCGGTAACCGTGTAGCTGCCATCTTGCAGCATCACACGGACGCCCATTATCCCGTCGGCCTTGTCCGGATCGACGCGGCAGCCGCCCTCGGTGATCCGGCCGATGATCGTCATCCGGTCGCCGAGCTGGTCGCGTTTGATCGCGATCGTCGCTTCGGCGATATTGCTCGTCGATCCCCGATTATCGGTGGCGGTCGCGCGGTTGAGCGCGTTACCCGGCTGCGCCGACAGGGCGACTTCGGCCAGATAGGTGAGCAGCGCCGAGCGCGCCGCCGCGATACCGGGCAGGGTGACGGCGAACTCGCGGCCGTTGGCCTGGACGTCGGCATCGACTCGCACGCCGTCGACGCGCACCGTGTCGCGACGCAGGCGCATCCCGGCGGGCAGCACGTCGCGGACGGTCACCGCGCCGGTGTTGCGGCGCGTGTCGCGGTTGGCGACCTCGATGCGATATTGGATCACGTCGCCGGGGACCGCGACCTGCGTCGAGGTCGTCTTGCGCAGGGCCAGTGGCAGGCCCGGCTGATCGACCGGAATATCGACGCGGACGGGTGCGGGGCTGCTCAGCGTCAACGGATCGCCATAGCTCGCGCCGGTGATTTCGAACGGCTGGCCGTCGTCGGGGCGGCGGAGGCCGGCGAGGTTGGCGGCGGTCGACGTCGACGGCGCGGTGTAAGGTGCCGGGGGCGCGACGATCAGGCGATAGGTGCCCGGTGCCAGGAAGGGAAAGCGATAGTCACCGGGAGGGAAATTATACGTCGTGCCGCCAGCATCGGTGACGGACTGGCCGGTGACGACGCTCGACGGATAGGCCGAGACGCCATCGTCGCCAAACACCTGGGCGGGCTGACCCGTCGCGGCGTCGACGATCGTCACGCGGCTGCCGGCGACAGGCGCGCCGTCGCCGCTGTCGAACACGATGCCGAACGGATCGACGAGGAAGTCGATCGTGGCGAGCGCGACGAGGCTGGCGCTCGCCTGATCGGTGACGCGCAGCGCCAGCGGCGCGCCCGGATCGACCGACAAGCGGCAATCGCCCTGGACGACCGCGGGCGGAACGCCGATCGTGTTGATGATGCCGACGAACTCGCCGCTGTCCTCCGCCGTCTCGGTCAGGATGATCGCCTCGCGATCGCCATTTTCGAGATCGAGGACGACAGGCAGGGTGTCACGCGCCTGCCGATCGGCGTTCGCCGATGCGAGCGTGACCCCGACGACGAGCACTTCGCCGGCGCGGAAATTGCTGGTGGATTGCAGCGAGGCGGGGGCGGTCGAGATACCCTCATAGACGCCGCCGAGATCGATGGTGCTGGTCGCGCTACGTGCCGCGGCGCGGCTGCACTGCGTCGGCGCGAGGGCAACCGATTTGTTGCCCCCGCCGTTTGTCAGGCGATAGGTGGCGATCGTCGGTCGCTCGGGCGGACGCGCGGTCACGGTCACATCGACGCGGTTCGACAGCGCCTGACCGGGCTGCCCGTCATGCGTCCACTGCGCCGAAGCCGTGTTCGTGATCACCTGTGCGTTCGCCGTGGTTGCCGCTGGCAGCAAGGCTGCCGCGACGAGGGCGGTCACAAGGCCGGAAAATGTCGTGCGGCGTGCCATATCAGCACCGAATGGAGCAGCGGGAGACGGTTTTTGGGCCGTACCCGCTGCTCGATCGGTTACTCGATCAGTTGACGGTCGCGCGGAAGACGAGCGTGCTCGCGGCGCCCGCAGCGATCGACGCGATCGTGCCCGACACATTCGGCGCGGCGTAACTGCCGCCCGCGGTGCCGTTGAAATCGCACGTCCCACTGGTGACCGTGCCGCCAAGCAGGATTGTGCCCGCATTGAACGTCAGCTGGCCCGGAACCGGGTCGTTGATCACGACCGATGTCGCCGCCGCGCCGCCGGTGTTGGCGACCGCGATGCAATATTCGACCACCGCACCCGGAATCAGCTTGGGATTCGTCGTGTTGTTGAACGGATCCGAGATGACGCGGCTGCTCTTGCTGACCGTCAGCGTCGCCGTCTGCACCGTATAATCGTCGTTATCGCTGTGCGATCCGTCGCGCGCGACGTCGCCGGCCACGCCGGCAATGTCGGCAAAGACGGTGTCCTTACCGGCGGTGTTCGCGCCGGTGGTTTCGGTGATCGCAGCGCCTTGGGTGCCGGCAAGGCCGCCTTCGCGCGCCGTCGCACGCAGCGTTACACCGGCGACGGCATTATTCGCGAGCGCCGCCGGGATGTCGGCGACGACAAAGAGCCGGATCGCCGTATCGACGACGAGTTCATCGACATAGGCCGTGATAAGCGTATCGCCGACGTCCCAGCTGCCGATGGTGCCGGTTGCCGTATTGTCGCGATAGATGCGGACGTTGTTGACGTTGAACGTGTCGGTGCCGCCATGCGCGGCGGTGCCGCCGACGATCTGCGACGCGACGAGCGCGAAATCGAGCGTTTCGTTCGACGTGTTGGTCAGTTGGAACGTCGTAACGGCGTTCGTCTGGCCGGGCACGACGCTGGTCGTAACCGTCCCCACCTCTTCGACAAGCAGGTTGATCTTGCGGTCGACGGTAAAATTGTTCGACGCCGACTGCTGTCCCTGCGCGACGCCACCGACCTGATAGTCGACGGTGGCGGTATTCGTGATCGTGGTGCCTGCGGTCGTTCCGGCGGCCATAGCCGGGGTGGCGGCGACGCTGGAAAGCGCCGCCAGACCGATGACACCCATATAAGTCAGCTTGCTGGTCATAGCTGAGCTCCTGGGCTTTATGTTGGTTGCCGTTTCCCCACCGCTGGCAACCGTTAAGCGGTTTTATTCATTCGCTATTTGACGACTCCCCGAAAGATGAGCTTGCCCGTGCCGCCGACCGGGATCGGTTTCTGGAAAGCCCAGCGGACGTGCGTGACGTCGGCGGGCTGCGCCGCGCGGCGCGTTCCATCGGTCATCGGAACCGAAAGGTCGGCAAGCAGTCCCCACTGCTTGCCGCCATCGACCGAGACCAAAGGCCGCGTGTCCCCGGCGTCGGCAAAGCGAACCGCCGATGGCATCGGGTTGGTAATCACGAACTTGTCCGCCGGCTGTGCGCCGGCGTTGCGATAGTTGAGCACGAAGACGAGGCGGTCGCCTGGAACGACGACTTTCGGCTCTTCGAGCAAAATCCGCTGCTTGCCCTGAGCGTCGGTCGACACGCGCTCGACGAACACAAGATTGTCGAGCGCTACCTGGTTAGCGGCGAATGCCTGACCGGGCACGAGGGCGGCAAGCAATAGGAAAAGAGCGGTGCGCATGCGCATCTCCATCAATCAATCGTCGTACGGAAGGTGACGGTGCGGCTCTGGCCGCCCGCGACGGTGCCAAGCGCGACATTGACGCGCGTGCCATTGTAATCGCCCGCATCGGCATCGGCTGCGTCGGACAGCGCGGTGCCGCCAAGCGTGATCGAGCCAGGCGCATAGCTGGTATCCGCAGGGATATTGTCGGTGATCGCAAGCCCGTTGACCGATCCGCTGCCCGCGACCGTGGCGACGATCGTGTAAGTAATCGTGGCGCCGGGGATGGGATCGGCGGTGCCGAGCGAATTTGTCACGACGGCCGATTTGACGAGCGTCACGGTCGCGGCCGACACGGCGAATGCGCCCGCATCTGTCCCGTCCGCGCCGGTCGAGCCGACAACCGCATCGCCGCCGCCTTCGCCTTGACCGGCAAAGCTGTCGCCGGGCGCGCCGGTTCCCGTTTTGGCGGCGGCGACGAGGCTGACGATGCCGCGATTGCCGTCAATGACGGTTCCCGGCGTCGTTGCGAGAACGAAGACGGTGATGCTCTGGTCGGGATCGAGCGACGGATCGTTCGCGCCCGGTGTGTAGAGTGTGTCGGTGCCGGCGTCGAAAACGCCGTCGCCGTTGTCGAGGTAGATTTGCGTTACAGCAGGATCGTAATCGTCGCCCCCGGCGTTCGCGATCGTGGTCAAGCCGAAGGCCTCGACGCCGTTGCCGTTGTTGGTGACAGAGAAGGTGAGCAGTTGGCCCGTCGCGCCCGGCGTCGTCGGAACGTCGGCGGGGTTGCTCGAATCCACGGTGACGTCGAGCAGTTCGTCGACGAGCAGGTCGACGCGGTTCGAATCGATCGTCGCTGGACCGCCGCCCGCGTCGTAGCTGGCGCTCGCGGTATTGCTGATCGTCGAACCGGCCCGGGTGCCGGCGGCCTCGGCCTGCATCGGCAGCGCGAACGCCGCCAGCAGCGCGAGAAGTGAACAAGAGGGTAGAAGCTGATGCTTCGCGCCCCCCACAGGCGCTTTCATCATCACTTTGACTCCGAACAGGTTGGTCCTTGGAGCCCTCAGTCGCCGATAAAGGGTAATTTCTGGTTAAAAAGCAGGAAGAAGGACGCATTCTGATCCAGATAGAGACAAAATGGGGTTGCCACCCATCGCCAAATGGGGCGACTGGCGCGCAGGGCCGAGCGCGCGTAAGATGGAGCCTTGAACGAGGAGAGCAGGGGTGGCGGACGATAGCGGTAGACAGGATGCGCGTCCGCCGCGCGTCAATCCGCTGCACCAGATCGAGATCGACGATTTCCGCCGCGACCGGCTGCTTGCCGCGCTCGCGCTGCTCTTTGGTGCGAGCTTCTGTCTTGGCCTGCCTTTCGCGTTGCAGGCGGGCGCCGAATTCTTTCTCCCGCTCACCGCTGCGATCGTCATTGCCATCGCGCTCGTCCCGCTGCTCGAATGGCTCGAACGGCGCGGGCTGCCTTCGGCACTGGCAGCCTTTCTTGCGCTTGCGACCTTTTTGGCGATCATCAACGCCGCTCTGGCGATCATCGTCGTACCCGCCACGGGCTGGTTCGCGCGGCTTCCCGATTCCATCCCGCGCATCCAGAGCAATCTGGCGCCGCTGATCGATTTTTATTCGACGCTGCAACGCTTCGTCGACCGCACCTTGATGTCGGTCGCGAGCGGGACAGAAGCAACGGCGCAGGCGGTGGCCGCGACCGCGCCGACCTCGGTGGTCGACTATTTCATCTCGTCGGCGCCCGCGGCTGCGATTCAGCTCTTTTTCGCCGTGCTGGTGATCTTCTTCTTTCTGTCGGGCTGGACGCGGCTGCGCAAAGGCACGATCCGGCGGCGCGGCAGTTTCGATGGCGCGATGCAGACCGCGCGCGTCATCCAGAATGTCGTCGATGCGACCGCCGACTATCTGGCGACGATCACGATGATCAATGCGATCCTGGGCCTGACCGTCTCGCTCCTGCTCTGGGCGCTCGGGATGCCGTCGCCCTTTATGTGGGGCGGGATCGTCAGCATCTGCAATTTCGTGCCCTATCTGGGGCCGATCGTCGCTGCGGTGCTGCTCGGACTCGGGGGGTTGATGACTTTCGATGCGGTGGGGCTTGCCTTGCTCCCGGCGCTGATCTTCATCGGCGTCCATCTGATAGAGGCGAATCTGATCACCCCGCTGGTGCTCGGCAAGCGCCTCACGATCAATCCGCTGCTGATTCTTGTATCGCTGAGCTTCTGGGGTTGGGTGTGGGGGACACCGGGCGCATTGTTGGCGGTGCCTTTGCTGCTTATCCTGCAGACGGTACTCGCATCGACGGGAACGCCCGATCTTGCGGGTTTCCTGTTCGAACATGGCACTTTGACGACGAATGACGATGTGCGCGATCGATTAAATCGCACGCATGAGGAAAGCGACGGTTGACAGGTCGGGGCGAGCGCCATATTGGCGCGGCTCCCAAGCACACGCGGGTGTAGCTCAGTTGGTTAGAGTGCCGGCCTGTCACGCCGGAGGTCGCGGGTTCGAGCCCCGTCACTCGCGCCATTCCTTCCATTTCGGACGGAATGGCCACCGCAGCTTGGGACCTTCCATCACTGGAAATCGGGAAAAATGGCGCGGCGCTTCAGCCGCGCCATTTCCCCAATTCCATCCAGCGCAGCAGCGGCTTCAGCGGCAGGATCCAGACGATCCCCGCGGCGAGGTAGAAGGCCGCCTGCACCAATACCGGCCATGTACCGACCCATGGTGACACGCTGGCGACAATGCCCGTCCATACCGCGATCAGCGTCAGGATCAGGAACATGCCGGCGGGTTTCCGCCAGCTTGGCTGGGGATCGGCGGGTGGCTGGCTCACAAACGGTCTCCGCAAAGGATGAATTCTTGTTCGGTCAGTATGGCATCGAGCGCGATGTCGGTCGATTCGCGGGGCACCGTGTCGATTTCCTGCACCGACCAGCCGATTCCGATCCGCAACGCGTCGGGGTGCGCGGCGAAATAGCGGTCATAATGTCCGCCGCCCTGACCGATCCGGCCGCCCTGGCGATCGAATCCGACGAGGGGGCAGAAGATAAGGTCGGGCGTTGCCAAAGGCGCGTCGTCCTTTGGCTGCCTTGTGCTCCAGGGGCCCTGCACCAGCGCTTCGTCGGGTCCCCAACGGCGAAACGCCATTTCGGCGATTCGTCCGCGATGGTGGGGCAGGGCAAGCGCGCCCGCATCCGCTCGGCCAGCGAACATCA
>Ga0209024_1002348_pt1 | contig 11347 bp, 11 predicted proteins | sample AutmiccommunBRH5_FD_187380 | JGI IMG/M metagenome (GOLD analysis project Ga0209024, IMG submission 187380) | Deep subsurface microbial communities from Mt. Terri, Switzerland - Autotrophic microbial communities BRH/5 (SPAdes) (version 2) | ecosystem: Environmental > Aquatic > Deep subsurface >...
GCTTGACCCTAAGGACCTCTGGCAATGTGTCAACGCAATCTGGGGTGCAATGGTAGCGGAGGAGGGACTCGAACCCCCGACACGCGGATTATGATTCCAATATTTGTCTATGAAATCATTCAAAAAACTCTCCAACCACGTCAGAAATGCGCTTTTATAATTCAATAGGTTACAAGTTGTTTCCCAACTGGATTTGATGTCTTCCTGCCACGCTTTCGCGATCTCGCAATCGCTATATCGCCACGAGCTCGCATCCTGATAGTCAGCACATCGCTCGTTGCAGAGGTATGCGCCGTTGCGCTCGAACATCTGAAGCATGAGGGTTTACCAGAATAAAATCTGTCGGACATGACGGGTTTTTTCATCCTGCCGAACAGCCCCATTCATATATTTCTATAATAAATTCAGCAGCATGTGCTGTGCATCAGATTGAGAGAGACCCAGAGATGACCAAGAAACCGCATCAAGACACCCAGCTGGCGCAGTTTGTCGAGCGCCGCATTTTAGAGTTGAGAACCAAGAAAACACAGGCCGAGATCGCCGCGCAGGCTGGTTTCAACAACGCCAATATGATCACGATGATAAAGCAAGGAAAGTCCAAGGCAGCGCTCGACCGTATTCCGGCGTTGGCGCGCGCTCTGGAGTGTGACCCGGCCTATTTGATGCGGCTCGCTATGGAGCAAGCAGTTGGTCGGACAGCGGCTGTCGCAGTGATCGAAGTCTTCGGTGAACCCATCACAGAAAACGAACTGGGCTGGATCAAGGCGATCCGCGACGCCTCTGACAACAGCGATCCGCGCCTGACCAGCCGGTCGCAGGCGGCCCTCAATGCGATCTTCGGGAGGTGAGCGAGATGCTGCAGATGAAAGATCTCACCGAGAACGAACGCAATTAGCTGGTGTTCCTGCGGATGATCAGTTTGAACCACGACCCGCCACCGACCTTGTGGCACGTGCAGCTTTTGCGGCGGGTCTGTGAGGCTAGGAAAGCGTAGCAATCAAGGTCCGCTAAAGAGAAAGGGTTAATTGCTTCATGTCGTCTAGCGAATAATAGAAATCGACGTTCTAAGCCTAGGTGTCGCCCATGTTGCTCAGGATGCTTTCCGCATTTATGATGGATTGCGCAATCTCGGTGGTTGTCGTGCGTTTTGCCATCGCTTGTTTGCGGATAAGATCATAGGCTTCGCGCTCGGTTATACCCCGGTGGCGCATCAGTATGAATTTGGCGTCATTCACCTTTTGCACATTCTCCAGCTTCTCGCGCAGTTTCGACAGATCCTTTTCAAAGCGGGCTTGTTCAGATTGAAAGCGGCGCGCCATCAGCATGCTGCTCAGCACACCGGCGGCGCGCACGGGTTTCATCAAGACCGAGTGGGCGCCAATTTCCAGAATGACATCCAATGTAGATGGGTTTTCATAGCCTACTATGGCAATGGTGGTGACCGGCCGCTCTCGCCTGTCGAGAAATGCTTTCAGTTCCGCAGGTGACTGATCCGTGACGTCCAAAAATACCATGTCGAACTTGTCCGGCAGGTTTTTGGGAAGTGGCCACATATGTTCGAAACTGCAGCCAATCCTGTTGACCTGCTGCAAGAGTTCATCCGCGCTACGGTCGCGCGGATGCACCAAGAGAACATTTTGATCCCGTAAATCCTGGATCAGGTCATGCATGACGCCCGCCGCTGGCCGTTACCTTATGAGTGCGAAAGCTCCAATCATGGATGGCCGGATAGACGAGGTAGGGGTCGGGCTTGATCGCGCGCCGCACCTTGAGATCAACCTCGAATTCTCCCTCCGAGTTGACCATGGCGATCCGGGATTGCAGGTAAGTATGGTTATTATCCGGATCGATCTTGATCTGGCCTTGCGGCGCATCAAACGCCTCGCCCAACAATGCCTCTCGCAGGCAATCAGTATCCATTTCTCCGGTCTCCTCCAACGCCGCCGCGAACAGATGCACCTGGCTATAGGCTGCTTCGCAGCAGCTAGTGACATCAATAGTCGAACCGAATTTCTGGTCATAGGCCTTCAGGAAGCGCCGGTTTGCCAGGGAACTGATCGACCGGAAGTAAGGAGCAGCCGTAATGTGACCGACAGCAGCCTCCGCCCCGATAGCGCTGATTTCACCCTCGTTTGTGGTCAGACTGGCTATGGGACAAACCCGCCCATCGCCGCCCGAAGCGTGATAGGCGCGGTAGAACTCAATGCAAGATTGGCCGACGATCGTCGAGAAAATTGCATCCGGCTTCGCGTCCTGAATTTCCTCGAGCACCGCGCGAAACCCATCGGCGCGCGTCTCGAGATCAAAATACCGCTCTCCGACAACTTCGCCGCCGCCTTGCCTTAGGACATTGCGCATCACGCGGTTAGATTCGTAGGGGTAGATGTAGTTGGAGCCGACAAAGAAAATCCGCTTACCATAAGCGCTCATTAAATAATTTGCCAAAGGCACGCTGTTCTGGTTCGGGCACGCACCGCCATAAATGACATTCGGCGAGTATTCGAACCCCTCGTAAAGTGTAGGATAGAAGAACAGCGCATTGCGCCGCTCGACGATCGGCAAGACCTCTTTGCGCGACGACGACATGTAGCAGCCGAAAATGACGCTCACCTTATCTTCCACAATCAAGCGCTCAGCCAATTCTCCATACCTAGTCACAATGGAGCCGGGGTCGTAACTCACCGCCTCAAGCAGGCGTCCACGCACACCACCGCGCGCGTTGATCTGATCCATGGCGAGCAACGCGCCATTCAGTTGCGACTGTTCAATGATCGAGGTGACGCCCGTCGTTGAAAAGAGCAACCCGATCTTCCAGCTTTCCTTGTTTGTCACGTATTGATGCCTTCATTCAGGAGTATTGGAACCGGACCTGACCATCTTTATGATCTGCAGACACCAAGGTGAGAGCCTGACCAAAGGCAGGTGCAGCCGGAGCAGGTCCGTCGAGCAGGAAGCCTGCCAAGGGAAATTCTAGATTTCGCCGAATGGACCGGCGCAACCCGCGTGCGCCAAACCGCTTATCATACCCCTCTGTCGAAAGAAAATCCCTCAGAGTTGTGCTGATGCTCAGGGACAGGTCGTGTTTTTTGAGCCTGCGGTTCAATCGGCTCATCTCGACATCGACCAGCGCTGGCATCTTGTCGCGAGATATCCAATTGAACGTATCGACATGATCTATCCGGTTCACAAGTTCAGGTGGGAAACGGTCCAAGAGGCTGGTCATCACGATATCCTGCGCGCGTTCGCGCCGGGATTTGCCGGCGTTTTTCATCCGCTGCCACAGGGTGCCGCGATTTTCATCCAGAGTCATCAGCTCCCTTGCCCCGAGATTCGAGGACATGAACACAAGCGCATTGCGGAACGAATAGGTGCGTTCACCCGAGGCAACTGTCAAAAGCCCGTTATCGAAGACATTCATGAGGGCGAGCACAACCTCATTGCTCGCCTTTTCCAGTTCGTCAAAGAGCACGAGCCCGGGCAAGTTACGTGTGCCCTCGATTTTCTCCTGGTCGAGAATGGTGGTCCCTTCCTTTGACCCCACATAGCCGGGAGGCGCGCCGGTAAGGGCGGCGGCATAGTGCTCTTGGGACAGAGTGTTCATGTCGATCCTGCAGAACGCGTCGGCATCGCCGTAGAGGGCGCGGGCCAATGTGCGAACCGTCTCCGTCTTGCCCACGCCTGTCGGGCCACAGAATAGAATTGTCGCCAATGGTTTGCGGGGGTCGCCGATATCGGCCCGAACCACCTTGAGAATTTCCAGAAGCTGGTCGAGGCTTTCGTCCTGACCGATAATGGCCGCCCGCAATTCCGCTTCGATCTGCGCAAGATCAAACATGAAACGTGTTCTCAAGCCAGAGTTCGTCGGGCCCACCACAGCCGCCGGCGTTCCGGTCATGCGTGCATTCTCGTCGGCCAAGGCCGACGCAAGTTTCTGCTGGCGGGCGGTGTCGTGCAAGCGATCGGTCAAAAATGGCATGGCATTTCCAGAAGTTTAGAGAGGCTGTGGAACGGCGCATCGCTGCGCCGTTCTCAAGGAGGGTGACAGGCTGGTCAATTTACCTCTTTTTCCTTGGCACCCGTTGGCAAACCGCCTACCGGGCAGCATGCAACGCCCACTGTCGTGCGGGTGAAAGATTCAACCTGTTCACGGGTTTTTTCCGCGTCGTTCACCCAGTTGCGATAGAACTCGAACGGGCATTCTGCCACGCCCTTGTCGCCATCGCCCGAAGCATGGATGCCCGTGTAGCCACGATGCAAAAGCTTGAAGAGGTGGTTCTGCGACTGGTCATTGGCGCGGGCATCCCTGATTTCAGGGATCGAAAGCTGCGCATATTGAATGCCCATTTCCTCTTCGCCACACTCGCCCAAGGTGCGCCCATCAAAACCGATGATCGCCGAATGGCCAAAGTAGCAGTAGACCCCGTCAAACCCCGCAGCATTGGCCACGGCGACATAGGTGTTGTTGGCCCAGGCCATAGCCTTGGCCATGACCACCTGCTGGTCCTTGGCCGGATACATATAGCCTTGGCAGCGCACGATAAGTTCGGCACCCTTCATGGCGCAGTCCCGCCAGATTTCCGGATAGTTGCCATCGTCACAGATGATCAGGCTGACCTTGAGACCCTTCGGCCCGTCGCAGACATAAGTCTTGTCGCCGGGATACCATCCCTCGATCGGGTTCCACGGCAGCACCTTGCGGTATTTCTGCACGATTTCACCCTTGTTGTTCATCAGGATCAGCGTGTTGTAGGGCGTTTTCTTGGGATGCTCTTCGTGGCGTTCGCCGGTGATCGAGAACACACCCCATGTATTCGCCTTGCGGCAGGCAGCAGCAAAGATTTCGGTTTCTTCGCCGGGGATGGTGGCGGCGGTTTCCATCATTTCGTCTTGGTCATACATGATACCTTGGGTGCTGTATTCCGGGAAAATCACCAGATCCATGCCGGGCAGACCTTGCTTCATGCCGACGATCATATCCGCAATCTTTTTGGCATTCTCGAGGACCTCGGCCTTGGTATGGAGCCGGGGCATCTTGTAGTTGACGACCGCAACGCCAACGGTGGTATCGCTGCTGGAGATGTCACCATGTCTCATGTCTTTTCCTTTCCTTGATGCGCGTTATTGCTGATTGCCTGACCGTTAGAAGGTCAGGTGCTTCTCCACGACAGAGTCGGTGAGATCCTTGCTGTGCCCGCTCAGAACCACGCGGCCTTTGTCGAGCACGAGAAAACGATCCGAGGCACGGCGGGCAAAGGGGACATTCTGTTCGACCAGAATGATGCCTAGCCCGCGCTCCTTGTTAAGCCTGATGATGGCGTCCTCGATTTGTTTCACGATGTTGGGCTGAATGCCTTCGGTCGGCTCATCAAGAATGAGGATCTTGGGGTCCATGGCCAAAGCCCGTGCGATGGCAAGCTGCTGTTGTTGGCCGCCGGAAAGATCGCCGCCCTTGCGACCGATGAACTCATCGAGAATCGGAAACATCTCGAAGAGATAATCGGGAATTTCACGCTTGCCGTCGGGACGGGCAAAAGTGCCCATCACGATGTTTTCCCGAACCGTGAAGTTTGGAATGATCTCCCGACCTTGGGGAATGTAGGCGATGCCAAGCTGTGCCCGTTGCGATGTGCTGAGGCTCAGAAGGTCCTGCTCGTCGAAGATCAGCCCTCCATCACAACGGTCTGTGAGCCCCATGATCGACTTCAGAAGTGTGGTCTTGCCAACGCCGTTTCGTCCGAGGATCGCCAAGAACTCACCGGGCTCCAAGTCAAACGAGACGCCTTGTATCACCGGGCTCTTGCCATAGAAGGAATAGAGGTCCTTTGCCTGCATGGTTTCCATGATCAATGCCCCAGATATGCGGTTTTGACTTCTTCGTTGGTCTCGATCTCTTCGATCGTGCCCTCGGCCAGCATCGCCCCACGGTTCATGACCACGATTCGATCTGCGACGGTGCGCACAAAGGACATGTCATGCTCGACCACGATGAGCGTGTGACTGGCAGAGAGAGAGCGAAAGATCTCGGCGGTGCGCTCGGTTTCCTGGATGGTCATCCCTGCGGTGGGTTCATCCATCAGAATCAGCCGACTATCCTGCGCAATCAGCATGGCAATCTCGAGCCATTGGGTCTCGCCATGTGATAGGTTTCCCGCGAGATCGTTCGCCTTGGTCTCTAGACCGACGCGTTCGAGAATCGGTGCTGCCGCGCGCCCGTCAGACAGTGCAATACGAGTGAGCGCATACCAGATGCCCGGACGACTCGACCGCGCAACCGATAGGTTCTCAGCGACGGTCAGTTCCTTGTAGACAGACGGCACCTGAAATTTGCGCCCGATGCCCAAGCGCGCGCGCCGGAAGTCTAGCATCTGTGAAATATCTGTCCCTTCAAAGCGGATCGAGCCGCCGGAAGGTTGAGTCTTGCCGCAGATCAGATCGAGAGTTGTTGACTTGCCCGCCCCGTTTGGTCCCAGCAGGCAAAGTATTTCACCTTGGGCCACATCGAAGCTCAGCCCGTCCACGGCGCGCAAACCGCCAAAGTCCACGTGCAGATTTGTTACTTGAAGTTGGCTCATGTTCAGCGCTCCTGTCCAGATTTGACCGGCTGCCTACCGACACTGGGAACGGGAGAGGAGTTGCGCTGTTTCCCCGCGCCACGTCGCAGCCATTGCCACAGATCACTGACCAACCCATGCAAACCTCTTGGCATGAACATCACGACCAGCACGAATATGACGCCAAGCATCAGGTGCCAGCCCTCGACAAAAACATCCGAGAGCCGCCCTTCGAGCAAGTTGACGATAATCGCACCTATGGACGCAGCGATAACGGAGTCTCTTCCGCCCACTGCGCACCAGATGACGATGGCAAGGCTGAAGGAAACGCTCATGTAGGTGGGCGAGGCGAATTCCAGAACGAGCGTGTAGAGCATGCCGGACCAGCCTGCGAGCGCGGCCGAGATACAGAAGATCACAGTCTGGTAATTGGCCACATTGTAACCAAAGAACCGAGTGCGGTCGGCATCCTCGCGGATGGCTCGCAGGATCAACCCAAACTTGCTGTGCGTGAGGTATAGACCAAACGTAATCGCCGCCATCAAGCAACCGGCGACCAGATAGTAGAACCCGACCCCGTATGTATCGACTGTCCATCCCATCAGGCTGAGTGGAGCCAATCCCGTCAGACCGTTCTGCCCGCCCGTGATCCCCTGCTGTTCGATCACGACGAGCTGGAAAGCCACCAGAAAGGCTAGGGTGATGATCGCGACAAAGACGCCGGCAATTCGCGCGCGGAACATGAAAATCGCAATCAGCCCCCCCACGAATGCCGGCACCAGGAGCCCGGCCAACAGGGTAAAGCCGAGTGAGTGAAACGGAACCCAGAGCAGGGGCAATTCCGGCACATTGTTCCAGCCCATGAAATCAGGCAAAGCCTCACCGCTGGCCTTGAGCTTGAGATGCATAGCCATGGCATAGGACCCCATACCAAAGGTCGCGGCCTGACCGAGATTGAGCAACCCCGCACTGCCCCAAGACAAGGCAAGGGCCAGCGATACGATCGCCAAGGCGAGATAGCGGGCAAAGGTGTTCAACTCGAACCCGTCAAAGCCCATCAGCGCGGGGACCCCCAGCACGATGACTAGTGCAAAGACCACCAGTGCCGCGAGATCATAGTATAATCTGGTTGTCATCGTGCGCTCCTCAACGGCGGGTATTGGATGGGAAGAGACCGCGGGGGCGGAACCGGATCAGGACAATGATCCCCGCAAGGACCGCGATGCGCCCGAGCGTGTCATTGAACAGCATCGAAAAGAGCGCGGTTGCCTCACCGATGAGAACGGATGCTGTGGCGGCCCCCAGCAGACTGCCAAGGCCCCCGACGATGACGACAAGAAAGGCGTCAACCACCAGGCCGGTGCCCATGGTAGGGATCGTGCTAAAAAGCGGGGTGATGAGCGCCCCGGCAATGCCTGCAAGCCCCGCGCCATAGGCAAAGGTGATCGAGTAGACGTTCTTTGCCTCAATCCCGTAACATTCGGAGATTTTGCGATTCTGGATGACCGCGCGCAGTTTCATCCCGAACTCGGTCTTGGTCATCAGCGCCCAGGAGGCGGCCAGAACGGAAAGCGAGAAAACGATCACGAAGAGGCGGTAGTTTGACATGATCAGACCGCCAATCTCGGTATTACCACTCAGGATTTCGGGGCCTTTGACAAAGCGGGACTCGGCTCCAACCGACAAACGCACCAGTTGCTGCAGGATGATGCCGATTCCCCAGGTCGCAAGGATCGTATCTAGAGGGCGATGATAAAGGCGCTGAACGATCACCTTTTCAATGATCCACCCCACAGCGGCGACCGCGATAAATACGAATGGCAGTGCGACAATGATGCTAAAGCCCGCATAGCTCTGCAGCGCCCATGCCGCATAGGCCCCCAGCATCACGAACTCGCCGTGCGCCAGATTGATGACACCCATCGCACCATAGATGATAGCCAACCCTAGGGCGATCATTAGCAGGATCGACGCCATGCTCAGCCCTGCAAATACCTGGTTTAGTATCACGTCCATCGAGACACCCCTCCCGTTGGCCCGGCCCATTTGGAGGGGCCGGGCGATCCGTGTTCTGGTTTTTTAGGAAACCACGCCGGCTGGCTCAGCCCTCTACGAGGCCCTGACCGGTGCAGCGCTGGCCTTCATAGGCAGCATACGGCAAAGGCGCGACACGGCTCTTGGACTGAACGACAACGTCAGCCTGACCATTTGCTTGCCACTGTCCGATCTTTGGCCAGAGATGGGTGTGCAGGTTCTCGTCGATCAGCACCTCACCTTGGGGGGCGGTCAAGGTGAGACCAACCGCAGCGTCGCGGATTGCCTCTGGGGTGATATTTGCCGGATCGAGTTTTTCTAGGGCGGCCTTGAACTGATAGACTTGGAAATAGGCCGCTTCGCTGACGAAATGCGTCACCTGATCTGCGCCGTATCGGGACTTGTAGGCCTCGACAAAGCGTTCGTTTTCCGCTGTCTGAGTGCCCATGAAATAGGGCGCTGACGAGAAGTGACCGGCGGCGGCTTCTCCTCCGATGGCCTTGACCTCGACCTCGGAGCGAGTGAGGCTGATTACAGGCATTTTGGCCGGGTCCAGTTCTGCGGCATGATACTGCCGGGCAAAGGCCACATCGGAATCGCCGACCACGGTGGCAAAGATCACATCTGGCTCTTCGGCGCGGATGCGGTTGATCACCGAGCTAAAATCGGAATGTCCCAAGGGCACGTATTCTTCGTGAACCACCTCGCCGCCATGCTTTGCGAGCAGGGTCTTGCAATAGTTGTTCTCTTCCTTGGGATAGACGTAGTTGTTGCCGATCATGTAGAAGCGCGGTCCGAAATTCTCAATCGCCCAAGAGATCAGATCATCCTGCTGCTGGTTCGGCACAGCGCCGCCATACATCACGTTGCGCGAACATTCGCGCCCCTCGTAGAGCGTCGGATACCAATAAAGGTTCTTGCGCTGCTCGGTCACTGGCAGAACGGCCTGTCGGCTGGCCGAGGTGTAGGAGCCGAACACACTGACGCATTTGTCACGGATCATCAGGCGGCGGGCCCGGTCGGCATAGGTCGCGGGATCAGAGGCGGGATCTTCGATGATCGGGCGCAGCTGCATGCCATGCACACCACCAGCGGCGTTGATTTCTTCAATCGCCATCAGAGCCGCATCATGCAGCGTGCTCTCGACCACGGCTACTGCTCCGGTAAGGGAAAACAGTAGACCTACGGGAATGTCGCTGCCCTGCGCTGCGGCGCGGCTCAGCGTCGAAAGAAGTGCCGGTGCGGACAATGCACTGCCCATCCCAACCGCACTGACCCCACCTAGAAAATCACGACGTTTCATTCAGACTTCTCCTCTGTTGGAACCGAGCAGCCGTTTGATTCGGCAACGAAAAAAGGCCCTTCAACGCGGGGTGAACCGCAGCTGAAGAGCCTCTTTGCTCATATTGATTTTTAGACTCGCAATTGAGCCTGTAATAATCGTTAAGCAGAACGATATTTTTTGCAAGATTATTTATTTGTTTAATATCAACTGTTTGCCCCAGGGGCTCTTATATTTATTCCTTGATCCGTCAACAGTCGTTACTGCTCGAACGTGCGGTTGAAGAGATTGATCTTGCTCGGAAGACCTCTACGTTTCAGAGCGCATGTCCGTTTTGATTGCAAGGAAACCTTGTCCACGACTCTTTGGGGCAGGGAATGGAGGCACATGCGCCTGACGCCGGATCCCAGCACGAGAGGTCCGCCAGGTTGCCAAAGGTTTACCTGATGAGAATAGTGGGAAACCTTTGCGTCGCGAACTGAGGGTAAAATACACCTGAAATTGCCCAGAATGGGCATGAAAGGTTGTCGCTAAGTTTACCTTAAGTTGACAAAAATAACCGGAAATGACGTTTTTCTGGACTTTGATGGAAACATTGTCGATCTGAAATACCAACGAATAAAGAGAAACGTCAAAACGGATCCCCGAGAGCAGGCCGCGAGAAACGCTCACAGACTGGCGAAATGTCAGGCGCATCGTCACTTCGTCTAGACATGCGGATCGCATTCATGGGCCACCCCAGAGCGCCGGGCGCTCTTCCTTCACACTTATGATGCATCGAGCGTGCTGAGGGACCTTAATCTGGAGACGTGGTGAGGCGCTTTGTCAGCATGGATGAGGGATGGGTGGGAAGTAAGCGTGACGGCGATATTGGTCGGAGTGAGGATCATCTATGGGAGCTTGGTAAGGTCAAAGCGCGCCATGTGCAGCAGTCAGTTGGCCGTTACGGAACTCCTCATAAGAAAGGGAGGGGACGGCCCACAACTGTCTTTCCAAGGCGCAGATGAGCGTAAACGGCAACACGATTCTCGTCGAAGGCATCGTGGCGGCGCAACTGACAGTGGATGATTTCACCTTCTTGTGAAGCGTAAGGCATTCCGCCCGTATCTTCTTGTGAATCAAATAAAACTGTAAACCCATTTGGCCCTTCCGTTGACATTTCACGTGTCTGTCATTCTTGGGGCTCGTCAAGCGGCATCAGATGATAGTCGCTGACAAGGTTCTCGAATTGCAGCGTGGCCCAAACGAGATTGATCCAGAGCAATGCGGTATCGGCGTTAGTGTGCTATGCATTTGCAGTGTCATACTCGGAGTCAGCGCCTGACGGTTCTAAGCCGCATTCAGGATGGCCTTTGAGCTGCCCCCCGAAATTCGGACACTGACATAAGCTACGATTTGCAGTCTGCTGATCTTCGACGAGAAGGAGATCAGAGATGTCGAAACGCAAGCAACACGCGCCAGAGTTCAAGGCGAAGGTCGC
>Ga0209024_1002350_pt1 | contig 11343 bp, 15 predicted proteins | sample AutmiccommunBRH5_FD_187380 | JGI IMG/M metagenome (GOLD analysis project Ga0209024, IMG submission 187380) | Deep subsurface microbial communities from Mt. Terri, Switzerland - Autotrophic microbial communities BRH/5 (SPAdes) (version 2) | ecosystem: Environmental > Aquatic > Deep subsurface >...
GTTTCAACTGCACGGCCAAACAGGTATCCAGCACATCCGACGATGTCATGCCCTGATGGACAAAGCGCGCCTCCGGTCCCACATGTTCGGCCAGATTGGTCAGGAAGGCGATGACGTCATGTTTGGTTTCGCGCTCAATTTCATCGATGCGGTCAACCTCAAACGCGCCGCGTTCCCACACCGCTTGCGCCGCCTCGCGGGGAATAACGCCAAGCTCGGCCATGGCGTCGCAGGCATGGGCCTCAATCTCGAACCAGATGCGAAACTTGGCTTCGGGTTTCCAGATGGCAACCATTTCGGGACGGGAATAACGCGGGATCATCTTTGCATCAAGTCTCTGTAATGTGTGGGCGAATGTGAGCGTGGTTCTGCGAGAAAACCAAGCTATACTCTTATACCCAGAAGTTCACGGGTGCTGTAGGATAAAAGTGCTTCGAGTGCGGCAGATTATCAGAATTCGGGAGCCTTACAGAGTCGTCAGATCATCCAGAAGCCAGAATACCTTTATAAATTGGGGCTGCTCCGTCATATTAACAATTAAAACTGGCCCCTAAACCATGAACTGCAGGATACTCAGATGACCAAGGACGAAGAAATCATTCGTAATTTTATCTTGGCATGGTCACGGCTCGACGCCGAGGAACTGGTGAAATATTTTTCTAAAGACGGCGTTTATCACAATATGCCTGCCTCGCCAGTTTCCGGTCACGATAACCTTAAGAGCTTCATCAGCGCCTTCCTGAAAAACTGGACCTCCACCGAATGGGACATTCTTAATCTTGTGTCCAAGGGAAATATTGTGATTGCGGAGCGCCTCGACCGCACGATGGTTGGCGAGAAGGCGGTGAATCTGCCATGCTGTGGCGTCTTCGAAATGGAGAACGGAAAGATCAAGGTATGGCGCGATTATTTCGACATGGCGACGTTTTCCAACGCTTTGAAGGATTGAAACCAAACCGGTCAATCGTCTTATTGACGCTGGTTCTCCCTGGCGTCGAGCGGCGGCGCCCTATATCAGTCCCAATTGCTGGAGGCTGACAGTTTTTCCGCGTCCGACCACCACGTGATCATGCACTGCGGTCTTAAGCTGTTCGCCTGCCTCGACGTTCAGTTTAGTCATTTCAATATCCGCACACGAGGGAGTGGGGTCGAAGCTGACGGATTCATTGCTCGTTGCATGACTTCGCGTCTGGGGATCGGACGAAATAAAATCAACTCAAGCAGTTCATACTCGGCAAGGGCTATGGCGCTTGCTTCCATCGTCAGCTGTGCAGCGACCCGCAGCGCCAGCGCGCCGCCTCCAGAAGCAAAAAATAAAAGTTTTTCCGCGTGATTGCCGGATTGCTTCGCTCCGCTTGCAATGACACTATCATCGGGCGGGCCAGTCAATAATTGCTTTATCCAGGAAAAATAAGAGCACAGGGAGAGCGGCATGAAAACGCTACAACTGGAATCTTTCGCCGAGGGCTTTGTATTTCTGGAAGGGCCGCGCTGGCGCGACGGCAAGCTGTGGGTTTCGGACATGTTCGGCAAGGCGGTGTATACGGTGGCGCCGGACGGGACCAGGAGCAAGGTCGTTGATGTGCCGAACCGGCCATCGGGCATCGGCTTTTTACCGGACAAAACGCCGGTGGTGGTGTCGATGACAGATCGTTGTCTGTACAGGGTTGTGGACGGCAAACTGGTGTTGCATTCAGATATCTCGAAACTGGTGAACAGCGACATCAACGATATGGTGATGGACGCCAGGGGCAACGCCTATGTCGGCAATCTGGGCTATGATCTGTTCAGCGGCGCGGAGATGAAACTGACCAATCTCGTTCTGGTCACACCGGATGGCAAGGCGCGCGAAGTGGCGAATGGCCTGGCGGTGCCCAACGGGCCAGTGATCACGCCGGATGGCAAAAAACTCATCGTTGCGGAATCCATGGGCCGCAAGCTGACCGCGTTCGATATTCAGGCGGACGGTTCACTCATCAATCAACGCGTGTTTGCCGATCTTGGCGGGGCCGAGCCGGACGGCATTTGCCTGGACGCTGAAGGTGCAGTGTGGCTGGCGGCAATTAACCGCCGCGGCTTTCTGCGCGTCAAAGAAGGCGGCGAGGTCACCCACAAGATCGAAACCGGAAAGCGCATGGCGATCGCCTGCACATTAGGCGGCGCGGACGGTCGCACATTCTACGGCCTGACTTTTGAGGGGGCGTTCAGGGATATTCCCAAAGGAGGCCTTAACTCGCGTATCGAAATCGCCCGGGTTGAGGCAGGCGCCTCCGGTTCACCGTAAGGAAGAAAGGCAATTCTGGCGCTGACGCTGCCCGCATTATATCCCGGTGCTTTCGGGATAAGATGTTCCCGCCGCCTGTTTTTATCGATGTTGTGGTCGCGGGGCAAACGCCGCATACTTGTTGGCAAACGGGCGTCTTAAAGATAGATCCGGACGAAACAATTTAGGGGAAGCACAGGCCATGACTTATCCACTGCAAATCGCCGAACGCGACGAACTGCTCGCCAAAGCAGAATCGATCCGCGAGATCATTGAGGGCGACGCCGAGAAAAGCGAAGCCGATCGTACGCTGGCGATGACGTCGGTCAACGCGCTGTATGATAGCGGCATATTGAATTTATGTGTGCCGCGCGAACTGGGCGGGCTTGAGGCTGACCCGATGACCCAGACCGAGGTCTATGAAGCGATCAGCGAGATGAATGGCGCCGCGGGCTGGTGCCTGGTTATCGGGGCGACTTCCGCCGGGATGCTGGGGGGCATGATCAGCGATGGCGCGCTGGACGAGGTTTTCAAAAACGGGCGCATCCCGCGCGCATCCGGGACTGTGTTTCCTTCTGGCCTTGCCGAGCGGGTTGATGGCGGGTACCGTGTCACGGGCCGCTGGGCGTTCGGCAGCGCCATCCACCATGCCGACTGGGTGACGACCGGCGCGGTGGTTGCCAGGGATGGCGTGCCCGTCCGGTCCCCCAGCGGCGCGCCGCAACTGTGCTCGATCTGCGTACCCATCAAGGACGTGATCGTTGAGGACAACTGGTTTTCCAGCGGCCTTAAGGGGACCGGCAGTTCACATTACCGCATCGAGAATGTATTTGTTCCTGACGATTTCCTGTTGGGCGGGAAACGTCCGCCGCGCGGCGGGCCGTTGTTCCAATTGCCGACCTATGGATATGTGGCGGCCTGCCACGCGGGATTTGCCCTGGGCGTGGCCAAGCGCGCCATGTCGGAAATCACTTCCATGGCGTCCGGTAAGAAACGCAAACTAACCGGCGTAAAGCTCGGTGAGCGGGGCGCGTTCCACAAGGAACTCGGCGTCATGGCGAGCAAACTGGCCGGCGCGCGGCTGTTCTCGCTGGATATTCTAAACCGCATGTGGACCGCGCAGAACAAGGGCGAGCGGATGTCGCTGGTGGAGTGGGGCGAGTGCCGCGCGGCGATGACCTATGTGACCGAGGTCGCCGCGGAAGTGACCACTTTTGCCTATCGGTACGGTACGGGGGCCGCACTATACCAGTCGCATCCTCTGCAACGCTGCCTGCGTGATATCTATACCGCCACCCAGCATGGTGTGGTGAGCGACGAAAATTACGAAACCCTGGGGCTAGCCATGATCGGCAAGGGAAAATGGGAACCCCTGATCGGCGGCCCGCCCAGAGAGTAAGGTTTAAGCCGGTTGGCGGCTGTGTGTCTGTGATTCCACTCGCCCTGGCTGGTGGACTCTTCATGTCGTGTTAAAGTATACGCCTCAGGCTTACCGCGAACGGATGTGTGCTCAGTTGATGGGCACACCTTCCAGCGTGATACGGTGCATCAGCCGGCGCTCGCCGTGATAATCGTTCAGGGCGTAGTGCCAGGTCGCCCGGTTGTCCCAAAAGGCGATGGAGCCGTCTTTCCATTGGAAGCGGGTGTGGAATTCGGGCCGTGATGCATGCTGATACAGATAGTCCAGCAGGGGCTGGCTCTCCTGTTTGGTCCAGCCCTCGAAATGAGTCGTGAACGCCATATTGACGTACAATATCTTGCGGCCGGTGTCCGGGTGCCGGATGACCACCGGGTGGACGGCGTCCTGGGTCGCCAGCTCCGGATTGCCGATCCGGCCGGTAACTGTTTTTGAATGCTCGGTGCTGGCGCCAAAAACATGCCTGCTTGAATGCACGGCGCGAAGCCCCTCCAGCGTGCGCTTGAGGCCCGCAGATAGTGCGTCATAGGCCAGCCCCATGTTGCAAAACAGGGTGTCGCCTCCCCGAGGTGGAACCTCAAGCGCAAGCAGAATTGAACCAAGGGCAGGAATTTGATCATAGCTATGGTCGGTATGCCAGCCGCCGCCGATATTCGTCACCTGGTCCGGCTCCTTCCTGACCTCGGCGATCTGGGGATAGCCATCGACCGGTTTAAAGAACCGGTTGATATTAATGGTGCCGAGACGGTTGGCGAAACCTATATGCTGTTCTGGCGTAAGCCGCTGATCGCGGAAAAAGATCACGCCATACTCGTTAAAGGCGGCCCGGATATCGGTGGCGGCAGCGTCATCCAGGGGCTGCGATAGATCAATGTCCGCAAGTTCCGCGCCGAGCGCTCCCGATGTTGGTCTTACGGTAAAATAAGATTTGCGCATCGTGATCTCCGTTTTACATGTGCCGGGAACACTATTTCATACATTCAGCGGTGGTCAAAGATATAGCCGGGGTCGTATTTCTGTGTAACGCCAGATAGCATCGCAATAATAGATGGCCTTACTTCTTAAGAGATCCATGCTTGACGTAAAAGAACAAATAGCGAATTATCGGTGGAGCGCAGGGGTGCGCGGGTTTGGCTTGCCCGTTCCCGCATTTTTGGCGCACCATCGAATTATTCAAGAAACGGATGGGAGGATGCGATGACGCGGGTACTGGAGGGCATACGGGTTCTGGATTTTGGCCGCTATATTGCCGGGCCGTTTTGTTCGGCACTGCTCGGTGATATGGGGGCCGACGTGATCCGCATTGAGCGGCCTGGCGGCGGTGAGGACCGGGCTGTTGGGGCGGTGACGGAGGACGGCATCGGGGCGGGATTTTTCCAGCTTAACCGTAACAAGCGTTCACTCACCTTGAACCCGACCTCAAAGGAGGGCCGCGAGATCGTCAAAAAACTCGTCGCGACGGCCGACGTGGTGGTGGCCAATGTGCCGCCCCAGGCGCTGGCCGCCATGGGGATCGATCTGGAAAGCCTGCATGCGATCAATCCGCGCGTTATTCTCACCACCGGTTCGGCTTTCGGACGCGGGGGGCCATATAGTGATCGGTTGGGATTCGATGGTATCGGCCAGGTCATGTCCGGCAACACCTATATGTCGGGCACCGATGAAGACACTCCACAAAAGAGCCTGTTTCCCTATGTGGATTATGGCACGGCGACCAATTGCGCCCTTGGCACCCTGGCTGCGCTGATGGCGCGTGAAAAAACCGGCAAGGGGCAGATGGTTGAGGGCTCGCTGTTGCGCACCGCGCTGACCATCGCCAATAGCTGTCTGATTGAAGAAGATATGCTGGAGCTGGAGCGCGTCCCGCAGGGCAATCGCGGCTATAATGCGGCGCCCTCGGATGTTTTCAAAACCAAGGACGGCTTTATTCTGGCGCAGGTGGTCAGTGATACCTTGTTCAAACGCTGGACCGGTTTGATGGGTGAGGACGGCTGGCCCTCTGATCCGCGCTTCAAGGACGACCTGTCGCGCGGCGTCAACAGCCAAATAATCAGTGACCGGATGAATAAGTGGTGCGCCAATTACACCAGTGAAGAAGCGATCCGGTTGCTTGCGGAAGCCAAAATTCCTGCGGGCAAGGTTCTGAGCCCGCGCCAGGTGCTAAGCGACCCGCATGTCCAGACCATGTTCATCGAGCAGGATTATCCGACCCTGAAAAAGCCGGCGCGCGTGGTTGGGCCGCCGACGCTTCTGTCCGATACGCCGCTGGAATATCATTTGCGCGCGCCAACATCAGGCGAACATACCGATGAAATTCTGCTAAGTATCGGTTATAGTCAGGGTCAGATCGCGGAATTTCGTGAAAATAACATTGTCTGACATGGCTGCGCCATGGCGGGTTTGGTCAGACACAATACGGGCAAAGGATAGGGTATGGCGGGCAGCGTAAATAAAGTGATTCTGGTGGGTAATCTGGGCGCCGACCCGGAAATCCGCCGCACCCAGGATGGGCGGCCGATCGCTAATCTGCGCATCGCCACGTCTGAAACGTGGAAGGATAAAAACACTGGCGAAAGGCGCGAAAAAACCGAATGGCACCGGGTGGTGATTTTTAACGAAGGCCTGTGCCGGGTGGTCGAGCAATTTCTGAAAAAGGGTGCCAAGGTCTACCTTGAAGGCCAGTTGCAGACACGTAAATGGCAGGATCAGTCCGGGCAGGACCGCTATTCAACAGAGGTGGTGCTGCAGGGCTTCAACAGCGTGTTGACCATGCTGGATGCGGCGGGTGCAGGCGGCGGGCGCGGACAGATTGGCAACAGTGGCAGCGGCCAGGGCGGCGGATTTTCCGGTGGCGGGCCCGGCGACTATGAGGATATGGGCGCGGGCGGTGGCGGTGACTTCGGTGACTTTGACGACAAAGTGCCGTTTTAGTCCGGTACGTCCGTTATTTTGTGCGTAATGCGCGCCGGCGCATGCGTTTGAATATCCCTTGCGCATTCATCAAAGGCCGGACGCCAATATGGGCTTGGGCCTCAACGAAGGCGACGCTGCGGGTCAGTTTGCTGACCCGGCTCTGCCCCACAATCCAGTCACCAGGGCGTGCGATCGACAAGAAGTCCGTCGTAAGGCGAATGGTCAGGGCCGTGGATTGCGCGCTGTTCGCCACCGTCAGGCCCATCAGCGCGTCGATGAACGTGACCATCATGCCGCCATGGACAATGCCCGCCGAATTGCAGTGAATATTCTGCGCGAGAAATGCCCGCCAGCATGCGCCGTCCGTATCAATCTTTTGGTACATTTGGCCATGCGGCGCAGTAAAAGGGCTGTTGCTGACATAGGATTCCCACCCGCCCGCCGCAAAATCTATAGGGGCGGAGGAAGGTTCCTGCATAGGTGCCCCGGCGGCGAAAATCGGATCGTTTTCATTAGTCGGGGTCATTGCGCGTCGCCAAAAACGGGATGAATGACCTTGTCCCCGGGTTTTATCCTCAACCGTGCACTCGTTCCTCCGTTAAGCTCCAGCACCCCCAGAACGGGCCCTTTCGAATCGATTGGGGTAAGCGAACCGGGAACGGTGCGCTCCGCAATGTTGGCGATGGTGCCGTCAGGCTTGATGAACAGCATGTCGAGCGGGATAAGCGTGTTTTTCATCCACATGCTTACAGGTGCAGTTTTCGTAAAATCAAATAACATGCCCGCGTCCGCAGAAATTTCCCTGCGGTGCATTAAGCCTGTGTTTCGGCTTTGTGGAGTATCTGCTAATTCGATCATAAAAACCAGATCGCCTCCGGAGGTTCTGATAGTCAGCCGGTCTTGCGCCCCAAACGCTGGAATTGGGGCTAGCAGGAGAATGAGGATAAAGACTATGTGCCGCATGGGTCTTGATAACGGATGCCGGAGCGATATGCGACCAGATTTAATGCATGGATTCAATCCGGCCGCATATTGCTCCGGAGCCCAAGCGCCATCATTAAATTTTGATTTCAGCCACCATTTGCCCTTTCGGTCCTTCACCGATTCGCACATGGACGGTTTGACCAGGATCAACTGACTCGACGCCGCTCCCGCGCAACGTTTCCATATGTAAGAATATATCCGACTTGCCAGTGCCCAGTGTAACAAAGCCATACCCGCGCACCCGGTTAAACCATTTCACTGTTGCTGTCTGAAAGTCACCGACAGATCTCAGCGTATGAATATCCGAATCCGGGCGAGGTGCACGACTTTGGGCCTCCGGGAGCGCGGTCGTGTTATCGACGTCGATAACCCGAACTGCCTGCATGCCTTTTGGAAACTGGGCAACTTCGCACCGAACGGTAGCCCCCTGATAGGCGGTGTCCATGCCGGACTGTTGCAGACACGAATGATGCAGAAGCACGTCGTCTCCGCCGCCTTCGGGGACAATAAATCCATACCCCTTTGCCGGATCAAACCACTTAACTGCGCCCGTTATTTCCATAACAGCGGCTTCTTTTTCTTGGTTTTTACTATTATTCATTTTACTGACGGCATTCCCTTGGTAAAGTCCCCCGCTCCACCGTGGAAAAATGCTAACATGAAACTTAGTAATGGCAAATTTGCTTATATTCTCTTCAAACGTTAGTTTTAGGACGATTATTTCAGATGCCGTAATTGGACCACCGGCGGCGGGATGCGCTGTCTGGAGAGCGTGAGTTCGAATAATGATAGTGAAGTATAACCTCACTCTTGGGGCTGTTCTTTTTACGCTATGGATTTTGCTGTCGGGGCATTTTAGCGCGCAAATTCTGTTGCTTGGGGTGGCGTCCTGCTGTCTCGTAGTGTGGTTATCCTCGCGTATGCGACTGGGTAGTCAGAGCGGTGTGAAGTATCCTCACATATGGCGCACGCTTGAATATGCGGGATGGCTGGCGCGCGAAATATTGGTTAGTAATATTAACGTCGCACGCATCATTCTCGACCCAAAATTGCCGATCAGACCGGTTCTGTTTTTTGCCCCGGCTGGTCAAGAGACCGATCTGGGACGCGTTATTTTCGCCAATAGCATCACGTTGACCCCCGGTACGATTTCCGTTGAGATTGCGGAACAGGGCGGCCAAATCCTTGTTCACGCCTTACATGAAGAATTGAGCTGGGGAACGGAAAGTTGTGATATGGATGCGCGCGTTTGCGCATTGGGTGTATGAGCATGTTTGTCACGGCGGCGGTCACGTTACTCATTACAATGGCGATTGCATTGGTGCGACTGTTTTATGGTCCCAGCGTTTATGACCGGGTGCTGGCTGTAAATATGTTCAGTACAAAGATGGTTTTGCTGATTGCCGTAATGGGGTTTTTAAACGGCCGCCCGGATTTTCTGGATATCGCGCTGGCTTATGCATTGATCAATTTCATCAGCACAATCGCTATATTGAAGTTTTTCCGCTACTGGACGCTTGAGCACCCTGCGGAAAAAGACCCAGTGTCGTCTGCAGCGAACACCACAGGAGCGGAGTAGGATGCAGTTTCTGCTAGATCTATCAAGCTGGTGCCTGATACTGATTGGTAGCGGATTTCTGCTGGTTGGGGCTATTGGCGTTTTACGCATGCCGGATTTTTATACGCGCCTGCATGCGGCGGGCCTGACCGACACGATGGGGGCCAGTTTTCTGCTCGCGGGCCTGCTATTGCAGAGTGGCTTTAACCTTACGGGCGTGAAACTCGTTCTGATCGTGCTGTTTGTGATCATTACGTCGCCTATCGCCACACACGCCCTCATTAATGCTGCCTATACTGCAAAACTTGGGATGGGGCGCGTTGACGACCGCACCACGGACAAGGCCGAGGGGGAATAGTCATAGAATATTTTGTCGATATCACGCTGTTTGCGTTTCTGCTCGCAACCGCTTTCATGATCATCCGCTTACGTAATTTGTTCGCGGTCGTTATGTTGAGCAGTGTATTCAGCCTTCTGAGCGCGGGGTTGTTTGTGACGCTCGACGCCGTGGATGTCGCCTTTACCGAAGCGGCTGTGGGTGCGGGCATCACGACGGTGCTGTTTCTTGGCGCCCTTGCATTGACCGGCAGGCTCGAAAAGCCGGTCCACGGACGTCAGTATATACCCCTGGTGATTATGATAGGACTAACCATTATGCTGATCTACGGCACGATGGATATGCCAGCATTTGGGGACGCCAATGCTCCCGCACATCAATACGTCATGCCGGAATATATAACGGGCACTGAGGCGCAAATCGGTATTCCCAATGTCGTCAGCGCCATTCTGGCCAGTTATCGCGGGTTTGATACGTTGGGGGAAACCGGCGTGATATTCACCGCTGGGGTTGGTGTTATCCTTCTGCTGCGGGTTGGCATGCCGTCCCGCACGCGGCGCAAAAGCGACGACCCGGAATGAGACATCACATTATTCTGCGGATAGCCGCACAGTTGCTGATCCCGCCAATTTTGCTGTTTGCACTTTACGTCCAGTTTCACGGTGACTTCGGTCCGGGGGGTGGATTCCAGGCCGGGGTGATATTTGCGGCCGGACTTATCCTTTATGGGTTGGTCTATGGTGTGGCGGAAATACACCGGGTTGCACCGACGCATGTCGCGATGAAAATGATGGCGATTGGCCTGTTGATTTATATCGGGGTGGGCTTTGCGGGGCTGGGCCTGGGCGGTAAATATCTTGATTACAACGTGCTATTACATGACCCCATGGCGGGGCAGCATCTGGGAATTTTTCTGGTGGAACTTGGTGTCGGTATCACGGTGGCGTCCACGATGCTTGTGATTTATCAGTGTTTTTCCGAACATCAGTCCAGAGATCTGGCGGACGATGAATGGTGATGGAATATAATTTCATTCTTGCGCATTACAACTACTGGGCTGTCATGCTGCTGATGGCCGTGGGGTTTTACGTCGTTGTATCACGGGGAAATCTGATCAAAAAAATAGTTGGCCTTAATATGTTTCAGGTTTCTGTGTTCATGCTTTACATCAGCATTGGAAAGGTTACCGATGGCACGGCCCCCATTCTTACGGGCAAGACGGAGGTGTTTTCCAATCCCCTGCCGCATGTATTAATCCTGACGGCAATTGTTGTGGGGGTTGCGACCACGGCGATTGGTCTGGCCCTTGCTGTACGGATCCATGAATCCTACGGCACGATTGAAGAGGACGAAATACTCGTTATTGATCGCACCCTGGAGCAACAGGATGCGCGCGCGCAATGATGTTGGCTCATCTTCCGGTATTGGAGGTACTGGTGCCGCTCGCGGCCGCACCGCTGTGCGCCTTGTTGCGCCGCCCATTATTGGCCTGGGGCGTGGTGATGGCGTCGACGACATTCGCTCTTGGCGGATCTCTTGTTCTGCTGTTTCAGGTATTGTCCAATGGGGTGATTTCCTATCACATTGGAGATTGGGCCCCGCCGTGGGGGATTGAGTTCCGGCTGGATGCGGCCAATAGCTTTGTGCTTGTGCTTGTTTCGTTGGTCGGCACGATGTGTGCGATTTACGGGCGCAAAAGTGTGGAGCGGGAAATTTCTCCGGAAGCCCAGCCACTTTTTTGCACCCTGCTGCTTTTGTGTTTTGCAGGCATGTTGGGGGTGACCAGTACCGGCGACGCCTTTAACCTGTTTGTGTTCCTGGAAATTTCGTCGCTGTCGACCTATGTGCTTGTCGCCATGGGTGCGTCGCGG
>Ga0209024_1002351_pt1 | contig 11342 bp, 10 predicted proteins | sample AutmiccommunBRH5_FD_187380 | JGI IMG/M metagenome (GOLD analysis project Ga0209024, IMG submission 187380) | Deep subsurface microbial communities from Mt. Terri, Switzerland - Autotrophic microbial communities BRH/5 (SPAdes) (version 2) | ecosystem: Environmental > Aquatic > Deep subsurface >...
GAAGCCACCAACATCGCGCAGCGACGCCGCCGCCCGTCAGCCACATCCTCACCCATACCGAAATCGCTTGCTCGCGAGTGGGGAGTCCGGCTCCGTCCCGCCGAGAGGCGGGCCGGTCCGGGATGACGACAATAATAGGATGGGCCGCTGAGAGTTGTGCGGTGACGCCGAGGACGCGCCAAACTCGTCCTTCGGCGCCCTCACCGTCACACCACCCGGCGCGCCCGCAGGTCGGCGATCGCCGCGGCGTCGTAGCCGAGGCTGCCGAGGATCGCGTCGGTGTGCTCGCCGAGCCCCGGCGTCGGCCGGAAACGCTCGGGCAGCGGTGCGTCGGCGAGGTTGATCGGCTGCCCGACCACGCGGATCTCGCCCAGCGCCGGGTGCGACACCGGCTTGACCATCCCCAGATGTGCGACCTGCGGCTCGGCGAAGGTCTGGTCGATCGTGTTGATCGGCCCGCACGGGACGCCGGCGGCGTTGAGCACCTCGATCCAGTGCCGGTTCGGCTGCTGGCGGGTGACCGCGGCGATGCCTTCGTTCAGGGCGGCGCGGTTGCGCGACCGCAGCTCGCTGGTGGCGAAATCCGGGTGCTCCAGCAGGTGCCGCGCCCCGGCGGCCTCGCAGAATCGCCGCCAAAGCGCATCGCCGGACGCCGCGATGTTGATGTGGCCGTCGGCGGTCTCGTAGACGCCGGTCGGCATCACCGTCGGGTGGTCGTTGCCGGCCTGGCCGGCGACCTCGCCGTCGATCAGCCAGCGCGCCGCCTGGAAGTCGAGCATGAAGATCTGCGCCTCCAGCAGCGAGGTGTGCACCCACTGCCCCTTACCCGTGCTGTGCCGCTGCAGCAGCGCCAGCAGCACGCCCTGTGCCAGCAGCAGGCCGGAGGTCAGGTCGGCGATCGGGATGCCGACCCGCATCGGGCCCGCGCCCGGCTTGCCGGTGATCGACATCAGGCCGCCCATGCCCTGGGCGATCTGGTCGACCCCGGCCCGCGTGGCGTCGGGGCCGCTCTGCCCGAAGCCGGAGATGCTGCCGTAGACGATGCGCGGGTTGACCGCCGCGACATCGTCGTAGGCGACCTTCAGGCGGTGCTTGACGTCGGAACGGTAGTTCTCGACGACGACATCGGCGGTGGCGGCGAGACGCATGAAGATCGCATGGCCGTCGGCACTCTTCAGGTCGAGCGTCATGCTGCGCTTGTTGCGGTGCAGGTTCTGGAAGTCGGTGGTGTGGCGGTTGCTGCCGATGGCGTCGCCCTTGGCCCCTCCCGGCGGCTCGATCTTGACGACATCAGCCCCCCAGTCGGCGAGCTGGCGCACGCAGGTCGGGCCGGCGCGATGCGCGGTCAGGTCGAGGACGGTCAGGCCTTCGAGCGGCAGGGTCGACATAGCATGGGCTCCGCGGTCATGCCGGACCGGGCGTCAGTGCGCCCCGGCCCGGGCGGCACTGGCCTCGTGCCGGATCTGGTTGAAGATCTCGCGCTTGAGCGCGACGAAGGTGGGATCGGTGATCAGGTCGATGGAGCGCGGGCGCGGCAGGTCGATCGGCACGCGCGAGCGGATGCGGCCGGGCCGGGCCGACATCACGAACACCACGTCGGCGAGCAGGATGGCCTCGTCGACGTCGTGGGTGATGAACACCACGGTGCGCCGCAGCTCGTCCCACACCGACAGCAGCAGCTCCTGCATGTCGATCCGGGTCTGCGCGTCCAGCGCCCCGAACGGCTCGTCCATCAGGAACAGCTGCGGCTCCATGACCAGCGTCCGGGCCAGGCCGACGCGCTGCTTCATGCCCCCCGACAGCTGCGCCGGCAGGTGGTCGTGGAACTCCGACAGCCCGACCCGCGCCAGGAATTGCCGGGCCTTCTCCTTGTACTCGCCTTCCGGCCGCGAGCGCGCCTTCGGGCTGAACACGGTGTTCTCCCAGACCGACAGCCAGGGGAACAGGGCCGCCTCCTGGAACACCACGGCGCGGTCGGGTCCCGGTCCCGCCACCGGCGCGCCGTTCACCAGCACGGATCCGGCGGTCGGCTCCTCGAAGCCGGCCACCAGGTTGAGGATCGTCGACTTGCCGCAGCCGCTGGGTCCGACGATGGCGACGAACTGGCCCTGGGCCACGGTCAGGGCGACATCGTCCAGCGCCTTGACCGGATTGGCACCGCCGAAGATCTTGGTGACGCCGGTCAGTTCGATTGCGCTTTCGGCCAGCTTCACGACGCCCCCCGGTTCAACGGACATAACGCCAGCGGATCAGCCGGTGCTCCAGCGCGATCAGCAGGCGATCGGTGAGGAAGCCGAGGACCCCGATCGACGCCATGTCGGCGACGACCACGTCCATCCGGCCGATGTAGTAGGCGTCCCACAGCACGTAGCCGAGGCCGGACTTCACCGCCACCAGCTCGGCGACGATGACCGCCGACCAGGCGATGCCGGCGCCGATCCGCATGCCGGCGAAGATCGCCGGCAGCGCGTTCGGCAGCACCACGCGGAACAGGATGACCCGCGACGACGCCCCCATCATCAGGGCGGCGCGCAGCAGGTTCTGGTCCAGGCTGCGGGCGCCGTGCGTGGTGTTGATCAGGATCGGGTAGAACGCGCCGAGGCAGATCAGGAAGATCGCGCCGTAGTCCTGGATACCGAACATGGCGATCGAGAACGGCAGCCAGGCGGTGATCGGGATCGGCCGCAGCGACTGGATGGTCGGGTCGAGCAACCGGGCGACCACCGCACTCCAGCCGATCAGGATGCCGGTCGGCACCGCGATCAGCACGGCGAGCACATAGCCCTGGGCGACACGCTGCGCCGAGTTGGCGACGACGCCGCCCCAGGTTCCACTGTAGGCGTTGAAGCCGCCGGAGTCGGGGCCGAATGCCCAGACATACCAGGCGTTCGCCGTCATCGTCGGGGTCGGGATCAGCCCGGTCGGCAGCAGCCCGGCACGGCCCGCCAGTTCCCACAGCGCCAGCGTCGCGACCGGGACGATCAGCACGACGAGCCAGGCGGGAAGCGACCGGATCACCGGGACGCCGCTGGCGGCGCCCCGGATGGTCGAGCCGGTGGTTCCAGTAGCGCTCATTTGCCGGCGGCGGCCTTGTACAGCGACTCGTCATAGACGCCCGCCAACTCGGCGCTGACGTCCTTCTGGAACACGCCGAATGAATGGAATGCCTTGGCCTGGAGTTGCATCTGCTCCAGCGTCAGGAAGTTGCCGAGCGTGATGTTCGCGGTCATCCGCTTTGCCGTCACCTCGTCGATGCCCTGGTATTTGGAGATCGCCTTGGCGAAGTCGTCCTTCGAGGCGTTCAGCCGGTCGACCGTCTCCAGATACGCCCAGATCACCCGCTGCACCGCCTCGCGCTTGCTGGCCAGCACCTCCTTGGTGGCAACGATCAGGCCGAGCTCGGCGCCGACCGCCTTGGACTTGCTGTAGTCCAGGTCCGGCCAGTAGCCGAAGCCCTCGGCCACCGGCTGCGACTCGAAGGGCTCCCAGGTGACGATGGCGTCGACCTCGCCGCGCTTCAGCGCCGCCACGGCGTTCGGCGCCGCCCCCTGGATCTTCACCTCGGTGAAGCTGTTGTAGGGGACGCCGACCTCCTTGAGCATCGCCGCGAACTGGAACCAGACGGCGGAAGCCGGTGCCACGCCGATCTTCTTGCCCTTCAGGTCCTCCCACTTCTTGATCTCGACGCCGTTGCGCGTGACCACGAACTTCGGCGACACGCCGGCCCCCATCAGGCCGACGATGTTGCTGATGTTCTGGCTCAGCAGGATCGGCAGGTCGGCCGGTCCGACGGTCGCCATGTCCAGCGAGCCGGTGGCGATGGCGGTGCGGGCGTCGGCATAACGGATGAAGTCGACGACCTTCAGCTCGACGTTCAGCTCCTTCAGACGCCCGGCGATCTCGCCGATCGGCGACAGATGCGCCGCCTTGCCGGCGCCGATGGTGATGGTGACCGGCTGCGGCAGCGGATCCGGCTTGGGCGCCAGTGCCGAAGCATCCCCGGCTACCAGCAGCAACGCCCCGGCCGCGGCACCGGCAACGCAACGCAGGGCACGCGCTATAGCTGCGCGACGCCCGAAGACTTCATTCGCCCCGTTCATGCTTGCCTCCTGCTTATTGTGTGATTGCAGAAAGCGTAGTCAGAAGTGTCAACAGTTGGCAACCGGATCTAATGCGACGGACGCGCCGTCGGGCCGCCGCTTAAAGCCCGGCGCTGCGGAACGCCTTCTCCAGCGCCTTGAAGGCGAGCTGCATGGAGCCGTGGCGGTTCCGGAAGGCGCGCGCCGGCTGCAGCGCCACGAGGTCGGCAAAGGCGCCGCCGGGCGGCGGTCCGTCGCGGGTCAGCATCGCCTCCATCTCGGCCGCCGCCGCGCGCACCTCGGCGACGCTGCGGCCGACGACGGCGGCGCCGACCACCGAGGCAGCGGCACTGCCGAGCGCACACGCCTCGACATACTGGCCGTAGTCGATCACCCGGTCACCATCGAGCGCCACCTCGATGCGAATCCGCGAGCCGCAGGCACGGCTGTGGGCGGAGCCGGTGGCCGTCGGGTTCGGCACCGCGCGGCCGTCGCGGGCGATCTCGGCGGCGAGGTCGAGCAGGCGGTCCTGGTAGACGGCATCGAGGGTCGTCACCGGCGCCGCCCTCCCTTACGCCGCGTCCAGCTCGGCCCGGGCGCGGCCCCGGATCGCCTTCAGCATGGCGCCGAGGCCGTTCTTGCGGGTCATCGCCAGATGCTCGTCCAGGCCGATCGCGGCGACGAAGTCAGGCTCGGTCGCCACGATCTCCTGCGGCGTCCGGTTGGAATAGACCCGCAGCAGCACCGCGATGAGACCGGAGACGATGGCGGCATCGCTCACCGCGTGGAACACCAGCCTGTCGCCGCGCTTCTCCCCAACCAGCCAGACCTGCGCCTGGCAGCCCTTCAGCTTGAACGCGTCGCGCCGGTACTCCTCGGGGAACGCCGGCAGCCTGCGGCCGAGATCGATCAGGTACTGGTAGCGGTCGTCCCAGTCGTCGAAGAACGCGAACTCGCCGATCAGTTCCTGCTGTTCCTCGGCGATCGACGGGACGTCGGCGGTGTCGGGCTGTGCGGTCATGCGCCAGTGTTCCTCCTCGCCCCTCAGGTGGCGCGGATCGGCGCGGCTGTCAACGCGGCCGGCCGTCAGTGCCGGACCGCGAACGGCTCCAGCATCGCCAGGTCCGGCGTTATGCCCAGCCCGGGTGCCTCGCCCAGGCTCGCGCGTCCCTCCGAGACCGCCTCCAGCGGTCCGCACAGCAGCGAGCGCAGCGGATTCGGGTTGGCGTCGATCTCCAGGATGCCGTCGCCGCCGGCGGCGGCCAGCAGATGCGCCGACGCCAGCAGGCCGACGCCGCCGCCGAGGTAATGCGGGCAATAGCGCTTGCCGGCCGCCCGGATCCGCCGCGCCAGCGGCAGGCAGGCCGACAGCCCACCCCATTTCGCGAGGTCGGGCTGCACCACGCCGAGGACATCTTCGGCGAGCGCCGCATCGAAGGCGGCGTCGCCCATCAGGTTCTCGCCGGCGGCCAGCGGTATGGCCGTCCGCTCGCGCAGCGCCCGCCACTCGGGCCACGGCCGGTCGGCGCGCAGCGGCTCCTCCAGCCAGTCGATCCCGAACGCTTCCAGCCGCGGCGCCAGCGCCAGCGCCTCATCGAGCGACCAGCCCTGGTTGGCGTCGACCATCAGCCGGACCTGCGGCCCGAGGACCGCCCGCAGGGCCTCCAGGTTGGCGAGGTCACGGTCGGCGCCGAACCCGACCTTCAGCTTGAACGCGCGGTGTCCCTCCTCATGGCGCCGCGCCGCCAGCCGCTCGGGCGCCTGCGGATTCAGCCCGCTGGCATACACCCCGAAGGCAGGCCCGGAGCCGCCGAGCAGCCGCCACAGCGGTTCGCCCGCCAGGTGCGCCGACAGGTCCCACAGCGCGGTGTCGAGGCCGGCGATCGCCTGCGCGAACGGACCCGGCTCGGCACATTGGATCGCCAGCACCGCGGTCGCGTCGGTCAGGTGCCGGAACGCCGCTGCGGCGTCCGTGAACTCCCGCCCGACGAGCAGGGGTGCGAGCACGCTGTCGACCAGCCGGGCACGGTGCTCGGCGCCGACCCCCGGGAAGTTGCACCACACCTCGCCCCAGCCGGTCCCGCCGGACGCGCCGGTCACCCGGACCAGCAGCATCGGCCGGTCGGTCATGGTGCCGAACGAAGTGCGCACCGGGGTCTCCAGCGGGTAGCGGAAGACCCGGGCCTCGACCGCCGCGATCGACAGCGGCACCGGGATCACGTCAGCGCGCCGCGGGCCGCCACCGGCCACAGGCATTCGACCACGCCCTCGCTCAACCCACCGCGCACCCCGACATACCAGTCGTGCAGGTTGACGGTCGGATCGACGTGGCCGGGCACCAGCCACACCCGGTCGCCGAGCCCGATGTCCGGCGCCGACGCGCCGACCGACAGCTTGCCGTGCTCGTCGGAGGCGCCGACATAGGTGGTGTCGGAGCGCTTCCAGATCTTCGGCAGGCCGGAATCGACCGCCGAGGCCTTGTGCCCGGCATCGACCACGGCACGCCCCGGGGCCGATGCGCTCATGACCGTCGAGGCGACGAACAGCGCGTGCTCGAACTCGGTCCGCTCCTCGCCGCCCTCGTCGAGGTTGCGGGCGTAGTCGGCGTCCATGAAGCAGTAGGAGCCCGGCTGCAGCTCGTTCCACAGCCCGGTCTCGGTCTCGAAGCGGAAGCTGCCGGTGCCGGCACCGCCGATGGTCCGGCAGTCGAGCCCGGCGGCGCCGAGCTTCTCGGCGGTGGTCTGCACCGCCTGTGCCGCGGTGCGGATCGCCGCTCGGCGCTCGCGGTGGCCGCGGATGTGCTGCGCCGAGCCGTGATAGGCCTGCAGCCCCTCGAAACTCAGGCCGGGCGTGTCGGCGATCAGCTTGGCAAGGTCGACTGCGTCGGCCCCCGGGGCTACGCCGCAGCGCGCCGCCCCGACGTCGATCTCGACCAGCACGTGCAGCTCGGCCTGCGCCCGGCGCGCGGCCTCGCCATAAGCCCGGACCTGGGCCGGATCGTCGGCGCACACCGCGATCCAGGCGCGCCGCGCCAGGGCGGCCAGCCGGGCGACCTTGCCGGCGCCGACGATCTGGTTCGACACCAGCACGTTGCCGATGCCGTTGTTCACCAGCACCTCGGCCTCGCCGACCTTCTGGCAGCATTGCCCGACCGCGCCGCGCGCCATCTGCGCATGGGCGACGGCCGGCGACTTGTGGGTCTTGGCATGCGGCCGCACCCGGATGCCGGTGTCGTGCGAGAACGCCGCCATGCGGTCGAGATTGCGCTCGAAGGCGTCGAGGTCGATCACAAGGGCGGGGGTGTCGACGGCGTCGACGGGATCGCCCACGCGGGCGGGCGGCGGGGTCGTCATGCAGGAACTCCTCGGAGCGCGAACGTTTGATCCGAGCATAGCGCCGAGGCCGCCGCGCGGCACAGTGACTTCGCTGTAGTCAGTCAGCCACCAAACCAGACCCCGACTCGGCGTGCAGACGCCCGTCACTCCGTGGGTCCCGGAGCCGTCCGCTCGCGCGGACTCTCCGGGATGACGATGCAGGGGGTGTCCGAAAGCGCAGGCCCCAATATTTTCGTCATTCCGGAGGGCGCGCGTGAGCGCGCGGCTCCGGAACCCACCCGCAGCTCCGAGATATGTGAATCCTGTGGGCGCAGCGGCGGGCGCAGGTCGCGACTACTGCCGCACCACCAGCTTCGCGGCCGGCACCAGCGGCCGGTCCTCGATGCGGCGGCAGTCGTCGCCGGCGCAGTTGGCGATCTCCGCGGTGCGCTGCGACAGCTGCGCCAGGAAAGCCGGATCCGCGGTGGCGGCAGCGTTGGCCATCTGGTCCGGGTCGGTCTTCAGGTTGTAGAGCTCGCATTCGCCGGTCACATACTCGACATAGGTCCAGTCGGCGGTACGCAGGGCCTTGAAGCTGGCGGCCCCGGTCAGGCCGTCGGTCTCGGTCTGCCGCCGCTCGATACCGAAGCTCTGCCGCCAGGACTGCAGCGGGTCGGTGAACAGCGGCAGGAAGGAACGGCCGTCGACGAAGCTCGGCGGGGCGACGCCGGCGACATCCGCGAAGGTCGGCGCCAGGTCGTTGTTGATGACCATCTGGGTGACGCGCGTCCCCTTCACCACGCCGGGGCCGCGGATCACGAAGGGGACGCGGATGTCCTCCTCGTAGGCCGTGGTCTTGCCGTATTGCTGGCGATGCTCGCCCATGTGCCAGCCGTTGTCGCTGGTGTAGATGATGTAGGTGTTGTCCAGCTCGCCGGTCTGCTCCAGCGTCGTCACGATGCCCTCGACGAGATCGTCCATCGCCTGCAGCGAGCGCAGCCGGCGGCGGTACATGTCCTCGATCCAGGCGATCTGATCGGCGTTGAGCCGCGGCAGATCGCGGATGATCGCCGGCTTGTCGCTGACGTCCGCTTCGTCGAAGGATGCCGGCCGCGGATATGGCGTGTCCTTGAACAGGTGCTCGTGGCGCGGTGCCGCGGTCGCCGGGCCGTGCGGGGCGTAGGGCGTGACGAAGAAGAAGAACGGCTTGCCGCTGTCGGAGCCCCGGTGGATCGCCGCGTTGGTGTGGCGGGCGATGACGTCGGTCAGGTAGTCCTCCGGCTTGCTGCCGTAGCGGACGTGCTTGCCGTTCTCGTTCAGCACGTACTCGTAGTAGTCGTGGCCGGCGGCGTACCACTCGTCCCAGCCCGGCGGGATGTAGGTCTGCTCGTTCGGCTCGTACTGGTTCATGTACTTGCCGATCAGGCCGGTGTAGTAGCCGGCGCCGTGCAGCCAGGTGGCGATCGTCGACTGGTCATGGCCGAGGGTGCGGAACTTGTGCCCGCCGCCGCTCGGCAGGACGTTCCCCTGGATGCGGTGGTTGTGGGAGTACTGGCCGCGCAGGGTGGTGGCGCGCGATGGGCAGCACAGCGAATAGGTCGTGAAGTAGTTCTCGAAGACCGCGCCCTGATCCGCGATCAGCGCCTTGGTCTTCGGCATGAACTGGTGGATCGCGACATCCTCGTCATCCGACAGGATCAGGATGACGTTGGGCCGCTTGTCGGACTTCCCGGCCGTCGCCGGCTGCCCGAGCGCCGGCTGCGCCGACGCCGTCGCCCATAGTCCGCATGCCATGATTAGGCCGAACAAGCCGGCCCGACCGCCTGAAGCGTTCATCAATGTTCCTTTCGCAGTGTCAGCGGACCAAGCCGCGTGACCATGGCTGCGCCGGCGACGAGGCCGGCAAATAGGCTGATCACCCCTGCCGCGGAAACCCTAGCGCGGAATGGTTAACGGAACCTTTATGCGCATTTTATGTGTCGGTCGAATCAATCCGGGGGAACGGTCGCCGGGGCTGCCGTTCGGGCCTTGCTGCGTCCCGCCATCCCATCGGCACACATGGAATTATCCGGCAAAACCACCCCTGTCCCGGTTTGCCGGATAAATGCTTTCTTCACAGGATGGTAGGGACGCCGGACGCCCTTCCGGGGATATCGGCAGTGTCATAGAACACCGCGACGATCGCGAGCCGCGGCACGCTCCTGTAGGCGATCCAATAACGCCCGGCCTTCAGCCAAAGCCGGCCAGGGCTGGTCAGCCCCGGATATGGGCGTGGAGCGGGGAGGCCGATGCCGGGCGCACGCGCAATCCTCTCCGATCCCTCGTTCAACGCGATCCGGAGATTCCGAAGTGCTTCGAGGCGGCCAAGGCCCTCAAAATGCCGTCGAAGTTCGTCGAGTTGCTGTTCGGCTTCCGGAGTGAGTTCGATCACCGGCGCGGCGCTGTCCCGCGCTCTGCCTCTTCCGGGTCGCGCGACGCGAGCCGATCGATGCTCTCGCTCAAACGAGCCAAAGCGGGCGCCATCGAAACCGTCTGCCCATCCGCGAACTGCCGCTCACTCCTCTGGAGCGCGGCAGCCCATTCGGCAAGCGATCGGCTGGTAGGATCACTCATGGTGTCAAGATGGCATCGCCCGGCAATCGTGTCGAGGGCACCGCGATCGTCCCACTATCGGTCCCGCAGCCGCCCCACGATCCCCGTCGGGAAGAAGTAGACGCTGAGCACGAACAGGATGCCGAGCCAGAGCAGCCAGCGCTCCGGGCTGACCAGGTCGGCGACGAGCGGCACCCCGGCCGTCGCCTCGGCGGCCGAGGCCATCAGCACCTGCAGGTAGTTCTTGGCGAGCACGAACAGCGTGGCGCCGATCACCGCGCCGTAGATCGTGCCCATGCCGCCGATCACCACCATCAGCAGGATGTCGATCATGATCGACAGGCTGAGCGTGGTGTCGGGGCCGGTGTACTTGGTCCACAGCGCCATCAGCACCCCGGCCAGCGCCGCCGCCCCGGCCGACAGGCAGGTCGCACCGGTGCGGTACAGCGCGGTGCGGTAGCCGAGCGCCTCGGCGCGGAACGGGTTCTCGCGGATCGCCTGCAGCACCCGTCCGAACGGCGAGTTGACGATCCGCAGCATCGCCAGCACCAGCGCCAGGGCCGCGCCGAACAGCAGGTAGTAGCTGACGATCCGGCCGTCGATCCGCACCCCCAGGACCGGCCCGTCGACCAGCCGGAACGCCGGCGACAGCTCGCGCGGCACCCGGTAGGTCACGCCGTCCTCGCCGCCGGTGAATCCGGACAGCTGCGACGCCAGGATCAGGAAGGCGCTGGCGACCGCGAGGGTCACCATGGCGAAGAAGATCGCCTGGACGCGCAGCGCAAACAGCCCGATCAGCAGCGCCAGCGCCATGGCGAGCACCAGACCGGCGGCGGCGCCGAGCCCGACCGCCAGCCAGGATGCCGGAAACGCCCGCAGCGCCAGCGCCACGCCGTAGGCGCCGATGCCGAAGAACATGGTGTGGGCGAAGGACACGATGCCGGTGTAGCCGAGCAGCAGGTCGTAGCTCGCCACCAGCACGATGAAGATGCAGATGGTGGCCGCCGTGTTCAGCGAGCGGATGCCGGGGAAGGCGAAGGGTGCGAGCGCCAGGCCGAGGGCGATCAGCAGCAGCAGCGCCGTCAGCACGCGGCTGCGCGGCAGGTCGTCGGAGAGCAGGGTGCCGAGCATCGCCCTCACCCCTTGCCGGCCGGCAGCAGGCCGCGCGGCCGCCACATCAGCACCAGCACCATCAGCAGGATGTTGGAGCCGAGCGCCACCTTGGGTGCGAGGAAGCCGGTGTAGTTCGCCATCAGCCCGACCAGCAGGGCGCCGATGAAGCAGCCCTCGACCGAGCCGAGGCCGCCGATGATCACCACGATGAACACCAGCACCAGGATGTTCAGGCCCATCTGCG
>Ga0209024_1002352_pt1 | contig 11342 bp, 12 predicted proteins | sample AutmiccommunBRH5_FD_187380 | JGI IMG/M metagenome (GOLD analysis project Ga0209024, IMG submission 187380) | Deep subsurface microbial communities from Mt. Terri, Switzerland - Autotrophic microbial communities BRH/5 (SPAdes) (version 2) | ecosystem: Environmental > Aquatic > Deep subsurface >...
AGCCCGAACAGCATCCAGCGAATATGCACCCGAGTCGTCCGACAGCCTGTCCGACCAGCAGCGCCGGAATCGTCGCGTCGAGCAAGGGTCCCATCGGAACACCGATGTCTGCGGGAGCCGCCGCCGTTGGGGTCGTCGGTGCCAAGATCGACTTCCGGTTCCCGGCCGCGCCGAGGCCCGCAGCTGGTTGATCGGGGGGATGGGCCGTCAAGGATTCGTCATCGCGCTCGGGCCCGGCGCGCTCGGTGAGATCGCGGCTGGCTGGACCGAAGGCGAATCGGAAGCTTCTGCGAGCCAGTTCGACGACACCAGATCCACCTCCGTTGGCGAACCGAGTGCCGGGACGTCTCCTCACGCCGGCTCGAAATCTTGATCCACTCTTGATCAATCCTCTATCAGCGGTCCCGGAACACCTGCCAGGCTTTGAAGATGGCGCTCACCGCAGATCCACCACAGGCCGATGACTTTGCGGTTGATGAGACTCGTGCTGTCGACGCCCGGCCGCGGCGGACGGCGTGGACAGTCGTCACCGGCGCACTGGGCGCCGTCGGTGGACTTGCCCCGCATGTCCTTCACCACGTCGGTCCCCTTGTTGGGACGGCGCTGGTCGCCGGCGCGGGAGACACCGCACTCTTCGGCGTCCTCGGCCTCGCACTCTCCGTGCCCATGCTCCTCAGGCTCCGCCGCCGGTTCCGCAGCTGGTGGGCACCCGGGATCGCCCTTGCGGTGTTCACCGCAATGTTTTTGGTCTCCTCACTGGTCATCGGACCGCTCATCAGCGGTTCCGACCGCCCGCTCATCGAGCAGGGCGTCGCGGACCACGACTCCCATCACGAGTGACGGAAGAAGTCGCGGTGCGGGATGTACTCACCGAAGGGTCCCGCCGCTGCGTGCTGTACGTGTCCGTCACGCCGATGCCGAGTTGTCAGACGACGCCCACGTTGTACCGGAGCGACGGCACGGCCGGGCCGGATACGCCTTGACCTTCCAGTCGGGTGGAAGGTTTACGGTCGAGTTAACCGGCCACTCATCCAGTCCAGATTGGGAGGCAAGAACATGGATCAGCGGTCGACGCTGACAACACCATCAGACGGGAAGTGCCCGGTGATGGCGGCGCGCCACACCTCGAGGGGCAACCACCCGATCCGACGAAACTGCACCGTGATTCGTGCGACCCCACACACCCTAGGAAGGTTCGATGTCACCCAAGAAGAAGCGTCGGCAAGCGGCACCGAAGCCGCGGCCCTCCTCGCCTTCCGGGCGGGCTAATTCTCTGACCCGCCCCCCGGATTCGCAATTGGCGGCATCGCGCCCGGCCGCTGCTCGTGGTGCGTCGTTCGGCGTGTCCTCAGCACGTCGCCCCACACCCTCACCCGCGTCGGCCCCGGCCCCGGCCCCACCGCGACAGCCGATCATCCGACCCGCGCTTGCACGACTCAGCGGGTCGCGCAACCCCAAACAGGGGCTCGAGTTCACCCCCCCTCTCTTTAAGGTCCTTGCGGACCTCGAGCCGCAGGCCATCGGCCTCACATACTGGTTCACCGCTCCTTCGGGGCCCGAGGCGCGCGATGTGACCGTGCGCTTCTCTGGGCAGCGCCTCGATGTCGAAGGCGACCCCACGGATGCCGACGCCTTTGTGGCGACCGCGACCTACGCCAACGTCCAGCCAGACACCGGGCCGATTGCCCTCACTCACCGAATCGTCGGCAAAGCGTCGGGTCGCTGGAAGGTCACTGCGGAAGCAATGGCAACGTCACGCACTGGCAATCACCGAAACGCTGTTCGTCTACCCCCTGCCGAAGGCATCGGGCGTTCGACGTTGGCGCCGGTGGCCACGATGCGTGCGCCGGGGGTCGTGCCGGGTTCTTGGCCTCTCTTGGTGGGTTTGGGATTCATCCTCGCGACCATCGTGCTGAGCTTGCTGGCGCGCAACAGCGGGATGCCCGGGGGTACCATCCTCGCTCTGGCGTCCACTGCGGGCGCCCTAGGGCTCGGGGGGGCCAAGGTCTATTACTGGTTGACGCATCGCGGGGAGGGACGAGCGGCGGGACTGGCCGGTCTCAGTTTGCAGGGGTTCGTCATCACCGCGATTGCGGTCTTCGTGCTGGGAGGCTGGGCGTTCGGTGTTCCGATGGGACCCTTGCTCGACGCGACGATTCCGGCGCTGCTGGTCGGACAGGCTGTCGGACGACTCGGGTGCATATTCGCTGGATGCTGTTCGGGCTTGCCGACCACGTCGCGTTGGGCGATTTGGGGCTCCGATCGCCGCATTGGCACGAGGCGGATCCCTGTCCAGGCCCTTGAGTCGGCGGCGGCTGCGTCCTTGGCCGTGGTCACCGGTCTGATCGTCTGGCGCGTCCCACCGGAGCCAGCCGGTTTCCTCTTCTTGGGGGGGCTCTCCGCGTACCTCATGGTCCGTCAGGTGCTGTTTCCGCTACGCGGGCTGCCCAGGGCGACGCGGCACGGGCGCACGGTCATGTTGATCGTCGCACCAGTCGTCCTCGTCGCATCCCTCGCCACGATGGCCCTCACATGATCGCCCTCGCGCCGCGTTGTGACCGGCGGTCGATGGGATGGATTCGGGCTACAGAGAGGGGTCCGTGCATACCAAGGCGTGGCAATCGCCACGGTCGACCCCAAAGCCTCGACCATCACACTGATGGTCGAGTTGGCAAAAGAATACGACGACGAGGAGAACGAAATGCATGACAATCACGATCACGACCACTCCACGCACTCAGGCACCACGGTCGACCCGGTCTGCAAGATGAGCGTCGACCCTGCCAGCGCCGCGGCAAGCCGCGAGCACGACGGTAAGACGGTCAGCTTCTGCTCGAAGGGGTGCGCGGCAGCCTTCGACGCAGACCCGACGCAATACGCCACGGCCTGAAGTTCAGCCAACGGAGCACGCCGGTAGGGGAGCGCGTGATGGTTGCCCGTTCTCGGGCGTCCATGACGTGCTCCCACCGTGCACTACCGACCAGCATGGGCAAGCGAGGTCGGAGGCATCCTCCACGCCCCGGATCCTCACCTCAAGAGTGGTGCGTAGAGACGGCTTGACCTTCCAGTGAACTGGAAGGTTTAAGGTGGGGATCATGCCGACCGAGTGGTCGCGCGCCGCTGGATCGAGGAGGACAACCATGGAGACGATCACCACTACCTACACCGTCACGGGGATGACATGCGGACACTGCGTGGCTGCGGTCTCGACGGAAGTCGGCCAGGTCGACGGCGTCACCGCGGTCGAAGTCGAGCTCGTGCCGGAAGGGACATCCTTGGTTCGGGTCAGCGGGAAGGTTCCCGCAGATCGGGATGCGGTCAGCGCGGCCGTCGACGAGGCCGGATACGTCTTGACGGGGGTCGTGGCGTGACGGACGTCGCGCGGTTGGTGCTCTTCGCCGTGGCACTGGTCGTCGCACTGGGCCTCGGTCTCGCGATCGGGACAGCGGCCGGGCCAATCACTGCTGAAGGCTCAGGGACCGGCACTGTGGTCCAGATCGGAGAGGTCTCATGAGCAACATCATCGAGCTTGATATCGGCGGGATGACGTGCTCGTCCTGCGCCGCCAGGATCGAGAAGCGGCTCAACCGCATCGAGGGCGTCGAGGCGAGCGTGAACTATGCCACCGAGCGGGCGAAGGTCGACCTTCCGGAGGGCGCAACGGTGGAGCAGGCGATCGCCTCGGTCGAGGCGACCGGCTACTCGGCGCGCTTGCGCGCGCAGGCCGGTGGCAGCACGACCGAAACAGGCGAGGCTGAGGCCCCGGCTGACGAAGTGTCCGCGCTGCGTCATCGCCTAGTCGTGTCGGCGGTCCTGAGCACGCCAGTGCTCGCCCTCTCCGCAGTAGAGTTCCTGCAGTTCGACAACTGGCAGTGGCTGGCGTTGACGCTCACTGCACCTGTGGTGATCTGGGGGGGGTGGCCCTTCCACCGGGCGGCGTGGACGAATGCGCGGCACGCGGCGGCGACGATGGACACGCTGATCAGCGTCGGTACCCTGGCGGCGTTCACGTGGTCCCTGTACGCGCTCTTCTTCGGGGCGGCAGGCAATCCGGGGATGCGAATGGCGTTCAGCCTCGTGCCTGAGCGCGGCGGCGGTTCGGCGGAGATCTACTTGGAGGTGGCGGCGGTCGTCACGGTCTTCATCCTTCTGGGCCGTTGGTTCGAGGCCCGGGCCAAGAAGAGCTCCAGCGCGGCACTTCGGGCACTGCTGGAGATGGGTGCCAAGGAGGTCGCGGTCCTGGAGGACGGCGTCGAGACCCGCATCAGTATCGACGAGTTGGTCGTGGGCCAGGACTTCGTGGTCCGACCCGGGGAGAAGATCGCCACCGACGGGCAGATCATCGAAGGGACCTCAGCGGTCGACGCGTCGATGCTGACCGGCGAGCCGGTCCCCGTCGAGGTCGGCCCAGGGGACTCTGTCACCGGGGCGACCGTCAACGCCGGAGGCAGGCTCGTCGTGCGTGCGACCCGAGTCGGTGCCGACACCCAACTGGCTCAGATGGCGAAGCTTGTCGAGGAGGCACAGACCGGAAAGGCCCCGGTGCAGCGGCTTGCTGACCGCATCTCGGCGATCTTCGTCCCGATCGTGATCACTCTCTCCGTGGCAACACTGGGCTTCTGGCTGGGTGCTGGTGTCGGGGTGGAGCTGGCCTTCACTGCCGCCGTCGCGGTGATGATCATCGCATGCCCGTGCGCGCTCGGCCTGGCCACGCCGACCGCTCTCATGGTGGGCACGGGACGGGGTGCTCAGATCGGTGTCCTGATTAAGGGCCCGCAGGTCCTGGAATCGACCCGGCGCGTGGACACCATCGTGCTGGACAAGACTGGAACGGTGACGACGGGCACGATGCGCCTGGTCGATGTCGTGGCTGGGCCCGGAACCGATGGCGATGAGTTTCTGAGGACGGTCGGGGCATTAGAGGATGCGTCCGAGCATCCCATCGCCGCAGCGATCGCTGGCGGCGCGCGGGAGCGGTTGGGCGCCCTGCCCCCGGTCACGGAGTTCACCAGCCTTCAGGGCCTGGGCGTCGAGGGGACCGTCGGCGATCGACAGGTTGTCGTCGGCCGCATGGGTTGGCTCGCAGAGCGCTGGTCGGTGGCTCCGGATCCGGTGCTCACCGCCGCGCTGGACGCTGCGGAGTCGGCGGGACGCACGGTCGTTGCGGCCGGCTGGGACGGGCAGTTGCGGGGGCTGGTCGTAGTCGCCGACACGCTCAAGGTCACCAGTGCCCAGGCGGTACGCGAACTCATCGCGCTCGGTCTGCGTCCGGTGCTCCTGACCGGTGACAACGCCCGCGCCGCCAGGACGATCGCCGACGAGGTGGGAATCGAGGAGGTCATCGCCGAGGTGATGCCCGCGGACAAGGTCCGAGTGGTGCGGGACCTGCAGGAGGCGGGACGCGTGGTCGCGATGGTCGGTGACGGTGTCAACGATGCCGCAGCCTTGGCCCAGTCGGACCTCGGCATCGCCATGGGTACGGGATCTGACGTCGCTATCGAGGCCAGTGACCTGACGCTCGTCCGTGGAGACCTGCGTGTCGCAGTGGATGCGGTGCGGTTGTCGCGCCAGACGCTCAAGACCATCAAGGGCAACCTGTTCTGGGCGTTCGCGTACAACGTCGCGGCGATCCCGTTGGCGGTCTCGGGGTTGCTCAACCCTCTGATCGCTGGCGCTGCGATGGCCTTTTCTTCAGTGTTCGTGGTCACGAACAGCCTGCGTCTTCGCCGGTTCCGCGCGATCTCGACCACAGTCACCCCAGCGGGCGAGACGCACCAAGTGCAGGCGCCGCAGGAGGCACTGCCGGTCGGCTGATCGAGTGGGGTGGGCGCCCGGCGCGGCGTCCACCCCGCGATGGCGCCGGGCGACGCACAAGTCCGATGCGCGAACAGCGGCTGGCCGCGCGGGGATCGCGCTGACCCTGGCCGACGGCTGGGCCCCGGTGGAGAAGGATGACCGTGGAGCGCAATACACGACATGGATCTTCGGCTACGGCCCGCGGATTGATCGGCCGCTCGGGCCACGGCAGCATCGTTCTCACGAAGCAAGCGCGAGGCCGTTTTGCACCGCTTTGTTACTCTTCGGAATCATGAGCCATGCAAAGGTGCGCGCGGACTTCGTGAGGTCGTTGGAGGAGTTGGACGCGACGGTGGGCCGCGAACTCCCCGAGAAGCTACGGGAGATGGTGCGCCTGCGGTGTTCTCACATCAACGGTTGCTCCTACAGCGTCCGGCTGCATTCGGACGGTCTCGCGGCGGGGGGCGTCAGGGTCGATCTGATCAGCGCCCTGGCGCGCCCGGTCAAGCTGATGCGTGCCGACTTGGTGACGGAGGCGGAGGCCGCCGCACTGCGGTTTGCGGAGATTCTCACTGACTACCCGCGCGGCCTCGAGTTGGAGGCGCGGGATGAAGCAGCGAAATACTTCACGCCCAAGCAGTTGGGCTCGATCGTGGAGGTGGTCGCGGTGGTGAACGCCTGGAACAGGGTGACGCGCGGGTCCGAGTAGGACCACCCACGGGGGACCTCGAATAGGACCTTCTCGGGGACCTCGGGCCCGAGGTCGTCGTCGTTTCCCTCAACTCCCAGTACAACTGGATCCCCTCAAATATTTGGGTGGGCGTTGGCAAGATGACCACGGACGATGTGGTCTTTCCGCTCGCCCCCATCTATGCCAAGTAGGACATTCGTTTCGTTCAGGCCAAGGCGTTCGCCTTGTGGCCCGAGGGCGATGCCGACGACGGCAGAGCTGCCGTCGAGATCGAGCACACGTCGCCTGAGAAGGCAGGCCGGACCGAGAAACTCCGCTACGACTACGTCATCAACGCGACGGGCCCCAAACTGAACTACGGCGCGACCCCTGGTCTTGGCCTGGACGCCGGACACAACGTGTCCGTGTGCACCCCCGCGCACGCGACCGCGGCGAACACCAAGCTGAGCGAGGTCACTGAAGCCTGCAAGTCCGGCAAGACCCAACGGGTCGTCGTCGGCGTGGGCCACGGGACCTGCACGTGCGAGGGTGCCGCGTTTGAGTACACCTTCAACGTGGACCACGAGTTGCGTGCGGCGGGGGTGCGCGACAAGGTCGAGTTGACCTGCCTCACCAACGAGAACGAGCTGGGCGACTTCGGCGTGGGAGGGATGCAGTTCGAACAGAACGGCTTCCGCACCACCAGCCAGTTGTGGACCGAGTCCCTGTACCGCGAACGCGGCGTCAAGGCGATCTCCGGTGCTGCGGTGACCAGCATCGACAAGGGGGTCATCCACTACGACCAGCTCGACGGCTCGCACCACGACCTCGAGTTCGACTTCGCGATGCTGCTTCCGCCGTTCAAGGGAGCTGACTGGAAGGCGTTCGACAAGGCGGGCGAAGACATCACTGCAACCGTCTTTGCGCCCTCCGGATTCATGAAGGTGGACGCGGATTACACGCCCAGGAAGTACGAGGAGTGGACCGCCAAGGACTGGCCGCGCACCTATCAAAACCCTACGTACCGGAACTGCTTCGCGGTCGGCATCGCCTTCGCTCCTCCGCACCCCATCTCCAAGCCGCGCGCGACGCCTGACGGCCTCGCCGTGACTCCTCGGAGATGGCCGCCGCGTGTGTCGCGTCTGCTGGTACCGGCTTCAGGAGCGGCACCGCCGCGGCCATGACCATGAGTCCCGTGGTCCCCGACTGGGAGAAGTATCCCGAGACGGGCCGCAACCTCAAGGAGACGTTTGGTGAGATCGGACTGGCCGGTCACTGGGTCAAGCGCCTGCTGCACACCCTGTTCATCTACAAGGCCTAGGTCAAGCCCGGCTGGACCTGGATCCCGGAGTAAGGAGGAGCGTCATGGACAACACGAACGAGCGCATCGCAATGGCTCCCCTGCCCACAGCGGGCGAGTCGAAGCATCGCAGGAACGCCTTCGGCCAGTTCTTCCGCTTCATGCGGATCAACTGGACCATGTGGAGGCTTGCGCGCAAGAAGCACCACTAGTGCCCGGCTAGACCGGATCGCGGCGCAGCGGCTGCGTCATGCAATGGGCGCCGCCGCGGCCGCGGCCGAGTTCTGCCCCCACGATCTCGAGTACCTCGATGCCTGCCGCGCGCAGCTTTGCGTTGGCGTGGGTGTTGCGGTCGTACGCCACCACGACCCCGGGCTCAAGCGCGAGCACATTGTTGCCCGAGTCCCACTGCTGCCGCTCGGATGCGTAGCGGTCGCCACCCGTCTCGATGACCCGCAATCCGCCCGCTCCCAAGGCGTCCGCGATCACGTCAACAAACGGGCGATCCTCGCGCGTGACGTCGAGCATGACGGGTGCGTCGGCCGGGCGAAGTGAATACGTCTCGATCTCGTCGACGATGCCGGGAAATACGGTGGCGACGTCCCGGTCCGCGAGAGTGAAGACGGTGTCGAGATGCATGGCGGCACGCAGCTTGGGCATCTTGGCGACGATGACGCGATCGGCCGCGCCCGCAGTGAAGAGTTCAAACGCCACCTGGGTGATGGCCTGGCGAGACGAGCGCTCCGACATGCCGATGACGACCGTTCCGTTGCCGATCGGCATGACGTCGCCGCCCTCAAGAGTGGCGAGCCCGTGGTCCCACTCGGGATCGCCCCACCAGAACTGGACCGGCTGGTCGTCCGTGGCGGGGGCATCGTCCGGCAGTGAGACATCGGCGACGGTGGGCCCGAAGCCTGGGAGGAAAGCGGCGGTGGCATCGGCCGCGTTGAACGAGGGGTGGAACGAATAGACGGCCTTCATGATGAGCGTCTCGGCGTGCCGGGCCTGCCAGAACAGCGGGTTGAGGGTGACGCCGCCGTAGATCCACGAGGTGGTGTCCCGTGTGTAGAGAGTGTTCGGTAGCGGCGGCATGAGGTAGTCGCGCATTCCGGACTCCTCTCGCACCAGCTGGATGGTGGGGGGAGAGAAGTCGCGGGGCAGGTCGCTCGTCGACAGGCCTCCCAGCACGTAGCGCGCGAGCGCCATGGAGTCGAGCGATTCCAGGAACGCCCTCAACTCGGTCGCGAGCCCGAGCCCCACCTCGTCTGTGCTCAGCTTGCGGTCCAGCAGCCATTGGCGGGCCGCGGGGATGGTGAGCGTCTCCGCTAAGAGGTGGTGGAGCTCGAGCACCTCGATGCCCCGCGACCGCATGAGCGAGATGAACTCGTTGTGGTCCCTGCGGGCGTTGTCGACCCACATGACGTCGTCGAACAGCAGGTTGTGGCAGTTCGAGGGGGTGAGGCGGTTGTGTGCGAGGCCCGGGGAGCACACGAGCACGGATCGCAATTGCCCGACCTCGCTATGAACGCCGTAGCCGGGGTGGACGCGGGGCGGGGCGGTTGCCTCCATGGCGGCTCTCCTCACGAGGGCGATCTGTTCGCTTCGAACGGTATCACCGGGCGCAGGCGTGCGGATGATGCCGCGGAGTGCCTTTGCATGAGCCCTAGAGCCCGGGAATAGTGGGGTGCGGGGCGCAGTTGTCGGTGGGGCGTCACACCCCCTATGACGGCTCGCCATCGTCGGCGGCATCCTCTTTGCGAAAGGCCTCCCCATGGCTGACGTTGCCCCCACGCCCGGAGATTCCGTGGCACACGTCTCTGCAGTTCACGTTCCTCACAACGCCCTCCAAGACGACCTCGACCTCGCAGCGATTCCCGAGTCCGCCGCCCCGGATCCCCACCGGTGGCGCATGTTGGCCGTGATAGCCGTCGCGCAGTTGATGATTGTGCTCGACGGCTCGATCGTGAACGTCGCGCTTCCGCACATGCAGGAGGCGCTCGGCATCTGGGACGCCAACCGCCAGTGGGTGGTCACGGCGTACACGCTCGCGTTTGGCGGGCTCCTGCTGCTGGGCGGACGGGTGGCCGACTATTGGGGCCGCAAGCGCACCTTCCTCGTGGGTCTCCTCGGTTTCGCCGCGGCGTCGGCGCTTGGCGGGCTGGCCGTCAGCCAGGAGTACATGTTTGCCGCCCGCGGGCTCCAGGGCCTGTTCGCGGCACTCCTGGCCCCGTCGGCGCTGTCGCTCGTGACCGTGGCGTTTACCGAGCCGAAGGAACGGGCCCGTGCGTTCGGTGTCTTTGGCGCGCTGTCGGGCGGCGGGGCGGCCATCGGCCTGATTCTTGGCGGGATCCTGACCGACGGTCCTGGCTGGCGCTGGGTGATGTGGGTCAATGTGCCCCTCGCGCTCGCGACCGCAGCGTTCGCGTGGATCATCGTGCGCGAGTCGAAGTCGGACGGCCACCCGTCTTACGACCTTCCCGGTGCTGCGCTGGCCACCGGCGGTCTGCTGTCGCTCGTGTACGGGTTCACCCGCGTCTCCGAATCGTCCGATGGATGGTCGGACCCGCTTGCGATCGCGTGCCTGACGGCGGCGGTCGCGTTGAGCGCGGCCTTCATCGTGGTCGAGCGTCGAGTAAAGAACCCCCTCCTACCGCTGCGTATCCCGGCGAACCCTGTCCGCGGCGGGTCTTACCTCACGTTCCTGCTGGTAGGTGCAGGCCTCTTTGCGATGTTCCTGTTCCTCAGCTACTACATGCAGGGCGTGCTCGGATACTCAGCGCTGATGGCTGGTTTGCACTTCTTGCCGTTCTCGCTGGGCATCATCCTCACCGCTGGTGTTGTCGCGCGGGTCCTGCCGATGGTCGGGCCGCGCCCGCTCATGATTGGCGGCCTCGCACTTGCCTCCACGGGCATGTTGCTGCTGGTGCGGGTGCGCAAGCACGACTTCCACGCGAATGTGCAGGATGCCGAAGAGGTCGTCGTCGGCGTATAGGGCCGGTCGCACCGCATCGTCGTGAGACGAAGCGAGGCCGGACCCACGTGGTGAACGTGGGCCCGGCCTCGAGCGCCGCGGGCGAGGGCCCTGGCGGATGAAGAGTGTTGTCTAGCGCGTGAAGACGCGCGAGAAGAGTGACGACGTGGAGCCGGGCGTGGAGCCCGAGGCGTGTCCTTCGCAGCGTTGTGCCTTGGAGATTCCTGCGAGCGCCTGCTCGACGTGGTTGCCGCAGCCGGTCCAGGTGGCCTTGCCACAATTGGGGCAGGTGGCGGGAGAGCACATAGTTCAACCTTTCAAACGAGGGGGTGTTATTAGGAGGCTAGCATACCCCTGGGGGTATCACAATCCGCCGCGTTGACTCATAGGAAACCTCCGCGTAGGTCGATACGTTGCCTCAGATGATTTCCTCCGCTTAGTGGTGCGGGAGCCGGGCTCGGGGCAGGTGTCGGGTTAGGCCTGTTTCTATGGAGCTCACGATGAGACAGCGGCAGGCTGTGACGAAGAAGAAAGCACTCGCGTATCGGGGTGCGAAGCGGGCCAGGAAGTCGATGATCCTCGACGAACTCGTCGAACTCACCGGT
>Ga0209024_1002353_pt1 | contig 11315 bp, 12 predicted proteins | sample AutmiccommunBRH5_FD_187380 | JGI IMG/M metagenome (GOLD analysis project Ga0209024, IMG submission 187380) | Deep subsurface microbial communities from Mt. Terri, Switzerland - Autotrophic microbial communities BRH/5 (SPAdes) (version 2) | ecosystem: Environmental > Aquatic > Deep subsurface >...
ATAGGGATAGCTATATTCTGCCGACAGCGTCTTAACCGCTTTGGCAAGCGCACTCCGGGCGTCACCAGCCTCGACAACCACCGGGGCATCGCCCCGGGCCTGCTTCGCGAGCGTCTTCATATACTCTTGGCTTGAAAATTTCGCATGGGGACCCGCGTCCCATTCGATCGCCAGCGCATCGAGCGCGGTCTTGGCCTGCCACCAGCTGTCGGCGACGACCGCGACCGCATCGTCCATTGTGACCGGCGCTGCCCAAATATCCGGATCTTCGCCCTCTGGCACCGGCGCATTATAGCCAACCTTCGCACCCTTGATCTTGACGACCTCGGGATTGCCCGGCATGCCTTTGATGCTGCCCTTGTCGACGCTGCGCAGCTTTCCGCCGAAGGTGGGACTCTGGCGAACGGCCGCGAAACGCATGCCCGGCAGTTCGAAATCAATCCCGTAAACAATCTTACCCCGGATCGCGGCATCCACATCACGGCGCGGGATTGGCTTGCCGACCAATTGCCGGTCGCCCACTTCCTTCAGCTTCACTACCTTCGGATCGGGTACCGGCATTTTCGCGGCGGCTTCCGCCACCGACGCATAGCTCAGTTCCTTTCCTGACGGTTTGTGACGGATTGAGCCCTTGATCGCTTCCAGTTCTACTTCGGGCACCTTCAGGCGCGATGCAGCGGCGCGAATTAACATTGTTCGAACCTGAGCTCCCGCCCGCTGGGTTGGTTCGAACAAGGTCTGCGCGGAATGGCTGCTCAAGACCGCCGTCCACACGTAGACATTTTCCCGCGCCGCGTTAACCGCCGGATCGTAAAACTCGCTCTTCAGCGTAGACCAATCCAGTTCGAGTTCCTCGGCCAGCATTTGCGGGATCGTTGTCGAAACCCCCTGCCCGATTTCCGTCTGGGGCACGCGCAATGTGACGCTGTTGTCGGGATGGATCACGACCCACGAGAGGAGTTCAACCCCCGGTTCGCCGTCATCGGGGAGCTTCGTCCGGTCCTTACAGCCCGCGAGCGAGAGCGTAAAACTCACGCCCGCCGCGGTGACGAGTGCGCCCGTGACGAAACCTCGCCGGGTGAGAACGGGTTCCTTCACCGGCCGGCTCTCCCGTTCTCAGCCGCACTACGGATAGCCTTGCGGATGCGGTTATAGGTGCCGCACCGGCAGATGTTGGTGACGCCTTGTGCAATCTCGTCATCGCTTGGAGACGGATTGTTTTTTAGTAAGGCGGCAGCGGCCATGATCATGCCAGGCTGACAATAGCCGCATTGCGGAACACCCGCTTCGCGCCAGGCGGCCTGCACAGGATGCTCACCGCTCTCGCCGAGCCCTTCGATAGAGGTGATTTTCGATCCGACGGCCTGCCCAACCGAATAAGCGCAGCTGCGCACAGCAGCCCCGTCGACATGAACCGTGCAAGCTCCGCACAGACCCGCCCCACATCCGAATTTCGTCCCCTTGAGGCCTATACTGTCGCGCAAAACCCAAAGTAGTGGCACGGCCGGATCGACTTCAAGCCGGTGCTTCGTTCCATTCACTTCAATTTCGAGCATCTTGCGTCCCGTCTCCCATGCGATGCCCGGGGATTTGGTGTGCCTGGAAATTCGACAGCCTAAGAGGGCATCACACAAACTCACGCGCATCGACGCTCTGCTGACGATAGCACCGCCACTCAATTATACAAAAGAATAATTATGAGGTCAGCGGCTGGGCGGGCCTGATTTCTGTCCAAAGGCGGCGGGGCCGCCACCTACGTCCGGCGCCACGGGAGGCCGCCCCTCTGGTCGGCGCCATGTTCAGGCGACCATGTGAATCCCAATCGTCATCCGGTTTCGACTGGAGTCCCGGTTTTGTTTTGTTCGATAGCCTTTGCAAAAGCCAGTGAGTCGAAATGAGCGTGTTCAGTGCTCACCTTGCCATCAACAATGGTGTCGATCAAAACGACCGACCACGAGATTTCCACACCGCCGTCTGGCGCTCCCTCGCCGACATATCTCGCTTCGGCCCGCAATTCGCCGACAACCGACGTGCTGCTTGCTATAATATTTACATAATCGACGCGAACGGTTCCAGAAACGAACTGCGAATTATAGTCCTCTAGATACTCTCGAAACGCCTTTTTGCCCCGCACAGGAAAATCCGAGAAAGGAATATCTATATATTCCATGTCATCATTGTATAGCGACAAGAGCGCATCGAGATCATTACGCGCCCAAGCGTCTACTTGCTTCCTGAGCAAATCCTCGTTCTTGCGAGAAAGCTGAATTTCGTCTGAATCTTGCATTGTCATTCCCGTCCAGCCCGCTGCAGTGATGGCGCGTGTTCCGTGAGGAAAGCGTCAAGGCCGCGGGGCTGGTTTCCGGTTATACGGGCGACGAGATCAGTGACAATGGCGGTGTCCCCGTTCATGATGCTACGCCCGATGTTTGAGAAATATTCAATAAATCCCGCGGGTGCATCGGCGTTTTTCAGCCGCTCTTCTGCCGCTTCCGTCGTCTCTTCGACGGGTTGTATGACCGCACCCGTGACTGCCGCTACCCGGTCCGTGAGTTGCTCAAGGGTGAGCGCCTCAGGACCGGTCAGTGTGAGTGCCTGCTTGCCGCAATTCTGGCCGAGCAGAAGTTCGACGGCGACGGCGGCTATATCCCTCGCATCGATCCAAGCGGTTGCAGCGCCCCCAGTTGTCATCACGATGACTCCGTCTTGACGGATCAGGTTTCCGAAGAAGCGCTCATCGACGAGATCCTGCATGAACCAGTTCGGTCGCAGTATGGCGAAGTCGAGATTGCTCTCATCGATAACTCGCTCGACCTGCAGTTCATGAGCGTCGTCAGCGCGCGTCTCGGCCGCGATCTCCGAGAGGAGCACGATCTTGGTTGCGCCAGAATCCTCGGCCAAACGGGTGAAGTCTCGGACAATCTGAGTCACCTCATCGGACTCGGGTTTGACGAGATAGATAGCATCGGTTCCGTCCAGTGCCGAAGCCCAGGTCGCGCGGTCATCCCAATCGAATGCTACTGGGATGATATTACCGTGCGCTGCGGATGAGGGGTTTCTTGTTGCGGCCTTGACCGTGGCCCCGCGCTCCGCGAGGCCGCTCACCACATGTCGTCCCGTTGTCCCGGTTGCTTTGGTAACCAAGATACTACCCATTCCCACCTCCTGCTATTCGGCTATTCGGCTATTCTCGCGGCCCTGGGATGCGCTAGCTAGATCGTGCCGCTGAACCCACTCGAACATATATAATTATATAATCGAATAATATATTTGGTGTCAATATTCTGACCGGCCTCTCTCATCATATGATATTCGACTGTGTGCGCCGCGAGGAGATGTAGAGCTGAACCGGAAATTCGCGAAAATGCGTCGCTTTAACCGATAGCTCTCCATAGCTTCTCCTGCAAACGCGGATCCCTCGCTATTGCTGTGCGGCCAATCTGACACGGATATATTGGTTATATGAATAATATATCGCATCGATTGAACCGCCCGGGATCGCCGGAGACCCTAGCTCCTGAGAGGAAGGGCTACGACGAGCAAGACAACCAACATATTTGAACCTGGGGTCGCACAAATGCGGTACGGATGATCCTGGATCACGAAGACGAGCATCCATCACGATGGGCAGCCATCGCGTCGATCTCAGCGAAGATCGGCGGGTGCCGGACACGCTTCAAGGGCGGGTGAAGAAGATCAAGGTCGCCGGCGGCAAGCGCTTCGGGGCCACCGAGATGGCCGATCGCCTCGCGTCCCTCGAACGCGAGAACCGCGAGTTGCGCTAAGCCAATGAGATACTGCGCAAGGCGTCAGCATGTTCTGCCCAAGCGGAGTTTTCGGCTCGGCGCTCACCGTGCCAGCGGGAACGGCGGCGCGCCTCCGATCCACGGCACCGGACGCCGGGCCAGTTCAAGCCGATTGCGCCATGCCTTGCCGCGCGATAGCGCGATTAGGGTCGATCAGCCTCCATCCCGGCCGCAAGAAACGCCACCATGTTATCGAGCATCTCGTCCTTCGACAGATGATGAATCTTGCCTTCCGTCAAATCCTCGATACGTCCCAGGTCATTCAGCATGAACATATATGTGCCGACCAAAAACGACATCCGCAATCCGATCGTCCGTCGGGGTAATTGTGGAAGGGCCTGAGCTAGGACGTCGATATATCGCTTAACCGACGCATCATAAACCTCCTTGCGGAGGCGCAGGGCATGCTCCTCGGGTTCGGAGTGCAGGCGGGACTGCAATTGCGCGAACGCCGCGCCGGCCTCTCCGCTGTGCTTCAAGTCCCACTGGGGCTGGAGATAGGCTCGAATGATATCCTTTACCTGCGGCGGCTTGCCGGATTCGAGCAACCGGTCCAGCAGCACATGACGATGTCCGGATAGCAGACCGCCGCGCCGCTTGTAGACTTCGTCGAAAAGTTGTTCTTTTGTATCAAAATAATAACGGATCAGGCCCTGATTTACGCCGGCACGCTCCGCAATATCACGAACGCTTATCCCGGTATAACCACCTTCGGCAAAAGCGATTTCCGCGGCATTCAGGATCTTTTCCTTCAATTTGCCATTATTTTTGGGGCGCCCAGGCTTCCTTGCCGATTTCTTTTTCTCACCCTTCACCGCCTTGTCTTCAGCGACAGCAACAGTGGCACTGGAATCCATTTCTATTCTTTCCGCAGTCAAGTTCGAACCCTTTTCTAGCCAAGGATGGCGTCACTGCTAGGAAGGGAGGCCCGTCCGCCGAGGGACCGCTCGATCCACGCGACAAGCAAATCCGCGATCGCTGCGCTGTTTATCTCACTCATCAACATGTGTCCATTGCCCCCAATGCCATGCTCTTCAAGCCGAATATGTTCAAAGACATTCCCCCGATCACGGACGAAAGCCGCCGCGCGCGCATTAGCCTCGCGCATCCAGGTTGCCTCGCCAGTGACGATCGCCACGGGTCGGTCGAACGGGTCGGCCGCTCCGGCATAAGGCGCCGCACAAAGATCGTTCTCGAACGTGCCCAGAGGATGAACCATTCCGGGATATCCGAGCGGCTCAATCGCGACGATTGCCTCGACCTTGTCGCCGCCCTTGGCGGCAAGAGCCCAACCGCAAGGACCACCAGCCGAATGGCTGACGATGATGGTCGGCCCGATCAATTCGAAAAGCGCATCGGCGATCGCCTCGACATGATGCTGGCTCGCCGCAAGAGTAGTCGCCATCGGCCCTTGGCTCGCCATGAACCGGTCGCCAGCCCGAGGATCGTCCGGCCAGCGATCATGCTTCGCCGCCTCGGGCCAGAGATCATGCCGTTCCGGTTCGACAAAGCGGGGATAAAGGAACCCATAATCCGGAAGCGGCAAGGCCGGGCCGTGCACCCGTTCGTTCCATGCGCAACGCCCGTGCCCTGGCCGATCGAGGATATAAACCGGAAAGCCCGCGCGCAGAAAGCTGTGCGCCCAGCCCGGCCGACCATCGGGCGTCCGCAGAAATTCGGACCCTTGCCCACCCCCTCCGTGGACGAAGAGGACGGACACTGGCCGTGACGCCGCGGGTACGAACCATTCGACATAACCACTGATGCCCGGCCAGATCTTGCCCTCTGCGTGAGCGGGTTCACCGGTCAGGAAGCGGCCGCCGAAGTCCTGGAGTATATAGGGCTCCATCATGAATTCAGAAACGGGTGATCAATTGCTCGGTGAAGCTCAGTTCCTTCCTGATCAGCTCCTCATTCCCTGCAACGTTGCGCAGGAACTGAATTCGCTCTTCCTTCTCCTGGCCTTCCTTAAGATAATAGAGGCTGCGCAGGTTGAGCGAAGCGCGCGGAGACGTGATTTCGGTGAAAATGCGCCGCCGGTCTTGTTCATAGAATTCCAGAATGTCGTGATCGGCGCCGTCGTGGAGAACCCGGTTCAGGGCCTCGATCAATGCGAACGCATCGAACATCCCGCCCGTGAGACCGAGACCTCCGGTCGGATTGGTCACATGTGCGGCATCGCCCACGAGGATTATCCGGCCTTCGCGCATCTTGTCCGCCACACGCTGGTGCATACGGTAGGGAGAGGCGGCCAGGACTTCGTACGGCAAATCGGGCAGGTGATCGGCGAACATCGCGTCAATTCGCTCGGGCAGCCCTTCGATTGGCAATTCCGGATTCTCGACGAAGGTGACGCGCCAAACGTCCGACTGGTCGATCTTGCAGATGACCGCACCATGTTTTTGGTCGATCTGCATGACCGTAGGCGAATATCCCACCGATGAGAGATCGATTTTGGTATTAGTGGCGATATAGCGCTCGGGCCACGTCACACCGTAGAATTGCAGCCCGAGAACATTCCTGCGCACGACGCTGTTCGCGCCATCGGCACCGACAAGAAAATCGCCGTCGAGGCGTTCCGCCCCGCCCGGTCCGTCAAGCTCGGCGATCACACCGTCCGCATTCTGGCTGCAACCCTGCAAGCGGGTCTGGTAGCGGATTTCGATATTGGGAAGCATCGCAACATGCCGGGCGAGAACCTGGGAGAGCAAGCCTTGATGCAAATGCAGGGCCTGTCCGTCCTCATAGGCCGGCGAGCCCGTCCACTCGATCATTTCCCCCGTGCTGTGGATGTGCCAGCCGAAGCTCTGACGAAGGAAGCCTTCGCTGATACAATCCTGCAGGAGACCCAACTTCTCGAGATGCGGTAGTACCGGATAGTGGTAAACGAGTGCTCGCGGGCTGTCGTTGAGTTCGGCCTCGGCCTCGAGGATCGTAACGCGCGTCCCCGCCTTCGCGAGGCCGATGGCCGTCAGCAAGCCAGTCGGCCCCGCTCCGGCGATAATTACATGCTGGATCATTGATCTACCTCTCCATTATTAACTGGGCGACGTCAGTCCGACGACCTGATCTGGCCGAGCCAGTTCAGGATGTCGTCGGCGCTGGTGATGTCTCCGTATTTTTGGGCGATATCATAAAGATTGGCTTCGTGCGGCGCCGACGCCCGGTCCGCGCAGCAATCGCGCGGCACCAGCACGATAAAGCCGGATTGCACGGCATCAACGACGGTGGCGCGCACGCATCCCGATGTGGTCGCCCCCGTAACAACAACCGTATCGACCCCGGCAGCGGTGAGCAAACTGGCCAGGTTCGTGCCATGAAAGGCCGACGCGCCATGCTTGATGATGACGGGATCGCCCGAGGTGATACCGGTCGCGCTGTCGATTTCGACCAGCCTCGTGCCCGCCATCAGCGCTTTCATGCCCGTCGCCTTGCGAAGCCAAGGCAATGCCTCCGCCTCCCACGGCTGATAGGCGATGGTGGTGTAAATAACGGGAAAGCCGCGTTCGCGGGCAACATCGGTGAGCCGACGAGTCGCAGCGATCTCAGCCCGCATATCCGCGGCAGTGGGATAGCTGGTGTCAGTGAAGCCGTAGGAGAAATCGACCACAACGATCGCCGGACGGGTTCCTCTTGGTGCGCTGCGACCGAATCCGGCCTTGTCATAGACCTCATCCTGCGACATCGAACACCTTGCTTTCCTTCACGCTCGAACCATCGTTTCGATCGAACTGGAGTTCCTTGACCATGATTTCGCCATCGATCAGCACCGGGTCGCCATCGAGGAAGAGCGAGCAGCCGCGCATGGGGATATCGAGGTGGCAGGCCGTATCGTTCGACCCGCCAAGCTCGTTGTTGGGGCCGGTGGAAAACAGGACGTTGCCCAGATAGCTGCGCGGCTCCATTCCCATGCCCCCGGGGAATTCGCCCGGCGTCATCCGATGCCACTTGGCGTCCGGATTCATCCCCCAGCCGATATGACTCATTGCGAATCCGCGCTCGTCTTCGAAGTCCGCCATGTAGGATTTGACCAGTTCAGCTTCCAGGCCGCCACGGATATCCGTGATCCGTCCCTGCTCGATCGTGTAGATAATTGGCTCGCGAACATAGATATTCTGCGGAAGGAGCACATCGCCCGTCCCGACGACGATCTGACCATCCACACCGTCATCGTCGCCCCCCGTGAACACGAAGCCCGACGGCCAATGATCCCATCGCCCAGGCTGGTCCGTGCAAGCATATTCGGTGATGGTGGGATAGGTTCCGAGCTTGTAGATCACATCGGTGCCGTGGGGGGAGGTGATGTGCATCGATTTGGCCCGCGCCAGCAGTTCTCCCGCCCGCTCGACTTTCTCGCGCAGTTCAAGATTCGGCAACATGCGCGCGAGCAGTTCTGGCGGCTCGACCACTGTCAGCACGCGCGTGCCGGCCGCCTGGATCGCCATCTGTTCTGGCGAGAACAGCAAAAAGATGCAGTCGATGAGCATGTCGGCGTTCTTGAGGGCCTCGATAGCCTCCGGCATGACCGCAAGCGTTGTCTGGCCGACTGCCCACCCTCCCATGGGCGAAACCGCGGGAAGGCGCATATGATAGATATTCGCGCCCAACATTCTGCCCGCGGCAAGGAAGGCATCGGCATAGTCGAGACGCTCGTCGCCTTGGGTGAGGACAACCAGGCGCTCATCCGCACGCACTCCGGACATCTTCAGCTGATGCAGGCAAATTTCGATAAAGCTTGCGCGGTCCATTACGGACGCTCCAATTCTGTCAAATTCTGAAATCGCTCACGGCGCGCAAAAAACCATCAAGGTCGTCCCACGGGATCATGTGCCCCGCGCCCTCGACCGTCGTAATTGCAATGTGCGGCGCAAGGCTCTTGATCTCCGCGATGTCGGCCTCTTCGATCACCGGGGAGGCGCCGGCCACCACCAGGCGCATCGGCAGGTCGAGGTGCGGCAAGTCCTGATGGATGTCGTCGGTGTGAAAGCCCTTATAGGCGACGTCGATCGCATGAAGATCACAGCTATGAAGCCACTCCGCCCGCAACGCGCGCTGCTCTTCGGTCCAGGTAGGACAGAAGGCCTTCATGTCATCCGCTGAACAGCCGCGCTGCGCCAACAGGATTGAGTCCTCGTACCAGGGCCACGCCGATGGATAGGGACGCCGACCGGGTCCGCTTACCGGCGGATCGACGAGGATCAGCCCGCCAAAGGCCTTCGGCGCCTTGCGCGCGGCACGGATCGCCGTGCGCGCGCCCATCGAATGACCAAGAACGATGGGCGCTTCCATGCCCAGCGCCTGGACAAGCGCGACAGCATCGTCCGCCATCGCGTCGAGCGAATAGTCAAGGTCGCCCCCTTGGCTGAGCCCGCGTCCGCGCACATCCAGAACATGGACTTCGAAATGCGCCGAAAGAGGCTCTGTAACGAAGTCCCAGGTGACCGCCGGCGAGGTAATCCCCGGTATCAGCAGCATTTGCGGACCGCCCTCACCGTGCTGGATCAGGTGGTGCCGGATGCCGTTCGCATGGACGTTATAGCCGCGCATCGCCATCCCCTTAATAGGCACCGGAAAGCAGCGTGCCGCCACCGGGCACCCGCGTGTCGAGATCGAGCGACCTCAGCATCGCCCATGTTGTGGCGATCGCCGCCGTCAGGACGGGCTTGCCGACCTGCGCCTCGACAATCGAGACGGCGGGCAGCGAAGGCATCTGCACGCATGCCGACAGCACGACCGCATCGACCTCGCCGATCTGCTCCATGCTGGCGACAATGCCGGGAAGACGGGCCGGGTCGTGCGCGGCAACCGCGAGATTGTCGGAAATCTCAAGCGCGCGCCACTCCACCACTTCCACACCCTCGCTGCGGATATAATCGACGACCATCTCCGTCAGCGGCTTCATATAGGGAGCAACGATGGCGACCTTCTTGGCGCCAATCGCCTTAATGCCATCGACAAGCGCTCCGGCGGAGGAGACGACGGGCGCCGAATTGCCGCTGTCGACGGTGACCTGGTGCAGCCGGGCCTGTGACTCGCGATGATAGCCCTGCCCCATCGACATGATGGCGACGAGGCAGGCATAGCCCATCACATCGACCGCAGCGTCGGACAACTCAAGCGCGCAGCGATCGCTCGCCGCATCCATCGCGGCCAATTCTTCTTTCGTGACATGCTTCATCCGCATGCGCGAGGAATGGAATGTGAAGCGCTCGGGCGAAATCGTCTCACGCGCGCGCAGAAGCGCCGGAATTTCCGTTTCCATCGTCACGTTGGAGCTCGGCACGATCTGGCCGATGCGATAGGTTCTCATCAGAGTCTCCTTGTAGCTAGGAGTGGTAATAATTCGTCATTCGTATAAATTCAAGGAGAATTGACCGCTCGAACGGCTCCGGGTGCACCATTGAGCCGGGGCGTCGGCGCGCGACCGCAAGGTCGCCTTCTCTTCAAGATGCCATGCATAAATATCACAGATAAAACATGGTATTATGATACCCTCTCAGGACCAAATTCCAGCTTGAATCGAACAGCTCACGCCGTGCACCATGGCGGTCGAGACCCGCGCCGCTCGACAATAGCAAGGGATCGGGATCCAAGATTAAATTCTGCGCCCGCCGGATTTCTGCAAGGCGCTCATGATTCCTGCCCAGCAGCTAAACGGCCGCGCCGCGAATCCAGGGGAATTGGCAGGAACCTGTGCGCTATTTTCGCGGCCTGTCGTCCATCGCGTGAGCATCCCTCACGAGTTCAACGCGTCGCGCCACGGCCGCGATACATCGAATGAAAAGCAGGCGGTCAGTGGGGGGTTGGGGTCAGAACCCATCGAAAGATCGATCCCCAACGACCTGCGCCGAAGATTGATGAAGGCGGTTCGAGATCGGTCGAACGCCCGCTCGCAGTCATCGAAAACAACAAGCAGCTACCCCCGCGGCAGTTCCTTGCTTCTGGTCCGGACGCCCGTCCGACCGTGCACCCTGCCCCAGGTCAGCGCCTGCCGCCCAAGCTCAGCGGGCGGGCCTGGCGTTTCTCCCGGATTGCCTCCTCCTCACTGCAGCGATGCAGCGAGGAGGAAGTGTTTGGCCAATTACTTGTTGACGGTCCCTTCGGTTAGAACCGGATGGTAGCATCCACACTATATGTACGCGGCGTGCCACGAATCAGATAGTCCAGCCCGGCGAACCTCAGGCCCAGACCGTAGGTGAAATACTTTTCGTTGAAGAGGTTCTTCACCCCTGCGCCAACCGAAAAGCGATCCGTATTATAGGCCAGTCGCGCATTGGCGACCCAATAGCCCGACTGAGACACAGTCGCCGTTTCCGCGATGTCGAAAAAGACGCGCGAGGTATAAGTGCCGTCGAGATTAAGATCGACCGTTCCGTCATTGATCTCCGCCAGCACGAAATCGCCGGTGAGATTGAGGCTGAACTTGGCGGCGTTGGATATCTGGTTCCCGGAGACATCGATGCCGCTCGAACCCGACACGGTCGCATCACCGCTATATTTTGGATCCAA
>Ga0209024_1002355_pt1 | contig 11309 bp, 8 predicted proteins | sample AutmiccommunBRH5_FD_187380 | JGI IMG/M metagenome (GOLD analysis project Ga0209024, IMG submission 187380) | Deep subsurface microbial communities from Mt. Terri, Switzerland - Autotrophic microbial communities BRH/5 (SPAdes) (version 2) | ecosystem: Environmental > Aquatic > Deep subsurface >...
CATCCGGGCATGCCGATGGGCATGGCGGACGTGGCCACCGTGCTGTTTACCCAGTTCCTGAAATTTGACCCCGCCGATCCGAAATGGCCGGACCGCGACCGTTTCGTGCTGTCGGCCGGACATGGCTCGATGCTGCTCTATTCCGTGCTGCACCTCACCGGTTATGCCGATATGACCATGCAGGAAATCATGAATTTCCGGCAATTGGGCGGGTTGTGCGCCGGGCATACCGAGTATGGCCATGTGGCTGGCATTGAAACCACCACCGGCCCGCTGGGCCAGGGGCTTGGCAATGCGGTCGGTATGGCGATAGCCGAACGCCTGCTGGCGGAGCAGTTCGGGCCTGAGATTGTGGATCATTACACCTATGCGATGGCGGGTGATGGCTGCCTGATGGAAGGCATCAGCCATGAAGCGCTGGGGCTGGCCGGACATTTGAAACTGAACAAGCTGATCGTGCTGTTCGATGATAACAGCATCACTATTGACGGCGCGACCAAACTTTCCACCAGTGAAGACGTACTGGCGCGCATCCGCGCCTATGGCTGGAACACTATATCCGTTGACGGGCATGATCCGGCGGCCATCGCCCATGCGCTGGCGCACGCAAAACTCGGCGACAAGCCGACATTGATCGCGTGCAAGACCACCATCGGGTTCGGCGCACCGAATAAGGCCGGTACTTCTGATGTGCATGGCTCGCCGCTTGGCGACAAAGAAATCGCCGCCGCGCGCGAGGCCCTGGGCTGGACGGCGCCCCCCTTTGAAATACCTGAAAATATTCTGAAAGCCTGGCGTAGATTTGGCGGACGCGGCGCGACCCAATCCGCCGCCTGGAAGCAGCGTCTTGCCGCCATGGAACCAAAAGTCCGCGCAGAATTTGAACGCCGCCTGTCCGGGGCATTACCAAAAGGCCTGGATGCGGCGATCAGCACATTCAAGAAAAAGCTGGCCGACGAAAAACCCACTGTTGCTACCCGGAAGGCGTCGCAAAATACACTGGACGTGATCAACGCCATTGTGCCGGAAACCATTGGCGGTTCGGCTGATCTTAGCGGTTCGGTCAACACCAAGTCGGCGGGCATGAACCCTGTGACGCCGGATGATTTTAGCGGGCGTTATATCTATTACGGCATCCGCGAGCATGGCATGGCCGCAACCATGAATGGCATGGCGGTGCATGGCGGCGTCATTCCCTACAGCGGCACATTCCTGGTGTTCAGCGACTATTGCCGGCCGTCGATACGGCTGGCTGCGATGATGCGCCAGCGGGTCATCCATGTGATGACCCATGATTCCATCGGCCTGGGCGAGGACGGGCCAACCCATCAGCCAGTCGAGCATCTGGCCGGCCTGCGCGCAATTCCTGACCTGCTGGTATTACGCCCCGCAGATGCGACGGAAACCGCCGAGTGCTGGCAGCTCGCGCTGCAATCCGCAGACCGGCCCAGCATTATCAGCCTGACGCGGCAGAACCTGGCCCCTGCCCGGCTGGACTATGTGGAAGAAAATCTTTGCGCACGCGGAGCCTATGAATTGCTGGCCGCCACCGGCAAGGCGCAGGTCACACTGATCGCCACCGGCTCGGAAGTCGAAATCGCCATCGCCGCGCGCGATCTGCTGCAGGCGGACGGGGTTGGCGCGCGTGTAGTATCGGCGCCATGTCTGGAATTATTCGATATGCAGCCGCCGGAATATCGCAGCAAAACCCTGGGAGTGGATACGGTCCGTATATCCATCGAGGCCGCCAGCACCTTTGGCTGGGACCGATATGTGGGGGAGAAAGGCGGCTTGATTGGCATCAATAGCTTTGGCGCCAGCGCGCCCTATAAAGAACTATATAAACATTACGGTTTAACACCGCAGGCAGTGGCGCAAACGGCGCGTGACCTGCTCGCATAGGCAAGATAGGAGAGAAAAGTCATGGCATTGCGCGTAGCAATTAACGGATTTGGACGTATTGGACGCAACATTTTGCGGGGCATCGTGGAATCCGGCCGCAAGGATATTCAGGTTGTCGCTCTGAACGACCTTGGCCCGGTCGAGACCAACGCGCACCTACTGCGTTTTGATTCTGTACATGGACGGTTTCCCGGCACAGTAACCACGACCGACGACAGCATTGATTGCGGCACCGGCCCGATCAAGGTGACGGCCGAACGCGATCCCGCCAAGCTGCCCTGGAAAGATTTGAACATCGACATCGCGATGGAATGCACCGGCTTTTTCACCAGCCGGGACGACGCCGCAAAGCATCTTGCCGCCGGGGCCAAGCGCGTACTGATTTCGGCCCCTGCCACGAATGCGGATCTGACCGTGGTGTACGGTGTCAACCATGACAAGCTGACCGCGGAACACACCGTTGTTTCGAACGCGTCATGCACCACCAATTGCCTGGCCCCGGTTGCGATGGTGTTGCATGAGACTGTGGGTATTCTGCAGGGCTTCATGACCACCATCCACGCCTATACCGGTGATCAGCCAACACTGGACACGATGCACTCTGATTTATACCGCGGACGCGCCGCTGCTTTATCGATGATCCCGACTTCCACCGGCGCCGCCAAGGCTGTTGGTCTGGTGTTGCCGGAACTTGCGGGAAAACTTGATGGCACCGCCATTCGCGTACCAACGCCGAATGTGTCGGTGATTGATCTGGTGTTCAACGCCGGACGTGAAACCTCGGTCAAGGAAATTAACGATGCTATCCTGAAGGCGTCGCAAGGCAGGCTGAAAGGCGTACTGGGTGTCACCAGCACCAAGAACGTGTCGATCGATTTCAACCATGATCCGGCGTCGAGCACATTTGCGTTCGATCAAACCCAGGTCACCGGCGGTAAACTGGTCCGTGTACTGAGCTGGTATGACAATGAATGGGGCTTCTCCAACCGCATGGCCGACACGGCCCTGGCGATGGGCAAGTTCCTGTAAAGTCAAGGCCATGCCCTATCGCACACTGGATGATATTGATGTTGCCGGCAAACGGGTAATTGTCCGTGTCGACATCAACGTCCCGATTAAAGATGGCAAGGTTACAGACGCCACGCGCATTGACCGTGTGGTACCCACCATTCGGGAGCTTGCCGAAAAGGGCGCGCAGGTTATTTTGCTCGCCCATTTTGGGCGGCCAAAGGGACAGATCGTCAGTGATATGTCCCTGGCGCCTGTCGCGGGACCTCTGTCGAAAGCATTGGGACGGCCTGTGCTGTTCGCGTCTGACTGCATCGGTCAGGTCGCGCAGGCCGCGGTCCAGTCGTTGCATGATGGTGAAGTGGTTCTGCTGGAAAACACCCGTTTCCATGCCGGCGAAGAAAAAAACGATAAAGATTTTGCCAATAATCTGGCCGAACTGGGCGAAATCTATGTGAACGATGCATTTTCGGCGGCCCACCGGGCGCATGCCTCAACCGAAGGCATAGCACATTTGCTGCCATCCGTTGCCGGGCGCGGCATGCAGGCCGAACTTGACGCGCTTGCAAAAGCACTAAGCAACCCTGCGCGCCCGCTGGTGGCAGTCGTAGGTGGCGCGAAGATTTCTTCCAAACTGGACCTGTTGGGAAACCTCGTGCAGCGGGCCGACTGCCTGGTCATCGGCGGCGGCATGGCGAATACGTTTCTGGCGGCCCTTGGCAAGCCGGTCGGCGCGTCATTGTGCGAACATGACCTGGGTGAAACGGCACGCGATATCATGGATAAAGCCAAGGCGGCCGGATGCGAGGTTTTGTTGCCCTATCATGTCGTGGTGGCGAGGGAGTTCAAGGCGAACACCCCCTCAAAATCCATCCCCATTGACGCCATTGCAGCCGGCGATATGATCCTGGATGTAGGAAGCGAGGCAATCGGAGACATCGTCGCCCGGTTCGAGAATGCAAAAACCATTGTCTGGAATGGCCCGTTGGGCGCGTTTGAAATTGCGCCTTTCGATGCCGGAACGGTTGCAGCGGCCAATGCCGCCGCAAAATTGACCAAAGCGGGGCGCCTTTTATCAGTGGCAGGCGGCGGCGATACGGTTGCCGCGCTCAACCAGGCAGGGGTTGCCGGTGATTTCAGCTATGTTTCGACTGCGGGCGGCGCTTTTCTCGAATGGCTTGAGGGCAAGGAACTGCCCGGGGTCAAGGCGCTTGAAACCGCATAATTCAGCAAACCCATAGGAGGACATCACAATGGATTTAGACGCTTTGAACAAGATCGCCAACAAGATGGTTGAAACCGGCAAGGGCATTCTGGCCGCAGATGAAAGCAGTGGCACCATCAAGAAGCGCTTTGATCAGATCAATACGGAGTCGACCGAGACCAACCGCCGTGATTACCGCGAAATGCTGTTTCGTTCCGACGGCATGAAACATGTAAGCGGCGTCATTTTGTTCGATGAAACCATCTGGCAAAAGGCGGCGGACGGAACGCCGCTGGTGAAGGTTATTGAAAATGCGGGCGCCGTTCCCGGCATCAAAGTCGATGAAGGCACCGAAGCGATCACCGGAACATCTGGCGAGCTCATCACCAAGGGGCTTGATGGTCTTTCCGCCCGACTGCCAAAATATTATGAGGCTGGGGCACGTTTCGCCAAATGGCGCGCGGTAATCGACCCGGTCGCCGGACGGCACTCGCATACCGGCATTCTGGCCAACGCCCATGCGCTGGCCCGCTACGCCAATCTCTGCCAGGCGAACAATATCGTGCCCATCGTCGAGCCGGAAGTTCTGATGGACGGGGATAATGACATTGACGCCTGTTACGCCGTCACCCAGTGGGTGCTTAAGGAAACTTTCCAGCAACTTTACTATATGAACGTCCCGCTGGAAGGAATTGTGCTGAAGCCAAACATGATTATCCCTGGCAAGAAGAGTGGGAAAAAGGCGGGTATTGCTCAAATCGCTGAGAGGACAGTGAAATGCCTTAAGAGTTGTGTGCCCGCGGCGGTGCCGGGCATCGCGTTTCTGTCTGGTGGCCAGTCCGATGAAGAGGCTACGGCCCATCTCAGCGCCATGAACGCGCTTGGCAATCTGCCCTGGAAGCTGACTTTCTCCTACGGCCGCGCGCTGCAGCATCCTGCAATCATGGCATGGGCCGGGAAACCGGAAAATGTAAAGCGCGCGCAAACGGTGTTTACGCACCGCGCCAAGATGAATGGCCTCGCCACAAAGGGCGCATACAAGTCCGAGATGGAGCGCGAACTCGCGGCCTAGCGGCCTAACGGCGGACGTAGATGACATTGTTCCTCTTCGTCACCACCCCCCAAATCCCCTCTCTCTCAAAGGGAGGGGGTTCCCTCCGGACCCCGGATTGGATTCGCCTTTCGCTCGTGGGGAGAGGTGGCGTAATAACAAGAATCAAATCAAGTGAACCAAACTCCTGATCCCATTACCTGCCGGTTATATCTAATCACGCCGCCGAAAATCGATCTGGCAGGGTTTGCTGATGACCTCGCGCGTGCGTTGGATGGTGGCGATGTGGCGTGCGTGCAGTTGCGCCTCAAAGAATGTTCCGATGATGACGTGAAACGCGCCGCCGAAAAGCTGATGCCCATCGTGCATAAGCACGGTGCGGAATTTCTGATTAACGACCGGCCCGATATCGCCAAGGCTGTCAATGCGGATGGTGTGCACGTGGGCCAGCAGGATGCACCCTATAGCGTGGCGCGCAAATTACTGGGGCCAGATAAAACCATCGGCGTGACCTGTCATGATTCCCGGCATCTGGCGATGGAGGCCGCGGAACAAGGCGCCGATTATGTGGCCTTTGGCGCGTTCTTTCCAACCATTACCAAAGATGTGGAAACCCACGCCGCGCCAGAATTGCTTACATGGTGGCAGGATACTTTTTTAATTCCGTGCGTCGCCGTCGGAGGCATCAAGGTGGAGAATTGCGGCCTGCTAGCCCAGGCCGGCGCAGATTTCATTTCCGTTTCCAGCGGGGTATGGAATTATCAGGACGGGCCAAAGGCGGCGGTCACGGCCTTCAACCGGATGATCGCGGGTGGCCGTTCACTTTAGCGGGCTGCTGCAAATTCTGATGTCCAGCGGTCCATCGCCCCTCACATAATAAACACGCCGTCGCTGATTAGTGGTGGAGGACATCAGCCAAGGCCAGCCCCCTCAAACCACGCCGCGTCCAATGGAAATATCGAGCTCCCGGATTTTCTTGCGCAAAGTATTGCGGTTAAGGCCGAGTAACTCAGCCGCCTTGATCTGATTGCCTCTGGTGGCGGCAAGGCACATGGCGATCAGCGGACGCTCGATTTCGCGCAGAACACGATCATGCAGCCCCGCCGGAGGCAACTCCTCCCCATGATCCGCGAAATAACGCGCCAGGTTGCGTTCCACCGCGGCGCCCAGACTGTCTTCACCACCTTCTGTATTATCTTGCGCCGGTATGTCCGCAGGACTCGCCAGTTCGGTTTCGATGATTTCAGCGCTGATTACCTCATCCAGATAAAGCGCCGCAAGGCGAAGAGTGAGATTTTCCAGCTCGCGCACATTGCCCGGCCAGCGATGGCGTTTCAGCCGCTCGAGCGCCGCGTGTTCCAGTGTCTTATGTGGCAACCCGTCCGCTTCCGTGCGACCGAGGAAATGCCGCACCAGATCAGGAATGTCCTGTGTGCGTTCACGTAATGGCGGAAGCCGCATCGGCACGACGTTCAACCGGTAAAACAAATCCTCCCGAAACAGGCCCTGAGCTATCTGCTGACGCAAATCGCGGTTGGTCGCGGCAATAATGCGTACATTGGTGCGGATCGGGGTGCGCCCGCCCACCATCATATATTCGCCTTCCTGCAACACACGCAGCAGTCGGGTCTGCGCCTCGAGCGGCATGTCCCCGATTTCGTCGAGAAACAATGTGCCGCCTTCGGCCTGTTCGAAACGCCCGGACGCGCGATTCGCGGCGCCCGTGAAAGAGCCCTTTTCATGGCCGAACAATTCACTTTCAATCAGCTCACGCGGGATCGCCGCCATGTTGATGGCAACGAATGGGCCGTTCTTGCGTTTGCCATAATTGTGCAGGGCGCGCGCCACCAATTCCTTTCCGGTGCCGGATTCGCCATTGATCATGACCGTCAGATCCGTTCCCATCAGCCGGGCGAGGATGCGGTAAATTTCCTGCATGGGTGGCGAACGGCCGATCAACGGCAATTCTTCTTCGTCGCTTGCCCTACCACCTGTATTTTCCGGCGGTGGGCTTTTCTGCGCAGCCAAGGCGCGCTTCACAATCCTGGTCAATTCATTCAGGTCAAACGGCTTGGGCAAATATTCATACGCCCCCTTTTCCGTCGCCTTGAGCGCCGTCATCAGGGTGTTTTGCGCGCTCATGACAATGATCGGAAGTCCGGGACGATGTTTCTTGATACGCGGCAGCATGTCAAACACGTTACCGTCAGGCATCATTACATCGGTAATGAGCAAATCGCCTTCGCCCTCTGACACCCAACGCCACAGATTGGCGAGATTCCCGGTGGAGCGCACATTGTATCCCAGCCGGACCAGCGCCTGATTAAGCACTGTGCGAATGGCGTTATCGTCATCGGCGACGATGATGGTTTGGGTCATGGGGGCGGCTGAGGACATACTCATGGTTTTTGACTGCGTTGATTTGTGCGCCCGTGAATGGGCAGCAGTGTACGGAAAATCGTGCGTCTGGGCTGGGTGTCACATTCAATCATGCCACCGTGATCGCCGATAATCTTGGCGACCAGAGACAGGCCCAATCCGGTTCCATTCAGCTTTGTGGTGATGAACGGATCAAACAGATGCGCGCGGATATCTTCTGAAATGCCGGGCCCATTGTCACGCACACACACTTCAAACGGTAACGCAACCCGCGCGCTTCCCCCGGGAAGGGCCAGCCGCACCCCATGGCGATATGCAGTGCTTAATGTGATTTCTCCACCAGCAACACCATCAAGCGCTTCGGCGGCATTTTTTACCAGATTAAGGAATACCTGAATTAATTGATCGCGGTCCCCCAGCACTTCGGGTAACGATGGATCATACTCCTCTATGAAGCGGATATTTTTGGCAAATCCCGCTTGCGCGATACGCCTCACATGTTCCAGTACCCGATGAATATTTACCGGCATTGGCTGTAAAGGCCGCTGATCGCTAAACGCTTCCATGCGATCAACCAGTGCGCAGATACGATCTGTCTCGTCGCAAATCAGCCGTGTCAGCGCCTTGTCCGCCTCATTGGCGTTCTGTTCTACAAGTTGCGCGGCACCACGAATACCCGACAGGGGGTTTTTAATCTCATGCGCCAACATGCTGGCCATGCCGATGACCGAACGCACCGCACCGCGATGGGTCAATTGCTGATCCATTTTGCGGGCAATACTGGTTTCGCGCAGAACAAGCAAAACCGCGTCCCCGTCATCTCCTGCGGGCGCCACCTGCACATCTGCTATACGCTCACCGGTATGCGGCGTACTAAGGTTTACTTCGTATTCCCATACCGCTGCGCCATCACGCCGCACCTGGGTGATCATCGCCAGCACAGGACTTCCGAACGGAACCAGTTTCACGAGCGGCTGGTTGAGCAACATATGTGCACTTGACTGGAAAAACTGCTGCGCCTGGGCGTTGATATAGGAAATCCTGTCTGCTTCATCCACGACAATGACAGGGGCCGGAATGGCGTCCAGGATCATCTCCGCCGTGGAATTGACCTGCTCGCTACCGATGCCGCGGACGGCCGTCCTGCTTTTCAGCGATTCTGACATCACGCGGCCAACTCTGATGGCGAGCCCGCGCTATACCGCTCCAATGCAGCCAACACCGTCCGGGAACACTCCATCGTCATCAGCGTACGGCGAAGCCTTTCCCCCTCCGGCATGTGCGCCAGATACCAGCCAAGATGCTTGCGCGCCGTCCGTACACCCAGGGCCTCACCATAATGCGCGATCATGGCCGTATAGTGCCGCCGCATAATCTCCACTTGCATCTGGAATGGGGGCGCGGAAAGTTTGCGTCCCGTTGCAAGAAAATGCCGGATTTGTTCCGGAAACCAGGGACGGCCCTGGGCGCCGCGTCCGACCATAACCGCATCGGCGCCTGACAGCGATAAAGCCGCGGCCGCATCTTCCTCGGTCTCAATATCCCCATTAACGACAACCGGAATGTTTACCGCCTGTTTGACTTGCGCCACAAACTCCCAGTCGGCGCGGCCGTTGTAAAACTGGCTGCGGGTTCGTCCGTGAACGGAAAGTAGCTGAACCCCCAGCGTCTCGGCCCGGCGTGCCAGTTCTGGCGCATTCCGGTTATTTTCGTCCCATCCCGTGCGCATCTTCAATGTCACGGGAATATTCACTGCACTGACAGTCGCGGCGATCAATGCCGACGCCTGATCCAGATCACGCATCAGCGCCGATCCGGAATATCCATTTACTACTTTTTTTGCCGGACATCCCATGTTGATGTCGATGACTTGCGCTCCCAGGTCCGCACATAGCCTGGCCGCCTCGCCCATCCAATAAGCCTCACAGCCCGCGATCTGAATCGCCAAGGGCTTTTCATCTTCGGCGCGGCGCAGCCGGCGTTGCTGGGCAACCGGGCGGGACATAATTTCCCTGCTCGCCAGCATTTCGGAATAAACCAGCCCAACCCCCTGTTCACGGAATATGCGCCGCGTCGGCAAATCCGTGATCCCGGACAGCGGGGCCAAAAAAACCGGGTGGCTGATATTTATGGACTGAAGGGATATGGTCATTTATTAGGCATTCTATGATGTCGATTAATTTATGAGCATGTTATCCGCCGCGCGCCTGTTCAGCAAGATATTTGTTGCAGTGCACAGTGATCGGCTTGGCAGCGGCCCGCAACCTCGTTAGGTTCGCTTCAGGCAACGGGAAGAAACAGGCATATGCGCATTGACGTTCTGATCATGGCGGCCGGGAAAGGCCTACGCGCAGGTGGAACGCATCCGAAACAATATAGGAAAATTGCCGACCAAACCGTGCTGCGTCATACCATAAGCAGGTTTTACCACCATCCAGAGATTCGCCAGGTGCGGGTGATTATCAACCCGGATGATACGCAGCTTTATAGGGATGCCGTAACCGGCCTGGCTATCGCTGCACCGATTCGCGGTGGCGCCCACCGGCAGGAGTCGGTGCGGCTGGGGCTTGAGACGCTGGCCGCCGACCCGCCCGATCTGGTGCTGATCCACGACGCGGCGCGGCCATTTGTCGATAATGCCACCATTGATGACGTGATAGCGGCGCTATCTGACGCGGATGGCGCCATCGCCGCTATCCCCGTTACCGACACGCTGAAGATGTCGCACGCAGATATGATTGAAAAGGGTGTTTCACGAAATGGACTGTGGCGCGCCCAAACACCGCAGGGCTTCCGTTTTCCGGCAATCCTTGACGCGCATCGCAAGGCTGTCGGCCAGGAGATGACCGATGATGCGGAAGTCGCAGAACATGCAGGGCTTCAGGTGCGTCTGATAACGGCAAACGAGGACAATTTCAAAATTACCCATGACGGGGATTTTGCCCGCGCCGAACGCCTGCTGAGCCGGCCGGAAATGCTTACACGCTTTGGTATGGGCTATGACGTGCACCGCTTCGAAGCGGGCGGCGCCGTCATATTGTGCGGCGTGGAAGTCCCGTATCACAAAAAGCTGGCTGGTCATTCCGATGCGGATGTGGGTCTGCATGCGCTGACCGACGCGATACTGGGCGCGATTGCGCAAGGCGACATAGGCCAGCATTTTCCCCCGTCCGATCCACAATGGAAGGGGGCGCCATCGCATATTTTTCTGGCGCATGCAGGAAAACTGGTGCGCGCCACAGGGGGTGAAATCATCAATCTCGACGTTACGCTGATCTGCGAAGCGCCACGCATCGGTCCCCACCGGATTTTGATGCAACAGCGTATAGAACAAATTCTTGACCTGCCGCCGGGACGGGTCAGCGTAAAGGCGACGACAACCGAAGGCCTGGGCTTTACCGGACGCGGCGAAGGCATTGCAGCACACGCGGTAGCCGCCGTGAGCGCGCCAAAGTGATCATCGCGCACCCGCCCGCCGGCATTGGCTTTCGCCACCCTGTCAGCCTGATCGCCACCTGGTTTGGATGCGGGCTTTTGCCCGGTGCTCCAGGCACCTGGGGATCTCTGGCCGCGCTGCCCGTTGCCTGGGTTATTGTTATGCTTGGCGGCCCCTTGGGACTAATTGGCGCAGTGATCGCGGCATTCAGTATTGGGATTTGGGCGGCGGGGCGCTACAGTCAGGCGGCAGGACTGAAAGACTGTCAGAATGTTGTGATTGATGAGGTTGCCGGTCAATGGCTGGCGCTGGTATTTGTTCCGCTGGAC
>Ga0209024_1002356_pt1 | contig 11308 bp, 9 predicted proteins | sample AutmiccommunBRH5_FD_187380 | JGI IMG/M metagenome (GOLD analysis project Ga0209024, IMG submission 187380) | Deep subsurface microbial communities from Mt. Terri, Switzerland - Autotrophic microbial communities BRH/5 (SPAdes) (version 2) | ecosystem: Environmental > Aquatic > Deep subsurface >...
CGATAAGATCATGTCGGTGACTTTGTCGCGGGAAATGGCGGGGCTTGAACGCTATCTTGATTTTCTCGCGACCGTGGGGTCCACCGCCCCATTTATCGGCCTGTTTGGAACTGTCTGGGGCATTATGAACAGCTTTCAGGCCATCGCTCAGAGCCATAATACGTCGCTAGCGGTGGTCGCGCCGGGTATTGCCGAGGCCTTGTTTGCGACGGCCCTGGGGCTGTTTGCGGCAATTCCAGCGGTGATTGCCTATAACCGATTCAATAATCAGGTTGGGCGGTATGGCGACCGGCTGGAAGGGTTTTCGGAGGAATTTTCAGCGGTCCTGTCCCGGCGCATAGAAGAGGAAATGGACTGATGGGCATGGGTGGCCAGCCGTCGCGAAAGCGCGGGGGAAGATCCCGCCAGTCGCCGATGAGTGAAATTAACGTCACCCCAATGGTGGACGTGATGCTAGTGCTGCTGATCATTTTCATGGTGGCGGCGCCCCTTTTGACCGTTGGTGTGCCGGTAAATTTGCCGCAGTCCAAGGCGTCGCCCCTGAACGAAAAGACGGAACCGTTGGCAATATCCATCAAGGCGGACGGAAGCGTCTACATTCAGGATACGCTGGTGGCTCTTGAAGAGTTGACAGCGCGGTTACAGGCAATAACCGAAAACAAGCCTGACACCCGTATTTATATTCGCGGCGACCATAGCCTCGACTATGGCCAGGTGATGGAGGTGATGGGTTTGATTACATCAGCTGGATTTACCAAGGTCGCTCTGATTACCGAGACGGCAGGCACAGCTAAACCGGACAAGAAATGATTGGTGATGGGAAGGGGAGCGCTTCTTTCGGCGGCACTACATCTTATCATTTTATTGATAACGATTTTTGGCCTGCCTCTGTTCAGCAACAGATGGGAGCCGCCGGCGGAGTCAATTCCGGTCGAGCTTGCGACTGTGGCGGAGATGACAAATATTCCGGTCAGGCCGGAACCAAAAAAAGCGGAACTAAAACCCGAAAAGCCGGAACCAAAACCCGAGCCGCCAAAACCTACGCCACCGCCGCCTCCACCTCCACCTCCACCTCCACCGCCTGCCCCGGAACCGGAGCCCTTACCGGACGATGCAGTGCCTTTGCCGAAGGAAAAAGTGGAGGAGAAGCCCGAGCCAAAGCCCGAGGCCGCGCCCGAGCGCGTGGTCAGGCTGGATGCGCCGCGTCCAAAGGTGAAGCCAAAGCGCCAACCCGAAGAGAAGCAAGAAGACAAGCTCGATCTCAACAAGATTGCAGCCTTGCTCACCAAGGAGCTCAAGGATCCGGCGCAGAAAACCGAGGAACCGCAAGACGAGCCAGACGAAACCGAGCAGGATTTGCCACCAACCCGGGCAACCCGGCCAACGACTTCTGCGCAGATGACGTTAAGCGAAATCGACTCGATCCGCGCCCAGATCGAACAATGCTGGATTGTGCCCGCAGGCGCCCGCTATGCAGAGAATCTGATCGTGCGAGTGCGCATATTTCTGCGCCCGGACGGTGGGTTGGCGCAGCCGCCGAAAGTAGTGGATTCATTACGCATGAACATGCCTGGCGAAGAAGCCTATCGTACAGCAGCGGAATCGGCTGTGCGCGCCATCATGAAATGCGAACCCTTCCAGAATTTACCGGTGGAAAAATATGACCGCTGGCAGGAAATTGAACTCAATTTCGACCCACGAACCATGTTAGGCGGATGACGAAATGGCGAAAAGATATTTGAGAGTAAGATCGTTTATATTTGGCGTACTGGCGTTTTTGCCGGTGCTAGGCTGGCAGGATGCCCAGGCGCAGTTGCGCATCGATATCACGCAGGGAAATGTCGATCCGATGCCGATTGCTATTCCCGTGTTTAATGGGGGGGCGCCCAAGGAGGTAACGGTCGGGACTGAAATGGTCGGGGTGATCAGTAACAATTTGTCCCGCTCGGGCCTGTTCCGGCCACTTGATCCGAAAAGTTTCATACAGAAACCTGATGCCGTAGGCGCGATACCAAGGTTCGGTGACTGGCGGCTGATTAATGCGCAGGCTTTGGTGACTGGCGCGGTAACAACGGAATCTGATGGCAGGTTACGGGTTGAATTTCGTCTCTGGGATGTGTTTGGAGAGCAACAGATGGAGGGGCGGGTGTTCTTCACCCGGTCTGATAACTGGCGCCGTGTGGCCCATCTGATTTCGGACAAAATTTACGAGCGGCTGACCGGCGAGAGCGGCTACTTCGATACTAGAATCGTTTTTGTTTCAGAGAGTGGCACAAAAGCCGCACGTGTAAAACGTCTTGCGATCATGGATCAGGACGCCGCCAATCAGCGTTTTCTGACCAGCGGAAGGTACCTGGTGCTGACCCCGCGGTTTAGCCCGACTACCCATCAGATAACCTATCTTTCCTATTTCAACGATAGGCCCAGGGTCTATCTTTATGACATTAATACAGGTCAGCAGGAGGTGCTGGGCGATTTTCCGGGTATGACATTTGCCCCGCGATTCTCGCCGTCAGGCGATAGCGTAGTAATGAGCCTGGCTCGAAACGGTAACTCGGACATCTACGTGATGAACCTGAGAAGCCGTGCGGTCGCGCGCTTGACAGACAGTCCTGCGATTGACACATCACCGTCATTTTCTCCGGATTCTCAATATGTTACCTTCAATTCCGACAGGGGCGGGACGCAGCAAATCTATGTAATGCGGGCTAGCGGATCGGACGTAAAACGGATCAGTTTCGGCGACGGGCGGTACGCTACGCCGGTCTGGTCACCCCGGGGCGATCTGATCGCGTTCACAAAAATTTATAAGGGACGGTTCTATATCGGTGTGATGCGCCCGGACGGCAGTGGCGAACGCCTGCTCACTGAGAGCTTCCTCGATGAGGGACCTACATGGGCGCCAAATGGTCGTGTTTTGATGTTTTTCCGGGAACGGCCTTCGGACTCGCGGGGGCTGGGGGGCGGCAGCAGACTGCACTCGATTGACCTTACGGGGTACAATGAAAGAGAGATTCCGACCTTAGGTGACGCTTCCGACCCTGCATGGTCTCCCTTGATTCCTTTGCCAGAAGGTGATTAAGGTTGCATCAGATTCGGAGGATTGGTCGACCGAGTCGTCACTCATTCGAACTCGCAAAACAACTCAATACATGCCACTATTTTTATAGTGTGGCTATGTAGGGGGGAGGACTGCGATTTTCTTCACTTTTGTCGAGCACTACCACTCGAGAACTATCACGGGAGTATCTTTTGATGCGCAAAGTTTCTGTGGGACTCAAGCTTGCTAGCATGGCAGCTGCGGTCTTTTTATTAGCCGCTTGTGAATCCACGCCAGAGGCTGGTGGTGCGGGCACGGGCGGCGGCGGTGGCGGCGGTGGCGGCACCAGCAGCTCCGCTATCGTTCCTGGTTCGCAGCAAGATTTGGAAGCGACGACTTCCAATCGTGTATTTTTTGGATTTGATCGTCATGATCTGACCGAAGAAGGCCGTTCCACCTTGCAGGCTCAGGCAGCCTGGCTGGCGAAAAATCCGTCTGTTACGGTATCGATTGCGGGTAACTGCGACGAACGTGGCACGCGCGAGTACAACCTGGCGCTCGGCGAACGCCGCGCCAACTCGGCAAAAGACTATCTTCTTAGCCAGGGCGTAGATGCAGCCCGCGTGACTACCATCAGTTATGGTAAGGAACGCCCGATTGCATTGTGCTCCGACGAGTCCTGCTGGTCGCAGAACCGGAATGGCACCACGACTGTCAACTAAGACGGTTTCTGCTGGATTGCCCAGAATGCGCGCCCTTCTTTTGGAGGCGCGCATTCTGACAGGCGTTATCCTTATCTGCCTGGTCTGACATATATCGCAACGATATGTTTTTCGGTCCGGCACTGCTAACTGGTCTTCACAGATGGGCCGGGCAGGCGGTTTATGGGATGGGTGCAGCCTTATTGACGCCCCATTTTGAAGGGCATGCTGTGTAATGGTTTCACACTTCACTTTTTTGCAAGCATACCCTTTCGCGTTGCGCGCTCGCAGCCGGACAAAATGGATATGCCCGGCAGCGGTATTTTCACTGTTTATACTTTTTACAGGCCCCCTGGCGGCGCAAGATATGCGGGGTATGCAGAACGAGCTGAATCGCCTGCGCCAGGATGTAGCGGATTTACAACGCCAGCAGTCAGCGCGCGGAACGAATGTGTCCGGCAAAACGGCTATCAGCGGGGTGACACCTGTTGGTAACGAGACAGCAGCGGCGCAGGTGAAGGTTCAGGTTGATCAAATGGACAGGGAACTGCGCGGTATGGTCGGGCAGATCGAACAGCTTACTTTTCGGGTCAATCAGGTTGCCACCCAGGTTGAGAAACTGACTGCGGATATCGATTTCCGTTTGACGGCTTTAGAGCGTGGCAACAGTGGAGCTGCGCCCCTGGGTGCAGCGCCGCCCTTAACAATGCCCCAGGGCACTGGGCGGTCAGGCATTTCATCGGGAAGGTCCACATCCGATATTGATGCAGGCGTCAGTGAGCTGCCGCCTTCCAGCGCATTGAATTCAACGCTGCAAAATTCCCGTACGCCGCCACCGCCGCCGGGGTTGGCGGCGGCGTCCCCTCAGGGGTCGCCGGAAGAGCAATATGCTGCGGCGTTTGGCCTGCTTCGTTCGGGCGACTATGCCGCCGCCGCAGACGGGATGGAACTTTTCATAAAAAACCATCCAGACCATGAACTGGCGGGCAATGCGATTTACTGGCTCGGCGAAACCTATTATGTCCGTAAAGACTATGCGCGGGCTGCCACCTACTTTCTGGACGGCTTTCAGAGATATCCGCAAAGCCGCAAAGGACCGGACAACCTGTTGAAATTAGGCATGACGTTGGCGGCGCTGGAGCACAAGGCGGAAGCGTGTCAGGCCTTAATGCAGGTCACGAAGAAATATCCGAAAGCTCCTGAAAAGATTGCGCAACGTGCGGGCTCCGAGATCAAACGTCTGAGCTGCTCGTAATTTTATCGTTCGCCTCCTGTGAGGCTTTCCGGGCCTGAAAATGCAGGTACCAATAATGGCTGACATTTCCAACTCAGCGCCTGTAAACGATCTGGAATTTACCCGCGCGCTGCAGGCGCTTTCACCCAATATCCCCATTGCCGTCGCAGTTTCAGGCGGCGGCGATAGCATGGCGCTGCTGCGCCTGACACAGCGTTGGCTGGAGACTGAATCACACGGGGCCAGTCTGTTAGCGTTGACCGTTGATCACGGTTTGCGCGATGCGTCGGAGGTGGAGGCGCAACAAGTGGCGGACTGGTGCCGGACGCTGGGCGTCTCCCATCAGATTTTATGTTGGCGGGGAGATAAGCCACAAAGTGATATTCAGGCTGCGGCGCGCCGGGCGCGCTATGGGCTGCTGAGCGGGACCTGCAAGCAGCAGGGTATTCAATGTCTGTTGCTGGGGCATCAGTTTGAGGACCAGGCGGAAACATTCCTGTTGCGGCTGGGACGCGGCAGCGGGGTAGACGGACTGGCCGCCATGGCGCCGGACCGCGAATGGAACGGGGTGCGGCTATTGCGCCCGCTACTTGGTTTTTCGGGGCAGCGTCTTCGCGCTACCTTGCAGGCGCTCGGGCAGCCATGGATCGAAGATCCCAGCAACAGTGATTTGCGATTTGCCCGGGTGCGCATACGCGATGGGCTTGAGGATTTGACCGCAGCAGGCATCAGCGCGTCGCGGCTCGTCGCGACAGCTCAGCGTATGCGCAGGGTCCGTTCGGCTCTTGATCATGCTACAGCCGGGCTGATGTATGAGGCCGTGAAATGGGAGCCAGCCGGATTTGCCATTTTGGGCGTTTCCAAGCTTTTATCGTCGCCCGAGGAGATCGGCTTGCGCGCATTGGCGCGGGTGCTGATGGTGGTGGCGGGGCGGGAATATCCTTTGCGTCTGGTCCAGCTGGAAAGGCTTTATGGCTGGCTGCAGTTGAAGCCCAACTCGGGAGGGCGAACCCTGTCGGGGTGCCGTATTCTGCCGCGGGGTGACAGTGTCCTGGTTGTCCGGGAGTTGGCGGCGATTGGTCCTGAAATTGCCCTGTCGCCCGGGGAAAGTGCGGTTTGGGACAACCGTTTCGTGGTCCGGCTGGACAGGAGCGAGCGTATGTCCAGCGTGACATCGTGCACGGTGCGTGAAGTGGGACGCGCGGGTCTTACACAATTGCGTGGTTCTTTGCCGAAAAAACTTCCTCTTAAAACCATCTGCCAGGCGACACCGGGTTTTTGGCAGGGGCAGCATTTGTTGGCAGCGCCGCATCTGGGTTTTGTCGATTCAAAATATGTGGCGGCGGAAGCCGCATTCGATGCGCAATTCGCCCCGGAAAACAAGTTTCCGCCGGATTACGGTGCTGCCGGAAACGGAAGAAATATGTAAGACCTGCCTTAATTCAAGTTTGGCGCTTGTGTACGTCGTGATAGGCATTATCTCTTAACTAGCCGTAAGGTTGTAGCGGGCTAGTCTGATATTCTGATCGTGTGGGATGAAGTTTTAGTCTAGACTTATGTTCGCGGGGTTTTGGCGTTGGTTCGCGCGCCTCAATTAAGGAAGTTAATACATTGAAACCGTACCGTAATATTGTGCCCTGGCTGGTTATCGCCGTACTGTTGGTATTCTTATTCTATCTTTTTCAGGGGCCCGCCGAGCGCCAAACAGCGAACAACATCACTTATTCACAGTTCCTGTCTGAGACTGAAGCGGGGAGTGTACGCGACGTAACGATCAGCGGAGAGACCATTGTAGGTCATTACTCGGACGGTCGCAGCTTTGCGACATACGCGCCTAATGATCCTGATCTGGTGCAGCGTCTTGACGCGCGCGGAGTGAATATCTCGGCGACGCCGGCTGCGAACGAGGATGGATCGTTCTTCGGGCTGCTCATTTCCTGGTTCCCGATGTTGCTGCTGGTGGCGGTGTATATTTTCTTTATGCGGCAGATGCAGGGCGGCAATGGCCGCGCCATGGGGTTTGGTAAATCCCGGGCGAAGATGCTGACTCAGGATACCAACCGGGTGACCTTCGAGGACGTCGCGGGCGTAGACGAAGCCAAGGAAGAATTACAGGAGATCGTGGAATTTTTGCGCGATCCCCAGAAATATCAGCGCCTGGGAGGGCATATCCCCAAGGGCGTGCTGCTGGTTGGCCCCCCGGGTACAGGCAAAACGCTCATCGCACGCGCGGTCGCGGGCGAAGCCAATGTTCCGTTTTTCACCATTTCGGGGTCCGATTTCGTTGAAATGTTTGTTGGTGTGGGCGCCTCGCGCGTGCGTGACATGTTTGAACAGGCCAAAAAGAACGCGCCCTGCATTATTTTCATGGATGAAATTGATGCGGTGGGACGGCACCGGGGTGCGGGCCTGGGCGGTGGCAATGATGAGCGTGAGCAGACCCTGAACCAGTTGTTGGTTGAGATGGATGGCTTTGAATCCAATGAAGGCGTCATTCTGATTGCCGCGACAAACCGGCCCGACGTGCTTGACCCCGCCTTGCTCCGCGCGGGACGTTTTGACCGCCAGGTCGTGGTGCCTAATCCGGATATTCTCGGCCGCGAGAAAATTCTCAAGGTGCATATGCGCAAAGTGCCGCTGGCGCCTGATGTGGAGGCGAAAATTCTGGCGCGTGGCACGCCTGGTTTCTCGGGGGCGGATTTGGCCAATCTGGTCAATGAAGCTGCATTGCTGGCGGCGCGGGTCGGCAAACGTCTGGTAGGCATGGTTGAATTTGAATCCGCCAAGGACAAGGTGATGATGGGGGCCGAGCGCCGGTCCATGGTGATGTCCGAAGAGGAGCGCCGTCTGACCGCCTATCATGAAGGTGGTCACGCATTGGTGTCACTGAACATCCCGTCCAGCGATCCGGTGCACAAGGCCACGATTATTCCACGCGGCCGCGCCCTAGGCATGGTGATGCGTCTTCCGGAGCGTGATCAGCTGTCCGTTACGCGGGAAAAAATGCTGGGCGATATCGCCGTATTCATGGGTGGGCGTTTGGCTGAAGAACTCGTGTTTGGCTATGACAAGGTGACATCTGGCGCGTCGTCGGACATCGAAATGGCGACCAAGATGGCCCGCGCTATGGTCACGCGCTATGGACTGAGTGACGCGCTTGGGCCGCTGGCTTACGGTGAAAACGAAGAAGAAGTGTTTCTTGGCCACTCGGTAGCACGGCAAAAGAACATTTCCGAGGATACAGCCCGTGCGATTGATCATGAAGTGCGGCAAATTGTCGAAAAATGTTATGCCCGGGCCAAGCAGATATTAGAGGATCAGCTTGATAAGCTGCACCTGGTAGCCAATGGCCTACTGGAGTATGAGACACTTACGGGCGAGGAAATCAAAGCGCTGATCCGTGGCGAAACGCTTCACCGGGACGATACAGACCGGCCGCACCCTCAAGGCCCGGTGACCGCTGTACCGTCCAGTGGACGCCCACGCGCCAGTGGCGCTACGGATGGACCGATGGCGCCCCAACCGCAAGGCTCATAAGGTAAACGTGCCACCGCAAATTCTGGGTATCGTCAATATTACCGAGGATTCGTTTTCAGACGGCGGCTTTTATCTGGAGCCTGAGCTTGCCAGCGCCAAGGCGTTGGCGCTTGTTGCGGCCGGGGCAGACATTATTGATCTGGGCCCGGCCAGTAGCCACCCCGACGCCCGGCCGGTGACAGCCGATGAAGAAATCCGCCGTCTTGCCCCGGTCATGGATATGCTGGCCCAACGCGGGGTTCCGATATCCGTCGACAGTTTTTTACCTCAAACCCAGCGCTATGCGATGCGCCATGGTGTGGCGTATCTCAATGATATTCAGGGGTTTCCGGATGCCAGTATCTATCCCGATCTGGCCAGCAATACGTGCCGCTTGATTGTTATGCACGCGATCCAGGGGCGCGGCATCGCCACGAGAGTGGACACCGATCCCGTGACATTGCCCGAGCGGATTGAAGATTTTTTTAGCGTGCGCATTGCCGCGCTGGAACGCGCCGGCATTGAGCGTAGCCGCCTTGTTCTGGACCCCGGCATGGGGTTTTTTCTGGGCAGTCAGGCGGAGGCGTCCCTGAGCATGTTGCGCAGCCTTAAAAAGCTGCGGCAGCGGTTTGGCCTGCCGGTTCTGGTGTCTGTTTCGCGTAAATCGTTCCTGCGTTCACTGACGGGGCGAGGGGTGGAGCAGGCAGGGGCGGCGACACTGGCGGCGGAGCTTTTTGCAGCGGCGCAGGGGGTGGATTATATTCGCACCCATGACGCCGGCGCCTTGCGTGACGCTTTGAGGATATGGTCCGCGCTTCAGGAATAGACTAGTAAAGTGGATGTTAGGGGATTCAGGATATTCTTCAGATCATTAATTGCGAGGCCACATGAGCAGAAAATACTTTGGAACTGATGGTATTCGCGGCACTGCCAACCGCGCGCCGATGACGGCGGATATCGCGCTGCGGGTGGGTATTGCAGCCGGCAGCATTTTTATGCGCGGGTCGCACCGCCACAAGGTCATAATTGGCAAGGATACCCGTCTGTCGGGATATATGGTCGAGCCCGCATTGACGGCCGGGTTTATTTCGGCGGGCATGGATGTGGTGCTGCTTGGCCCGGTGCCGACACCTGCGGTCGCCATGCTGACGCGGTCCATGCGGGCGGATATTGGTGTGATGATTTCCGCCAGCCATAATCCGTACCAGGATAACGGCATTAAAATATTCGGTCCGGACGGTTACAAGCTAAGTGACGAGACCGAAATGGAAATTGAAGCGCTGATGGAAAATGGCGTTGAAGCCCATTTGGCGGACCCTGCAAAACTCGGCCGCGCGCAGCGCCTTGAAGATGCCGGGGCGCGTTATATTGAATTTGCAAAAAGCACGATTCCGCGCACTGTTGAATTTGACAACATGCGCATTGTGATAGATTGCGCCAATGGCGCGGCCTATAAAGTTGCGCCGACTGTGCTGTGGGAACTGGGCGCCGACGTGATCACTGTTGGCGTTGAGCCGGATGGTTTTAACATCAACCGCGAATGTGGCTCGACCGATCTCGGCAAACTATCCAAAAAAGTGCTTGAGGTGCGAGCCGATATTGGCATTGCACTGGATGGCGATGCGGACCGGGTATTGATCTGTGATGAAAAAGGTCAGGTCGTAGACGGTGATCAGATCATGGCGCTGATCGGTGATTACTGGCACCGTAATGGGCGGTTGAGCGCCGGGGGGGTTGTAGGTACTATCATGGCCAATCTGGGGCTGGAGCGGTATTTTCAGGACCGGGGTCTTGAACTGTTACGCACCCAGGTCGGCGATCGCTATGTGGTCGAGAAGATGCGTTCCGACGGCTACAATCTTGGCGGCGAGCAATCGGGTCATATTATCATGAGCGATTATTCGACAACGGGTGACGGGCTGATCAGTGCGTTGCAGGTGCTTTCTGTTCTCCACGAAGTAAACAAACCCGTGAGCGAGGCGCTGCGCATGTTCGAGCCCGCGCCGCAATTGCTGAAGAATGTACGCTATAAAAGTGGTGAGCCGCTGGCGCATAAGGATGTCAAGCAGGCGATCTCCGATGGCGAAGCGCAGCTGGGCAAAAAAGGCCGCGTCGTGATCCGCAAATCCGGCACCGAGCCGCTCATTCGCGTCATGGCCGAGGGAGAGGACGAAGCGCTTGTCCATGCGGTGGTGGGGCAGATCGTCGTCGCACTCGAAGCCGTGATCTGAACGCGCCATGACCGTCTGCAAAGGCCGTGTGCTGAGCATTGCCGGGTCGGATTCCGGCGGGGGCGCGGGTATTCAGGCCGACATAAAGACCGTCACGGCATTGGGCGGGTACGCCACGACAGCGATAACGGCAATCACGGCGCAAAACACCCTGAGAGTGCGGGATATCCACCCTGTGCCATTAGCAGTAATTCGTGCACAGATTGATGCGGTTCTGGAGGATATTGGGGCCGATTGTATAAAGACCGGCATGCTGCCGAACATTCAAATTATCGAGGGGGTGTATGAACGGCTCGCGGCGCTTGGCCCGCATATCCCCCGCGTCGTCGATCCGGTAATGGTGGCGACAAGCGGCGCCCGGCTGATTGACGAGGATGCGGTGGCGGCGCTGAAGGCGCGGCTGATACCCGGCGCGGCACTGCTGACCCCGAATATTCCCGAAGCTGAAGTTTTATGCGGTATGAAAATCGCCGGCATAGAGGCGATGAAAGACGCGGGGCAGGCATTGCGCGCGCTGGGAGCAAAGGCGGTGTTGCTGAAAGGCGGCCATGTGGCTGGACCACAGGTATACGATGTGCTGGTGAGT
>Ga0209024_1002358_pt1 | contig 11280 bp, 9 predicted proteins | sample AutmiccommunBRH5_FD_187380 | JGI IMG/M metagenome (GOLD analysis project Ga0209024, IMG submission 187380) | Deep subsurface microbial communities from Mt. Terri, Switzerland - Autotrophic microbial communities BRH/5 (SPAdes) (version 2) | ecosystem: Environmental > Aquatic > Deep subsurface >...
TCTGCCAGCATCTCGGAAAGGCCAGTGGTATACACCGCCGTCGAGATGATCTCGGGCGCGTAATTGATGCCAAGGATCAGGACGCGCATGTCTGGCCCCAAGGCTGCGACGCGCCCAGCCGGCCCGCCCAGCAGGGCCGCGAAGACTGCAGCATGTCAGTCTGGGGGTTCACTTTGCCCATAAGCTCTCCTGAAGCGGTGCGCCCGGTGGCTCTGCCTAAGCTCTGAAAGTCTCAATAAGATGACTGGTCTGCAACTTTGGCCAGTGCTAGGGGCGGATTGACGTTGGCGCAACCCCCGGTTTCGGCAGCGGCAGTGCTGCGATGCGGCAGACACGCTGCATGCGCAGAAATCCGCCGCTTCGACCACAAATCAGGCGCCCGGGGTTGAGCGGCCTCCGCCCCAGTCGCAGCCCTGCCGCCAATGGAGTTGCGAGCAGTGGTGGCCGTCGGCGCAGGCGTGCTCTCGCGCACCGCGCAACGGTCGCCCGCCGACACGCAACGAATCGCAAGCTGCCGCAAGGCCACGCCCGAAACATCATCGGGCAGGCGCGTGTCTGCCCGAGGGCAGATTCGCGGTTTGACGATTCACCAAGCAGCGCGTCATCCGGAACGGTGCGAGAACATCTTGTGCGGATTTTGTGCGAACCACCCTCCGAAGTTCTCGCAAAGTTCCGCCCGGGCCCGCGACAGACTGCACGCAACCACCTTTCCCGCTTGCCTTATTTTCAGCGATCTTCTATCCCCATCCGTGGGACACCCTTCCCCAACGAAGGGCGATTATCTGTAAGGATACCATCATGGCACTGACCGCCCCGGCTACGCGCCCGGCCAATCCGCGTTTCTCTTCGGGCCCTTGCGCGAAGATCCCCGGTTTCTCCCTCGACATGCTTGGCGATGCGCCTTTAGGCCGTTCGCACCGTGCCAGCGTTGGCAAGGCCAAGCTCAAAGAGGCGATCGACCTTACCCGTGACATTCTGGGCGTGCCCGCGGACTACCGCATCGGCATCGTCCCCGCCTCCGATACCGGCGCCGTCGAAATGGCGCTCTGGTCGCTGCTTGGCGCCCGCCCGGTCGAGATGCTGGCCTGGGAGAGCTTCGGCGAAGGCTGGGTCACCGATGTGGTCAAGCAGCTCAAGCTCGACGCCACCGTGCGCAAGGCCCCCTATGGCGAGATCGTCGATCTGGCCGAGGTCGATTTCGACAAGGACGTGGTCTTCACCTGGAACGGCACCACCTCGGGTGTGCGTGTGCCCAACGGCGATGCGATCCCCGCGACCCGCGCCGGCCTGACCATCTGCGATGCGACCAGCGCCGCCTTTGCGATGGAGCTGCCCTGGGACAAGCTCGATGTCACCACCTTCTCCTGGCAGAAGGTTCTGGGCGGCGAGGGCGGGCATGGCGTGCTGATCCTCAGCCCCCGCGCGGTCGAGCGGCTGGAAAGCTACACCCCCGCCTGGCCGCTGCCGAAGATCTTCCGCCTCACCGCCAAGGGCAAGCTGAACGAAGGCATCTTCGTCGGCGAGACGATCAACACCCCCTCCATGCTCTGCGTCGAGGATTACCTCGTCGCGCTGAAATGGGCGCAGTCCATCGGCGGACTTCAGGGCCTCATCGCCCGCTCGCGGGCGAACGCCGCCGCCATTGCGGACTTCATCGAGGGCCGCGACTGGATCGCGAACCTCGCCGTCGATCCGGCCACCGCCTCGACCACCTCGGTCTGCCTGAAGTTCACCGACAAGCGCATCCTTGATGGCGCCGCCTTCGCCAAGGCCGTCGCCAAGCGGCTGGAGAAGGAGGGCGTCGCCCTCGATGCCGGCGCCTACCGCGACGCTCCGGCCGGCCTGCGCATCTGGTGCGGCTCGACGGTGGAAACCGCTGATGTCGCCGCGCTGATGCCCTGGATCGAATACGCCTTCGAGGCCGAGATCGAGGCGCAGGCGAAAGCCGCGTGACCTGTCCCGCCGGGCGCGCCCCGGCGGACCCTTACCCAAATCACCCATATGAAAACCATACGGTTTCCATACGCATTCCATATATTCACAGGAGCCCATCATGGCCCCCCGCGTTCTCGTATCCGACGAACTCTCCGAAACCGCCGTGCAGATCTTCCGCGACCGCGGGGTCGAGGTGGATTACATGCCCAAACTCGGCAAGGACAAGGACAAGCTGGCCGAGATCATCGGCCAGTATGACGGCCTTGCCATCCGTTCCGCGACCAAGGTGACCGACAAGCTGCTGGCCCTCGCGCCGAACCTCAAGGTCATCGGCCGCGCCGGCATCGGCGTTGATAACGTTGACATTCCGGCCGCCTCGAAGAACGGCGTGATCGTGATGAACACGCCCTTTGGCAACTCCATCACCACCGCCGAACATGCGATTGCGATGATGTTTGCCGTGGCGCGGCAACTGCCCGAGGCCTCGGCCTCCACCCATTCCGGCAAATGGGAAAAGTCGCGCTTCATGGGGGTCGAGCTGTACAACAAGACCCTCGGCGTGATCGGCGCAGGCAATATCGGCGGCATCGTCTGCGACCGCGCCCTTGGCCTGCACATGAAGGTGCTGGCCTACGATCCCTTCCTGTCCGAAGAGCGCGCCAAGTCGATGGGCGTGACCAAGGTGGAGCTGGACGAGCTGCTGGCAAAGGCCGATTTCATCACCCTGCACGTGCCGCTGACCGACAAGACCCGCAGCATCCTGAACGCCGAAGCCCTTGCAAAGACAAAGAAAGGCGTGCGGATCATCAACTGCGCCCGCGGCGGTCTGGTGGATGAGGCGGCCCTGGCCGAGGCGCTGAAATCCGGCCATGTCGCCGGCGCCGCCTTCGACGTGTTCGAGGTGGAGCCTGCCACCGCAAGCCCGCTCTTCGGCCTGCCGAACGTGGTCGTCACCCCGCATCTGGGCGCCTCCACCACCGAGGCGCAGGAAAATGTGGCGCTGCAAGTGGCCGAGCAGATGTCGGACTACCTTCTGACCGGCGCCGTGCAGAACGCGCTGAACATGCCGTCGGTCACCGCCGAGGAAGCCGCGGTGATGGGCCCCTGGGTCAAGCTGGCCGGGCATCTGGGCGCCTTCGTCGGCCAGATGACGGATGAGCCGATCAAGGCGATCAACATCCTCTATGACGGCCACGTTGCCGAGATGAACCTGGCCGCCCTTAACTGCGCCGCCATCGCCGGCATCATGCGCGCCACCAACCCGGCGGTGAACATGGTTTCTGCCCCGGTGATCGCCAAGGAACGCGGCATCCAGATCTCGACCACGCAGCAGGAAAAGTCCGGCGTGTTCGATGCTTACATCAAGCTGACCATGGTCACCGAAAGCCGCGAACGCTCCATCGCCGGCACGGTGTTCAGCGACGGCAAGCCGCGCTTCATCCAGGTCAAGGGCATCAACATCGACGCTGAAGTGGGCGAGCACATGCTCTACACCACCAACAAGGACGTGCCCGGCATCATCGGCACGCTTGGCGGCACGCTTGGCAAGCACGGCGTGAACATCGCCAACTTCACCCTTGGCCGCGCCGCGGCGGGCGAGGATGCGATTGCGATCCTCTATCTGGATGCGCCGCTGCCCGAAGAGGTGAAGGCCGATCTGGAAGCGACGGGCCTGTTCCAGCAGGTCAAGCCGCTGGAATTCGAAGGCGTCTGATCGGCCGCCTTCGGCCGGAACATGCTCGGGTGGTTCGACGTATCGTCACGCCCGCGCTATAGCAACATCAAGGCCCCCTGTCCCGAATCGGCAGGGGGCCTTTGCCCTCAAGCCCCCGGAGACGACATGCGGACCTATGCCATCGGTGACATCCACGGCCATCTCGATCTGCTGAAGGCCGCCCATGCGCTGATCGCGGCCGACCGGGCGGCGATGGGCGATACCGAGGCGCCGGTGGTGCATATCGGCGACCTGGTGGACCGCGGCCCCGACAGCCGCGGCGTGATCGATTTCCTGATGCAGGGGCAGGCAATGGGCGCGCCCTGGGTGGTGCTGAAGGGCAACCATGACCGGCTGTTCACGCTGTTCATGGCCGACCCGGCTGGGCGCGATCCGCGGCTGCGCGCCGATCTGGCCTGGCTGCATCCGCGCCTTGGCGGCGGTCCCACGCTGGCCTCCTACGGGCTTCACGCGCCGGCGGATCGCCCGCTGCCCCAGGTCCATGCCGAGGCGCTGGAGGCGGTTCCGGCCGCGCATCTCGAGTACCTGCGCAACCTGCCGACCTGGCACCTGCGCGATGATGTGCTGTTCGTCCATGCCGGCGTGCGCCCCGGCATCGACCTGCGCGAGCAGACCGAGGATGACCTGCTGTGGATCCGCCACGAATTCCTGGACGACACCCGCGACCATGGCGCGCTGGTGGTCCACGGCCATACCGCACTGGACGCGGCCACCCATTACGGCAACCGCCTGAACATCGACAGCAGCGCCGCCTATGGCGGGCCGCTGACGGCCGTTGTCATCGAGGGGCGCGAGGTCTGGCACCTGACCGAGGGCGGCAGGGTCCGGCTCGACCCGCCGCCGCAGGCCGCCGCGGCGGAGTGAACTATCGCGGCGCGAACTTGTTCACCGGCATCTTCAGGTAGCTGTGCCCGTCATGCTCGGCCGCCGGCAGCGCCCCGCCGCGCAGGTTGACCTGCAGCGCCGCGATCATCCGTTCGGGCAGCGCCAGCGTCGCATCCCGCGCCTCGCGCCGGGCGATGTAATCCTCGCGGACCGTGCCGGCCTTCACATGGGCGTTTTTCGCCAGATGCTCCGCCACCGTCGCCATGCAGCGCGGGGCGGCGTCCTTGGCCGGATAATCGTGGCCGATATAGAGCCGCGTCTCCGCAGGCAGCGCCAGGATCGCCTGCAGGCTGTCCCACAGCACCGCCGCGCTGCCGCCGGGGAAATCGGCCCGGCTCGACCCGCTTTCCGGCATCATCAGCGTGTCATGCACGAAGGCCGCATCCCCTGCGACATAGGTGATCGAGGCCAGCGTATGCCCCGGCGACAGCATCACCCGCACCGGGATATTGCCCACCTTGAAGCTGTCACCTTCTGCAAACAGCCGGTCCCAGCAGCCGCCATCCGGGGTTTCCTCGGCGCTCCAGTTGTAGATCTTCTGCCACAGCCCCTGCACCTCGCGCACCTTCTCGCCGATGCCGCGCGGCACGCCGCCGAACCGCTCCGACAGGATCCGCGCCGCGCTGAGGTGGTCGGCATGCGGATGGGTGTCGAGGATCCAGGCCAGGGTGATGCAGGTGTCGCGGACATAGGCCTCGATCTCATCCGCGCTGTCCGTCCAGGTCGCCACCGCCTTCGCGTCATAGTTCCAGACCGGGTCCACCACCGCGCCCTGCATCGTCTCTGGGCAGTGGAACACGTATTGCAGACTGCCGGTGGGGCGGTCGAAGAACGATTTGACGACGGGGTTTGCCATATGCCAGCTCCTGAATGTGTTGCGACCAACTTGGGGGCGCGGGCGCCGGTGTCAACCCGGGCTCGGCAACTTGCGCAGGCAATGCCGCAGAGGGGGAACCGCCGCAAGGGGGCTGCGTTGGGACCGGGGCCGGGGTGTGCCCGTCGCCAAGGGGGCAGCATGCAAGGTCCAGTCTGTATCATCGCGAATACTGGGGCGGGGCGCAAGAAAGCCGCGCGGCTGGACGCCTTGCTGGGCCCGATGATTGAGCGGATCGGCGGCCATCCGGAGGTTCGGATGATCCGCGAGGGCGAGGATATCGCGGCCGCCGCCCGCGCTGCCCGCGCCGGTGGCTTCGCCACCATCATCGCGGCGGGCGGGGACGGCACCATCTGCGCCGTCGCTGCGGAACTGGTCGGCACCGACATCGCCATGGGCGTGCTGCCGCTTGGGACGTTCAACTTCTTCTCGCGCAGTCTTGGATTTCCAGAAGATCCGCAAGAGGCGGTGACGGCACTGACCGAGGCCGAACCGCGCCGCATCGCCGTGGGCGAGATCAACGGCCAGATCTTCCTGAACAATGCCAGCCTCGGCCTCTACCCGGCGATCCTGGAAAGCCGCGAGGAGATCTACAGCCGCTGGGGCCGCTCGCGCTTTGCCGCCTACTGGTCGGTGATCCGCACCATCGCCGGCTTTCGCCGCGGGTCGGTGATGAAGGTCACCATCGACGGCGAGGCACGGCGGTCGCGCGCGCCGATGGTCTTCGTCGCCGCCAATGGCTACCAGCTGGACCAATACGGTCTGCCCGGCACCGAATGCCTCGACCGGGGCCAGTTCGCGGTCTTCCTCGCGCCCGATTGCACGCGCGGGCAGCTGGTGCGCTTTGCCGCGCGGCTGGCGCTGCGCAAGGCGCGGCCCGAGACCGACTTCGAGATGCTCTGCGGCACCGAGATCTTGATCGAGACGCGCAGGCCCCGCCGCACCATTGCCCGCGACGGCGAACGCGCCAAGATGACCGGCCCGTTCCGGTTCCGGATGCTGCCCGGCGCGCTGAAGGTGCTGGCCCCGCCCGTGGCCGAGGAAAGCTCTGCCAGCGTCGCCAACCGCATCGCCGCCGAAGGGCCGGATGCCGCCAGCGGCGCAGCCGCCTGATGGCCAGGCTGCTGCACCTGTCCGACCTGCATTTCGGCCGCACCCGCCCGGGGCTGCTGCAACCCCTGGTCGATACCGCCTGGGAGCTGAAGCCCGATGCCACCCTGATCTCGGGGGACCTGACCCAACGCGCCCGCGAATGGCAGTTCGAGGAGGCCGCAAACCTCATCGCCGACCTGCCGCAGCCGGTGCTGACGGTGCCCGGCAACCACGACATACCGCTGGATCGTCCGTTCTCGCGCTTCCTGCGCAGCTTTGCCGCCTACAAGTCCGACATCTCGCCCGATCTGGAACCGATGCTGGACCTGCCGGGGGTGCGGATCGTGGCGATGAACACCGCCTGGCCCTTCGCCTTCGAGCATGGCAAGGTTCGCCGCCGCTCGCAGAGCCGGGCCGTGCAGCGGCTGCGCGAGGCGCCCGACGGCGTGCTGCGCGTGGTCATGCTGCATCACCCGCTGATCCACCCGCCCGGCGCCCGCAAGGAGCCGATGCCGAATGGCGAGAAGGCCGCCCATGCCCTGTCCGAGGCGGGGGCCGATCTTGTGCTGTCCGGCCATCTGCACACCTGGGGCGCGGCGGCCGACATGCTGCGCGAGGGCCGCCGCTCGATGTTGCAGGTCTCGGCCGGCACGGGCCTTTCCACCCGGCTGCGCGGCGAGGATAACGACTTCAACCTGATCGAGACGCTGTCGCAGCCCCCCGTTCATGCCTTGCGCGTGACGCGCTATGTGGCGAAGACTGGCGGCGATGGCTTCACCCCCGGGGCGACAGCCGATTTCGTCGAAGGAGAGGCCGGATGGCGCCCCGCGGACTGATCCTTGCCCTGTCGCTGCTCGCCGCGCCCGCCCTCGCCGAAGAAGTCGGCCGCGTCGGCGTGGACTGGACCGGCAATGACATCGTGATCGAGGCGCTGGCCGATCCCAAGGTGCCCGGTGTCACCTGCCACCTGGCCTATTTCGAGCGCAGCCTGATCGACCGCGTCTCGCAGGGCAACTGGTTCGAGGACCCCTCCAACGCCTCCATTGCCTGCCGCCAGACCGGGCCGATCACCCTCGGCGACATCGAACGCGGCGCGGACGGCGAGGAGGTGTTCCGCGAAGGCCGGTCGCTGATCCTCAAGTCGCTGCGGGTGCGGCGGATCTACGACGCGGAGAGCAACGTGCTGATCTACCTCGCCCATGCCCGCGAGCTGACCGAGGGCTCCGCCAAGATGTCGATCTCGACCGTGCCGCTGTGGGAAGCCGCCCCGGCGAACTGAGACGTTTTCCCTTGCGTCACATGTGCTGCGCCACTGGCATTGGGACTGGCCCGCGTCTAACCTGCGCCCAGATTTGCAGGGGAGACACCGCATGACCGATATCGTCATCCTGTCCGGGGCGCGCACCGCCATCGGCACCTTCGGCGGCAGCCTTGCCGGGCTCGCGCCGATCACGCTCGCCGCCATCGCCTCGCGCGCCGCGCTGGAGCGGGCAGGGGTAGAGGGCGGCCAGATCGGCACCGTGGTCTTTGGCCATGTGCTGAACACCGAACCGCGCGACATGTACCTGTCGCGCGTTGCGGCGATGGAGGCGGGGGTGCCTGACACCACCCCGGCGATGAACGTCAACCGCCTCTGCGGCTCTGGCGCGCAGGCGATCGTTTCCGCCACGCAGGCGCTGATGCTGGGGGACGCCGATTTCGCCCTCGCCGGCGGGGCCGAGAGCATGAGCCGCGCCCCCTATATCCTGCCCGCCGCCCGCTTCGGCCAGAAGATGGGCGATGTGCGCGCGCTCGACATGATGACCGGCGCGCTGACCTGCCCCTTCGGCACCGGCCATATGGGCGTGACCGCCGAGAATGTCTCGCGTGAGCATGACATCAGCCGCGCGGCGCAGGATGCCTTCGCGCTGGAAAGCCAGCGCCGCGCCGCCGCCGCCATCGCCGAGGGTCGCTTTGCCAGCCAGATCGTCCCGGTGGAAATTGCGGGCCGCAAGGGCACGGTGATCTTCGACACCGACGAGCACCCCAAGCAGACCAGCGCCGAGGCACTGGCGGGGCTGCGGACGGTGTTCCTCAAGGACGGCACCGTCACCGCCGGCAATGCCAGCGGCATCAACGATGGCGCGGCGGCACTGGTTCTCGCCCGTGCCTCGGCGGCCGAGGCGGCGGGGCTCAAGCCCCGCGCCCGCATCCTCGGCTATGCCGTCGCCGGCGTGCGCCCCGAGGTGATGGGCATCGGCCCGGTGCCCGCGGTGCAGCAGCTTTGCGCCCGCACCGGCCTGACCGTCATCGACTTCGACGTGATCGAATCGAACGAGGCCTTTGCCGCGCAGGCGCTGGCGGTCAACGCCGGTCTCGGGCTCGACCCGGCGCGCGTGAACCCCAATGGCGGCGCCATCGCCCTTGGCCACCCGGTCGGCGCCACCGGCGCGCTGCTGACCGTGAAGGCTCTGTATGAGCTGGAGCGGACCGGCGGGCGCCGCGCGCTGATCACCATGTGCATCGGCGGCGGGCAGGGCATCGCGCTCGCCATCGAGAGGCTCTGAACGGCGGATTTAAGCGCCACTCCGCGAAATCGCTGCGGTGCGTCGTTTTCGGGCGGCTGCACTGCAGCATCTTGCCGCATCATCCAGATCACCAAGGTGCTGCCGTCCCCGCAAAGGGCGGCAGAGAATTGGGAAGCCGGTCAAACTCCGGCGCTGCCCCCGCAACGGTAGGGCAGGGAAAGGGGCGCGAGGGCCACTGAACCGGAGGAGGTTCGGGAAGGCGCGTCCCCGCCAGCGGCACATGTGCCAAGGCCCCTGCCAAGCCCGGAAACCAGCCTCGGACCAGCCAAGCCGCGGTGGGCGGCACGGGGCTGCCTTGCCGGGCGTTCCTCGCACGCCGGGCCTGTGCGCCCTGTTGTCCATCGCCCAGCCCCGCCCCCAAGGGCAGATGAGGACCGATGATGCGCGACGCCGATGCCCTTGCCCTGCTGCTCAGCCGCAAGAAGAACCACTCCCTGCCGCAGCCCTTCTATACCGATCCCGGCATGTTCCAGCTGGATCTGGAGAAGTTCTGGTATCAGGACTGGCTGTTCGCGCTGCCGTCCTGCGAGATTCCCAAGACCGGCAATTACATCACCATGCAGGTCGGCGCCTTTCCGGTCGTGGTGGTGCGCGGCGCCGATGGCGTGATCCGCGCCTTCCACAACACCTGCCGCCACCGCGGCCAGCGCATCTGCTCGGCGATCAAGGGATCGGCGCCCAAGCTCGTGTGCCCCTATCACCAGTGGACCTACGAGCTGGATGGGCGCCTGCTTTATGCCCGCGACATGGGCCCCGATTTCGACGCTGGCAAATACGGGCTGAAGCCGGTGCAGTGCCGCGAAGCCGGGGGCATGGTCTTTGTCTGCGTGTCCGATACCCCGCCCGCCTTCGACGGGCTGGCAGAGCAGATGACCGCCTATATCGGCCCGCACCGCCTGCAAGACAGCAAGGTCGCCTTCGAATCGACGATCATCGAGAAAGCCAACTGGAAGCTGGTGATCGAGAACAACCGCGAATGCTATCACTGCTCGGGCAGCCACCCCTCGCTCTGCCGCACCTATTCCGACAACCCGAAAATGACCGCGATGGAAGGCCCCGACGCCGCCGCGCCCGAGATCATGGCGCATTGGGCGCGCTGCGAGGCGGCGAACCTGCCCTCGCGCTTCGTCAACCATCCGGCGATGCAATGGCGGCTGGCGCGGATCCCGCTGCTGAACAATGCCGAGAGCTTCACCATGAGCACCAAGGCCGCTGTTGCAAAACGCATGGGCGATCTGCCGTTCGACAATGCCGGCAGCCTGCTGTTCTACCACTACCCCAACAGCTGGAATCACTTCCTGGCCGACCACGCCATCGTGTTCCGCATCCTGCCGCTGTCACCCACCGAAACGCAGGTGACCACCAAGTGGCTGGTCCACAAGGACGCGGTCGAGGGCGTGGATTACGACCTGCAGCGCCTGACCGAGGTTTGGCTCGCGACCAATGATGAAGACCGCCAGGTGGTCGAGGAAAACCAGTATGGCATCAACTCGCCCGCCTATGAGCCCGGCCCCTATTCGGTGCTGCAAGAGGAAGGGGTGATCCAGTTCATCGACTGGTATTGCGACACGCTCGGCCATCGCCTGACCGGCCGCTCGATCATGGCCGCCGAATGAGCGGGGCCCCTTCCGCCTTCCGCCCCGCCGCGCCCTGGCGCGAGGAGGAGCCCTTGGAATGCACGATGGTGATCCCCGAAGCGCCGGGGGTGGCGAGCTTTTGCTTCCGCGCGCCCTCGGGGGCCTGGTTCGACCATGCCCCGGGCCAGTTCCTGACGCTGGAGCTGCCGCTGCCCACCGGCACCGTGCACCGTACCTTCACGATCTCGTCCAGCCCCTCGCGCCCGCTGTCGATCACCATCACCGTCAAGGCGCAGGAGGTCAGCCTCGGCACCCGCTGGATGATGGACCACCTGACGCCCGGCACCCGCGTGCGCGCCTTTGGGCCCTCGGGCGTGTTCACCCTACCCGACGCCAAGCCGCGCAAATACCTGTTCATCTCGGCCGGGTCGGGCATCACCCCGATGCTGGCGATGACCACCTGGATCTGGGATTCGGGGCTGGAACCCGACATCGCCTTCGTCCATTGCGCCCGCCGCCCGCAGGACCTGATCTTCCGGCAGCGGCTGGAGCATATGGCCAGCCGCACCCCGGGGCTGAAGCTGCACTGGGTGGTGAAGGAGGATGACCCCTACC
>Ga0209024_1002361_pt1 | contig 11245 bp, 11 predicted proteins | sample AutmiccommunBRH5_FD_187380 | JGI IMG/M metagenome (GOLD analysis project Ga0209024, IMG submission 187380) | Deep subsurface microbial communities from Mt. Terri, Switzerland - Autotrophic microbial communities BRH/5 (SPAdes) (version 2) | ecosystem: Environmental > Aquatic > Deep subsurface >...
GAACGCGAGAGATATTCAGGCCGTTTGTCCTGACAGGGCGCGAACGGGCGCCCGGCGTTGACCGGGGTTACATGTAAACAAACTCGCTTGCGTCGAGATCAATTTTTGGCAGCTCATTCTTCTCAAGCCAGTAGTCCTGTGTGTGCTGCCATTCAGGTTTATCGCCCCGTCTGGGCATCAGATGCATACTGCGCATCAGGTAGCCAGGATTGAAGTTTTCCGAGTCAATCCAGGATTTGAGCGGCATATCCTTGTCCTCGGGCCGAAGGGCGACGGTGACCTTGTTCACGCATTTCTTCTTCATGTGTTCGAGAAGCCGGCATACGAAGTCGCCAACCAGATCCACGCGTAACGTCCAGCTGGCGCGGAAATACCCAAAAATCCATACCATATTGGGTACGCCGGTAAACATCATCCCGCGATAGGTAACCGTCTTCGAGAAGTCGACAGGCGTACTATCTACGGTAAATTTGATATCGCCGAGGATGCTGAGATCGAAACCCGTTGCGGTTATGATGATGTCGGCCTCAAGCATCTCGCCAGATTTCAGCAGAATGCCTTTCTGCGTGAACCTCTCGATCTCATCAGTGACCATCGACGCCTTTCCCGAGGCAATCCCCCTGAACAAATCGCCGTCCGGAATGAATGCAACGCGCTGCCGCCACGGCCGGTATTTCGGTGTGAAATGCTTGTCTATATCGTAATCCGGCCCCAGATAGGCGCGAACGGCGCCCAGCAGATCCCGTTTGACGGCTTCGGGCTCCTCAAACGAGCGCCGGGTGAATTCGTCCTGCTCGCGCAGAATCTGCCTGCGTGCGATCTCATGAATCCAGGTTTCGTCGATGTCCAGCTCACGCAGCTGGTCGGCCAGTTTGTTTTCATTGCGCGCCGGAATGAAATAGGTTGGTGAGCGTTGTAGCACCGTGACATGCGCGCAGTCGTCCGCCATCGCGGGAACAACGGTCGCCGCCGTCGCGCCTGATCCGATCACAATGACCCGCTTTCCCTTATAATCCAGATCTTCCGGCCATTGTTGCGGATGAACGATCCGGCCCTTGAAATCCTCCACCCCCTCCCATTCGGGTGTATATCCCTTCTCGTGACGATAATAGCCCTGGCACATCCAAAGGAAGCTGGTGGTGAAACGGAGCCGTTCGCCGGTATCCGTACGGATGGCTTCAAGTGTCCAGAGATTGTTCTCGCTCGACCAGCTTGCCGACCTGATTTTGTGCTGGTAACGAATATGTCTGGCAAGATCATTCTCATCGATCACCTCGCCCATATAGGAGAGAATTTCCTCTGCCGATGCGATCGGCGCGCCAGTCCATGGCTTGAAGCGGTAGCCAAAAGTATAGAGATCGCTATCGGACCGGATTCCGGGATAGCGATGGGTATGCCACGTACCGCCAAAGCTCTCCAACCCTTCGAGGACGACAAAACTTTTATCCGGGCACTGCGTGGTAAGATGGTATGCGGCGCCGACGCCGGAGATGCCTGCGCCAACGACCACGACATCGAAGTGGTTGTTCTCTTGTCCGTTTTTTGGCGTGGTCGTTGTACGTGTTTCGGTCATTGTCATTTTACTCAAATCCATTCCGTTGTATTTGGCCAGTTTCCATATTTGGCCAGTGTCCTATGAATGACGGAAACTAGTTGCCCCCGCCGGCCCTTAAATTGATCCACATCAACTAACGGCGCCCACACCACCAATTCGCGCGTGAACGCGCAAAGGTTTTGTTCCGGTTGCTTGAGAATGTATTTTCAGAACGAGGCGGCCAGGCCAGGTATGACAAAGCGTTCAAGCGTGAGGCGGTGCGTAGAGTGGGTATAAATTAGAATTTATCCAACTTCAAATGGTTCAAATTTCGAAACGCAGATCGATACCAATATAAATACCAAAAAGTATTTTAACCGCATGGACACGGCTCCTTAAACCCACATCCGGGCCGTCCTGGAAGGTTTTGAATAGGCGGGCCGCGCAAAAAAATGCCGGGCCTCTGGGAGACCCGGCAGCAATATCGGGATGGTGGCGCGTTACCTAGTGCTGGCCGGCGGGGATCCGCAGGACCAGGCCGTCAAGATCTTCGGTAACCTTAATCTGACAGGCAAGGCGGCTGTTTTCACGGAAATCTTCGGCGAACTGGAGGAGTTCGGCTTCCATTTCGCCTGCCACGGTCCTGCCCGTCTTGTCGAGCCAGGCCGGGTCCACATAAACGTGGCAGGTGGCGCAGGCACAGACCCCGCCGCAGTCGCCGTCGATTCCCGGAATGTCATTGTCGATCGCAGCATCGCGGCAGGTGGTGCCGCTGTCCACGGCCACCACATGTTCCGTTCCGTTGTGTTCGATATACGTTACTTTAGGCATTCTCTAACCCATCTCTTGTTGTGCGAATTGAGCGCAGCCCTTAACGGGCGTGCAGTTTCACCGGCATCTTAGTGAATCCGTGAATAATGTGCGACAGGCTTCTGACCGGTTTGCCCACGACCTCTACCTTGCTGAAGCGTTTGACGATCTCTTCCCAGATGATGCGCAACTGCAATTCCGCGATACGGTTGCCGACACAGCGGTGAATGCCAAACCCGAAGGAGAGATGCTGACGCGGGTTTTTCCGGTCGATCAGGAATTCGTCGGCCCGCTCAATCACCTCGCTGTCACGATTACCGGACAGATACCACATGACAACTTTCTCGCCTTCGCGGATCGTTTTGCCGCCCACCTCGGCGTCGCATACGGCTGTGCGCATCATGCTCGCGATGGGGGTTTGCCAGCGAATGATTTCCGACACCATACCGGGGATGAGACTTGGGTCATTCATCAGTTTGACGTATTCCGCCGGGTTTTCATTGAGCGCCAATACGCCGCCGCTGATTGAGCTGCGGGTCGTGTCATTGCCACCGACGATCAGCAGAATCAGATTGCCGAGAAATTCCGGGAACGGCATGTTGGACGTCGCGGGCGAACCGGCAAGCATGGAAATCAGATCATGTTTTTGTTCACCGCCCACACGCTGATCCCACAGCCCTTTGAAATACATTCCGCATTCTGTCATCTCCTCCTGCCATTGCTCCCAGCTATCGACCCCATTTCCCGGTGTCGCGGTTACCATGTCGGACCAGCGGGTCAGCTTGCGACGCTCTTCCCAGGGAAAATCAAACAAAGTGGCGAGCGTCATCGTAGTAAGCTCGATGGAAACCCGGTCGACCCAGTCGATTTCTTCGCCAATTGGCAGGGAGTCGAGGATGGCGGCGGCGCGCTCGCGGATGATCGGCTCAAGCGCTTCAAGATTGTGCGGCGCGACCATCGGGCTCACCACTTTGCGCTGCTCGTCATGTTTGGGCGGGTCCATGGCGATGAACATCTCAAGCCCTCCCATAGCGGAAGCCTCGGTTGGCACGCCGATACCACCGAGCGCGATGCCGCCCCGCGCCGCATCCGAAGAAAAAGTCTTGTGGTCCGTCTCGATCCGCATAATATCGTTGAATTTGGTCACCGACCAGTACGGGCCGTGAGGGCTTTTAGCGCAATAACTCACAGGTGCCTCCGCGCGCATCCGCCGGAAATACTCCCCGATCGTATCGTTTTGATACAGCAGCGGATTGCTGAGATCCATCTCCTCCAGTGGAATTTTGCTTACGTCTTCCGTGATCGCTTGATTGACTGACATTTATCCGTCCTCTGCATTAACCCTTACGCCGCCAGGCGCTGTGGTTCCTGATTGAACTCACAATATGGCAGCATCAGCCATATTGACAGAGAGATCAATAGAATAATATGCGATCGATCAATAGATTTACGCCATATCAATGGGGTTAAGCTCCATTGATATGGCAAGAGGCGCCATTGGCCTCCAAGTGAAGCACGTCAGGCAAGCTCCAACCCGTATCTTGGCGCGCGTTCTTTCCCCGCGACGCCTAAATGGCGTGCAGGATTACGGGCATTTTGGTGAATCCGTGGATAAGGTTCGACAGGCTTCGGACCGGCTCGCCCACAACTTCTACCTTGCTGAAGCGCGTAATGATCTCTTCCCAGATGATGCGCAACTGCAATTCCGCCAGACGGTTGCCGACGCAGCGGTGAATGCCAAAGCCGAAGGACACGTGATGACGCGGGTTTTTCCGGTCGATCAGGAATTCGTCGGCACGCTCAATCACCTCGCTATCGCGATTGCCGGACAGATACCACATGGCGACCTTTTCGCCTTCGCGGATCATTTTACCGCCAACCTCGGCATCGCGCACGGCGGTACGCCGCATGTGCGAAAGCGGAGTCTGCCAGCGGATGATTTCCGGCACCATATTCGTAATGAGACCCGGGTCCGCCATCAGCTTGGCATATTCCTTTGGGTTTTCATTGAGCGCCAAAACGCCGCCGGTGATGGAATTACGCGTCGTGTCGTTACCGCCGACGATCAGCAGCAGCAGATTGCCGAGAAATTCCCCGAACGGCATGTTGGAGGTCGCGGGCGAACCGGCGAGCATGGAAATCAGATCATGTTTTTTCTCACCGCCCACACGCTGGTCCCACAGCTCCTTGAAATACATGGCACATTCCGTCAGTTCCTTCTGCCACTGTTCCCAGCTATCGACACCATTGCCCGGCGACGAGGTTACGACGTCGGACCAGCGGGTCAGCTTGCGGCGCTCTTCCCAGGGAAAATCAAACAAAGTAGCGAGCGTCATGGTGGTAAGCTCGATGGAAACCCGGTCGACCCAGTCGATTTCTTCGCCAATTGGCAGGGAATCGAGGATCGCGGCGGCGCGCTCGCGGATGATCGGCTCAAGCGTTTCAAGATTGTGCGGCGCCACGATCGGGCTCACCACTTTGCGCTGCTCGTCATGTTTGGGCGGGTCCATCGCGATGAACATCGTCAGCCCCATATCGGGGGCGCCGGGCCGACTACTGGATTCGGACCGAGCGCCAGGACCGTCAAGCGCAATGCCCCCCCGGGCCGAATCCGATGAAAAGGCATTATGGTCTGTATCAACCCGCATAATGTCGTTGAACTTGGTCACCGACCAGTACGCGCCGCTATGGCCATTGGCGCAATAATGCACCGGATCTTCCTTGCGCAGCCGCTTAAAATATTCGCCGATCGTATCGTTTTGAAACAGATGCGGATTGCTGACATCGATCTCGTCGAGCGGAATTTGGTTTATCTCGTCTTTGACCATCGTTTTGACCGGCATATTCTATCCTCCAGATTAGGTACTGTAACGCAACGCCCACATATCTGCTGATTAGGCTGCTAATACGATAGTATCAAATCTATCATCAAAAGTGTCAACAAATAGTGTTCGATGCATCAATAAATTTCACGGCGAGCGATGCGAATTCAACTGATGTAAAGGCCAGGACGTTTTTTTAACCGAACAGGACCTCCTCCCCGCCCCCCCCTTTCAAGGAGTGGGAGGAGTTCAGCCTGCCTGCGGACCATAATTCTATATCTGGTGGCGCCCGAGAGTTCCCCCCCACAGGCCACGACGCCTGGGCAACGCTTCAACATCGCCCAGGATACTGGAAAGGAGAGAAACAGGGAGGAATTGCAGACAAGACAGCCAGACCCGCTCCAGCGTGATCAGAGGAACGGGCCTGTGTTTATAGCGTCACGAATCCGCCCAGTTGGGTTTACGCTTTTCAGCGAAGGCACGGGGGCCTTCAGTGGAGTCCGAGCTTTTGAATAGCGCCGTCATTGCCGGATACTTGCCGTTGGCAGCCGCCTCCGCGCCGCCAAGGTTCAGCCCCTGCATCGACATTTCTTTTGAGGCGCGTACCGACATGGGTGAACATTCGGCAATTTCCGCCGCCCAGCGTTTCGCCGTGGCCATCACATCAGCGTGCGGTACGACTTCATTGATGAAGCCCAGACGAAAGCCTTCTTCGGCAGATACGTGGCGTCCGGTCAGGATCATGCCCATGGCGTGCTTCAGACCAATCTGGCGCGGCAGGCGATGCACACCGCCCGCACCCGCCGCCAATCCGACCTTGGGTTCCGGCAGCGCAAAGCGCGCCTTGTCCGAGGCAATGATGATGTCGCAGGCCAGCGCGATTTCCATGCCGCCGCCCATGGCCACGCCGTTTACCGCAGCGATCAACGGCTTGTTCATATGATAGCGCGCGGTCAGGCCGGCAAAGCCGGTGGCCGGAATTTCCATCTTGCCGCCCGAAGCGGTGAATTTCAGATCATTGCCGGCGCTGAATGCGCGGTCTCCGGCACCGGTGAGGATCGCCACCCACTGGGTGGGGTCATTAGAGAAATCATCAAACACTTTTTCCAGCTCGAAATTGGCCGGCGGGTGCAGTGAATTCATTACGTCCGGGCGGTTGATGGTGACGATCGTCAGCTTACCTTCGCGTTCGACCTTGCAAAATTCGTAAGTAGCCATTGGGTGTCCCCGCTGTTGTTGGTTTTTCTGTCTCTACTTTAGCTATAGCGCGTATCAGGCGCCAGCCCCGCCTTGAAGCGCTGCCAGTTTTCGACATAGCCCAGTGCGGACCGGGTAAAGCCCTCTATTTCCTCGGGCGTGGCGGGGCGCGCCACCTTGCCGGGCGCACCAAGCACCACGGAATTATCGGGAATTTCCCGCCCCGGCGGAATGAACGCATTGGCGCCGATCAGACAATTATTGCCAACCTTCACCCGATCCAGAAGGACGCTGCCGATACCGATCAGACAATTGTCACCAATGACGCATCCATGCAGCATCGCCATATGCCCGACCGTCACGTTGCGGCCGACGATACACGGTGAACCCATTTCAGTGTGCAGCACCGCGTTGTCCTGAACATTGGAATTTTCACCAATAATGATCGGTTCATTATCTCCGCGCAGCACGGCGCCAAACCAGACGCTGGCGTTATTTTTCAGCACCACCTTACCCATCACCATAGCGTTGGGCGCAATCCAGTATTCTTCGGTCTCCGTCTCCAGAGCGTCGCCGCCAAACCGGTAAATCGCCATTTTTTTGCTAAATCCCTCTCCATCATGACATGATATCATAGTTGCATGGAAGCCCCTGTCCGGTCAAAGATAGGGGACAAAAAAATACCAACAGGGAAGGAACAACCGATGGCGATGCCTATCGAGAAACTAGTGGGAATTATGCGCAAAAACGCCGCCGCTGCGGCTGCGGCTTCGAGCGGACCGTCCGGCAATAAGGTCACCATGGCGCAGCGCCGTGCCGGGATGGAAAAAACGTCATTTCCCGTCGCGGATGATGTGAAAGTGGAAAAACTCACCGTCGCGGGCCGTGACGCGGAATGGATCCGCGCGCCCGGCGTGAAGGAAGGGTATGCATTCCTGTACCTGCATGGGGGCGGGTATGTGATGGGATCGCTCAACACCCACCGTTCGCTGGCGGGCGAGCTTTCACGCGCCGCCAAAGCTGCCGTGCTGCTGCTGGATTACCGCCTGGCGCCGGAAAACAAGTTTCCCGCCGCCGTGGAAGACGGCGTTGCCGGTTTCAAATATCTGTTGGCGCAGGGTTATGAGCCCGGCAAAACCGCGATTGGCGGCGACAGCGCGGGCGGCGGCCTGACGGCAGCAACCCTTGTGGCCTTGCGCGATGAAAAGTCGCCGATGCCGGGCGCAGGCGTTCTGATCAGTCCGTGGTCGGATCTAACGTGCACCAATCCCAGCTACAAGACCCGCGCAGAGGCCGATCCGATGATTGGTGGTGATGGCCTGGACGGGATGACCAACCTCTATCTGCAGGGCGCCAACGTGGTGCATCCGCACGCATCGCCAAATTTCGCCGATCTGACCGGCCTTCCTCCGCTGCTCATCCATGTCGGCGATGCGGAAGTACTGCTGGACGATTCAGTCCGGCTGCACGATAAGGCAAAGGCCTGCGGCGTCGACAGCACGCTGGAAGTGTGGCCCAAAATGATCCATGTCTGGCACGCCTTTCATCCAATGCTGGACGAAGGCAAACAGGGTATCGAGCGCGTCGGCGAATTTCTGCGCGGCAAATGGGGCATGTGAGAAATTGTCCGTACTCAAACTTATAACAAAGGAAAAAACATGGCCGGGAATGAACTGAAAGCCGTCGTGGAAATGATCCGCGGCATCGTCGCCAACCCTAACGCCACGATCCAGGAACAGCGCGCGTCGTTCGAGAACTCGATGGGGATGATGCCGACGCCGCCCAACACCAAGGTCACGCCGGTAAAGGTGGACGGCATACCCGCGGAATGGGTGGAAAGCCCGTCTGCGCGCGCCGATCACGCCATCTTGTATCTGCATGGGGGTGGCTATGTGATCGGATCACCTGTTACGCACCGTTCGCTGGCGGGCAAGTTGTCGGAAACCAGCAAGGCGCGGGTGCTGGTGATTGACTACCGCATGGCGCCGGAAAATCCGTTTCCCGCAGCTGTTGACGATGCGGTCAAGGCCTATCGCTGGCTGTTGGCGCAGGGCGTCTCACCCGCAAAGCTGGCTATTTCCGGCGACAGCGCTGGCGGCGGCCTGACCCTTGCAACATTAGTGGCGCTGCGTGACGCAAAGGTTGCGCTGCCGAAGGCTGTGGCGATGCTTAGTCCGTGGACGGATTTAACCGGCGACTCGCAAACCATGGTCAGCCGCGCCGAGAAAGATCCGATGGTGCAGAAGCCCGGCCTGATGGCGATGGGAGCGCTCTACCTCAATGGCAAGGACGCAAAGACGCCGCTGGCGTCTCCGCTGTTTGCCGATTTGCGCGCACTACCGCCAATGCTCATCCAGGTGGGCGATCATGAAACCCTGCTGGACGACAGCCGCACGCTGGAAAAAAACGCCAAGGCGGCAGGTGTCGATGTAACGCTCGAAGTCTGGGACGAGATGATCCATGTCTGGCAGCTATTCCATCCCGTGCTGCCTGAAGGCGTGAAGGCGCTGGAACGCATTGGCGGTTACCTTAACGAAAAATGGGCCGCATAAGCTATTTAGGCCCCAGGCAATATCAAGCCCCCGGAGTTTGGGGGCTTGATGGCGTCAGGACGCCGCCCGTCCAATGTCGGCGCAAGGACAGGGCAAAGATACAGCCTAGCGCACATAGCGCCGCCATACCAAGAAAGGCGAGGCTGCCGAACGCCGAATAGGCGAAGCCCGACGCATAGGTGACGCCACCGATCACGATGCCGGTTGAAATTGCGGCATAAACACCCTGGGCTGTTACCGCCAAATGCGCAGGCGCCGCACGGGTGATAAAATGCATCGCCGCCAGATGGGTTGCACCGTAGGTAAATGCATGCATGCATTGCAACGGAATAAGTAGCGCTACACCCGGATTAAAGGCCGTCAGGGTCCAGCGCACCACACCAGCAAACCCGCCCAGCGCCAGCAGTGTTGCCGGTCCAAAGCGCGCAATTACGCGGCCCGAAAATGCAAACAGAACAATTTCCGCAACCACCCCCAGCGCCCATAGTGCGCCAATCACGGTGCTGCTGATCCCGAGACGCTGCCAGTTCAGAGTGCCAAATGTGTAGTAAACCGCATGCGCTGCCTGGATAAGCGAACCGGCCGCGACAAATAACAGAAACCGCCGATCATGGCACAGCAGCAGCGCCTCACGCCAGCCGGGCCGTTGCCGTGGCACATCTGCCGTGGGCGTATCTTCGCGTGGCAACAGCCATGCTGCCGCCACTGTGAAGACGCATCCCGCCAGCACCATTGGCAAAATCATCCCGGTTCCGGTACGCGCAAGCACAAACCCGCCAGCCATGCTGGCGGCTATGAAGCTGATCGACCCCCACAGGCGGACACGGCCATAATCCGCACGCCCCTGTGTCGACTGAACAAGCGTCAAGGTATCGATCAACGGCATAATCGTGGGGATCAGGGTGCTGGTCAGCAGCGTAACCAGAAATATGGCCGCAAAGGAGTGGGCGAAGGAAAACAGAAAAAAACTTAACCCGAGTAAAACCGAAAACAGCATAATTTGCGTGCGCCTCCGCCCCACCCGGTCAGATGCGAATGCGATCAGCGGCCCCGTAAAGACCCGGACAAACATGGCGGAGCCCGTAAGCAAACCGATGTCCCCCGCGCTTAACCCCTGTGCGGTTAACCACACAGGCCAAAATGGTATATGCACACCCGCGACGGTGAAGATCGCAAAGTAATAAAATCCCAGCCGGAAAGGAGAGCCAAAATTTAGTCGCATCAGGGACGCATATTATTCTGCAAAACGCGGCATCACTTTGGTTGCGTATAATTTCAGCGACTTCATTAATTTGGCGTGCGGAATCAGGCCATTATAGGCCCAGGCAAACAGCCAGCGTGCGGGAAGCCGTGTTAACAGCCCCTCCATCTGGCGCCAGACCGTATCGACACTGCCCACCAGCGCATAGCCCATATTCATGAAGTCACCCTGGGCCAGCGTATTCTCGCCGGTATCCGGATCCAGCATGACCGGGTTGTTTGAAACCTCAAAGCCTTCCACATGGAAATGGTGCTCAGTAAAGCTGATGGAATCATAGCCCACATCATCGGCCAGTTTCGCCTGCTCGCTCAGCTCACACAACATCTGCTGATAAAGCTTGGGCCGGAGCCCCTCCATGCCCTGCTCCATTTCGGATTTACTGCCCACGGATGGCAGATAAAACAGCGATGTTTTCATATGGCCTGCTCTCGATAAAAATAGCGTCGCCAAAGCCTACGATATGGCCGCATTATTGGGAAGCGTTGGCGTCTGATTCAAGTGATTGTATTTGGGCGCAGGGACCATTATCTTCGTAACATGCTGAAATTGAGGACATTGTTATTTCTGACTGCGCTTATGCTGCCATTGCGTGCGCTGGCGGATGACGCCGCCAAAACGGGGACCCTGTACAAGGATCCGAACTGCGGCTGCTGTCAGGAGTATGCCAATTATCTGCGTCAGAATGGGTATGAGCTAAGCGTTGTTCCCACCGAAGATCTGGGCGGTTTGCGCCACGAACACCGCGTTCCGGAAGAGTTGGCGGGCTGCCACATGGCGGTGATAGACGGGTATGTGGTGGAGGGACATGTGCCCGTTGATATGATCAATCGGCTATTGGGCGAGCGTCCCGCCATCAAAGGGATCTCGTTACCCGGCATGCCCATGGGCTCACCTGGTATGTCCGGAAAAAAGAGCGAGCCGTTTACGGTGCTGGAAATTGCAGCAGAAAAATCAGACGACGCGCCGCGTGTCTATGGGGTGGAATAAAAGCGGTTTGACACTGTAATCGTCGGCCGCACAGCGTTATTGGTCCAGAATCAAAAAAAACCCGCAAGCTTATTGCTTGCGG
>Ga0209024_1002362_pt1 | contig 11237 bp, 11 predicted proteins | sample AutmiccommunBRH5_FD_187380 | JGI IMG/M metagenome (GOLD analysis project Ga0209024, IMG submission 187380) | Deep subsurface microbial communities from Mt. Terri, Switzerland - Autotrophic microbial communities BRH/5 (SPAdes) (version 2) | ecosystem: Environmental > Aquatic > Deep subsurface >...
TGTTGGGATTGTGCGTTGTGACCTGATTGCCGAAGGTATTTTAGCGGCCGTTAAAGAAGTGCACGTGACAGTTCCTGTCGTGGTTCGGCTAGAGGGCAATAATGCTGATTTAGGCGCAGACATTCTGAATAAAAGTGATTTAAATGTCATTGCTGCTGATTGTTTGACTGATGCAGCTAAAAAAATCGTGGCGGCTATTGCCTAATTTTCTACATAAGCATGCACCGTATATAATTTCCGAGGGTAGTGATGAGTATATTAGTAAATAAAGCAACAAAAGTGATATGTCAGGGTTTTACCGGCAAGCAAGGCAGTTTTCACTCTGAGCAAGCCATTAATTATGGCACGCACATGGTTGGCGGTGTCACGCCAGGTAAAGGCGGACAAACCCACCTGAATCTGCCAGTTTTTAATACCGTGCGAGAAGCGGTTGAAGAAACCGGTGCTGATGCAAGTGTTATCTATGTGCCTGCACCATTTTGTAAAGATTCTATTCTTGAAGCAGCAGATGCTGGCATTAAATTGATTGTTTGCATAACTGAAGGCGTGCCAGTGCTGGATATGTTGCAAGTCATGGTCTATTTGAAAAACAATACCGACAGCCGACTGATTGGCCCAAACTGTCCAGGGATTATCACCCCGGGTGAATGCAAAATCGGCATTATGCCAGGCGCGATTCATTTACCGGGTAAGGTTGGTATCGTCTCACGTTCCGGTACTTTAACCTATGAAGCAGTGAAGCAGATGACTGATAAAGGATTTGGACAAAGCACCTGTGTAGGCATTGGTGGTGATCCTATTCCAGGTATGACGTTTATCGATGTGCTCAAGCTTTTTGAGCAAGATGAGCAAACACAGGCGATTATTCTGGTTGGTGAAATTGGGGGGACCGCTGAAGAAGAAGCGGCTGAATACATTAAATCCAATGTAAGCAAGCCGGTCGTTTCCTATATTGCCGGTGTTACTGCACCTGCAGGTAAACGCATGGGTCATGCCGGTGCCATTATTTCAGGTGGAAAAGGAACAGCCGCTGATAAATTCGCCGCATTAGAGGCGGCCGGTGTTAAAACCGTTCGCTCACCCGCAGAGCTTGGTGATGCTGTCGCTGAAGTAACCGGTTGGTAAATACCACTATTGTCTGACGTGACATGCGATTGAAATGTATCTCAGTACACGACAAAAATAATATACTCAAAATTTGTCATCCCCGCGAAGGCGGGGATTCAGGCTGGCAGTAGCATTGTACTATTGCAAAAATGGATTCCCACCTTCGTGAGAAAGACAATATCATTTTTGTCATGTGCAAATGAAATGTATTTTAATCCGTGTCATGTTTATGCGAGTATAGTTAACTATAATCATTATTTAAGCACTATTATGACTAAGTGGAAGGATCTATCCGATATACGTCGTGATTATGGTGAACTGAGTTTTAGTGAGGATGACGCTCAAGCTTGCCCGATTGCTCAATTCGATCGCTGGTTTGCAGATGTTTTGCAAACAGAAAAAAGTGATCCTACCGCGATGGTACTGGCTACCGTAGATGAACAAGGGTATCCGGATTCGCGCGTCGTTCTTTTAAAGGGAGTTGTCGAAGGCGGGTTTGTGTTCTTTACCAATTATGAAAGTGCTAAGGCAATGCAATTACGCCATACGCCCTATGCTGCATTGAATTTTTACTGGCCACAAATGGCCCGGCAAGTGCGCATTCGTGGTCGAGTCAAGCAAACAAACGCCACTCAATCCGATACCTATTTTGCATCCAGGCCGATCATGAGCCAGCTCAGTGCCATAGCCTCCCCGCAAAGCACTGAAATAAGCGGGCGTGAGGAGCTGGAGCAGCGATTAAATTTGTTAATAGCAGCTCACCAGCAAGGCCCGGTTGTTCGACCAACACACTGGGGAGGCTACATTGTGATCCCTGATGAAATTGAATTTTGGCAAGGTCGTGATAATCGTTTACATGACAGAGTGCATTATTATCGACAAAAAGGGCAATGGGTTCACCGTCGGCTTGCTCCTTAGTTGATTTAACTGCGTTTTTTTAGGCTCAACTGATATTTTGTCAAGAAACAGTAAAGTTTATTATCGGATGCGCACAAGGATTATTGACGTCGTAGAATGTACTTAATGCCTCAGAAAGGCAATAACAAGTAATTTTTAAGGGGTATCAATATGAATGACATCAATGCGTTGTTACCTGATATTAAGCTGCGCTTTAACATTGCGCATCCAAATTTAGAAGAATGTTATGCTTATGGTTATGTCTGTGGGCGTGCAGAAATTAATGAAGAAGCCAATCCATACCGCTTAAGCACAACAGAGAGTGAGCAATGGCTCGAAGGGTGGTGGGCAGGCTTTTATGGTGAGCAACCTATCTACGATATAAGTGACTACTTGCAGGCAGATGAGACCAGCATTGTTCAAGAAGCTGCCAATGACAAGGTTTATCAAAGCAGTAAAAATGGCTTTTTTACCAAAGTATTGGAAATTACAGGTGTAATTGCAGTTTCAGCCATTGTTGGTTATCAGGTAATCGATCTTGTTGCTTAACTGACATAGATTAAATTACATTAGCAAGTAGATTGGCCTCTAATGCCAATCTACTTTTTATTATGTTTAAAATAATTTCAAAACCATGCTTCTCATTCTTGCCAATTCAGCAGGGTTAAATTCTTTGTAAAGCTTACTGCCAATATTCAAACTGACAATGACCTCTTCTCCTATCCCTTTTAGCAAATCAACGCCGGATAATTTTAGTAACTGGATTTCATCACCGATGGGCTTAGCCCATTGCTGAAAATAATCCATACTGGAAAAAACAGGCAGAAAGATTTGGCCATTGTCTTGCAAAAACAAGACTTCTGGCGCTTCACTAGCAGAGTCCTTTTCAATCGGAATGATAAAGTTTGCTTTGATGAATTCCAGATAAGCTTTATTGACTTCCTTAGTTCCTCCTTCACTCGCAAGGGCTTGGGTAATTGCTGTTTCCAGATTATTCATGAAGATACCTAGTTAAATACGGGGAAATAAAAACACGGATTTGATCTTATCAAAATAAATACGCTTACATAAGCAAGATGTTGAAATTATCAATAGAACAGTATAATGTAGTGCAGGATTTGCGTAGGGCAAGTGACTAACCAATTTGTTTGTGAGAATAAGTAGTGAGTTTATGAATACTATGACGCTAGTTCAAGCAGAAAATTCGAGCATTAAAAAGCAATATGCTTATGCATGGCTTATTTGGGGACTGGCTGCAGCTTTCTATTTTTCCGACTACATGGCACGTGTTGCGCCAGGTGTTATGCATCGCCATTTACAACTTGATTTCGGTATTACCGAGGTCGGTTTTGGCATTTTAACCGCTTCTTTTTATATACCTTATATATTCATGCAGATCCCGGTAGGCCTTACTGTGGATAGGATAAGTATTCGCTGGATATTAACGGTAATGTCACTTGTTACAGCCTTTGGTTGTGGTGTGTTTGGCCTGGCCGACGGATTGTTGATGGCGTCAATTGGCAGGATGTTGATTGGATTTAGCGCGGCTTTTGCATTCGTCTGTACCCTGCGCCTTGCTACATCATGGTTTCCTCCGGCAATGCTCGGCTTATTGGCAGGTTTAACTCAGGCGGCAGGCATGTTAGGTGCTGCAGCGGGCGAAGCGCCGGTATCGTTTTTGGTTACTGCCGTGGGCTGGCGGCATAGCATGCTGATTATCGCCTTTCTTTTTATCGTGCTCTCCGCTTTGTTATATCAATATATACAAGATAAGCCAGGTGCAAAAACGCACGAAGTGGCATTCGAAAACAGACTCAAAATATTAGATAGTTTGCGAATTATTTTATCTAGTCGTCAGACATGGCTGAATGCTTTGTATGCAGGCTTTCTATTTGGACCAACTGCCGTCATTGGTGAAGCGCTTGGCCCGGCTTATTTGCAGTTTGGTCGGGGATTGACGGCCCATGCGGCGGCTTTTGCCACAGGCCTTATCTTTATTGGCTGGTGTATCGGCGGGCCTATATCGGGTTGGTTATCAGATAAGATAGGGCGTCGCAAACCGCTCATGATAGCCTCGGCATTATTCGGCATGTTGCTATCAACGCTGATAGTTTTTTATCCTGCAATGGATAAAAATACAGCTTATATTATATTTTTTCTTTTTGGCTTAACCAATACAGGGGTTGCTATTGCCTATGCCGTTTCAACTGAGTTGCATGATAGAAATGTCGTTGGAACTTCAATTGCATTTACCAACATGACCTCCATTTTTATTGGCGCACTAATGCAACCATTAGTGGGTCGCCTGGTTGATCTTGTTTCAGGTTTGCGCTCATACAATGTCGAAACCCTGTTATTATCTGACTTTCAATTTGGCTTGCGTATTTTGCCTATTTGTTCATTCATTGCGTTGCTTCTTGCCTGCTCAGTAAAAGAGACTTATTGCAGACCCTACAAGAAGGTACACTAGCGCGATAATCGACGCACTACGAGAAAAATACACGGTATCACCATTTGGCAGGAATTGCTGAGAAGGGCATTATCATGCTTTAATATCGAATGCTCTTGAGTTGATGCATTTGCTATGGAACTTACTCACGGCAGCATTCTGCCTTATTGTTGCAAAAGAGGCGTATCACTAACACGGAGATAATAATGAAGAAATTGATAGGATTAGTGGTTATTTTGGCCGTTCTAATCCTCGGTGGTTATTATGGAACGGGATTAATCACTGAGCGCACTATAAAAAGAGATGTTAATCTAATTAATCAGTCAGAAGGATTGTATTTGCATGTTTTACAATATGATCGTGGCTGGTTTACCTCTACAGCTAAATTGAGCTGGCGTCTGCATGTTCCTGAACGATTGGTGAAAAACCAAGCCGGGCAAACAACAACTGTTCCTGCCCAGGATTACACACTGGATATGCCGCTCGCTATTTATCATGGTCCGGTTATATTTGCAGACTCATCAGTAAAATTTGGCCTGGGTTATGCTCATTCCGATTTGACGATTCCGCCAGCCTATGAAGCACAATTTGCATCCTTATTTACTGCAGAATCAACGAAGCCAGAGCTAAAATTAAGCATTCTGGTAAATTACTTAAATCAAAGTTCCTTGCGTGCAGAGTTACCTGCATTTACTTTGATTGCCAAAGATGGTGGACAGGTACAATGGTTAGGGATGAGTCAGGAAACATCTATTTCTTCAAATCTTGATCGTATCAGTGGCAGTTTCACAATTGATGGTATGATTTTTATAAAAGATAAGGTGCATGCAACGGTAGGTAAAATTACCACGGAGTATGATGTTCATCAAACCAGTGATGGTCTTTACCTGGGCGATGCCAGCTTTTCATTCCCTTCTTTGGTTGTTACGGACAACAAAGAAAAAATATATGAACTTGAGAAGCTTGAACTGCAAACCAGCAGCGATATCGATAGCGGGTTAATTAGCTCTCATTTTAAAGCTTCACTAGAAAAAATGATTGCGAATGGCAAATCATATGGACCAGGCTTATTCAAGATTTCTTTAGAAAACCTAGATGCAAAAGTGCTTGCCAACATTAATGAACAGGCCACTAAAATGCAACAAGGTTCCGATAAGGAGCGCCAGCAAGCACTCTTGATGCTGCTTCCCGAGGTACCTAAGCTCCTGAGCAAAGGCGCGAAACTTGAGATTTCTGAGTTGAGTTTTGTTATGCCTGAAGGTGAGTTAAAAGGGAATCTACTCGTGTCGCTTCCTAAAGGCGAAATGGGCAACCCGTTTGAATTGATTCAGAAAATTCAAGGTAACGGTAAGTTAAAAATCCCGGCTATTGTGCTTAAAGAAATCGTAAGGCAGTCGACTAAGCAACGGTTGCGAAAAGATGGTTTGCAACAAGCCATGGTACAGCAAATGCAAAATAATGCACAAGCAGCGACAACTGATGCATCTGAGCCGACTCAATCTGAGGGTAGTCAGGTAACAGCGCCTGATTTGGATCAGCAAGCAGCACAACTAGCTGACAAGAAGGTAGCTGACATGGTTCAATCAGGTCTCTTGGTTAAGCAGGGTGATGATTACGTCGTGGAATTTAACTTGGCTGAAGGTCAATTGTCAGTGAATGGCCACCCATTTCATGGCGGTATGCTTAGTTTCTAATTTTCCAGGTGGGTGAGTGATTAGATATGCTCACCCAATATTTGATTTATAAGGTAAATTAACCTGTTCTTTACTTGTTAAGAATTGGTCAATTCGCTAAAATACTGTTTTTGAAAGAAGGAGTTAAATTTATGACAACAATCAGTAATGAAGCTGGAGATACTACTGCATCCTTGGCAGAAAGTGTTACTCAATCAGTACAAAAATATTTTTCCGAGCTTAAGGGAACTGATCCTGTTGATTTGTATCAATTTGTTCTTGAAGAAGTGGAAACCCCATTGTTCCGTGCTGTTATGGAACACTGTAAATATAATCAATCGCGCGCCGCGGTTATGCTAGGCATCAGCAGGGGCACTTTAAGAACTAAATTACGTCGTTATTTTGATGACAAGTACGTCGGAACACGTGATTAATAGATAGTGTATGCGTTCCTAGTGCCTGGTCAACATTCAATCCTGGAATCAATGTAGGTTGGGCCTTGGCCCAACAACAATGGCCAACAATGGCCGGTACTTGAGCATTATTGTTGGGCCAAGGCCCAACCTGCGATCTGGAAGTTGAATGTTGACGGGATTAATATATGCTGCATTCTACTCAGCAAACATGGAACTGACTGATTCTTCTTCATTTACGCGTTTAATGGCTTGGGCCAACATTTCTGCAAGGCTAACCACCCTGATTTTACTGCAACCTTGTGCAGCTTCTGAAAGCCGAATTGTATCAGTGACCACAACTTCATCCAGTGAGGAATGCATGATGTTCTCAATTGCAGGGCCGGAAAGCACCGGATGCGTAATATAGGCACGCACGCTAATCGCACCGGATTTTTTAAGCTCGTGCGCTGCAGAACACAAGGTTCCCGCTGTATCGACAATGTCGTCTACAATCAGGCAGTGCCTGCCATTTGGCTCACCAATAATATGCATGACTTCTGATTTGTTCGGGCCACTGCGACGTTTGTCAATGATTGAAAGTTCGGCATCATTAAGTCGTTTAGCCATTGCCCTGGCGCGCACCACGCCTCCTACATCAGGCGAGATGACCATTAAATTAGTCAGGTTTTGTTGTTTAATGTCTTCCAGTAAAATGGGCGTTGAATAGACGTTATCTACTGGCATGCAAAAAAAACCTTGAATTTGGTCTGCATGCAAATCAACAGTCAGAACTCTGGATATTCCCACGGCAGTCATCATGTCAGCAACGACTTTTGCTGTGATTGGCACGCGTGCTGAGCGCACTCGCCTGTCTTGTCTTGCATAACCAAAATAGGGAACCACGGCGGTGATACGACCGGCTGATGAGCGTCGGAGCGCATCGGCCATAACCAGCAACTCCATGAGATTATTGTTTGACGGCGATGATGTTGATTGAATAATAAACACATCTCGCCCGCGCACATTTTCCAGTATTTCGACCATGGTTTCGCCGTCGCTAAACGTGCCAACATTGGCTTTGCCTATTGGAAGTTGCAAATGGGAGGAAATTTGATGTGCTTGTTCGGGATTAGCATTACCAGTAAAAATCATCATTGTTGACATGTGTATATAACCTTCGATTTAAGTGAATCGGGTTTTGGTGCTTCAGATACGCACCTGAGGAACGTACATGTTCCCAAACACATAGCAGAAGACAGCCAGAAGGATGTTGTTATTGTTTTACCGATCGGGTAAACGCAGCCTTTCCAGGTATCATTTGCCGTCTGTTTACTTGAGTGATCAAGAATGTGGCTGGGGTGCCAGGATTCGAACCTGGGAATGCAGGGATCAAAACCCTGTGCCTTACCACTTGGCGACACCCCAAAAAGCTTTATTGTTTTTATGAAGAGCGCAGCTTTTAGCTGCTGCGAACTGCTGCGTATTTTGCAGCGAATTAACCTGTTTGTCAACGTAGGATTTAAAAAATCTTAGCAACGTATCACAATATTAGACACTCCAGCGCTTGATAACCAATTTAATTAATACGCCATGCCCTTGCAAACGTATTTTACTTGGTAAATCAATGTTGCCAGCAGAGGTATAACTTGTGTAATTAATGGTGTACCCGGCTTGCGTTAGTGAGGTTAAGTGATTGTATTGATCATGCTTTACCGATTGTACAGGTCCTGGTGCAGGTAGGCCTCTGACCCAATAATAAAGATTATTGACGGGAAGGCGTATGCCGGTTTGCTGTTGTAGCAGCTGGTCGGCATTTTTTGACGAGGCTGTTTTCGGTCCATCTTTGTATGTGACTAGGCTGCCGTCTTTTTCAATCATGACATTGCCACCACCTAGCGGGCCAAACAAGCGAATTTGGTATTTGTTAATCCCTTGCTGCCGCCAGTTCAGCGATGCAGACCAGGCTTTATTATTATTTTTAGCAGCCATGGCGCCAGAAATAGTCCAGGAAGAAATGGTCTTGGTTTTCTCAGTTCGCTCAACCAGCGGCATGGATTCATTGGCAGGTAATTCTGGTGCTGGTCTAGGTGGAGCACAAGCGGTTAGGAAAACTAATGAAAAAATGCAAGTGTGTTTAAAGGTAGTCATTGCGTCACTCAACTCCATGTTTAAGTTGCGGCATTATTTAGTGGATGACAAAAAATGCCAAAAATTTGCCATCATCACGAAGGCGGCATCTATCCTGACAGTAGCATTGTACTCTGTCAAAATGGATCACCTTTGCGAGAAAGACAATATCATTTCCAATGGGTCATAGTAAGGATAGTTTTTCGTTAAACAATACGCTAGACTGAAAAAATATGCAATTATCCAGTCACGTTATGAAGCAAAAAGCGATTTATCCAGGCACTTTTGATCCTGTTACCAATGGGCATATTGATATTATTACCCGTGCGGCTAACTTGTTCCCGGAACTTATTGTGGCGGTAGCCAGCAATAGTACTAAACGCCCGTTTTTCCCCCTAAGCACTCGGATTGATTTAGTGCAGCAAGCGGTCGGTAATTTACCTGGGGTTAGTGTGATGGGCTTTGATAATCTATTGATTCACTTTGTGCACGAACAGAATGCCAGTGTTATTTTACGTGGATTGCGTGCTGTTTCAGATTTTGAATATGAATTTCAATTGGCCTGCATGAATCGTAAACTGGCAAAAAGCGTTGAAACACTATTTTTGACCCCTTCTGAAAATTACATGTTTATTTCATCCAGCCTGGTTCGTGAAATTGCGACGTTGGGCGGTGATGTGTCAGGTTTCGTTCCAGCAGTTGTAGTGCAAGCCTTGCAGCAAATCAGAGCACGTGCCTGATGCGCCTGTTTGACTTGCGTATGCTTGTTATTCCATTTGTTATTTTTACGACGTGTCATGCGGCGGTCAAATTAGACCACCCTTCGGGCTATGCGATCGCCAGTGCGCATCCACTTGCAACCAATGCCGGTCTTGAGATTTTGGCCGAAGGCGGGAACGCATTTGATGCCGCAGTTGCTGTAAGTGCTGCACTTGCTGTGGTTGAGCCTTATCATTCAGGACTGGGCGGCGGCGGATTCTGGTTATTGCATGAGGCAAAATCCACAAAAAATACGTTTATAGATGGCCGTGAAATCGCCCCGCTGGCAGCTTCTAAAGACATGTTTTTAGCCGCGGATGGAAAACCTGTTCCAGGACTTTCTCTTAATGGAGGATTGTCTGCAGCAATTCCTGGTGAACCAGCCGCCCTTGTTTTCATTGCCAAGCACTACGGCCGGCTACCCTTGGCAAAATCCTTAGCTCCTGCCATTCGCCTTGCTGAACAAGGTTTCGTGGTTGACCATCAATTAAATTATTTTTTAACCATGGCCGATCGGCAGCAGCAATTGCAAAAATACCCGGCATCAGCTGCTATTTTTTTGAAGGATGGCAAGCCATATCAATTAGGTGAGCGCCTGGTGCAACGAGATTTAGCCGAAACGCTGCGTGTGCTTGCCAGGAAGGAACACGATGGATTTTATCGCGGCGAGGTTGCAGCCAGGCTGGTTAGTGCCGTAAATAAGGCCGGTGGGATTTGGTCGATGGAGGATTTGGCGTCTTATCAAGTTAAAGTACGAGAGCCTTTGCAGGGCATGTTTCACCAGATGCAGGTCATCACAGCCCCTCCTCCTTCGGCAGGTGGTATTGCGCTGTTGACCATGCTGAATGTGTTGGCAGATTATCCTTTGCAATCATTTTCAAAAGCCCAATGGGTTCATTATTTGGCTGAAGCCATGCGCATGGCTTACTGGCAACGCACTGAATGGTTGGCTGATCCTGATTTTATTAAAGTACCTGTGGTTAAGTTATTATCGTTAGAAAATGCTAAATACTTGCGTTCACTGATTGCTCCAGATCATGCCACAGCAAGTGCGTCTTTACCCGGCAAGAGCATGTCAGAGGATGAGCACAAAAATACAACCCATTTTTCAATTATTGATAGTGAGGGCAATCGGGTTGCTGCAACATTAACGATTAATTATATATTTGGTTCCAGTGTTGTTGCTGCCGGAACCGGTGTTATTTTAAATGATCAAATGGATGACTTTTCGATTAAACCCAATGTACAAAATGTATTTGGATTAGTAGGCAGTGAGAAAAATGCCATTGCACCAGGAAAACGCCCGCTTTCCAGCATGGCGCCTACGTTTCTGGAAACACCCGGCCGTCTGGCTATATTTGGCACACCTGGTGGAAGTCGTATCCCAACGATGATGCTGATAGCAGCTCTCGAATTTAATGATACTTTTGGTGCTATCAGCATGGTATCGGCAATGCGCTTTCATCACCAATACTTGCCCGACTGGCTGTTTTTTGAACCTGATACGTTCTCACCCGCCTTGCAAAAAGAATTGCAACAGATGGGGTATCATTTGGTTGCATTGCCTAATTATTACGGTGACATGCAGGCTGTCACTTGGGATAGCGCCAATCAGTTAATTACCGCCGCATCCGATCCCAGGCATTTGGGGCTTGCAGCGACTATAACCAACCAGAAAGCAGGCGGCTACGGGTTAATGCATTAACTACTCAAAAGGCCTGGCGTCTTCTGCTAAATGCTTAATTGCTTGAAAGGTCTTATTAATTAATTCTTCTTTATTTTCCAATGTGTATGTTGAGGCATCAATCGGTTTGCCAATGTGGATCTCGA
>Ga0209024_1002364_pt1 | contig 11222 bp, 10 predicted proteins | sample AutmiccommunBRH5_FD_187380 | JGI IMG/M metagenome (GOLD analysis project Ga0209024, IMG submission 187380) | Deep subsurface microbial communities from Mt. Terri, Switzerland - Autotrophic microbial communities BRH/5 (SPAdes) (version 2) | ecosystem: Environmental > Aquatic > Deep subsurface >...
CGTGCGTCCGACGAATACGGTTCTCGGTTTCGCGCCGGCGCTCCTTGTACTTGGAGATGCCGGCCGCTTCCTCGATGAAGTTGCGCAGGTCCTCGGGCTTGGCCTCGATCAGTTTGGAGATCATGCCCTGCTCGATGATCGAGTAACTACGCGGCCCGAGCCCGGTGCCGAGGAAGATATCGGTAATATCGCGGCGCCGGCACTTCACGCCGTTGAGAAAGTAGGTGTTCTGCGAGTCGCGGGTGACGCGGCGGCGGATGGAAATTTCGGCGAAGGCTGCATACTCACCGGTCAGCGTGCCGTCGGAGTTATCGAAGATCAGCTCGATGCTCGCCTGGGTTACCGGCTTGCGCGTGTTCGAGCCATTGAAGATGACGTCCGTCATCGACTCGCCACGCAGGTTCTTAGCCGAGCTTTCGCCCATTACCCAGCGCACGGCGTCGATGATGTTGGATTTGCCGCAGCCGTTCGGCCCGACCACCGCCGCCATGTTGCTCGGAAAGCTGACGGTGGTGGGATCGACGAAGGATTTGAAGCCGGCGAGTTTGATGCTTTTCAGTCGCATGCGGCCTATCCGTGGCAGTCAGCGTGGGAACGAACAAGCGGGGTCGCCGTGAACATCGGAAATCCTGGCATCGAATGGGTACTGGCAAGAAGCCAGGGAGTTTATCACGCAGCCTGACTCCGCTCGCAGCGTGGCGGCGCACAGAACGGTGTGGCAGGTGAAGGCATCAGAAGTACAAGCGGCGCTCGGGCTGGAAAGACGATTCGTCAGCCGCCCGTCATGCTCATGAAGCGCACCACCTGAACCTGCTCATCAGTGCGGAAGTGATGTTTCTCCGGCTTGAGTTGCAGTGCGTCCACCAGCGCATTGCGCAGGCGTTCGCCATCGCCCGGATGCCGGCGCATCAGGCTTTTCAGATCCAGCGCACCCTCGTGGCCGAGGCATAGCACCAGCTTGCCTTCGGCGGTCACGCGGACGCGATTGCAACTGCCGCAGAAGTTGTTGCTGTGGGGCGAAATGAAGCCGACCTGTGTTTCGCTGCCCGCTACCTGCCAGTAACGCGACGGGCCGCCGGTAGCGTGACTGCTGCGCACCAGGGTGTGCCGCGCCTCGATCCGTTCGCGCACTTCGTCGCTCGAGCAGAAGGTGATCTGGCGCTGATGACTGGACACGCTGCCCAGCGGCATCTCCTCGATGAAGCTGATATCGAGGCCGCGCTCGATGGCGAACTCCACCAGATCGAGAATCTCGTCGTCGTTGCGCCCCTTCTGCACCACGCTGTTGAGCTTGATCCGCTTGAAGCCAACAGCGCGTGCCGCCTCGATGCCTGCCAGCACCTGATCGAGGCGGTCACGGCGGGTCAGTTCGGCGAAGCGGTCGCGCTTGAGCGAGTCGAGGCTGATGTTCAGGCGCTTCACCCCAGCATCACGCAGCGCCGGCGCCAGACTTGGCAGCTGTGAACCGTTGGTGGTGATGGCCAGGTCTTCGAGCTCGCTGCGCGCGCCCAGTTGCGCCAGCAGGCCGATCAGACCCTTGCGCACCAACGGCTCGCCGCCGGTCACGCGAATGCGTTTGACACCGAGACTGATGAAGGCATCGGCCACGGCATAGAGCTCTTCGAGGGTAAGTATCTGCGCGCGGGGAGCGAAGACCATGTCTTCGCTCATGCAGTAGGTGCAGCGAAAATCGCAGCGATCGGTTACCGATAACCTCAGGTAGGTGATGCGCCGGCCGAACGGGTCGACCAACTGGGAATCGGGCATGGAACTCTCCAACTGCTGGCTGCGCCTGTATTCAGACTATGCGCTAAGCGCGAATCAGGCAAAGTGACGTTACCAACGGCGAGCGGTCCGCGCCACCGCCGGGCATGCAGCATCACGGTCGCAATGCTTTAATGGGCCGCTTTGGCAGGCGACCCGCTCGACCTGCAACCCATGCGAGAGACCACGGCGAATGGATAACGACTCCTTGAAAGCGATGAGCTGGCGCGAACGGCTATACGTCATCATCTTTTTCACCAATACCCCAGCGGGAAAACGCTTCGATACCTGGCTGCTGGTGATCATCCTCGCCAGTCTGGTCGTGGTGATGTTCGACAGCATCGCCTCCTTCAATGAGCGCCACGGGGAGCTGCTGACCACTCTGGAATGGGGATTCACCACGATATTCGCCCTGGAATACCTGGTGCGCATCTACACCCACCCCGAGCCACGCAAATACATCTTCAGCTTTTACGGCGCGGTCGACCTGCTCTCGGTGCTGCCGGCTTTCATCGCGTTGCTGTTGCCCGATGCGCAATACCTGCTGGTGGTACGCATCGTCCGCATGTTGCGGATTTTCCGTGTACTCAAGCTTACGCCATACCTGAGCCAGGCGAATTTCCTGCTGGTGGCGCTGCAGGGCAGCCGGCAGAAGATCATCGTCTTCCTGCTCAGCGTCACTACGCTGATCATCGTCTACGGCACGCTGATGTACGTCATCGAAGGCCCGTCCAATGGCTTCACCAGCATCCCGATAAGCATCTACTGGGCGGTGGTCACGCTGACCACCGTCGGCTTCGGCGACATCGTCCCGCATACCCCGCTGGGCAAGGCGCTGGCGACGGTGGTGATGATCACCGGCTATTCGATCATCGCCGTGCCGACCGGCATCTTCACGGCCGAACTGGCCAACGCCATGCGCCAGGACAGCCTGCGCCACAGCTGCCCGACCTGCGACAAGCTCACCCACGAGCCCAATGCGGCCTTCTGCAGCCGCTGCGGTAGCCAACTGTTCGAGCGGCGCGACGGCGAGGCACGCGACTGAGGCGAGCCAACCGTCGCGCGGGTCGCCACCCCGATGCGCCGCCAACGGCACGACGAACTGCCCTGAGGCAGGGCTGTCACATCCTCAGACTCGCGTCAGGCAGGATGGAGACCGGCATGCCCTTGCTCAAACTGCTGCACTTCGCCGCCCTGCTCTGCTGGTGCGGCTCACTGCTCTATCTCCCGGCGCTGATCGCGGCGGGCACCAAGCGTAGCGATCAGCTCTTCTACCGTGACCATGCACACCTCACCCGCATGGTCTTCACCCTCATCAGCACCCCGGCTGCGCTGCTGGCGATCGGCTCCGGCACGGCGCTGTTCCTGCGCGACGGCACGCTGGCAGGCTGGTTGATCATGAAGCTCACGGTAGTGACGGCGATGGCGCTTTGTCATGCGCTGTGCGGCGTTCTCGTCCTGCGCATCGAACGCGAGCCGGAGCGTGGCGTCACATACCAGTGCATCACCTTGGGCGTGATGGTGCCCGTGCTGATCGCCCTGACTCTGTGGCTGGTGCTGGCCAAGCCCTTCTGACCTCAAGGAACGACCGCCTCGCATGACCGACTCTCCGGCCCGATTCGTTCACTTTCAGCGCCATTGCGCGGCGCAGCCCGGCAGGTCGCCAGGAGACGACTCGATCCGTTGCGACTCGCGCTTACGGCCCATCACCTTCAATGTCCACACCCACAGCGTGCTCGTAGACCAGGCGCCCCCCGAGAAAGGCCACCAGCGAGATCAGCACGGCGGTCAGCAGCGACAGGTAGAGCCCCCACATGGCGTCGCCGTCACCGCGATCCATGCCCTGGTAGCGCAACAGCCAGTTCAGCGAGGCCAGGGAAAGCATCATCACCGCCAAGATCGCATGGCACCACGCGGTCACCTTGCGGCGAATCTGCTGCACGGTGACCAGATCGATCACGCCGGCGACGCTGGCGATCCAGCCGCCGATCGCACCCACGCCGGAAAGCCAGAGGCCAGCGCGCCACCAGAATTCGTCAAGCGTCCACAGGTAGGCGAGATCCGCCGGCACCAGGCCGATCAACGCCGCGACGGGGAAGTGAATCATCATCGGGTGCAGCGGATGGCCGGCAATGGCGGCGTTACTGTTGATCGACTCGCGTTCTGTGGCCATCCGGCCCTCCCAGGCACTGAAGTGAAACGGGTCGCCCGGTGGTCGAGACGAGGCGGCAACCCTTTCAAATGGACCACGCTGGCGCTGGCAGTTCCTTTACTCGCGGCCTGCGACGGTCCGCAATCGGCGCTTTCACCAGCCGGCCCGATGGCCCGCGACGTGGCGAACGTCTGGTGGGCGATGTTCGGCTTTTCCGTCGTGGTGCTGCTGGTAGTGAGCGCGCTGTGGATCTACGCGATGCTGCGCCGCCCGCGAACGCACACCGCCGAAGAAGCCAAACGGATCAATCGTCGCTGGATCATCGGCGGCGGCCTGATCCTGCCCACCGTCACCATCATCGCCCTGCTGGCGTTCGGCATTCCCACCGGGCGCGGCATGCTGCCGTTGCCGGTCGAAGGCGAGCAACCGCTGCGCATCCAGGTCATCGGCCACCAATGGTGGTGGGAGGTGCGCTACCCGGAAAGCGGGGTGGTGACGGCCAACCAATTCATCCTGCCGGTCGATCGCCCGGTGGACGTCGAGGTCACCAGCGCCGACGTGATCCACTCGTTCTGGGTGCCACGCCTGGGCGGCAAGCTGGACATGGTTCCCGGCCGGACCAACACCCTGCGTGTGCAGGCCGCGCAGAGCGGGACTTTTCGCGGGCAATGCTCGGAGTTCTGCGGCAGCCAGCATGCGCACATGATTCTGCACGTGGAGGCGCTGGAAGCTGACGCTTTTGCCAGCTGGATCGAGGCCCGCCGTGAGCTGCAGCACCAGCCACCCAGCGGCGATGCCGGTCGCGTCTTCGCTGAGCGCTGCGGGCAATGCCACCGCGTCACGGGCGTCAGCGAGGGCAATCGCGCACCGGACCTGAGCGATCTCGCCACCCGTCCGACCCTCGGCGCCGGAGTGATCGCCAACGATGCGGACGGCCTGCGCCGATGGCTGAGCGATCACCAGAGCCTCAAGCACGGCAACGCCATGCCGCGGCACGACGACATTCCCGAAGAAACCCTCGGCCAGCTTGCCGACTGGCTGGAGACACTCGCTCCATGACACCGACCCCGAAGAGCAGCGCGCCCGCTACCGATCTCGACCAGTTGCAGGACCAGTTCAACGAGGTCTGGGGCAACCCCCGTGGTTGGCGTGCGCTGACCATCGTCAACCACACCAGCATCGGTCTGCGCTTTCTGGTCACCGGAGCCTTCTTCTTCCTCGTCGGCGGCCTGCTGGCGATGCTGATCCGCACGCAGCTCGCGCTACCCGGCTACGAACTGATGGAGCCGGACGTCTACAACCAGGTCTTCACCATGCACGGCACGGTGATGATGTTCCTCTTCGCGGTGCCGATGATGGAGGGGTTGGCGGTCTACCTGATCCCGAAAATGATCGGCGCCCGCGACCTGGTTTTCCCGCGCCTTTCCGCCCTGGGTTACTACTGCTACCTGTTCGGCGGGCTGATCCTGCTGTCGAGCATCTTTCTCGACGTCGCGCCCAAGGCCGGCTGGTTCATGTACACGCCGCTGTCCAGCTCGGCACATACGCCGGGGGTGAACTCGGATTTCTGGCTGCTGGGCATCACTTTCGTCGAAATTTCCGCGGTATCCGCCGGCGTCGAGCTGGTGGTATCGATCCTGCGCACCCGCACCAACGGCATGGCGCTGCACAAGATGCCGCTGTACGCCTGGTACATCCTGGTGATGGCGATGATGATCGTGGTCGGTTTTCCGCCGCTGATCCTCGGCTCGATCCTGCTGGAGCTGGAGCGCGCCGCCGGCATGCCGTTCTTCGATGTCGCCCGCGGTGGCGATCCGGTGCTCTGGCAGCACCTGTTCTGGCTGTTCGGTCACCCGGAGGTGTACATCATCTTCCTGCCCGGCGCTGGCATCGTCTCGACGCTGATTCCAGTGTTCTGCCAGCGCCCGCTGGTGGGTTACCGCTGGGTCGTGCTGGGCGTACTGACCACCGGCTTCATCAGCTTCGGACTCTGGGTGCACCACATGTTCACGGTGGGCATCCCGCAGCTGGCCACGGCGTTCTTCTCGGCCGCGAGCATGCTGGTGGCAATCCCCACCGGCGTGCAGATTTTCGCCTGGCTGGCGACGCTCTGGCTCGGCAAGCCGGTGTACAGAGTGCCAATGCTCTGGCTGGTGGGCTTTCTGATCGTCTTCGTCGCCGGCGGCCTGACCGGGGTCATGCTGGCGCTGGTGCCGTTCGACTGGCAGGTACACGACACCCATTTCGTCGTCGCGCACATGCACTACGTACTGGTGGGCGGCATGTTGTTCCCGCTGATGGCCGGCCTGTACTACTGGCTGCCGCACTTCTCCGGGCGCATGCCCTCGGAAAAGCTCGGCCGCTGGGGCTTCTGGCTGTTCTTCATCGGCTTCAACGTGACCTTCATGATCATGCACTGGACGGGCCTGATCGGCATGCCACGGCGCGTCTACACCTATGACACCGGCCTCGGCTGGGACATGCCCAACCTGGTGTCGTCGATCGGCAGCTTCATCATGGCCGTGGGTGTCGCCACCATCCTGCTGGACATCATCCTGCATTTCCGCTTCGGCATCCCGGCGCCGAAGAATCCCTGGAAAGCCGATACCCTCGAGTGGGCCACCAGCCTGCCGCCCAGCGCGTACAACTTCGTCAGCCTGCCCGACGTGACGGACCGTCATCCGTTGTGGAAAGACCCGGACCTGCCCGACAGCATCGCCCGCGGCGAACATGCGCTGACGGTGATCGACCACGGTCGACGGGAGACCTGGGGCAGTGATCCGCTGACGGGCAAGGTCCGCGAGATCATTCATTTGCCTGGCAACAGCTGGCTGCCGTTCATTGCCTCGGTGTTCCTTGCAGTGCTCTGCCTGAGCCTGCTGAACAAAGCGTACATCCTCGCGATCATCGCCACCGTGGCGACGCTGATCGTGCTGCTGCGCTGGTCCTGGGAAAACGGCGCCCATCCTGCTGCCGCGCCGGACGCCCATACCCAACCGGGCGAGCCACCGCTGCACTCACGCACGTTCGACGGCCCGGGCCTGTGGGGCATGGGCGTGACGCTGCTGGCCAATGGCGCGCTGTACCTTTCGCTGCTGTTCGGCTGGTTCTATCTGTGGACCGTGTCGCCGCAATGGCAGGTGCCGGACAGCGACCTGAACGGTTGGCTGATGCTGGCCAGCACCGTGTTACTGAGTGCCGGCACGCTCTGGCTGCACCAGCTGATCAAGCGTCTGCGCGCCGGTAGGCATCGCGGGCTGATGGGGCAACTTGCCGTGTTGGCGATCGTCGCCTTCATTCAATCGGCGCTGCTGCTCTGGCTGATGCTGTCGGCCGGCCTGGCGCCGACCGAAACCGCCCACGATGCGGTGATCTTCGTGATGCTGGCGTACAACCTGATTCACTGCACGCTGGCAGCCGTGCTGACCGGACTGCAGGCGTGGCGGGTAGCCCTCGGTTACGTGGGCGACAAGGCGCCATACGAGCCCATCGTGGTCGAGCAGCTCTGGTACTACAACCTGGGTGTGCTGTGGGTCAGCTATGCGGCGATCGTGTTGTTCCCGGCGACCTGGGGGGGTGCCTGATGGCCTATGCACGCACGTCACCCTTTCACCCGGTGCAGATCCCGATCGGCCTGATCATCTGGAGCCTGTGGTTTGTCGCGATGTACGGTGGCCAGGCGGTGATCTGCAAGGTAAGCCCACCGGACCCCGCGGACGGGGTGTGGAACTGGCTGAACGGCAGCCTCGGCGTGCTGACCCTGCTTACCCTTGCACTATTGTTCTGGCTGGCGCGTTACTTCTGGCGCCTGTCGCGACCACCCCATGAGCTGAACGAGCGGCAGCAGTTCGTCACCAAGCTGGCTGCCGGTATTCACTTCATTGCCGCGCTGGCCACCCTGTTCGTCGGCATTCCGCTGCTGCAGATTCCGCCATGCCTGTAATCCGACCGCCGATGCGCTGGGCAGCCGCTGCAGCCTTGACCGCCATCTTCCTGCCGGTATCGGCGCAGGCCCATGGCCTGTTCGATGCCCACCTGCTGGACCGCGCGCCATTGCTGCTCACGGCGGTGCTGGTCGCGGCCGCCTGGCTGCTCTATGTGCTGGGCGCCCGCAAGGTACCGCCGCGGCGCAGCGAGGCCCTCTGCTTTCACAGCGCCATGCTGCTGGCGGTGTTCTCGGTTTTCGGTCCCATCGACGACTGGGCGGAAAGCAGCACCAGCTGGCACATGACCCAGCACATGCTGTTCATCATCGTGATCGCGCCGCTGTGGGCGCTGGCCCGGCCGCTGCCGCAATGGCGCGGCGTCACCGGCCGCTTTGCCCAGCCGCTGTGGACCGGCATTCTGCGCGCCGGCCGCTACCCCACGCTGCTGGCACTGCTGCATGGTGCGATCATCTGGATCTGGCACACGCCGAAGCTCTATGTGCTGGCGCTGGACAACCTCTGGTGGCACGCCTTCGAACATGCGTGCTTTCTGTTCACCGGCTGGCTGTTCTGGTGGTCGGTGCTGCGCGCCAATCCGAAGCAGGTGCCCCAGGCGTTGATGGCCGTGTTGCTGACGCTGATGCACACCGGCCTGCTGGGCGCCCTGCTCACCTTCGGCACCGTCTCGTTCTATGGCGAAGGTCGCTCGGTGGACGACCAGCAACTCGCCGGCCTGATCATGTGGGTACCCGGTGGGCTTATCTATCTGATCGGCGGGGGCTGGATCGCCTGGCGCTGGCTGACCCGCATGTGGCGGCTCCAGCAAACGGGTGCTGCCCGGGAGGAGCTGGGCTGAGGCTGCGAACGAGCCTGCAGCCGCGCCGCTCACTCGCTCTTCTTGCGAATCCAGTAGAGGTAGGTGCCAGCCGCTTCCTGCTGCTCGACCAGGTCATGGCCGAGAAAGATGCAGAACTTCGGAATATCTCTCTGGGTCGAGGGATCGGTCGCGATCACCTTGAGCAGCGCACCACCGGCCAGATCGCGCACCTTGTTGTGCAACATCATCACCGGCTCGGGGCAGTTCAGGCCGCTGGCATCGAGCACGGCATCGACGGACATTTCAGCTGATTGGGTCATCTTGGGCTCCGGAAAACTGGCGTGCATTGTTACGCATGCGCGCAGGCGGGTCATCCGCTGGCTGATCAGAGACGCCGCAGGTGGCAGGTCACCTCTTCGCGGTCGTGGTACAGCTGCTTGCAGCCGATGCTGGCCTTGACGCCGCGCGCGGCCAGGCCATCGGCGATGCGCTCCAGCAGCCGCTTGACCTCGGCATAGCGCTGCTTCATCGGCAGTTTGAGGTTGACCACCGCTTCGCGGCACAGGCCTTCGCCGATCCAGGTTTCCAGCAGCGCGGCATTGCGCGCCGGCTTTTCGACGATATCGCAGACCATCCAGTTCACCGGCTTGCGCGGGCGGAACGTGAAGCCGTCGGCACGGAAATGTTCGACCAGCCCGGAATCCATCAGCTCGGCGTTCATCGGGCCGTTGTCCACGGCGCTGACCTTGATGTGTCGGTTGACCAGCTGCCAGGTCCAGCCACCCGGCGCTGCGCCGAGATCGACGCCGGTCATGCCTGCCGCCAAACGCGCATCCCACTGGTCGCGCGGGATGAAATGGTGCCAGGCCTCCTCCAGCTTTAGCGTGGAACGACTGGGCGCCTGGCGCGGGAACTTCAGTCGCGGGATACCCATCGGCCACAAGGCGCTGTTGTTCACCTCGGCAATACCGACGAACACCTCACGGCCACTCTTGAAGGTCAGCAACAGTCGCGGGCCGTTGCCCTGCTCGTCGAGGCGGCCGGCCTTGATCAGCGCCTTGCGTAGCGGCGCCTCGAACTTGCGGCAGAAGTTGGAGAGCTCCTTGCCGTCGTTGGTATCCAGCACTTCCAGCCACAGGCTGCTGCACACCGGATAGCTCGCCAGATACTCCAGCAGGACGCTGATACGATCCGTTTCAGGAAGTTGCAGATACTCGCCGCGCGCCCATTGCCGCGGAAAGATCAGTTCGGCGAAACGCAGCTTGCGCATCAGCCGCTCGGCGCCGCCACTTTCGCTGCAGATGAATTCCGCGCTGGCGCTCTCCGGCCGCGCCTTGGCGTAGCCGGCCACTTCCAGAATGGCGGCGTGTTCGCTGATTTCCGCGCAGACCTCGCCCTCGAAACCGGGGCGGCAATGCAGCAGCAATGTGTTCATGTTCGAATCCTGTCAGCGGTCGGGCCAGCGCCAAAGCCGCGCATCATAGCCGACCGCGGGAACCCTCGCCTGCATGACCCGGTCCAGTGCAGTAGCGAAGCCCCATGGGTTTCACCGCTCATTCATCAGCCAGCCCTTACCGTATGGGCACAAGGAGATGAGGAATGCCTTCCCTGGATAGCCTGAATTGTCGCCGCAGCCTCGAAGTTGCCGGCAAGACCTACCACTACTACAGCCTGCCCGACGCAGCCGCCCAGCTCGGCGATATCAGCCGCCTGCCCACGTCACTGAAGGTGCTGCTGGAGAATCTGCTGCGCTGGGAAGACAACCAGACGGTGCGCGCCGACGACCTGAAATCCCTGGTGCGCTGGCTGGACACGTGCAGCTCCACGATGGAGATCCAGTACCGCCCTGCCCGCGTACTAATGCAGGACTTCACCGGCGTCCCGGCGGTCGTCGATCTTGCAGCCATGCGCGACGCCATGGCCAAAGCCGGCGGCGATCCGCAGAAGATCAACCCGCTGTCGCCGGTGGACCTGGTCATCGACCACTCGGTGATGGTCGACCGTTTCGGCAACGATCAGGCATTCGAGCAGAACGTCGCGATCGAGATGCAGCGCAACGGCGAGCGCTACGAGTTCCTGCGCTGGGGCCAGCAGGCATTCGACAACTTCGCCGTGGTGCCACCGGGCACCGGCATCTGCCACCAGGTGAATCTGGAATACCTCGGCCAAGTGGTCTGGACCCGGGACGAGAACGGCGAAACCTATGCCTACCCGGATACCCTGGTCGGCACCGACTCGCACACCACCATGATCAATGGCCTCGGCGTGCTGGGCTGGGGTGTCGGCGGCATCGAGGCCGAGGCGGCAATGCTCGGCCAGCCGGTGTCGATGCTGATCCCGGAAGTGATCGGCTTCCGCCTGACCGGCAAGCTCAATGAAGGTGTCACCGCGACCGACCTGGTGCTGACCGTTACGCAGATGCTGCGCAAGCACGGCGTGGTCGGAAAGTTCGTCGAGTTCTTCGGCCCCGGCCTGGATCACCTGCCGCTGGCCGACCGCGCCACCATCGGCAACATGGCCCCGGAATACGGCGCCACGTGCGGCTTCTTCCCGGTCGACCAGG
>Ga0209024_1002371_pt1 | contig 11173 bp, 6 predicted proteins | sample AutmiccommunBRH5_FD_187380 | JGI IMG/M metagenome (GOLD analysis project Ga0209024, IMG submission 187380) | Deep subsurface microbial communities from Mt. Terri, Switzerland - Autotrophic microbial communities BRH/5 (SPAdes) (version 2) | ecosystem: Environmental > Aquatic > Deep subsurface >...
TCTCAATCTGCTGGATTTCGAAGTGGCGGGGTATGCAGGACCGCATTTTGACGGCTTGTGCAGGCTGGAGCCGAGCCTGCATGTGGCTGGCGGTCGGTAATCATGATAGAGGCCAACAATCCCGATATTGACGTGGCGGCGCTGGAACGGCGTACTGAGGTTGAATTGCAGCAGCCGGAGCAACTTGTCGCCCCGTCGCTGGCGATGGGGTTGGAAATGGCGCCCCTTCCTTCGGACTCATCTTTGCTTGCACTAAAGATGCTGCTGCGCGATATCCCGGTCTTGGGTGCGGTGCTGGCAATGCTAAACCGTTGGCAACGGCAACGGCAGGTCGGGGCGCGGCTGCTGGCCACCCCCTATCTTGGTTATGGTCTGCGATGGCTGAAGAGCCTGGCGCTTGTGCACGAGACGCGTGGGCGTCTTGAGATGACAGTGCGCGAGCTCGCTTCAACAGAGCAAAAGCTTGCGTCCACGGAACAACGACTGTGCACGGAAATAGCACTGAGTAACGCCCGTATTGGAGAGTTGCGCCAAGAAGTGGAATTTGTTGAGCAGCGTTTGAAAACAGCGCATGAACTCAATCTTGCGCATGTGACCGCTTTGCGTCAGGAAGTGGCCGAAGAAAAAACCCGCGGCGCCAGAAATCGCGCAGAGACACTGTTTCAGCAACGCAGGCTAACGGCGGCTATCGAGACTTCAGGCTTGCGGCCCGGTGCGCCGGCGGCTTCGGCCGAGGCCAATAAGCCTGTACGGACGGATGCGCTGGATTCCTATTATGCAGCTTTTGAAGATTCGTTTCGCGGCAGCCGCGAAGAAATCAAACGCCGTCTGGAAGTTTATCTCGACCGGATAAAGACTAACCCGGAAAATCTGCCGGTGCTGGATATCGGGTGTGGCCGTGGCGAATGGATTGAAATGTTAGGGGCGCGGGGCGTTGCGGCATATGGTATTGATCTGAATAGTGTTTTTGTCGCCGATGCGCGCGCCCGCGCGCTTGACGTGCGCGAGGCGGAAGCATTGGCGCATTTGCGCAGTCTGGAAGATGCCAGCCTTGCAGGCCTGACGGGGTTTCATATAATTGAGCATCTTGCCCTGGATGATCTGATCAGCATCATTGACGAAGCCAACCGTGTGTTGGCGCCCGGCGGTTTCTTGCTGTTTGAGACACCCAATCCGGAGAACCTGATTGTCGGCGCCAGTACATTCTGGAGCGATCCGACCCATCGCGCGCCGTTGCCGCCGTCGGTTTCACGCTTCATGGTGGAGCAACGCGGTTTTATCGATGCGGAAGTGATTTATTTACATGAGGCGGATGATGCGTTGAAGATGAAGGGGACAGATGCGGTTGTAACCCGGCTTAATCAGCTTTTTTACGGGCCGATGGATTACGCCATCTGGGCGCGTAAGGCCTGATACTCCGTGTCACCGAACCCGCGCGCAATCCATCAGTTTCATGTCGGTTCCGCCTTTGGTGATGGCGTGACCAATTCAATGCTGTTCATACGTGAACTGTTACATGAATTGGGGTTTGAATCCGAAATCTACTGCGCCCAGATCGCGCACGAACTGACGCATATTTTGCGGCCTATCGAAGCGTATCCGGATAGCCCGGATCAGCTTTTGCTGTTGCACCATTCACTGGGGCATAACCATGGCGCCTGGGTCGAAGCGCTGCAAAGCCGTCTGGTCATAATTTATCACAACATTACTCCCGCGGAGTTTTTCCCAGCGGGCAGCCCGATGCGCGCCTACTCTGAAATAGGGCGCAAACAACTTGCGGACTGGCGTAGGCGATTTATCGGGGCAATTGGTGATTCAGCTTTCAACACCAGTGAACTGCTGCAGTTGGGGTATGAAAATGCAGTGACCATTCCGCTGCTGGTGAATATAGACCGGATGCGGAGTGTCGTGGCTGACAAGCATTTGATGAATCGCCTGAGTGGCTCCTTCAACATGGCGTTCGTCGGGCGTATTTCAGAAAATAAATGTCAGCATGATCTGATTTCGATTTTTGCGCATCTGCGCCGTCGTCTTGCACTTCCGGCACGTTTGATTTTGGCGGGAGACGTTTCATCGCAGGATTATCTGGCGCGATTGAAGCACATGTGTGGCGATCTGCATCTAGGCGACAGCGTCGAGATAACAGGTAAGATTTCTGATGACAGCCTGTCGGCTATTTATCAGACGGCGGATGTTTTTGTGTCGATGAGCGAGCATGAAGGCTTTGGCATGCCGTTGATCGAAGCGATGGCGCATGATGCGCCTGTCATCGCCTATAACAGCGGCGCCATTGCGGACACGATTGGCGAGGGCGGGCTTTTGTTGTCGCGCAAAGATCATCCCAGAACAGCAGGTCTGATCAAAGTGGTGTCGGAAGCGCCTGATTTACGCAGGCGTATTCTGCTTGGTCAGCGGCGCAATTTGCGGCGCTTCGAACGTGAAACCCTGCGTAATGCGCTTGCTGGTTTTCTCGAGGGGGTTGGCATGGAAGTGCGCCGGCCCACACAGTCGACGCGGCAACCGGCTCCCGAAATCCGCATCGAGGGGCCGTTCGACAGCAGCTATAGTCTGGCGCTGGTAAATCGGGAGTTTGCCCGGGCCCTGCACCGCAAAGGAATTGATGTGGCGCTGCATGCCACCGACGGCCCGGGGGACTATATGCCCAATTCCGGTTTTTTGTCGGCAGACAGCGAGTGCAACGAAATGTGGCGCCGCGGAAAAGATCACGCCATGTGCGATGTGTTATTGCGCGATATGTATCCGCCCCGTGTCGCGCATATGCGCGCGCCCGCCAATGCATTTAGCAATTATGCATGGGAAGAATCCGGGTTTCCCGCCGCCTATGTGAATGATTTTAACCGTTCTTTGACCCACGTGACAGTTCTTTCCAGCTATGTGGAAAAGGTTCTGAAGGATAATGGCGTACGTGTGCCCGTAAGCGTCAGCGGTGCGGGTGTCGACCATCTGCTGCATATTCAACCGCAAGAATTTGGCGGCGGCTTAGGCCCCGACGGTTTCCGCTTTTTGCACGTGTCGTCCTGTTTTCCGCGCAAGGGTGCTGACGTGTTGCTGGAGGCGTTCGGGAAGGCGTTCACGCGCGAAGACAAAGTGTCGCTTGTCATCAAGACCTTCCCCAATATTCATAACCGGATCGAAATCCTGCTGGCGGAATTTCGCGATCGTTTCCCCGACGCCGCAGAAGTCATTGTGATCAATACGGATATAAGCGACGGCGAGCTTGCGGATATTTATGGGCGCTGTGACGCGCTGGTGGCGCCCAGCCGCGGTGAGGGGTTCGGACTGCCCATTGCCGAGGCCATGCTGTTTGACAAGCCGGTGATTACAACAGCCTATGGCGGGCAGATGGATTTCTGCACACCGGAAAATGCCTGGCTGGTGGATTATAAATTTGCTTATGCGCGAACCCATATGGAGCAGTTCGATTCCGTCTGGGTGGAGCCCGATCTGGACGATCTTGTGCGCAATTTACGCGCGGTATTTACGGCGCCCGCCGAAGAAAGGCTGCGCCGTGCGGCCGCTGGCAAGCAGACTTTGCTGGACAATTGGCGCTGGGGGCACGTGGCGGAGCGTAATCGTCAGGCCATTGCAGCGCTTGATGCAGGAACGGTCCCACGCGATATGCCGCGCGCCGCCTGGGTAACGACATGGAATACCCGGTGTGGCATTGCGGCCTATGCGCGCTCGCTCAGCGTTGCCGTTCCTGTCGGTCAGATGATGGTTCTCGCCAACCACGCAGATGATAGGACCGCGTCGGATGAAGACTTTGTCACGCGATGCTGGCGCAGCGGCTGGGACGACGAACTGGATGATCTGTATCAGGCCATTCGCGCCGCCGGCGTCGCTGCCGCGGTGATTCAATTCAATTTCGGATTTTTTGATCTGGCAAGCCTGGGCCGCCTGATTACGCGTCTGATGGCGGAAGGGATTGGTGTTCATATTTTCTTCCATGCCACCGCAGATATTGTGCGCCGGAACCAAACTCTTTCCCTGAGCATTATTTCGGAACAGTTGGCCCTGGCGACAAGGCTCTATGTACATGGCGTTGACGATCTGAACCGGATGAAGCAGCTTGGGCTGATAGAGAATGTGGTGCTGTTTCCGCACGGGGTTAGCCTGCCGCTGGGAATACCGGAGATTACACCCGTGAACGGCACCGACAGCAGGCTAATTGCGTGTTTCGGCTATATGTTGCCAGGTAAGGGGTATACGCAGCTAATAGAAGCCATGGGGTATTTACGCGAGAGTTATCCTGGGTCGCGTCTGTTGATGCTGAACGCTACCTATCCGGCCGCCGAATCAGAAGCTGAACTTCAGCGTTGCCGCGCAGCAATTGCGGCCAGTCCACATGGGGCCGCGATAACGCTGGTGACCGATTACCTGCCCGATGACGAAGTACTGGCCCGGCTGCGCGACGCCGATCTGATTGTTTTTCCTTATCAGCAAAGCGGCGAATCCTCCAGCGCCGCGGTGCGCTTTGGTCTTGCGAGCTGCCGTCCGGTGGCGTGTACGCCCCTGCCAATTTTTCACGATGTGGCGGCTGTCACTTTTCAATTGCCGGGAATTACGCCAAAAGAGCTTGCAGAGGGTTTTGTGGCGCTTCTGGGGGATGAGGCGCGGCTGAAGGCTGCGGAGTTGCGTCAAACCGCATGGCTTGCGCAACATGACTGGCAGGTGGTATCGACACGTTTATGGAATATATTGAGGGGGTTCGCAGCCCGTCAGCAGACTGAATTATAGGGGAAAAATACCAGGTGAAGAAAAAAACTGCTTTGGTTACAGGTGTTACCGGGCAAGACGGGGCCTATCTGGCCCGCTTGCTATTGGATAAAGGCTATCATGTTTATGGTGGCCGCCGCAGGATTTCCGTTGATAATCTGTGGCGCCTGCGGGAATTGAAGGTGCATGACAAAATCGAACTGATTGATTTCGATTTGCAGGAAATCGGTAATGTCACGCGCGCCATCAAACATACCCGTCCCGACGAAATCTATAATCTTGCCGCCCAGAGCTTTGTCGGCGTGTCATTCGAATTGCCGGTGACCACATCCCAGATCGATGGCATGGGGTGTCTGCATATACTGGAGGCCATGCGTGATCTTGTTCCCGAGGCGCGTTTCTATCAGGCCTCGACATCGGAAATGTTCGGCAAGGTTCACGAAATTCCGCAGACGGAGACCACGCAATTTTATCCCCGCAGTCCCTATGGCGTGGCGAAGGTGTTTGCCCACTATATGACCCAGAATTATCGCGAAGCGCATGGGCTGCATGCGAGTTCGGGTATTCTGTTCAATCATGAATCACCGTTGCGCGGCCAGGAATTCGTGACCCGGAAAATCACCCTGGGTCTGGCGCGTATCGCGGCCGGGCAGCAGGAAGTGCTGGAGCTTGGCAATCTTGATGCGAAACGCGATTGGGGTTTCGCCGGAGATTACGTACAGGCGATGTGGGCGATGCTGCAACAAGATGTAGCGGAGGACTATGTTATTGCTACGGGCGAGACCAACACGGTGCGCTATTTCTGTGAACGGGCGGCGGCGCTGCTTGGCTTTGATTTGCGCTGGGAAGGCGAAGGTCCGGGCGAGTTGGGTATCGACCGCAAAAGCGGCAAGACCATTATTCATGTCAGCCCGAAATTTTTCCGTCCGGCCGAAGTGGAGCTTCTGGTTGGCCTGCCGGAAAAGTCACGCGTCAAACTAGCCTGGACACCAGAAGTGAAGCTGGATGGCCTGGTCGAAATGATGGTGACGGCAGACCGTAATCGCGTAGCAAGCGGCTGTCATACCCAATAACGCGCAATAAAGAAAATTAATCCAAATCCTGTACGTCGGTGCTGGAACCTTTCACGCGCGCGGCGAGTGCGGCCGACATGAATGCGTCCAGATCGCCATCCAGCACAGTTTGCGGTGTGGGGCTTTCAACGCCGGTGCGCAGGTCTTTCACCATCTGATAGGGCTGCAATACGTAAGAGCGTATCTGATGTCCCCAGCCAATATCGGTTCTGGCGCTGGCGGCGGCTTGTGCCGCTTCTTCGCGCTTGCGCAATTCCTCTTCGTACAGACGCGCGCGCAGCATTTTCCAGGCGTTGGCGCGGTTCTTGTGCTGTGAGCGTTCATTCTGACACTGCACGACAATGCCGGTTGGCGCATGGGTAAGGCGCACCGCACTATCGGTTTTGTTGATGTGCTGGCCGCCCGCGCCGCTGGCCCGGTAGGTGTCGGTGCGAACATCCTTTTCGTCGATCTCGATCACGATGCGATCATCAACTTCCGGATAAATCCAAACACTGGCAAAGCTGGTGTGCCGCCGCGCGTTGGAGTCAAATGGCGAGATGCGTACCAGGCGATGCACGCCCGCTTCGGTCTTCAGCCAGCCATACGCGCTATCGCCCTTGACATGCAGCGTGGCGGATTTGATGCCGGCTTCTTCGCCGTCACTCATTTCGATTATTTCGGTTTTGTGGCCATGCTTTTCCGCCCAGCGCATATACATGCGCAGCAACATGTTCGCCCAGTCCTGGCTTTCGGTGCCGCCAGCACCTGCATGAATTTCCACATAGCCGTTATTGCCGTCGGCTTCACCCGACAGCAGGGTTTCAATTTCAAGCAAAGCCGCTTCGTCGCGCAAGCTGCGCAATGCGGCTTCCGCCTCGGCAATAATGCTGGCGTCGTTTTCCGCTTCGCCCAGTTCGATCAGCCCGACGGTGTCATCGAAATCCGTTTGCATACGGCGCATCGCGGCAATGGCGGATTCTAGCCGGGTGCGTTCGCGCATCAATTCCTGGGCGCGCTGCGTGTTGTCCCAAAGTTTAGGGTCTTCGACGAGGGCGTTCAGTTCATCCAGTCTTCGTAGCGCGACATCCCAGTCAAAGATGCCTCCTCAGCAGTTCGAACGACTGCTTGATATCTTGTATGATGGCTTGAATTTCGGCCCGCATGGAATTGCTCCAGAAATGAATTGAGGCTGATTAATACAGGCCTCCGGTGCCTCCGGCAACAGGTTCGCCGCCGATTGTTTCAGGCCCGGTTTCCATGCCGCCGGGGAGATCCGTTCCCAATACGGGTTGCACACGATTTTTTGGCTCGGTTCCGGGGAGAAAGGCCTCCAGAATAACTTTGCGGTCGCCCGGGTTGGCGGGCAATCCGGTTTCCGCATTTACCCGCACCAGTCGGATGCCGGGCGGAATACGGAATGGTGTTGCGGGGGAGTCCGCCAACGCTTCAGCCATGAAATCACGAAATACCGGCGCGGATACAGAGGAGCCGGTTTCTTTCTTGCCCATGCTGCGTGGCACGTCAAAACCGATAAACACCCCGGCCACCAGATCCGGCGAGAAACCTATGAACCAGGTGTCACGGCTATCATTGGTTGTGCCGGTCTTTCCAGCCAAAGGCTTCCCGACGCTGGCGACACGCCGCCCAGTGCCGCGCAGGACAACCCCTTCCAGCATGGACACGATCTGATAGGCTGTCGCCGGGTCGACACGCTGCTCACGCAGGTCCGGCAACACAGGTTCCGGCAAACCCTCCCGCCAGGGATCGCGGCAGCCCGCACATTCGCGGGGATCGTTACGGTACAGGGTTTTGCCGCGCCGGTCCTGAACCCGGTCTATCAATGCCGGTGTCACCAGCCGTCCGCCATTGACGAACATTGCGTAGGCGGTTGTAAGTTTTAACAAGGTGGTTTCGCCCGCACCCAATGCGGTAGACAAAAGGCTTGGCGCGGCCTGAGTCAGGCCAAAGCGGCTGGCGTAATCATTTACCCGTTTAATGCCGATATGTTGCGCCAGACGCACTGTCATCAGATTGCGCGATTTCTCCAGACCCAGGCGCAAGGTAGACGGGCCATAATATTCCCGGGAATAATTGCTTGGTTTCCATTTCGCCAATCCGGGCCCCTGATCAATCACCATGGGCGCGTCCAGCACCAGACTGGACGGCGTAAAGCCTGATTCCAGGGCGCTGGCGTACACAAAAGGCTTGAACGCTGAGCCTGGTTGGCGGTGCGCCTGGGTGGCGCGATTAAACTCGCTGTCCCCATAGGCAAATCCGCCCTGCATGGCCAACACTCGTCCAGTATGCGGATCCATCGCCACCAGCGCGCCGCCAACCTCGGGTATTTGCTGCAGGCTCCAAATCTCGGCAGCTTTTTTTGATGACTTTTCGTCCGTTTCGGCTACCGCTACGACATCACCAACATGCAGCACGTCTTCAACACGCTGAAGTGGCGGACCCAGCGTAGCGTCATTCAGACGTTTACGGGCCCAGCGTAGCTGTGCGAAAGGAATGATTGCTTGCGCGCTATCGGCAAAACCGATTTCGGCACGGTCATTGCGGGTCTTCAGTACGACTGCCAGGCGCCAGGGGGCCAATCCGGCGGGTTGCGGCACCGCCGCCAAGGTGTTTGCCCATTCCCCGCCGATGTCGATGCGGGTGATGGGGCCGTGCCAGCCATGGCGCCGGTCATAGGCAATCAGCCCATCGCGCAGCGTCTTGTAGGCGATTTTCTGAAGGCGCGGATCAAGCGACGTCCGCACGGACAGACCGCCATCATACAGTGCGTCCTCGCCAAAGCGATTAATCAGTTCACGGCGTACTTCCTCGGCAAAATGATCTGCATGCACAAATTCCTGGTTGCGCGGCGGCGCCGTTTTCAGGGGCGATTGGGATGCTGTCCAGGCTTCTTGTGCAGAAATATAGCCGTCTTCCACCATACGGCTTAAGACATAGTTACGCCGCGCTACGGCTTTGTCGTAGTGGCGCGCAGGATGATAATTATTTGGCGCTTTCGGCAAGGCGGCAAGATAGGCGGCTTCCTCGAGCGTGAGATCGGCCAAAGGCTTGTCGAAGTAATTCAGCGCCGCCGCCGCAACCCCATAGGCGGAATTCCCAAGATAGATTTCGTTCAGATACAATTCCAGCAGACGTTCCTTGGAGAAGGTGCGCTCGATGCGGAAGGCGAGAATGGCCTCCTTGATTTTGCGCTGATAGGACACTTCACCCGATAGAAAGAAATTCTTCGCCACCTGTTGGGTAATGGTGGATGCGCCAACCAGGCGGCGGTCTTCCCCGGCGTGCTGCAGATTAATGATTGCCGCGCGTATGATGCCGACCGGATCGACGCCGCGATGCACGAAGAAATTCTGATCTTCCGCCGATACAAACGCTTGAATGACCAGCTTCGGGATCGTTTCATAGGGTACGTAAAGACGTTTTTCGCGGGCAAATTCCGTAATCAGCCGCCCATCTCCGGCATGTACCCGGGTAGTGACCGAAGGTTCATACGTGGCAAGCTGGGAATAGTCGGGCAAGCCGATGCCATAGCGCCACAGGGCAATCGCCACAGCAGCACCGCCGCCAATCGCCAGTAACAGCGCCAGCGCAAAGCCATACAGCAGAATTTTTCTTACTATTTTCAAAATTGCATTCCGGTATGTCCAAACTATTTACATCCAGCGCAGGAATAAAACCATATATGTGTATTTCACCAGATTAACAGCACGGGCTATGGATTCCAGTATTTGTCTGCCGAATGTATGTGGGGTATTGCGCCTTCAGCGGCCTGTTAAACGCTTCAAAAATGGCGGAAATCAGGCCGTATGCATTATCTGCTAGTTGGTGAGCATAGCGGCCAGCACCAGCAAAGCTCCAAGCTCCGCAATCTGTTGCACCGCGCCTAAAATATCACCGGTCTGGCCGCCAATGCGCCGTTTTGCCAGCAGTGCGGTAAACAGTCCGCCCAGGCCTGCGCCAATAAACGCGGTCAGGGCGGCGCCAAACGGTAACGCCAGCCATGCAATCACGAAACCAAGCGCCAGCGCCGTCATCACCTGCCGGGACGTCGGGCGGCCTGTTTCATGGGCAAGCCCGGTTTCCTTGGCATGGGGTAATACGGCCATCGCGACATACATTGCGGCGCGGGACAGGGCCGCAGCAGCAATCAGGGCAGCCATGACCCGGTCCGGGGCGCTGATTTGCGCCATGGCTCCCACCCGCAACAACAGCGCCAGCATCAGGGCCAGCGCCCCATGTGCGCCTATGCGGCCGTCAGACATAATTTCAAGTTTGCGCTCACGGGTCCAGCCGCCGCTGAACCCGTCCGCCATATCGCTCAGCGCGTCTTCATGCAGGCCCCCGGTCAATAAAGCAGCAGCGACAATTCCAAGCACGGCGGCAATCAGGGTGGAAAAACCAAAACTCAGAGCAAGCCAATAAAAACTGCCGGCAAATGCGCCCACAAATGCGCCAACGGCAGGTGACAAGCGCAGGGCGTTCGCCAGCATGCCGGCATCCCAATGTTCCGGCGCGCGAACCGGCAGGCGCGTCAGAAAGGCTAAAGCCGTGGTCAGCTCCTCTCGCCAACGCGGTATCCGGTGATCTGTTGGCGGCACCTGCATGGTAAACGCTTTCATTGTGATAAAACAAATGCGAGACAAGTTTATCATTCTATCATATGGACGCATGAAATGTCAGTATCCGCCAGCGCCTTGCCTTTTGACGATATTCGCAACCTGGTGCGCCAGTTGCCAGGGCCTGACGCGCAAAGCGTGGCCAAGGCGCGGGTGCGAGAGGCGCAGCTTACAAAACCTGCCGGATCGCTTGGGCGGCTGGAGGAAATTGCAGAATGGTTGGCGGCTTGGCAGGGGCGCCATCCCCCGATGGTTCTGCAGCCCCAGGTGGCTGTATTTGCCGCCAATCACGGGGTTGTGCAGCGCGGGGTTTCCGCATTTCCATCATCGGTGACACAGCAGATGGTGGCGAATTTCGCCGCCGGGGGCGCCGCGATCAACCAGCTTTGCAAGGCAGTGGGGGCGGGGTTGAAAATATTTGATCTTGCGCTTGATATCCCGACCCCGGATATTTGCGAAGCAGCCGCGATGAGCGAGGCGGATTGCGCCGCCACTATCGCATTCGGCATGGAGGCGGTGGCGGGCGGTGGCGATCTGTTGTGCATCGGCGAAATGGGCATTGGCAACACCACGGCGGCGGCGGCGGTTAGCTGTGCGCTGTTCGGCGGCGAGGCCGAAGACTGGGTCGGGACCGGGACTGGTGTCGATATAGAGGGGCTGGCGCGCAAGACCGCAGCGGTGCGCGCGGCGCTGGCGTTTCACGAGGGGCATCTGTCCGACCCGCTGGAAATATTGCGCCGGGTCGGC
>Ga0209024_1002372_pt1 | contig 11166 bp, 8 predicted proteins | sample AutmiccommunBRH5_FD_187380 | JGI IMG/M metagenome (GOLD analysis project Ga0209024, IMG submission 187380) | Deep subsurface microbial communities from Mt. Terri, Switzerland - Autotrophic microbial communities BRH/5 (SPAdes) (version 2) | ecosystem: Environmental > Aquatic > Deep subsurface >...
GAAATCAATGCCGTGGTATTTTTGACGCAAAGAGGCGAACATGAAAGTCATTCCTTTCGCCGCCGAGCATTTTGATTCCAATGCTCCCGACGCGACAACAGCTGCCCGTGTTGCGAAAAAGTCACAGCGCCGCAGCAGAGTCTTAAGACTGTCAGAAATTTTACATCAAACTCTTGTGCCGCCAAAATTTTCGGTCTCTCTAAGGGGCAATCCGTTCACTCCCACCTTTTGAACGGACAACCGGGGAATTACATTATGAAGAAGACTAGCCTGCTAGTTCAGGGCTCCGCTCTGACTCTTGCTTTGTTCAGCGCAATGCCCGCGATGGCACAGGATGCCGCGCCCGCCGACGAAGTTGCGACCGAAGCTGACGAAGGCGCGATTGTCGTCACCGGCTCGCGCATCCGCCAGCCGAACCTGGAATCGACTGTTCCCATCACGACGGTGTCGGGTGAAGAATTTTTCGAAACCGGCCAGGTTTCGATCGGCGACGTCCTCAACGACCTGCCGCAGCTCCGCAGCACGCTCAGCCAATCGAACGGCACGCGCTTCCTCGGAACGCGCGGCCTCAACCTGCTCGATCTTCGCGGCCTCGGCACGCAGCGCACGCTGGTGCTTGTGAACGGCCGCCGCCACGTTGCGGGCGACATTCTGTCGAACGGCGTGTCGACCGACATCAACACCATCCCGACCGATCTGATCGAACGCGTCGACGTCCTGACGGGCGGCGCTTCGTCGATCTATGGTTCGGACGCGATCGCGGGCGTCGTTAACTTCATCATGAAAGATGATTTCGACGGAATCCAGCTTCGAGCTCAGACCGGCCTGAACATCGACTATGGCGATGCGGGCAACCAATATGTCTCTGCGCTGGTCGGCAAGAATTTCGGTGACGGCCGCGGTAACATCGCGCTGAACGTCGAATATGCCCACCAGTCGCAGTATACGGCGTCGGGTCGCGGCCGGAACATCAACCAGAACAACAACTTCGTTGTCGTCGATACCGATGCGGCGGGCGGCACGAACGGCGACGATGTGTTCGACCGTATTTTCTACGAGGACATTCGTTCGGCAACCATCTCGACGGGGGGCCAGCTCGGCTTTACCAGCCCGACCGCGGCTTGCGGTCGCGATCCGCTCGGCGCCGCTTACGCTTGTAACTTCCTGTTCCGTCCCGACGGCACGCTGACGCCGCAGACCGGGACCCGTATCGGCCTCGGCCCCAACGGCAACTATGTTGGCGGAAATGGCTATTCGGGTCGCGAGGGCTCGCTGGTCACGTTGACCCCGACGCTGGAGCGCATCTCGGTTAACGCCTTCGCGCACTACGACATCTCGGAAGCGGTTGTCCCCTTCATCGAAGCCAAATATGTCAAGACGACTGCATTTGGTTCGCAGAGCGGCCCCTTCTTTTCACAGGGCACGACGCTTGGCAGTGACGTTCGCGAACGGATCCGCCTCGACAACCCCTATCTGAACCCGGCAGCCCGTGCGATCATCGAGCAGCAACTGGTTGCTGGCGGTACGACGCCGACCGGCGCAACGCGCTTCAGCCTTCGCAAGAACTGGACCGAGTTCGGTATTCGCGACGAACGCATCGAGCGTGAAACGTGGCGCGTTGTTGCCGGCCTGAAGGGCGATTTCAACGACGACTGGACCTACGAAATTTCCGGGAACTATGGCGAGTTCAAGGAATCGAACCTGATCAAGGGCAACATCAACCTGCAGCGTTATCTGCTGGCGCTCGACACCACGCGGAATGCCGCTGGCCAGATTGTTTGCCGGTCGTCAATCGATCCCACAGCGGCCATCCCCTACCAGGGAGCCGACGGTGACGCGGCCATTCTCGCCTCGGACGTCGCGGGCTGCGTTCCGCTCAACCCGTTCGGCGACGGCGCGTCCTCGGCCGAAGCGCGCAAATATGTGACGCAGACCACCAGCGCGCAGGGCAAAATCACCCAGTTCGTGGCCTCGGGCTTCGTCGCGGGCGACCTCAGCCAGTTGTTCGAACTGCCGGGCGGTCCGATCGCTTTCTCGTTGGGTGCGGAATATCGTCGCGAAACCAACTATTATGACCTCGATGACCTAACGCAGCGTGGTTATGCCTTCTATAACGCCATTCCGGAATTCACGGCGCCGGCGTTCGAAGTGAAGGAAGTTTTCGGCGAAGTCTCGATCCCGTTGCTCAAGGATATGCCGTTCGCGCACGCCCTGACCGTGACCGGATCGGGCCGTATCGCCGACTATAAGGGCGCGACGGGTACAGTTTACACCTATTCGACCGGCGTCGATTACGCCCCAATCGAAGACCTGCGCTTCCGTGCCAGCTATTCGCGTTCGGTTCGTGCACCGAATCTTTCGGAGCTATTCTCGGAGCAGAGCCAGAACTTTGCGCCTGGCTTCAGCGATCCCTGCTCGGCTCGCAATATCGGCCAAGGTTCGTCGACGCGCGCTGCGAACTGCGCTGCTGCGGGTCGTCCGACCAACTATGACTTCGTCTATGTCCAGTCGCTTGAAATCGTCAGCGGTGGCAATCCTAACCTGCGGGAAGAAAAGTCGACCAGCTTCACCGTTGGTGGCGTCTTCGAACCGCGCTTCGTCCCGGGCCTGTCTTTCTCGGTCGATTATTACGACATCAAGATCGACAACGTAATTACGTCGGTTTCTGCTCAGACGATCGCCAACCAATGTTATGATCTTGCCGATCTGAACAACCAGTTCTGCGCTCTGATCCAGCGCGCGGGCGCTGGTGGCGGGCCGAACGGTGAAGAACAGTTCCGTATCCTCGAAGGCACGCTGCTTGCGTCGACGCTGAACTTCGCCAAACTGACGGCGCGTGGCATCGACTTCAACCTTGGCTATCGCAAGGCGTTCGACTGGGGCAATGTCTCGGTCAACGGGGTTTGGACGCACGCTCTGGAACGTGACAATTTTGTCAATCCGACCGATCCGGACCGCATTAACCGCGTACTCGGCGAACTCGGCGACCCGAAGGACGCATTCAACCTGCGGACCAAGGTCGATGTCGGCAATGTCGGCTTCACTTATGAACTGCGCTACCTCGGCGGGATGTATCTGAACACCTATGAGGACTTCAATGAACTGCAGGGCCGTCCGCCTGAAAACCCGGACTATGCCCAGATCAAGAAGTACCCGGCTGTTTGGTATCACAATGTCCGTCTTGACGCGGACGTGAGCGACCGGTTCAACGTCTATGTCGGTGTCGACAACCTGTTCGACCGTCAGCCGCCGCTCGGCCTCACGGGTGTCGGTGCGGGTTCGGGTATCTATGACGTCCGTGGACGTTACGGATATGTGGGCGTCGTCGCCAAATTTTGATCGACGATAACGACAAATCGGAGGGCCGGAGCGATCCGGCCCTCTTTTTTTTGTGCGGGACAGAGGTACAACCCATCCATGCAGCACCGATCGCCCGTCGAACACGCCAGTCAGCTATTTGCGCGAAATCGTGCCGATGAAGGAATGGCGGTGCTAACCCGCGCGGCCGATCAGGGACATGTCGAAGCTCTGATGCAGCTCGCTGTTCTCGATTTCGCGGGCAGCCACGGCGTCCGCAACTTGCCGCGTGGTCGCCAGTGGCTGCGGCGGGCGGTCGAGATCGGTCATGTCGACGGCGCATTGATGGAAATTGCGCTCGTCGCGAACGGATCGGGGCAACAACGCGCCGACTGGACCGGCGCGCTGATGCTGTTGAAGATCGCGGCGCGCGGAGACCCGGTGGCCGCCGCGCAACTCGCGCTCATCCAGCGGTTGAAACTTGACGAGCAGGGCCGCCCCTTGGCGATGCCGCGCGGCGAAACACTTTCGGACACGCCGCACGTTATACGCTATCCCGGGCTGCTATCCCGCGACGAATGCGCGCACATCGCGACGGTCGCCGGGCCAATGCTGGAACCGTCCGCGATCGTCGATCCGGCCACCGGTCAGCTCCGCCCGCATCCGGTCCGCACGTCGATGGCGGCGGTCATCGGTCCCGCCAAGGAAGATCTTGTTATCCGCGCGATCAATCATCGCCTGGCCCTGGTGACGGGCACGGCCACGGATCAGGGCGAGCCGCTGTCGGTCATGCGCTATGACCTGTCGCAGCAATATCGGATGCACGTCGACGCCTTGCCCGGCACAGGCAACCAGCGGATCAAGACCGCTATCGCCTATTTGAACCACGGCTATGAAGGCGGCGAAACGCTGTTCGAGCATGGCCCAAAAATCGCCGGACGGCAGGGCGATGTCATCATATTCGACAATGTCAAAAGCGATGGATCGCCCGATCCCGTATCACGCCATGCGGGCCTGCCCGTTGTGCGGGGCGTCAAATGGATCGCGACCCGCTGGATACGCGCGGCGGGCTATGATCCGTGGACTTACCGCCCGGGGACCTAAGTCCAGGTCCGCTCGAACCGGCGACCCAGGCCCGTCAGCAACTCATATTGCGACAACCCGCTGCGCGCGGCCGTCGATGGCAAATCATAATCGAGCGCAAGCCAGTCGCCCTCGCCGATTGCACCCGCGTCGCGGGCATCGAAGGCGACAAGATCCATCGAAATGCGGCCGATCAACGGTAGCGCATGTGTCTGCCACGTCGCGCCGCCGCCCGTTCCCGCATGGCAGCGTAGAAAGCCGTCAGCATAGCCCATATTGGCGATCGCGACCCTGCCGTCGCGCGGTGCGATCCAGGTTGCGCCATAGCCGACCGCATTGCCCGCGCGAACCGCCCGGACCTGAAGCACGCGCGTTTCGGGATATACGACCTGGCGAATATGACCCTTGGCTTCGCCGCGCGGGATGCCACCATAGAGCGCGAGCCCGGGCCGCGTCAGGTCGAACGCATAATCGGCACCGAGGCAGATAGCGGCGCTGTTTGCGAGGCTGTATCGCCGCGCGGGAATGGCCTGGCGGGCTTGATGGAATGCCGCGAGTTGCTCTGCATTCTGGTCGCTGTCCTCGTCGGCTGACGCGAGATGGCTGAGCAGGGTTTCGATGGAAAGCCCGTCGAGCGCGCCGCCCAACGCTTCGTCTAGGCGCAGGCCAAGGCGATTCATTCCGGTGTCGACCATCACGTCGCACGGGCGCGCGCCCGCCGCTTCGCGCCAGCGCGCGACCTGTTCGAGGCTGTTCAGAACGGGCCGTGCCGGGAGCGTGCGCGCCGCGATCATATCGCTCGCCCCGACCCCGTGCAGCACCGACAGCGACACGCCTGCGGGCAGGGGCATCAAAGCCGCCGCCTCGGCCCAGGTTGCAACGAAAAAGTCGCGGCAACCCGCTGCGGCAAGGCGTCGCACGACATCGCGCGCACCAAGGCCGTAGCCGTCGGCCTTGATCGCCGCGCCGCACGCCGCACGACCACTTTGCGCGGCGAGCCAGCGCCAGTTGGCAACAAGGGCCGCGCTGTCGAGACGGAGGCGGAGCGGCGACGGGACTTCGATCATGTCCCTGCCCCTATACAGCTTCGCGCGCTGCGCCAATGGGTTGATCAGCGCGGCGCCGACTTCTCCCATTGGCCCTCGACCGGGTCCCTGAGCATGAAAGCGGTCACGAGGAACGCGACCAGTACCACGCCCCAAGTATACCATAGGCCCGAATAGGCGTTGCCGGTCTTCGCGATGATGAAACTCGCGATCAGCGGCAGGAAGCCGCCGAAATAGCCGGTGCCGAGGTGATAGGGAATCGACAGCGACGAATAGCGGACATGGGGCGGGAACATTTCGGACAGCAGCGCCGCGACCGGGCCATAGGTAAAGCCCGACAGCGCGCTGAGCCCGAGCAGTGCGAGGAAGATCACGACGATGCTGCCGATGCTCGGAATCTGCTTCGCGAAATCATAGCCCATCGCTTCGAGAGCGGGCTGGAGCAGCGCGGGGTCTTCGCTCGCAACCTCGCGGTCGCCGATGCGGATCCTGACGCTGTCGAAGCTGCTGTCCGTCGCGGCGACGGTGTAGGGAACTCCCAATTTGGTCAGCTCGCCCAATGTCCGGCCGCAGGCGGTTTCCTGCTTCTGAGCGAAGGGGTCGAAGCTGCACTGCGATCCCGTAACGGTGACCGGCGCGCGTTCGGCGGCGGCCGACAGCGCGGGGTTCGCGACGCTGCCCATCCACCAGAACAGCGGGAACAGGAAGATGAGGGTCGCGGCATAACCCCAGACGATCGGCTTCTTGCGTCCGATGCGGTCGGACAAATGTCCTGCCCACAGGAAAAATCCCATGCCGACAGCGGCCGCCACGCCGACGATGATTTCGGCGGCAGTATCCTCGACCTTCATCGGTCCCTTAAGGAAGGAGAGGCCCGAAAACATCGCGGTGTACCAGATGACGGTGAGGCCTGCGGCGATGCCGAACAGCGCGATGAAGATGCGGCGCGGGTTGCCGGGATAGGTGAAACTTTCCTTCAGCGGGTTCTTCGCCAGTTCCCCCTGCTGCTTCATCGCCTGGAACACCGGGCTTTCGGAGAGCTTGAGGCGCATCCAGAGCGAAATGGCGAGGAGAATCAGCGACAGCAGGAACGGCACGCGCCAGCCCCAGCTCTCCCAGACCGAATCGGGCATCAGCGCCTTGCACCCGAGCACGACAATCAGGCTGAGCACAAAGCCGCCGACGACGCTCGCCTGGATGAAGCTGGTGTAGAAGCCGCGCTTTCCGGGCGGCGAATGTTCAGCGACATAGACCGCCGCACCGCCATATTCGCCGCCGAGCGCGAGTCCCTGCAAGATGCGGAGCAGGATCACGATGATCGGTGCCGCGATGCCGATGGTGGCGGCCGACGGGATCATTCCGACCCCGGCGGTCGCGATGCCCATCAGCGTGACGGTGACGAGGAAGGTATATTTGCGCCCTAGCCGGTCGCCGAGGAAGCCGAAGAGCACCGCGCCCAAGGGACGGAAGCCAAAGCCGACCGCGAACCCCGCCCAGACGAGCAGGGTTTCGAGCGTCGCATTGTCGCTGGGGAAAAAGGCCTTGCCGATGATCGCCGCGAGCGTGCCGTAAATGAAAAAATCATACCATTCGAACACGGTCCCCGCCGATGAGGCGGCGATGACCATGCGGATGTCCTTCGCGGTCGGTTCGTAAACGGCGCCGGGGCCGGCGGCGGCACTTTCGGTCATCAGGCTCTCCCCCGCCCCATATTGCATGGGGCTTTCGCCTCTCTCTCTACCCGGCAAGCGCCGCCGTGCAAGCCTTCTTGGCGGCGGCACCGGAAGCTGGCAGACTGCACCGATGCAGTTCATCGATCTTTCCATCCCGATCACCAACGACGTCATATCGGACCCGCCGGTGATGCGCCCCAATATCACCTATATGACCCACGAAAATACGTGGGAGCAGATCGCCATGTTCTTTCCTGGCTTGACGAAGGACGACCTGCCCGACGGCGAGGGCTGGGCGGTCGAGATGATGTCGCTGAGCACCCACAATGGGACGCATATGGACGCGCCATGGCATTATCATTCGACGACCGACAGCGGTGCCTCCCCCGCCCCGTCGATCGACGAAGCGCCGCTCGACCTCTTTTTTCGTCCGGGGGTAAAGCTGGACTTTTCGGATCGCTCGCACGGTGATGTCGTGAGCGGCGCGGAGGTCGAGGCCGAACTGGCACGGATCGGACATGATCTCCAGCCGCTCGACATCGTGCTCGTCCAGTCGGGCGCGATCTATGGCACCGACAATTTCACCGATCAGGGTTGCGGCATGGGCGCCGAGGCGACGCTATATCTGACGACACGCGGCGTGCAGGTCGTCGGCACCGACGCGTGGAGCTGGGATGCGCCGTTCAGTCACACCGCGAAGCGCTGGGCCGAAACGCGCGATCCGTCGATCATCTGGGAAGGGCATAAGGCGGGGCGCATCCGGCCCTATTACCAGATCGAGAAGCTCGCCAACCTCGCGGCGATCCCTGCGACGGGTTTTACCTTCAGCTGCTTCCCGGTAAAGATCGAGCGCGCGAGCGCGGGGTGGATCAGGGCGGTGGCGCTGATCGACTGACCTTCTTCGTCACCCCGGATCTGATCCGGGGTCCACTACACCGCAGCAGCAATGGATGCCGGATCAAGTCCGGCATGACGATGGCTCAAAGATTCTTTGTGAGTATCATCCATAGCGTCCAGCCGGCCAGCACCAGCAACGCACCGAAGGTCGCAAGGACGCCGACCTGCCGGCCGAGCGGCGCCTTCCCCGGCTCCGACGGTGTATAGAGCCCGATCACATGCGCGACGCGGCCGATGAGGAAGATCGCGCCGATGATCATCAGGCCCATATGATTGGCGCGCGCCGTCTCCAGCAGCCCGAGCAGTATGATCGTGATCGGAGCATATTCGGCGAGATTGCCGTGCGCGCGGCTGGCGCTGATCAGTTTGGCATCGCCCTGGTCGCCGAAAGCGGCTTTCACGCGCAGTCGCTGGCGCACCGTGTCGATCGCGGTGACGAGCAGCAGCAGCGCGCAAACGGCGGCCACGAACGCGGTTACGGGTAATGTCATGAGCCCTCTCCCCTATTTCCCTCCGCGAGACTAGCCGCGATGTCGGGCGCGGGAAAGGTTAGAAGAGGCGCGACCCGTCGGGAACTTTGCGATCAGGTGCGAAGAGGATCACCGCGCCCTCATCATCGGCAAAGCCGAGGGTCAGCACTTCCGACATATATTTGCCGATCTGGCGCGGCGGGAAGTTGACGACCGCGGCGACCTGCCGCCCCGACAGCTCTTCAAGGGCATAGCGATCGACGATCTGCGCGCTGCTTTTCTTCACTCCGATCGCGGGGCCGAAGTCGATTTTCAGCTTGAACGCGGGCTTGCGCGCCTCGGGAAAGGGCTCGGCCGCGACTATCGTGCCGATGCGGATGTCGACGCGGAGGAAATCGTCGAAAGTGATGGGGTCGGCCGCCCCAGCGTTCTGGTCGTGATTGACGTGCATCCATCAAACTCCGTTTGCCCTGAGCGTGTCGAAGGGCCGTTCTTGTCTTCAGCGCCGTAGAAGGAAGAACGGTGCTTCGACAAGCTCAGCACGAACGGGGGGTGGGAGTTACTCCATCTCCAAAATCACCGCATCGACCGCCAGGCTGTCGCCTTGCGCGGCGTTCACGGTCTTGACGACCCCCGCTTTTTCGGCGCGCAGGATATTCTCCATCTTCATCGCCTCGACCGTCGCGAGTGGCTGACCCGCCTCGACCTTGTCGCCCGCGCCAACGTGCAGCGCGACGAGCAGGCCGGGCATCGGGCAGATGAGGAATTTCGACAGATCGGGCGGAATCTTTTCGATCATATGTTGGGTCAGCGGCGCAATATGCCACGGCAGCACGCGGACATCGTGGATATGCCCGCGCGTCGTCATCCGCCAGCCGGTGCGCGTCTTCGCCACCTTCACTGCCAGTTCGGTGTCGTCAATTTCGGCGACGACGAGCCGGTCGCCCGGCGTATATTCAAGCGCGATGTCGATCGGGTCGCCCTCGACCTTGATATGCTTCTCGCCAACCTTGACCTTGTGCGGCGTGGCATCGATCATGACCTGCCATTTGGCGGGCGGCTCGAGCCGATCGCCGAGCTGGCCGTCAATGCGGCGCGCGCGATCGGACTCGGCAGACGCCATGAAGCCTGCGATCGCCGCAAGTGCGCGCGTCACGTCGACGTCGGTCGGCGCGCCGTGGAAGCCATCGGGATATTCCTCAGCGATGAAGCCCGTCGTCAGCTCGCCCGAGCGGAAGCGTGGGTGCTGCATGATTGCCGAGACGAAATCGATATTATGACCGAGCCCTTCGATCTCGAAGCGGTCGAGCGCCGCGACCTGAAGATCGGCGGCTTCGTCGCGCGTCTTGCCCCATGTGACGAGCTTGGCGATCATCGGGTCGTAGAAGATCGACACCTCGCCGCCCTCCTCAACCCCGGCATCGACGCGCACGCCGTCAACGCCGCGCTCGTCGCCGTCCCACGCCGGAACGGGGGTGCGATAGCGGACGAGCCGCCCGGTCGAAGGCAGGAAGCCGCGATACGGGTCTTCGGCATAAACGCGGTTCTCGATCGCCCAGCCGTCGATCTTGATGTCCTCCTGCGTAATGCTCAGCTTCTCGCCCGCCGCGACGCGGATCATCTGTTCGACCAGGTCGATGCCGGTGATCGCTTCGGTCACCGGATGCTCGACCTGCAGGCGCGTGTTCATTTCGAGGAAGTAGAAGCTCTCGCCCGTCGGATCGGCGCCCGACACGATCAGTTCGACCGTGCCTGCGCTGTAATAGCCGACCGCCTTCGACAGCGCGACGCACTGTTCGCCCATCGCCTTGCGCATCTTCGGCGTCACGAACGGCGACGGCGCTTCCTCGACGACCTTCTGGTGGCGGCGCTGGATGCTGCATTCGCGCTCGTTCAAATAAAGCACATTGCCGTGCTGATCGCCGAGGATCTGGATCTCGATATGGCGCGGGTTGAGGATGAATTTCTCGATAAACACCCGGTCGTCGCCAAAGCTGTTCAGCCCCTCGCGCTTGGTCGCCTCGAACCCCTCGCGGACGTCCTTTTCGTCATAGGCGAGGCGCATGCCCTTGCCGCCGCCGCCCGCCGACGCCTTCATCATCACCGGATAGCCGATCTCGTTCGAAATCCGCACCGCATGTTCGGTATCGTCGATCTCGCCGACGAAGCCGGGGACGACATTGACCCCCGCTTCCTTCGCCAGCTTCTTCGACTCGATCTTGTCGCCCATCGCGGCGATTGCGTTCACCGGCGGGCCGATAAACGCGATATTTTCCTTGGCCAGCGCCTCGGCAAAACTGGTGCGTTCGGACAGGAAGCCATAGCCCGGATGCACCGCCTCCGCCCCCGTCGCCTTGCACGCAGCAATGATCTTGTCGGCGACCAGATAGGATTCGGACGCGGGCGACGGGCCGATATGCACCGCCTCGTCGGCCATCTGCACAAAGGGCGCGCGCGCGTCGGCATCCGAATAGACGGCGACGGTCGCAATGCCCATGCGGCGCGCGGTCTTGATGACGCGGCAGGCGATTTCGCCGCGATTGGCGATCAGGATTTTCTTGAACACTCTTCACTCCCCTCCCGCTTGCGGGAGGGGCCGGGGGAGGGCCTGTCCGCAAACGAAGTCGAAACCTTGGTTGGAGGGAACACGCCCTCCCCTAACCCCTCCCGCAAGCGGGAGGGGAACACCTCACTCAGCCG
>Ga0209024_1002374_pt1 | contig 11164 bp, 9 predicted proteins | sample AutmiccommunBRH5_FD_187380 | JGI IMG/M metagenome (GOLD analysis project Ga0209024, IMG submission 187380) | Deep subsurface microbial communities from Mt. Terri, Switzerland - Autotrophic microbial communities BRH/5 (SPAdes) (version 2) | ecosystem: Environmental > Aquatic > Deep subsurface >...
TTTGACGCTTGGTTTTCATCATGCGACCAATGGCGATAATCACCCCAATCAGTAACAGAACATTGAAAATTAAACTCCAGGTTGCTTGCATTATTGACTCCTATTCCGCTATAGACAAGGCTTGCTCTACATCCACTGCAACAACGCGTGACACACCAGGCTCTCGCATCGTTACCCCAATTAAATGATCTGCCAGCTCCATCGTTACCTTGTTGTGCGTAATAAATAAAAATTGCACAAATGGTGACATCTCTTTTACCAAATCACAAAATCGTTTCACATTGACATCATCCAGCGGTGCATCGACTTCATCAAGCATGCAAAACGGTGAAGGATTAAGCTGGAAAATGGCAAACACAAGCGCCACTGCAGTCATGGCTTTTTCACCCCCGGAAAGCATGTGTATCGAACTGTTACGTTTTCCCGGGGGTTGTGCCATGACCAAAATGCCTGCTTCAAGAAGATTATCGCATGTCAGCTCCAACAGCGCACGTCCTCCACCAAAAAGACGGGGAAAAAGTGATTGAAACGACGCGTTAATTTGATCAAATGTCTCCTGCAAGCGTAACTGTGTCTCCTTATCCATTTTAGCAATAGCAAGATCCAGTGTGGCCAGCGCATCCGTCAAGTCTTGGTGTTGTTCATCCAAATGCTGTTTGCGTTGTCGCTCAGCCTCGTACTCCTCTATAGCCACCAGATTGATAGCACCCAAGCGCGTAATTTGTGCCTGGGTGGCCAATAGATCCTGCTCACGCTGCTGCAAGGTGACATCACCATGCCCAGTTGCCAAAAACGTTTCAGGTGAAGTGCCTAATTCAGCCAGTGATTCAACAAGGTTACTTGCACGAATATCCAGTGCCTGCGCCTGCATTTGTTGCTGCTGAATGTTATCTTGTGCCGATTTTGCCAGCTGCTCTTCATCCTTAGACGCCTTTTCAATACTGGCCAGTTCAGTTTGTAAGGCCTCAGCCTGCAGACGCCCACAGGACAAGGCTTCATCTAGCTGCTGATAGTGCAGCATTTTTTCATCAAGCAATAACTTTTGCGCAGCCTCTGGTGCATTTAGTTCGTGATAGCGTTTCTCCAACGCCTGCAATCGCTCGCGTAGCGATTCAATCCGTGCTTGCTCACGTTTTATGCTCTCTTGAAGCTGTTGGGTTTTTAATTTTTCTCTATCATAGTGTAATTCAGTCTGATGCCGTGTTGTTCTGATTAATTCCATCTCACGCCGGGCGGTGGCCAGCGCCTCCTCCCAAACCGTTTTTGCAGCAATTAGCCGCGCTTGTTGTTGTTCATGCTGAGCACAACGGAGGGTAGCCTCTTGCAAGTGATGTTCGTGCTGCATTTTATCAGTCACCAGTGCCTCTATAAGCGTTTGCAGCGATTCACATTCTTCCACTAACAATACAGCTCTGGCAGATGCGTTATCCAAAGCCTGTTGCTGCTTATTCAAGCCCGCATCACTCTTACGTAATGCGTCCTGACTTGCGGATAACACACCTTTTAATTCATCATGCACCTTGGTGTTTTCACTAATACTCACTTGCAGTTCATCGCGCTTTTTTTGTAATACGCATAAATCATCTTCTGCTACACGCAAGGTTTCACTTAATTTCACCAGCGCCTGTTGGCGGGCTAACAAACCCTGCTGGTCTTGTTGCATACTATTTGCAACCCGCACCCAACCAGCACCTAACCAGTAGCCATCTGCCGTGACAATTGACTGCTCATCACTTAAAAAAGGCAGCCAAGTCATAGCCTCATGAAGGTTCTCAGCGGCAAAAACCGATTCCAACCCAGGCAGGCAACTTGGCGTAATGCCGTCAATTTTATCGGATAGGCGAGGGTATGTGGCCTGGCTTAGAGGGTTTTTTTTCGAGGTAACAAACACGGCAGCCTTGCCCTGCAATGAAGGCAATAAAGCGAAAACCTCATCGATTGCCGGCAATAAGACCGCGTGTAAACTGTCACCTAAAACCAGTTCGCAGGCATGCAGCCATTTATCCTCCACATGAAGTTTCTCAACTAGGCGTGGGTAATTTTTCCACGGCAATATTGCTGCAGCATCATGCATTGTTTGCATGGCCGCATGTTGTGCTGCAAGCAATACCGCATGCTCTGTTCCTAACGATTGCAATTTATCTTGTGCGTGGTGAAGCGGTTGCTCGATAGCACTAAGTAGCTGGCGCAACGCACTGCCTTGACTGACACTCTGCTGGTAATTTTTTTCGTCACACGCCTGTTGCTTGAGTAAATCACGGTGGGCGGCCTGTGTGGTTGCCAACGCTGCTTGCAACTCATCTATACGAATCTGCACATGCTCCTGGTTAATTTTTTCAAGGCGAACGTGCGTTTCCTGTAAGCGTTGCTCTAAATGCTCCAGGCGAACTTTTTCTATTTCAGCTTCACGCAACACTTGATTTTTTGCAGACAGGATACCTTGCCATTGCGAATTCCAGTCCATTTCCAGTTGTTGGTTTCTATCCACTTGCTGTTGTTGAGCATGAAACGTTTGCTGCAAGGTTTGTAAATTATCATGTAAATCTTTTAGCGCATGCTCACAAGCGCGCAATTGTTGAGTATCTTGCTCTAATTGATTCACAGCCGCTTGCCAATCAGCTTCCAGGTGTTGTTTATCAGTATTAAGTTGCTGTCTTTCCCGAGCTTGCTGTTGCATGCTCTCTTCAAGACGCGCAATGTCTGTGCCTGTTTGATAGAACGTTGTTTGAATTCGCTGAAAATCGTCCAATGATGCCTGCGCTTTTTCACGGACTACTTCGCCCTCTTTCAACAAACGAGACATGTTGGCTTGATACTGCTCATGCTGCAGGGATAACTGGGTTAACTCTGCCTGCAGTACAGATTGCTCTGTGGTCAATGCCTGCCATTTTAAGGCGAGAATCTCTGCTTTGAATTGGCGCTCGTCTTGTTTTAATGCTTGATAACGCAAAGCCGCCTTCGCCTGACGTTCCAACCGTGCAAGCTGTTTGTCCAACTCATCACGAATATCCGCAACACGCGCCAGATTTTCACGGGCATGACTGATTCGCTGCAGGGTTTCGCGTCGGCGCTCTTTATACTTTGAAACACCTGCAGCCTCTTCCAGATACGCCCTTAAGTCGTCCGGACGCGCTTCAATCAAGCGGGAAATCATGTCTTGGCCAATGATGGCATAACCACGAGCGCCGGCTCCTGTGCCGAGAAATACATCACTGATATCACGACGCCGACAACGACTACCATTTAAGTAATAAGACGATTCGCCATCTCTTGTTAATAATCGCTTGACAGCGATTTCCTGATAACTGGCATATTGCCCTGTCAATCGGCCCAAACTATTATCAAATACCAGCTCAACCGAGGCTTGTCCTACGGATTTACGACTTGATGAGCCATTAAAAATAACATCGGTCATCGATGCCCCACGCAGATTTTTCGCGGAGCTTTCACCCATCACCCACCGCACGGCATCGATAATATTTGATTTGCCGCAACCATTAGGTCCAACGACTGCAACCAACTGACTTGGGAATGGAATAACGGTTGGCTCAACAAATGATTTAAAGCCGGCCAGTTTTAATTGTTTGAGATGCATGGTGAATGCATGAAGATGACATGATTCTGATTGTACCCGATAGCTAAAACACTTGCTAATCAAGTATAAAAAAAAGCAAAATGCAGAACGGATTATACTGTGCGCAGCATAGGATCTGTTGACATTTCATTTTGCGAAGCAAAAATTTGAATGGTTGAGCACCATAGAGTAACTTGGTGAGAGCCCCTCTCCCGCCCTGCGGGCACCCTCTCCCCGAGTTCGGGGTGAGGGGAATAATGTTGACGTTATTCAGAAGGACTTAAAGGTGAATCAAGACACGGAACTTAGTGAAATCATGCAATCCATTGCAGAAAAAAGTTTGCGACTACTGGCAAACGTTAACGAGCAGCCTGCGCAATTACCGTCGCTGATTGAAAAATTCATGGCATTATCAAGTGATTTTCAAGCCATGATTGCTGCCTTACTTAAAAACCCTGACGCATTATGGCAAATGCAACTCGCTTATTGGCAAGATGCCCAAGGTCTTTTGCAAGACCAGCTAAAACACTGGCTGGAAGGCTCACCCATGCCTATCAACGACAAGCGTTTCAAAAGTGAAGAATGGGTCAACAACCCATTTTTCAATTTGTTAAGTCAACAATACATACTGGCAAGTGAGCATTTAAATTCATTGCTCGAGCACCTTGATTATGGCGACAAACAATTAGCCAGGCGGGTAAAGTTCTTTATGCGCCAATACTTAGATGCCCTCTCACCTGATAATTTTTTACAAACCAACCCGCAGCTCATGGCCGAAACATTACAAAGCCACGGTAAAAACCTGCTTCGCGGCTTACAAAATTTACTAACCGATCTCGAAGCCGGTCCATCACGTTTAATCATGAAAATGACAGACACTGAAGCATTCAAAATTGGCGATAATATTGCCGTCACACCAGGCAAAGTGATTTTTAAAAATGAATTAATGGAGTTAATTCAATACACGCCACAAACGGCACAAGTAAAATCCGTGCCGTTGCTCATGATCCCGCCCTGGATCAATAAATATTATATTCTTGATCTCAGCCCACAAAATTCACTGGTTCGTTGGCTGGTCTCACAAGGCATTACGGTGTTTATGATTTCCTGGGTCAATCCGGATGCTCACTATGCTGATAAATCCCTTGATGATTACCTGCATGAAGGCCCTGTCGCTGCCATTAACGTCATCCAGGAGCAATTACAGGTAAGACAGGTGAATGCTTTGGGGTTTTGCCTGGGCGGCACCTTACTCGCCGCTTTGCTCGCTTATTATAAAGCCTGCGAAGAGCAACCCGTACGCTCGGCGACCCTTCTTGCCGCCATGATTGATTTCAGTGATCCAGGTGATATTTCGGTGTTTATTGATGAACAACAAATTAGCAAACTTGAAGAACGAATGAATGCCAAAGGCTATCTTGAAGGGCATTTTATGGCCAGTGCTTTTAACTCATTGCGTGCCAGCGATTTAATCTGGTCATTTTTTATTAAGAATTACTTACGTGGGCAGGCACCGGTGCCATTTGATATTTTATACTGGAATGCAGATTCGACTAACATGCCAGCTAAAATGCATTCGCAATATTTACGTTGGATGTACCTGAATAATGATTTGATAAAGCCTGGTAAAATTCATCTTAATCATATGCCGTTGGATGTGAGTAAAATTGATATCCCGACTTTTTTCGTTGCTACCCAAAAAGACCATATCGCACCCTGGCAAACCATCTACTTGGGATTTCAATGCATGGGAGGAGAAAAACGTTTTCTGCTGGGAGGTTCAGGCCATATCGCCGGGATCATTATCCCGCCCGGGGGCGAAAAATACGGTTTTTATCGCAACATATTTTGTGCCGAAACACCTGATACCTGGTTAGCCAATGCAAGCCATCATACAGGTTCCTGGTGGCCAGAATGGCTAAGCTGGCTGGAAAAAGAATCAGGTCATTTGATTGATGCGCCGGATTTTACCCATTTGCCCGGTAAAGGGATGATGGATGCGCCGGGAAGTTATGTACACATGAGTGACAAAGAACAAAAAACATCTTCAACACATGAAAATCAAGCAATAGAAACCCCAGGTTGCGATCATGTGACGACCAAGGATCCCGTTGTCAATTAATAAGTGCTCGAGCCACCCAGTGCGAAGGCAGGTGTCCATACAGGGTATAAGCACAAAACCATCTTAAAATTGATTCTGGCCTTCGCGGGGGTGACAAAAGCGGTCAAAACTAAATGGAAACAGCAGTGGTGCTGTTTCCATTTGGTTATTTTTTTGTATCAGTTGCTTTGGTTTTTGTTTCCTTGGCCATAGAAAGCATGGATTTTTCTATAATTTCAAATGATTTTTGCATGTAATCCAGCGCTTTATGTCCATTAGCAACTGCTAGTTCAATTTGTTTTTCCAGTAATTCTTCTGGTTTTTTAATGTTTGCAAACTCATCAGGTTTTAAATACGTCAGACCTTGCAGGGTTTTCACATTAAGTTCTGCGATAGCTTGAAAAGGTTCTTGGGCTTTTTTAGCCATTGCAGACAATTTTTCAAAATATTCTTGGCTCATGAGTTTCTCCTGTCATAATTATGTTGCACTGCACAATTTAAGTGTACACACCAATGTTGTTATTTGTCAATGAAATACATATATTATTTTGCACTGCAGCATCAATTCATAGGGAGCATATTAGCCACAGTGTGGCACGCAACGTAGAATAACTTGGCGAGAGCCCCTTTCTCGCCCTTCGGGCACCCTCTCCCCGGTGCGGGGGAGAGGGGAGTAATGTTGAAGTTATTTAGGAAAGAAGCCTTGCCACTGGGCGAGTAATTGCTGCATTTGCTTGCTCCAGGCATCATTTGCATTTTGAAAATCAGTAAGATAGGGATTTGCCTGCATTTGTTTTTCCATCAAGCTGACCATCTGCTCCAACATCACTTTAAATGACTTGCTCATTGGGTGGTGCGCAAGACTAATTAACTGGCGTAAAATTTCCGGTGACAATAATTGCGTCGGTCCGGCCTCCATTTCCACAAAAATCTGCAATAAAGTGGCATTGGTAATGTCCTTGCCAGCAATTGAATCTTCAACACGAAAAGGCAGGCCATCGATTACATACCGCTGCAACTCTTCAACCGTTATAAACTGGCTTTTTTCAGTGTCATACAAGCGACGATTTTTATATTTTTTAATTAATCTTGCCATACCCTTCCTAATACATGTGAAAACCACCATTAACGCTCAAATTTGAACCGGTAATGTAGCTACTCTTCTCATTGATTAAAAACGCCACCACCCAGGCAATCTCCTCAGGTTGTGCCAAACGTTTCGCAGGAATCTGCTCAATAATTGCCTCCAAAATATCAGGACGAATGCCCTCCATTAGCTTAGTGTCCACATAGCCGGGCGAAATACTGTTCACGGTGATATTTTTTGACATCAATTCCTGTGCCAGACTTTTGGTAAAACCATATACACCGGCCTTGGATGCTGCATAATTTGCTTGTGAAAACTGGCCTTTTTGCGCATTCACCGACGAGATATTGACAATACGCCCACACTCTTGTGCACGCATGTGCTCAACCACCTGTCTTGTCACATTAAACATGCCATCAAGGTTTACGCGCAACACCTCATCCCACTGCTGTTTAGTCATTTTATGAAATACCGCATCCCGCGTAATACCAGCATTGTTGATTAATACATCAATGCGCCCAAATTCGTTTGCAAGAGAGGCAATAACATCTTGGCATTGTGCAAAATCGGTTACATCCATTTGTCGATATAGCACATGATGACAACCTGACTTTTTTAAAGCAGCAAGCCAGGAGGTCCCCTCACTGGAGGGTGCCACATCAAGAGCGACTACATAACCATGCGAAGTATCCAGTTGCTTTGCAATTGCCGTACCAATATCACCAATGCCGCCTGTTATTAATGCCACTTTTTTATCATTCATCTTAAGTTTTGTCCCTACATGTATTGACCGCCATTGATATCCAAATTGGCTCCGGTGATAAATCCTGACTCAGGTGATGCTAAAAATGCAACTGCTGCTGCAATTTCAGCAGGATTTCCTAATCGGCCAACCGGAATATTGGCAATGATCGACTGCAAAACCTCTTCTTTTACCGAGGCAAGCATCGGGGTTTGAACATACCCTGGTGAAACCGTGTTGACGGTTATCCCCTTGCAAGCAACTTCTTGTGCCAGGCTTTTACTAAACCCAAAAATAGCAGATTTAGTCGCTGCGTAATTACACTGCCCAAACTGGCCTTTACGCCCATTAATAGAGGAAATATTGACAATCCGACCATACTCCTTATCAAGCATGGCAGGCAATACATTGCGCGTCATATTAAATAAACTGGTTAGATTAGCATCCATTACTTGCTGCCATTGCGCTGGGGTCATTTTTTTCAAGCTGGCATCACTGGTAATCCCGGCATTGTTTACTAACACATCAATACGCCCATAACGCTCCATGACCAGCGCAACAAGCTTTACACAATCTTCAAAATCAACAATATTCGCATACAAAATATCGATATCATATCCTGCTTCTTTCTGACTTGTTTGCCATTGCTTGGCTTCTTCATGTTTACCATTTTTGAAATAACAGGCAATCACGCGATAATCTGCTGCCAAGCGCTGACAAATGGCAGTACCTATCCCTCCGGTTCCGCCCGTTACAATAGCAATTTTCCTATCCATAGTTAATCCCTCTCCATTTGAATATTATTCCGTAAGCGACTGAATAAATAAGTCTAGATTATCATGGCATAAAAAGCATGGAAATTTGGAATTTTCACCTTTAGGAACAGGGCAAGATCGCGTGTGCGCAAACACTAATCTTAACTCCGTCTTTGCGAACAAAGTGAAGCAATCCAGACCTGTTTTCAATTGAAAATCCGAACTGGATTGCTTCGCCAATGCTCGCAAAGACGATGGATTGTTTTTATTGAACTAAATTAATTCACACATGCGTTTGCCCTGCCTTTAGGAACAAGTTAGGAGCAAAAAAAATATTCAGGAAATGGCGAGCTAGTTGCTGCTCATCCGCCCTGCGGGCACCCTCTTCCAGTACTCGGGGAGAGGGTAGTAATATTGAAGAGATTTAGACAGTAATTGTTTTTGGCACATAACCTTTTAATTGCTGTGCAAACTGGCTTAGCACCTCAAGACCTGATTCTTCAGCTTGTTTACACCACTGCTGCAAGGACTCAATCAGATCCTTTTGCGATGAAGCTGTTTTGAGCCAAATATTTTGCAATGACTGGCGATAACTGTACACAAGCCGTAATTGTTCACACCTGGCTAACAAGGCTTGCAAACGTGTGTTGGCACGCGGGGATAATAGCTCCTCTTGTCGGCGCAATAGTCGGCCTGCACGCTGAAATAATCGTTTATCCAGCTTATTTTCTACACTATGGCGTTTTTCATGGCGAAGAATTGGGCGAACAACCCGCTTGTAATAATCAGACATGACTTGAAAACGGTTACCAATCACGGCTTTTACCGTATCAAGGTCAACATGCAGTTTACCCTCTTCCCGTGCTAACTTAGGCGGCAATTTTTTAACTTTAGCCAGCCCAAAGAAAGATAAGATGCAGATATACATCCAGCCTATATCAAATTCCCACCATTTAACTGAGAATTTGGCTGACGACGCAAACGTATGATGATTGTTATGCAACTCTTCACCGCCAATCCAAAACCCCCAAGGGAAAACATTGGTTGCTGCATCATGACATTCAAAGTTACGGTATCCCCAAAAATGTCCAACACCATTCACAACGCCTGCGGCCCAAACGGGAATCCACATCATTTGGATAGCCCAGATAGATATTCCGGGAAGCCCAAACAAGAACACGTTAATCAAGAACATTAACAAAATTCCCTTAGCAGAATGACGCGAATATACGTTACGCTCGATCCAGTCGGTTGGCGTGCCATGAGAATACTTATCAACCAGCTCTTTATCTTTAGATGCTTTGCGATATAATTCAGCACCTTGCCAAAATACTTTTTTCAACCCTAAGACTTTAGGGCTGTGGGGGTCACCTTCCACATCCGTGGTGGCATGATGCTTACGGTGAATCGCAACCCACTCTGCAGTGACCATCCCCGTGGTCATCCACAGCCAGAAACGAAAAAAATGACTAATCACAGGATGCAGGGTTAACGCACGATGCGTTTGATACCGATGCAAGTAAATAGTAACAGAGGCAATGGTAATTTGTGTCAGCACAACAGCTGCCAAAACATATCCCCAGAACGACAAGTTTAAAACCCCAAAAATCATAGCGTACTCCATTGGATGAATTAATTTCGAATGGATAAAGCATATTAAAAATACCCTATCTCACCCGTAATAACCTTGGCAAGAACCCCAAATTCCTGCAAAATTTTAGCCTTATCCTAATATAATACCACATTTTGCACAATTAGCATTGCATCAAAGCGAATTGTGGACGATAATTTTTATACATGGCCGTGAGATCGGCATCGTTTGCAATCAATATACTCTGTAGAGCATATGAAGGGAAGGCACTATTATGAATAATAAACTACAGCGCGTGCTCGAGCAATTTACACCATTTATTGTACTGGGCATTGCCATCGCCTTAATGGTTGGGCTACTTATTCTTTTTTCCTACCTCTTTATTTGGGGGCTTTTGATTGGTGCTATCATATGGGTTGTGATGGTTATTAAACATTTTTTTTCCCAAAAATCGCCACCGAAAAAAACAGAAGGTCGGGTAATCGAACATGATGACGAGGATTAATCTAGTACGTTTCACATCCTTCCCGTATCATCGGTTGGACATTAATTAACATCAAGAGAAGTCATGAAAATCAGTAAGCTACGTACCTTGTGGATTATTATTCTCTCTGTTTTATACACTGCAGACACTTGTGGTCGGGCTGTGTTAAAACAAACGTTTGGCAAAATCAACCGTCCATGGGTTGATAGGCGAATTCATATTTATGTAAACCGGATTTTAAATCTGGTTGGCGTCAAATGTAAGGTATTCAATCCCCATGATGTTGAACCACAACCCGGGCGCGCTACCATCATCATGTGCAACCACAGCAGCCTTTATGATATTCCGATTAGTTTTAAAGCCTTTCCCAATCATTCCATACGCATGTTGGCAAAAAAAGAATTATCTAAAATTCCAATTATGGGTAAAGGCATGCAGGCTGCAGAATTTCCTTTTGTTGATCGCAAAAACAGGCACCAAGCCATTAAAGATTTGGAATTTGTACGTCAATTGCTTGAAAGTGGCATTGTGATGTGGATAGCACCAGAAGGGACACGCTCAAAAGATGGTAAAATTGCGCCGTTTAAAAAAGGCGGGTTTATCACCGCCATTAAAGCCCAAGCTGAAATCATTCCGATTGGGATTCGAGGTGCTTACGATATTTTGCCGGCACGCACCTCTCAATTTAATATTAATCAGACTGCCGAGATCCACATTGGCAAACCGATTGATGCCTCAACATACACATTGGAAAATAAAGAAGAATTAATTAATAAGACCTTTCAAGCAATTAAGCATTTAGCAGAAGACGCCAGGCCTTTTGAGTAGTT
>Ga0209024_1002376_pt1 | contig 11158 bp, 12 predicted proteins | sample AutmiccommunBRH5_FD_187380 | JGI IMG/M metagenome (GOLD analysis project Ga0209024, IMG submission 187380) | Deep subsurface microbial communities from Mt. Terri, Switzerland - Autotrophic microbial communities BRH/5 (SPAdes) (version 2) | ecosystem: Environmental > Aquatic > Deep subsurface >...
TAAAACGCGAGCTGGGCCTCATCCATCACATCATTGAAACTGCGACAAGGGAATGGGACCTTCCTATTGTTAGTAATCCGGTCAAGCGGGTCCGCCAACCAGCTCTAAATAACCGAAGGGAGCGCCGCCTTGAAGTTGGCGAGCTTGAGTTATTACTCGGGGCGTTGTCTACAAACCGAAACCCCTACATTCGTCCGATAGTGTTGCTAGCAATAGAAACAGCCCTCAGGAGGCAAGAAATTCTCGGCCTAACATGGCAAGCGATAGACCTTGGCAAGCGCACTGCTCATATTCCAGTAACCAAGACGGGTAAGCCGCGAACCATCCCACTCACTGATGTTGCCTTATCCATCCTCCATGAATTGAAGGGCGATGAAACACGCCTGTTTCCGATAACCGTAAACTCATTCAAACATTCTTGGAGACGGGTCCAGAAGCGTTCAGGCTTGTTAGACTTCCGCTTCCATGACTTGCGCCATGAGGCCCTGTCGCGCTTCTGTGAGCTTGGTTTGACCATCCCTGAACTGTCTCTAATCTCAGGTCACAAGGACCCTCGGATGCTGTTTCGCTACACTCATCTCAGAGCTGATGATTTGGCGAGCAAGCTTGCGGGGAGATCATGGAAAATGGAGCAGAAGAGGGTTGGGCGACCGAGCGGCTGAGTGCCGCAGAAAGCTTAGAGGATTTTATAGGACTGATGGGGCGAGGAGAACGGCGTGGGAAGGCGATCTGAAAACGACCTAACAATCAGACGAGTTAGCGCAATGCTCATCGTATTGCTTCATCTGCTCATCAACGTAATCTTGGCCTTCGGAGGGCAGGTTGTCGTATTTACTCTGCTGCTCAGTAGTCATGCTGCCGGAGGAATTGTCACTAGAAGAACTGTAAGTGGCATTGCTGTCGCTGGCAGAACTGTCATTGTTCGAACCATCACTGCATGCCGCCAGAGCCGAAAAAGCAACAATAATTATCAATTTACGCATATTCTAACCCCCTTATTTTCTGAGAGCCTAATCAAGATGCGCTATTCAAGCAACAGCTTTATCGATGCTCGTCGCCACACAAGGAGTAGTTAGAGTTTTTCCTCATGACCCCTAGGCTAGAGATGAACTTGGGGATTTCCAGTTCATAAAGAGAGTTTCAGGCCTTGCGTAAACTTATAATTCACTTAGAAGAATAGTCAGTGTTCATATAGATAGGGTCCGACCGATATGGCTGATCGAGAAGGGGCAAAAGACATTGCTGCCAATGTAACAACAAGCATGGGTGCGTTGATTGGCTGTGGATTTTTGATTTTTGCTTTAGCTGCTTTGGTCAGTTTAATTATTTCGTGGTTTGATTAAGCTCATGCGTCGAATTGGCGAACTCAGATTTTTACGTTGGTCAACTATCGCGGTAAAGCTCACAGGAATTTTGGTTATTTGTCCCATGTTCTTAAGGTGTGAGCAACTTGTTCTCGTCGACTGAGAGCCCAAACTAACAACAACAGCCGAGCGCGTTTAGCGGTTTTTTTGAAGTCAGCTATTTGGGATGATCGGGGGAACCTGTTGCTGTCAAATAAGGGACCCTAGTTTTGGGAATTGGATTGGTCGGCATGATGCGGACAGTCTGTATTCCCTGATTGGGGTGATGAGCCGTGCCGAATGCTCATCCCCGTTGTCGTCAACATTGGACAGAGCCTAGTCAAAATAGTGTTTTGCACCCTAGGTTTTCTGCGGGTTTTAACCCTGCTTACCATAACGTGTTCGGCACGAAGGTAGGTCGATAACCAAGCACCCAATTTCGTTATGCTAAGGCCCGTTGTCGTCTAACCCTTTGGCGGGCCTGCGAGCGGTCTCGTTGAATAGCTTCAGGGCTGTAGGTGTTATAGCTTTGGATGCCGTTCGCTGAGAGTGCTTGATCGAACTCGGCCTCGGACAGATTGCCCCAGCCCTTATGGCTGAAGATATCTCTTACCTCTGCGCATGCGTAGACAGTGGGGACGGTTAGCCCGTATACAGTTGAGCCGGGTTCGCGAGAACTTACTGGACCAGTGGCACCGGCAAAGTCCATCTTGAGCAGCAGCTTTCCGATCGGACACATGTGGAAGCCCGAAAGTGGTCCTGTGGGCGCACTGCCTCGGTGGGCCTTCATTCGACAGGCAGTTGCGCAATAGCGTGATGTTGAGCGCGGTGAGCGATAGGTGATGCCGCACTGGGAGCAATTACGTTCGCGGCCTTTCTGAGCCGTTGGGGCGGACAGTGAGCAGAGTTTGGATTGAGACATGTTATTTTCTTTCGTTAAAATGACAAACGCCCCGCCAGAAAACTGACAGGGCGCTTAAGGTGTGTTTGGAGGAGGGATGAGAGGGCGATCGTGTCGCCACTATTCCCCTAAAGTCTACGATTTAGCATGCAGCTATTTTCCATCGACCGTTTGGGACGGGAAGCTCTTGCTCATGAGCCGATGAATGAAGCTAGCTGATCGCTAGACGAGCAAGGTTTTCACTCAACGTTGGGCGGCCTCCGCTTCTCTCATAATCTTTTGGACGGTTGCTGTGCTCACTTGCACCTTTGCCGCTGTCTTGCGGACGCTAAGGCCGCTCTTGCGGGCCTCCAGTATCTCTCTGCGCTTCCTCTGGGATAATAGGGGGCGTCCGATAGCCTTCTTGCCCTTGGCTTCACGAACTGCGGGGGTCTCTGCCCTTGCTCTGGCTAGTCCTGCCTTCACTCGCTCCTGTATCATTGCCCGCTCGAACTCAGCAAAGATGCCAAGCATCTGAAAGAAAGCTCGTCCGGCCGGTGTGGAGGTGTCTAGAGCCTGTTGCTGTAGATAGAGGTCAACCCCTAGAGACTGTAGCTCCCCAAGGAAGCCCACTAGGTCCGGCATAGACCTTCCCAGCCTGTCAACGCTCCATGCTGCCACCATATCGAACTTGCGGCGCGTAGCTTCCTGTAGGAGCTTATTGAAGGCGGGGCGCTTGTCACGACCCTTGGCTCCACTGATGCCTGCATCCTCATAGACCTCAACGATTACCCAGTCGGACTTTCTGGCTACTGCCTCAAGTTCCCTACGCTGGTTCTCTGTGGTTTGACCGTCCGTGGACACGCGAAGATAAAAGGCTACTCGTTTTTTCATGGCTGGTTCCTTTGGTAGGACAGCCTCTATCTCATAGTGTGGTAGATAACAAGTGGTATTTGCTACATTATTTGGCACTCGTGGAAGGCGCATATTGCCGTGGTTGTTGGGAGCGGTTTACTGAGGGGGTTTTTGACACGCCGTGCCGATCAGGGCCTCGGGAAGGCTATCTACCAACATTATCACGAGAGCCTAAAAACATCACACCCGCTGATGCCTACTTTGGTCTGGCCGAAGCCATCATCAAGCAGCGAGAAAGGATCAAACGAAAAACCATCGAATATTGGCGCTTGCAATACCGCAAGATCGCCGCTTAATATCAACCAACTAGGTGGAACCAAATACTCGCCTATTTTAAACCGGCATCAGTCTCAAATTATCTGACGACGGACAGGAGGGCTGCATGCAATACAACCGAAGCTATGGGTTTATCGCACTCGGAGTTGCCCTATTCACAATCGGAAGCGGTGCATGGTATGCCGACAATGAACAATTATATTGCCTGACAGATCGATGCCATAGGGCAGTCGCTGCCGAAAAGGCTGCAATAGAGGCCAAAAAGCGCGAAGACCAAGCAATATCTGAAATCACAAAGCTTGTCGCAGAAGCGGTCCAAACGCGCAGCGCTTTCGACGCCGAACGCCTAAATCTGTTGAGAGAGGTTTTAACACACGCTCTAAAAAAACAAAGCGAGGCTAGCTCAGCAGAGCAATTGGAGAGAATACAGCAAGCCCGTATGCAGAACATGCCATGGATGAAGGAGGTGCCGGAAGGTTTTCTGGCCATCGAATCGTCAAAAGAACGAATAAGGGGTTTTCAGGTGGCGCAATTGGATTGGCAACAGTGGGTAAATTCGGCTCGGCACGATGATTTCTTTGCTATCCCCCATGTTCCTGAATGTGAGGTTAGAAAAAAAGACTGTGCCAAGCTGCTGGATGTTTATGCGCTGTCCGTCGCAGAACTGCAAAAAACATGGCAGGAATACGCGGCTTCCGTGGGAATGTCTGAGGATTCGCGAATTAAACGATTGAGTGCAGTCCTTTCAGGACATGCTGAAACTGTCGGTGCGATAGCGAAAAATATATCGAAGCTTGAGTTGCAAATACGCTCTAAGGAATGAGTTTCGCGGCAGGATTGAGCTAATGTTCGCTGATAGCTGAACCGCACGGGGTTGCCGGAGGTAATTCGGTTTAAGTTATGCTTTCCTGACCTGCGAACCTAACCCATTGGTCAAGCCTATCCATCCCAAGGGCTACCAGACACTTCTAATACTATGCCGGATATTAGAGCGATGAAAGTGGGTGAGTATCAGCACAACTTGCTTCAGGCCGTTTGTCGTGCATCGGTGCGGAAAGCGTCGCAGGGCGTCACTGAGAGATGCAATCTATTCCTTATCACCTCTCAACTCAGAATAGAGGAGGTGCTCGAAAAGACCTTTCCCGGTTGCGGCGCACACGAAAGGGTATTTTTCGAGGTGGCCTATATATTAAATTCCATTATGATTTTATTTTTTCAATTTGATCTTCAACTGACTTGAAAAATTCAAAAGCATTTTGAGAAAGTCCATAAGAAAACGTGTGCATTTCCGAATTATTTAGCTTTACGAAAAGCTTTTCGCCAGCCCCACCCGACCAAGTCCCACCTTCAAACCTTGAAAGCCGCTGTATTTCCTCGATATCCGATAAATTTATATCTAATTTTTTCCCGCAAAATAAAGATAAAACTTGATTCGGAATTAATACTAGGCGTTGATTTGTTAAATGAAGCTTTCCAACTGTCTGAATTATTCCTTTTGCCAACTGAACCATTGCCGTGTTTATAATTACTTCTTCGTTGTTAAGGTTAATCATTATATTCTCCGTATAAACTTACTTTAAAGTCATGTTAACTGAAATGGATAATTTTAGCGAGGTCTCGCCAGAGCGTGACTGAGTTTGCAAAACGCCAAGGGCACCATAACCTAGGTCCGCAACCTATCAAGCCCGTTCCTGGCAATCAATGCTGACAAAGCCTCTAAATCGCTGCCTCGTGCCGTTCACTCAGTTTGCGGAACCTAAGCCCAATGCTGGCAGGGAGGAATGCTGGTTTACCATCAAGGAGGACACTGTCTCTGCCTTTGCCGGAATTTGGAGGCCATCCGATGAGGGCAATGTTTATGCCTTTCTGACCTGTGAGCCTAACCCTCTGGTCAAGCCAATCCATCCCAAGGCCATGCCTGTAATCCTGCATCCTGATGACTATGACAAATGGCTGGCTGGGGATGAAGCCGATGAGTTCGCAGTTCCGTTCCCGTCTCAGTTGATGTCTTTGGTCTCTGATGGGTCTGAACGTGAGTAAATCATCGCTCCTCCGTCTGCTTCATCCCCAAACTCTTAGATCGAGGCCGACTGAATAGACCGGCTAGCTATGTCGAATGTAGGCTTTTGCTTACTGACGTCGGCACCAGATCTATAGGTATCAGGGTTTGCCTTCCAGCCTCTAATCCATCGGCAGCCTGTCGAGGTAGTAACCACGTAACGCTTAGCGAGTTTCGTTCCATTGCATTTGGTAGCCAACCAATAGCGGCGGGCGGTTTCATGTCTGTCCTGATAACGGTAAGTGTTGGTGTAACGCGCGTGCTCTGAACGCCCGATCATGCGCAAATGGTCGGGATTGCAGCAACTCCGTATCCTGCAAATGTGGTCTATTTCATATCCTGCTGGCCAATCCAAAATATCATGGTGCGCTCTGTAAATAAATCGATGGAAAGCTTCCTTCTGAGTGCGGCCATCTACGACCCACGTCTTGTAAAGATAGCCATCCTGGTTTGTTCTATGACTTACTGGGATAAAGCAGCCTGTGGGTGTTTTCTCAAATCTCATTGTCCGCGCATGAGTGGCACGTTTGTCGTTGTTTAGGGATGTCATGGTTGTCGGTTTTTCAATTTTTGTGATGAGGATTGCGAGATGAGAGCGCGATCTTGTCGTCACTCTTCTGCTATAGTCTACGATTTAGCTTGCAGCCCTTGGCTTTTGGTTGTTTCCAACGATATTTCTTCATTGAGATACGGACATCCTTAACCAGAATATCGTAGGGCTCGCTTTTCCAACTGTAGCTAGTTCGCGCTGAGGGCCTTCAGGTTCACTCACGACATCAAGTCTGACCATCAATTCATTCAACGCCACTCCAAGGCGCATGGAGACCCTATGACTGCTGATCCAACCCGCCCTACCGCTGCCCAAGTCACCAACGCCGTGCGTATGCCGCTGAATGGTCGAGCGACCTCAGAGGAGGCCCAAGCGCTGGTTACGAAGATCGGAGAGAAGCTAGCAGAAGACCCCAAGTTTAAGCGCTCAAATGCAAAGCGCCGATTAGCCGTTGCTGCGCTGGTCACTGACCTACTTAGAGTTGAGCGAGCAGGACCGGATAAATGGGGTAGTAGGTCAATGTCGGCTGGCAGCTTCACGGGAGATCATGTTGGCTTTCATCCATTCAAGGCGGTCAAAGAAGCTGCTGCTACGGTGGGCCTTGTCTCGACATTGCCCGGATGGAATAAACGAGAGACTGGTGGCTTTGGACCGGCTGGCACTAATAGGCATGGAGCGGTCACTAGGCTTAAAGCGACTGACCACTTGGTTGCCTTAGCGGCTCTGGAAGGCGTAACACCTGACAATGTCTATGACCATTTTGACCTTGGTGGCGTCGGTGTGGTCGTCCCGCTAAAATCTGATGACCTACTCATTTTGAAGGCTGAGAAAACAACGATCAACGGGAGGCGAATTGATAGCGGCACCGTCGAGATATTTGCCAGTGACGCCGAAGCCAATCAAATTAGGGAGAGGGTGCGGCTGGCCAATGATGAACTCATGCGTCATAATATCGAGGGCATGACCTTCTCTGGCTTGCGTCGGATTTATAACGATGGAGATCGAGAGGGCTTTCGATGGCAATGGGGAGGAAGACACTATGGCAGCCATACCAATATGCCACCTGCTGATCGATTGGCGGCAATTAAGATTGACGATGAACAGGTTGTTGAAATTGACATTAGAGCAAGCCATCTGACCATCTTATATGGCCTAACCAAAACGGCTTTTGATAGGTCACAGGACCCTTATTTTATCGATGACGTCGAGCGTGATGTAGTGAAGTCTTGGCTTACACGCACTCTGGGTGCAGGCAAGTTTCATAAAGGCTGGTCATCGCAGCAATCGAAGGATTTCATCGATAGTCACCAAGGTCAGCGATTGGGAGAGGTCTATCCTATCGCTCAAGTGCGCATAGCTATGCTGGAAAAGCATCCAGTCTTGAAGAAGCTAGATGAATTTGACCATCTGACACTCCTCTTGCAGAACATCGAAGCAGACATCATCGCCAAAGCTCTTGACGTGCTTAGGCAGCGGAAGGTTGCAACCCTTCCAGTCCATGACAGTTTGATTGCTCCTATATCAAAGGTGCGTTTGGTAGCCGAAACTCTCGCCCTAAGCTTTACAGGAGCTGTCGGCATAGTTCCCCACCTCAGGATTAGCCAAGATGGCAAGGAAACCTACTCAGCGCCCTCGGAATGGCTTGACCATCTGGAGAGCATGTAAGTGAGATTTCGGAGTTAAGGCTGCCGTAGGATGAACTCAGGAGGATATTGGGGAGATACTCTATATATCTCTAGAGCCTGACTTCAGTAGGCGGGAGCAATCTACAGCATACTAGTAATGTTTTGATAGAGGCCATCTTAGGCTGCCCTGCGCAATCGATAGCCTTCCGCCTCCTGCGAGACGTGGCCAAGTCGGCGCAGCGCTTCCAATGTAGCTTCGATCGATTTTGCGACCTTGCTACCTTGCGAATAGCTGCGAGCTATCTCGGCTGGGGTCAGAACTTGTCCGCCTCTCAAACTAGCAAGAACCGAATGAACAACAACTATCGGCCCGAAGGTGGGCAGCCTCCATCAAATATTACACTTTCGTGACACCCCTTTGGCTCGAAGATATCCTTTAGTCTCTGCTACCGACACGACGCCTCTGTCGATAACTTATCTTGCGCTGTGTCTGGGGTCTCAGTCCGGTCTTTTAAGGCGATGGATGGGCTTAACCCGTGACACATATGGGTTAGCGAAACAGTCGCGCCAGTCACAATAAAATCACACTCAAAGTCTATTGCATCCACAAGCGAGTTGAGATACTCAAATGCTATAGCGGCATAAGGCATTGGTTTTCTTGTGTTTCTGAGAAATGTTGCGATGGTCTCGACTGTGGATTTCTGCGTTCGGGACGCAGGGGCCGGAGGTTCGAATCCTCTCTTCCCGACCAATATTTCTCACCAGACATCCCCCGCATCGACCCAGCCCTGGCAAGCGGCGACTTGAGCGGCTGCCATGTGGGCGAAATGGTTAGAACCGCGGTCTGTCGGCCGCCCGTGAAACCGGTCGCTAACAGGCCAGCGAAAGTAAAAAAAGACCTGCCCGTCTCTCCGTCGGCGTTAACCTTATCTTGAATATCCCGCTGTAGTGCATCCAATCATGAGCACGCGCGTCTTGATAGTCGATGATCGACCCACCAATCTGCGGATTTACGCCCAGTTTGTGATGTTGATGGGGGATAAATATTCCGCCGTCACCTATGCCGATCCTGTCGAAGCGCTGCACTGGCTGCGTGACAACAAAGCGGACCTGATGGTCGTCGACTATCGCATGCCCCAGATGAACGGTGCGGAATTCATCCGGAAAGTCAGGATGATGCCTGGCGCGAGCGAGGTTCCCGCTATCGTCATCACCGCGCATCAGGACCGCGAGTGCCGGCTGACCGCGCTGGATGCCGGTGCCACCGACTTTCTGCAAAGCCCGGTTTCGCATGTTGAATTCTGCAGCCGGGCCTTGTCGTTGCTGACCCAGAGCAAAAAAACCGTGACCCTGCGCAAGCGAGCCTCGGAAATCGGGCGCAAGCATGCGGCGTTCGAGGCCACAAACTCAAGCGAAGCCACAGCAGGCAAAAGCATGCTCGAACAAATTATCGACACGATCCCGATCATGATCAACGCCACCGACCGGTCCGGAAAATGCCTGTTCACAAATGCTTATCAATCTGCGCTGTTCGACAAGGATCCCGATGAGATGGTCGGGACGGATTTTGCCGACAATTTTGATGCCACTCTGGCTGCCAACACCCGGCGACGGGATGCTCTTGTCCTCAAATCAAGCCTCGCCATTCCCCATTATGAAGAGAAAATCACCAGCGACGGCGTCGATCTGATTTTTCATTGCAACAAATCGCCGCTGCTCAACCACAAAGGCGAGACGATTGGCGTCCTGACAACTGCGGTTGATATCACGGCCCGGAAGTTTGCCGAGGAACATCGGACGCATCTGGCCTTGCATGACATGCTGACGGGACTGCCCAACCGCGTGTTGCTCGCGGAGAATGTCAAATCCACCATCGAAAATTGCAAGAAAACGAAAAGCGAAGCCGCTCTGTTGCTGCTCGATCTTGATCGCTTCAAAATAATCAACGATACCCGCGGCCATCATAGCGGCGACGCGCTGCTGCGTGAAGTTGCAGAACGTATTTCCAAGGTCATCGGACCTGAGGATTTTGCCGCGCGCATCGGCGGTGACGAATTTGCAGTCATTTTCAGCAAATTCGACAATATCGATTCGATCAATTCGCGTTGCTCCAGAATTCTGAAGGCGATCAGCGAACCTTATGCGATCAGCGGCGTCGGTCAGATTATCAGCGCGTCGATCGGCGTGAGCCTGATCCCCAGCGATGGCGACGAATATGAGGAAGTTCTGCGGATGGCAGATCTCGCCATGTATGACGCCAAGGCCAATGGCCGAAACTGTCACCGTTTTTTCTCGGAAGACATGAACGAAATTGCCCAGGCCGATGCCGCGCTGGAAAATGAATTGCGGGACGCGTTCAACGGCAACCAGTTCGCACTGGAATATCAGCCGATTGTCGACGCCAAATCTCTTGAATATGTCGGCCTAGAAGCCCTCATCAGATGGGACCACCCGCGTCGGGGACGGTTGCTTCCGATCCAGTTCATCCGAGTGGCCGACGAGAGCGGATTGATGGATATTCTCGGTAAATGGGTAATCGGCGAAGTTTGCCGTGAAATAAAGGCATATGCCGATCGCGGCATTGATCTGCCACGTGTTGCGATCAACGTTTCACCAAGACAATTTCAGAATCAGAATATATGCGACGAGTTGCTGGCCGATATAGAAGCCAATGGCATTGACCCATCAAAGATCACCATCGAGATCACCGAAGAACTGCTGATCGACAATAATGAAGAAGTCAGGGCGACGCTTCAGCGAATTCGCAGCCATGGCGTTGGTATATCCATTGATGATTTCGGGACCGGTTACTCCTCGCTGCAATATCTGAGAGACCTTCCAGCCAATTGCTTGAAAATAGACCGGACTTTCATTTCGCGGATTGAACATAGCGCGGCCGATCGCGCGATCATTGGAACCATAGCCCATCTGGCCCATTCGCTGGGCATGCGCGTTGTCGCCGAAGGCGTCGAAAACGATGCCCAGCTGGATTTGCTGCGCGTTTCGGGATGCGACGAGATTCAGGGATTCAAGATCGCCCGTCCGCAACGGGCCGAAGACCTGGGCAAATTATTCGACAGCCGGAAAGAAGATTCTCCCGGTCGTGTTGCAGAAGGCTGACCGAATTGCTGTCCAGAGCATCCAGCACCCCGGATAAGTCGCAAAACCTCCATCCACATCCGAAACACGGCATGGACGGCCAGGCCCGTGACCGTGAACATGAAATGATCAAGAACCGGATCATCCTGATCATTCTTGCCTGGTCGTCAATTGCCATCCTGGATGCCTCCCCTGGGCTAATCATTGGGTTCGGCGTCTATTTCTTTGTCAGCATCGCGATCGCCATTGCCTATCGCCTGCACCCCAGACCTTCAAGCTTGCGCCGGTTCATGGGTCTCTGTGTAGACTTTGGTGCGGCAGCATTCCTTTTCCAGATCGGCGGGGAGAGCTTCGCGGCGGTATATCCGGCCCTCCTCTGGGTCATCTTGGGGAACGGCTTTCGTTTTGGCG
>Ga0209024_1002380_pt1 | contig 11105 bp, 8 predicted proteins | sample AutmiccommunBRH5_FD_187380 | JGI IMG/M metagenome (GOLD analysis project Ga0209024, IMG submission 187380) | Deep subsurface microbial communities from Mt. Terri, Switzerland - Autotrophic microbial communities BRH/5 (SPAdes) (version 2) | ecosystem: Environmental > Aquatic > Deep subsurface >...
TGAGAAGCGCCCGCCGGGGGGTGATGAGCGATCAGAAATCATCCAGTGGATGATTTCCGCGAAGAACGCCCGGCCCGTGGCCGGGCCGGGAGGGCGGGCGCTGGCCGGGCCCATTAGGGGCCCGTCCGGGACAGTGGCGCGGGCACCGATTAGCGAAGGCGATGGCCTTCGCCAAGGATGCCGAACCCCAACGAAAAGGCCCCCGGAACCTGCGTCCCGGGGGCCATATCATGCCATAACTTGTTCTGGTATCAGAGCTTTCCGGCGTTCTGCTGCACCATCATGAAGGTGTCATAGTTGTACTCGGCGATCTGGGCCCAGGTGTAGTTCTCGGACCGGAAGGCCTTGATGGAGTCCCAGATCTTCTTGAAGGCCGGGTTGGTTTCCTCCATCTCGGCATAGACGGCATTGGCGGCTTCGAAGCAGGCCGACAGGATCTCGGGGCTGAAGGGGCGCAGCTGCGTGCCTTGCGCCACCAGCGACTTGATCGCGGCCGGGTTCTTGTAGTCGTACTTCTGCAGCATGTCGGCATCGGTAGCCTGGCACGCGGTGCGCAGCAGGGCCTGATAGCTGGGCGGAAGCCCCTCGTAGGCGGCCTTGTTGAAGTAGAAATGAACCGTCGGGCCACCTTCCCACCAGCCGGGATAGTAGTAGTAGGGCGCGACCTTGAAGAAGCCCAGCTTCTCGTCATCATAGGGGCCGACCCATTCGGCGGCGTCGATGGTGCCCTTTTCCAGCGACGGATAGATGTCGCCGCCCGCGATCTGCTGCGGCACGACGCCGAGGCGCTCCATCACCTTGCCGGCAAAACCGCCGACGCGCATCTTCAGGCCCTTCATGTCCTCGACGGTGTTGATCTCCTTGCGGAACCAGCCCCCCATCTGCACACCGGTGTTGCCGCCGGGCAGGGCGAAGATGTTATGCTGCGCCAGGAACTCGTTGTAGAGGTCGATGCCGCCGCCATGGTAGTGCCAGGCGTTGATGCCGCGCGCCGAGAGCGAGAACGGAACCGCAGCGGCCAGCGCGAAGGTGGGATCTTTCCCCCAGTAGTAGTAGCCGACGGTGTGGCACGCCTCGACGGTGCCATTGGTCACGGCATCGGCAGCCTGCAGGCCCGGGACGATCTCACCGGCCGCGAAGGGCTGGATGGTGAAGTTGCCGTCGGTCGCTTCGGTCAGGTATTTGGCCAGCGTGTCGGCGCCGCCATAGATGGTGTCCAGCGACTTGGGGAAAGACGAGGTCAGCCGCCAGGTGACCTTCGGGTTTGCCTGCGCGATGGCGGGCGCGGCGAGCGTGGCCGCGGCGGCCGCGCCGGCGCCGCCAATGGCGGCCTTTGTCAGAAATGAACGACGGTCCATGGAAATCCTCCCGGTTATGGCACTCATGCTGCAGTCCGGTTGGGGGTAAGCCCGCGGGCGTTGCCGCCTCCTCCCCGGACAGTTGCGCGATCACCTTACACGGCGCAGGCAGTCTGTCCAGCGGGCGCGATGTCCTTGGCAGCGTTGACTTTGCGCGGCGCAACGGCGCAGGGGGGCGGGCCGGTCGGGACGCTGGCACCAGGGCGCGGATGCCCGGGTTCTGGGCGATGCGGGGCGGCGGCGCCCAAGAAAGCGGCGCGGGGCCGGCTGCGTGAAGAACGCCGTCTAACCCTGTGCAGGCGCAGGGGAATCGGCCTGCCGGCGCAGGGCCGAGGGGCTGATGTCATAGCGGCTGCGAAAGGCCCGGGCCAGCGTGCCGGCCGAGGAGAATCCGGTGGCCCGGGCGATGGCCGCAAGCGGCTCGCCCCCCGCCTCGATCAGGCTGCGCGCAGCCGCCAGCCGCAGGTCGAGCGCATAGGCGCCGGGGCCGGTGCCAAGCTCGGCCCGGAACAGCCCTTCGAGCCTGCGGGACGAGAGCCCGAGGCCCTGCGCGATGGCGGCGGCGCTTTGCGGGGCGGCGATGGAGGCCTGCATCTGCGCGATGGCGGCGGCCACGCGCGGGTCGCCGGCGCCGGCGTTCACCGGCGTCGATGCCGAGACGGGCCAACCGAGCCGCGCGGCAACCTCGGCCGCCAGATCGGCCCCGTGCCGGGCGCGCAGCATCTGCAGCATCATGCCGGTGCCGGCCAGCGGGGTGGCGGCGGTCATCCGGGCCTCGGCCCAGGTCCAGGGCGCGCCGGTCACGGCAACGGCCGGATGCGCGGCGACGAGGTCGGCAGCGGCCTCGGCCGGGCAGGCGACCTTCACCCCGTCCAGCGCGCCCGTGGCGGCCAGCACCCGCACCCCGCCCGAAACCGCGCCGAGGCAGCCGATCTGCGGCACGATGCGGCGCAGCGGCCGCAGCATGGCGCGCCCATCCATCCAGCCTTGCCAGGGCCCGGCCAGCACGATCAGCGCATCGGCGCCTGCGGCATCGGGCGTGCTGCCGGCAAAGGCAGGCTGGCTGCCATCGGCAAGCGGCATCTCCGCCGGCGCGGTCGCCAGCAGCCGCCAGACATAGGCCTCATGCCCCAGCACCGCATTCGCCTCGCGCAGCGGGTCGAGCACCGCCGCGATGGCCAGCATCGGCGTCTGCGGCAGGACAAGCAGGGCGAAGACCTGCGCGGCGGGAAGGGGCGTGCTCTCGGACATGTGAAACGCGTAAGTGCTCGCCCTGTCTGGCGCAAGGCTCTTGTGCGGGTGCAGCGAGGGGCCGTGCAGGCGCCAGCTGAAAGCGGCATCGCCGCGTCGCAAATGGAAGTGCCGCCGGACCCGCGCGGTGGTGCATTCGGCCGCGCAGGGGATCGGAGCGGCGGCGTGGGACAGGATGCGGCGGAGTGGGATTACGTGATCGTCGGCGCCGGATCGGCGGGCTGCGTGCTGGCCGAGAGGCTGACCGCCTCGGGCCGCCACCGGGTGCTGCTGCTGGAGGCGGGCGGCAGCGACCGGCGGCTCTTCGTGCAGATGCCCCTGGGTTACGGCAAGCTGTTCCACGACCCCGCCGTGAACTGGTGCTACCGGACAGAGCCCGATCCGGGGCTGGCCGGGCAGGCGGACCACTGGCCGCGCGGCAAGCTGCTTGGCGGCTCCTCCTCGATCAACGCGATGGTCTGGATCCGGGGCCACGCCAGCGACTATGACGACTGGCAGGCGGCCGGCAATCCGGGCTGGGGCTGGTCCGATGTGCTGCCCGCCTACCGCGCCGTCGAGGATTGGGAGGGCGGCGCGGATGAGTTTCGCGGCGCGGGCGGCCCGCTGCATGTCAGCGCCAACCGGCGTGACCTGCATCCGCTGACCCATGCCTATCTGCGCGCCTGTGCCGCCGCCGGCCTGCCCGAGACGCCCGACTTCAATGGCGCCGCTCAGGAGGGCGCCGGGGTCTACCAGCTGACGGTGAAGGGCGGGCGGCGCATGTCGGCGGCCCGCGCCTTCCTGCGCCCGGCGATGCGGCGCGCGAACCTGACGGTGCTGACCCGCGCCCAGGCCACCCGCGTGATCTTCGAGGGCCGCCGCGCCGTGGGCGTTGAATACCGCCACAAGGGTGCGCTGCACATCGCCAAGGCCGGGCGCGAGGTGATCCTCTCGGGCGGCGCGGTCAACACCCCGCAGCTTCTGATGCTGTCGGGCGTCGGGCCGGGGGCGGAGCTCAAGGCGCTCGGCCTGCCGGTCGTGCTGGACAACGCCAATGTCGGCGGCAACCTCTGCGACCATCAGGGCCTCAACTACACCTGGCGGATGAACACCCGCACGCTCAACGAGGTGCTGCGCCCCTGGTGGGGCAAGGCGCTGGTCGGCGCGCGCTGGCTGCTGACCGGGCGCGGGCCGCTGGCGATGTCGATCAACCAGGGCGGCGGGTTCTTCCGCACCGATCCGGCGTTGCGGCGCCCCAACATGCAGCTCTACATGCAGGCCTTCTCGACCCTGCTGCCCCGTGCGGGCGAGCGTCCGGTGCTGACCCCCGACCCGTTCCCCGGCCTCTCGCTCGGCCTGTCGAACTGCCGCCCCACCAGCCGTGGCCGCATCAGCCTGCGCAGCGCCGATCCCTTTGCCGCCCCCCGCATCACCGCCAATGCCTATGCGACCGAGGCGGATGTGGCCGAGATGCTGGCGGCCGTGAAGATGCTGCGCCGCATCGCCGCGCAGCCGCCCCTGGCCGCGCTGATCGCCGAGGAGCTGCGGCCCGGCCCCGTGGTAAACACAGACGAGGCGTTGATCGCCGATTTCCGCGCCCGCAGCGGCACCGTCTATCACGCCAGCTGCTCGGCGCGGATGGGTCCCGATCCCGCGACCTCGGTGGTCGATGCGCGGCTGCGCGTGCACGGGCTGGCGGGGCTCCGCGTCTGCGACGCCTCGGCCTTCCCCACGCTGATCGGCGGCAATACCAATGCCCCGGCGATCCTGATGGGCTGGAAGGGCGCCGGGATGATCCTGGAGGATGCGCGTTGAGCCCGCTTGCCCCCCGGCGAGTTTTGCCGCAAAGCGCGGGCGATCAGGAATAGGCGGGCAGGCATGACACTTCTTCTTGGGGTCGATACCGGCGGCACCTTCACCGATGCGGTACTGCTGCGCGAGGGGCAGGGCGTCCTGGCCAAGGCCAAGGCGCTGACCACCCGCGCCGACCTCTCGCAGGGGATCGGCGCTGCCATCGACGCGGTGCTGGCGGGGACCGACGCGGCCGAGGTGGCGATGGTCTCCCTCTCCACCACCCTGGCCACCAATGCACTGGTCGAGGGGCAGGGCGGGCGCGCGGCCCTCATCGCCATCGGCTTCGCCGAGGCCGACCTCGCCCGCGCCGGCCTCACCGAGGCGATGCGCGGCGACCCGGTGATCCGCATCGCCGGCGGCCATGGCGCGGGCGGAAATGAGGCGGCACCCTTGGACCTTGCCGCGCTGGAGGCCGCGCTGGAGGGCCTCGAGGTCTCCGCCATCGCCGTGGCCGCCGCCTTCGCCACCCGCAACCCGGCGCATGAGCTGGCCGCTGCCGACCTGCTGCGCGCGCGGGGCTGGCCCGTCACCTGCTCGCATCACCTCTCCGCCCGGCTCAACGGGCCGAAGCGGGCGCTGACGGCCGTGCTGAACGCGCGGCTCCTGGGCATGATCGCCCGGCTGATCGACGCCTGCGAAAGCCATCTGGCGCATCGCGGCATCACCGCCCCGCTGATGGTGGTGCGCGGCGATGGCGCCCTGATCTCGGCGGCACAGGCGCGCGAGCGGCCCATCGAGACCATCCTCTCCGGCCCGGCGGCCTCCATCGAGGGCGCGCGCTGGCTGACGGGGGAGGCCGAGGCGCTGGTGGCCGATATCGGCGGCACCACCACCGATGTGGCGCTGCTGCGCGGCGGGCGCCCGGCGATCGACCCGGACGGCGCCCGCGTCGGCCCCTGGCGCACGATGGTCGAGGCGGTGGCGATGCGCACCACCGGCCTTGGCGGCGACAGCGAGGTGCACCTGGCCGAGGGGCTGGTGCCGGCGGGCGACACCGGCCTGCGCCTCGGCCCGCGGCGGCTGATCCCGGTGTCCTTGCTGGCGGTGGAGCATGGGGCGATGGTCCATGCCGCGCTCGACACCGCGCTTGCGGCCGAGATCCCCGCCGCCGAGGCCGGCCGCTTCGTGCTGCCGATGGCGGTGGAGGCCCCGGGGCTCGACGCCCGCGAGGCGGCGCTGCTGGCCCGGCTGGAAGGGCAGGCGCAACGGCTGGCGAGGGCGCTTGGCACCCGCATGGATCAGGCGGCGCTGCAACGGCTCTGGTCGCGGGGTCTTGTGATGGTTGCGGGGGTCACGCCCTCGGACGCGGCCCATATGCTGGGGCGGCTGACGGCGTGGGATACGGAGGCCGCCGAAAAGGCCCTCGCCCTGATGGCCCGCCGCCGCAGCGCAAGGGGCGAGCGGATCGCGGCGGGGGCAGGGGCGCTGGCCGAACGCATCATCGACCAGCTGACCGCCCAGACGGTGGAGTGCCTGCTGGAGGCGGCGCTTGCCGAAGACGGCTTTACCGCCGCCCCCGCCGACCCGCTGCTGCGCGCCGCATTGGCCGGGCACAGCGGCAGCCTGAGGATGCAAGCGTCCCTTGGCGTGCCGCTGATCGGCCTCGGCGCCTCCGCCGCCAGTTACTACGGCGCGGTCGGGCAGCGCCTGCACACCAAGGTAATCCTCCCCGCCGCTGGCGATGTCGCCAATGCCATCGGTGCGGTGGTCGGCCGCGTCTCCATGCATGCCGAAGCCCTCGTCTCCAGCCCCGGCCCCGGCCGCTTCGTCGCCCACTTGCCCGACGGCCCCGCCGCCTATCCCGACCCCGAAACCGCGCTCGAAGCCCTCGCCCCCGCGCTGGAGGCACAGGCCCGCGCCGCCGCCGCCGCCGCCGGCCTGCCCGACCCGCAGATCACCCGCGACGAACAGCGCCGCGTGGCCCAGATCGAGGGGCAGACCGTGTTCATCGAGGCCCGCCTGCGCATCACCGCCTCTGGCCGCCCAAGGCAAACCCGACCCTGATCCGCTTTGCCTTTTCCAAATATCCTCGGGGGGTGCGGGGGGCAGACAGCCCCCCGTCGCCAGCCACAGGCGCAGCCTACCCGTGTTTCACCATCACATGCCGCACCACGGTGTAATCCTCCAGCGCATAGGCCGAAAGGTCCTTGCCATAGCCCGACTGTTTCAGCCCGCCATGCGGCATCTCGTTGACCAGCATGAAATGCGTGTTCACCCAGGTGCATCCGTAACGCAGCCGCGCCGCCGTCGCCATGGCGCGGCCCACGTCCTTGGTCCAGACAGAGCTGGCCAGCCCGTAATCGCTGTCATTGGCCCAGTCCACCGCCTGGTCGACATCGTCGAAGGGCGTGACCGACACCACCGGCCCGAACACCTCGCGCCGCACGATCTCGTCGCTCTGCCGGGCCCCGGCGATCACGGTGGGGCGGTAGAAGAAGCCGCCATTGCCCATGACCTCGCCGCCCGCCGTCACCTCCATGTGGCCCTGCTCGCGGGCGCGCTCCACGAAACTCGCCACCCGGTCGCGCTGGCGGAGCGAAATGAGCGGGCCGATCTCGTTGAGCGTGTCATCCTCCAGCCCAAGCGCGATGCTGGACACTGCTGAGGACAGGTCCGCCACCAGCCGCTCATAGACCTTCTTCCCGGCATAGATCCGGCAGGCGGCGGTGCAGTCCTGCCCGGCGTTGTAATAGCCGAAGGCGCGCAGCCCCTCGACCACCTCGGAAATGTCCGCGTCGTCGAACACCACCACCGGCGCCTTGCCGCCAAGCTCCAGATGGGTGCGCTTCACCGATTTCGCCGCGGCATCGAGCATCTTGCGCCCGGTCGCCACATCGCCGGTCAGCGAGATCATGTCGACCCCCGGATGGTTGATCAGGTAGCTGCCCACCGTCTGCCCGCGGCCGGGCAGGATGTTGACCACGCCCTCGGGCAGCACATCGGCCAGCACCCGCGCCAGTTTCAGCGCGGTCAGCGGCGTCTGCTCGGACGGCTTGAACACCACGGTATTGCCGCCGCCGATGGCCGGGGCCAGCTTCCAGGCCATCATCATCAGCGGATAGTTCCAGGGCGCGATGCTGGCGATCACCCCCACCGCATCGCGGCGGATCATGCTGGTGTGCCCGGCCATGTACTCGCCCGCGACGGTGCCCGACTGGCAGCGCACGGCCCCCGCGAAATAGCGGAAGCAATCGACGATGGCGGGCAGCTCGTCATTGGTGGCGGCATTGATCGGCTTGCCGCAGTTCAGCGCCTCGAGCGCGGCAAAGCCGCCCGCCTCGGCCTCGATCCGGTCGGCGATGGCGTGGAGGGCAGCCGAGCGTTCGGCGGGCGTGGTGCGCGACCAGCCGGCAAAGGCGGCGCGGGCGGCGGCCACCGCACGGTCCACCTGATCGGTGGAGGCTTCGGGCAGATCGAGGATCAGCTTGCCGGAGCGCGGGTTCAGCACCGGCTCGCCGGGTTCCTGCCCGGGCTCGAAGCTGCCGCCGATCAGCAGGTCGGTATCGATAGTGATGGTCTTGTCCTCGGTCATGGCACTCTCTTTCATTTGCCGCCCCCGGCGGTATCTGCGCCGCCGCGGGTCAGGGTGTAGGCGATGAGGATCGGCACGAAGGTGGCCGCAAAGACGACGATGGCGACGACATTGGTGACCGGGCGTTGCCGCGGGCGCACCAACTCGTTCAGCATCCAGATCGGCAGGGTGCTTTGCTGGCCGGCGGTGAAGGTGGTCACGATCACCTCGTCGAACGACAGCGCGAAGGCCAGCATCCCGCCCGCCAGCAGCGCCGAACCAAGGTTGGGCAGCACCACATGGCGGAAGGTCTGGAAGCCGTTGGCGCCCAGATCGGCGCTCGCCTCCAGCATGGACCCGCCAAGCCGGCGGAACCGCGCCACCGCGTTGTTGTAGACGATGACCACGCAGAAGGTGGCGTGGCCGAGCACGATGGTCAGGGTGGAAAACGGGATATCGGCAATGGCGAAGGCAGAGCGCAGCGACATGCCGGTGATGATGCCGGGCAGGGCGATCGGCAGGATCACCAGCAGCGAAATCGAGTCCCGCCCGAAGAACCGCGCCCGCGCCATCGCGGCGGCGGCCAGCGTTCCCAGCACCAGCGCCAGCGCGGTCGAGATCGCGGCGACCTTCAGCGACAGGTAGAGGGGGGGCCAGATATCGGGCCGCTCCCACGCCACCGCGAACCATTTCAGCGTCAGGCCCGGGGGCGGGAACTGGTAGGTCCGCTCCTCGGTGGTGAAGGCGTAAAGGAAGATCAGCAGGATCGGCAGGTGCAGGAAGGCAAGCCCCGCCACCGCCGCGAGCTTCAGCATCAGGGGGGCGCGGGGCTCAGAGTGCATCGAAGGCCCCCAGACGCCGGGCGACGGCGAGATAGACCAGCATGATCAGGATCGGCACCACGGCAAAGGCGGCCGCCAGCGGGATGTTGCCTGCGGTGCCTTGCAACGTATAGACCGCCTGCCCGATGAACAGCCGCGAGGAGCCGACGATCTGCGGGATGATGTAATCCCCCAGCGTCAGCGAGAAGGTGAAGATCGACCCGGCAATCACCCCCGGCATCGCCAGCGGCAAGATCACATGGCGGAAGGTCTGCCCCGGCCGCGCGCCAAGATCGCCCGACGCCTCCAGCATCGTCGCCGGCACCCGCTCCAGCGAGGCCTGCATCGGCAGGATCATGAAGGGCAGCCAGACATAGAGGAACACGAGGAAGGTGCCGATATAGCTGGTGGACAGCGAGTTGCCCCCGATCACCGGGATCGCCAGCACCGCGTTCAGGATGTTGCCGGCGCCAAGCCCCTCGAAGGCCCAGGTCACGATCCCCTCCTTCGCCAGGATCAGCTTCCAAGCATAGACCTTGACCAGATAGCTCGACCACAGCGGCAGCATCACGCCAAGGTAGAAGGCGGCCTTCCAGCGACCCCTGGCATAGCGGGCGGCATAATAGGCGATGGGGAAGGCCAGTACCGCCGATGCAATGGTGACCGCCGCCGCCATCGTCGCGGTGCGCAGGATCACATCGGCGTTCGAGGGGCGCAGGAGTTCGGCATAGGTCTTCAGCGTCAGTTCCGGCACCACCATGCCGCTGAACTCGTCGATGGAATAGAAGCTCTGCCACAGCAGCGCCACCAGCGAGCCGACATAGACCACCCCCAGCCACAGCAGCGGCGGCGCCAGCAGCAGGGCGAGCAGCACGGAAGGCCGCCGCCAGAACAGCCCGGTAAGCCGGTCGCCCGGGCCGCGCGCGGGATGGGCCGGGTCAAGGGCGGCGCTCATGCCTCGCCCTCCATCGCATGCATCGCGCTGCGCTCCCATGTCAGGCGCACCGCCTCGCCAGCGGCCGGGACCGGCGCCCCTGCGGGCAGCAGCACGCCCAGATCCTCCCCCGCCTCCAGCGCCACGGAAACCCGCGTGCCCGCGCCCAGATAGCGCAGGGCGGTGACGGTGCCGGGGGCGCCTTCGCCTGCCAGCCGGATCGCCTCGGGCCGCAGGCTGGTCCAGCGCGCCGGGCCGCCAAGGCGGGCCGATTGCGCAGGGTCCAGCACGTTCGACGAGCCGACGAAATCCGCCACGAAGCGGGTCGCGGGCCGCTCATAGACCTCGGCCGGGCTGCCGGTCTGCACGATCTTGCCTTTGCTGAACACCGCCACCCGGTCGGCCATGCTCAACGCCTCGCCCTGATCGTGGGTGACGAAGACGAAGGTGATGCCAAGCCGCTTTTGCAGGCTCTTCAGCTCATCCTGCATCGCCTCGCGCAGCTTCAGGTCCAGCGCGCCAAGCGGCTCATCCAGCAGCAGCACCCGCGGCTCGTTCACCAGCGCGCGGGCCAGTGCCACCCGCTGCCGCTGCCCGCCCGACAGCTGCCCCGGCTTGCGCCCACCGAACTCCGGCAGATGCACCAGCGCCAGCATCTCCTCGGCCCGCGCCAGCCGCGTGCGCCGGTCGACACCGCGCACCATCAGCCCGTAGGCCACGTTGTCGCGCACGGTCATGTGCGGGAACAGGGCATAGTCCTGAAACACCGTGTTCACATGGCGCCGGTTCGGCGGCACAGCCCCCATGTCCTGCCCGAAGATGCGGATGGTGCCCTCGTTGGGGCTTTCGAACCCCGAGATCAGCCGCAGGCAGGTGGTCTTGCCGGATCCGGAGGGGCCGAGCATGGCAAAGAACTCGCCCTCGGCAATGGTCAGGCACACGTCATCGACGGCACGGACCGCCGCGGCGCCGCTGCCGAACTGGCGCGAGACATGGAAGAAGTCGACGGCAGCGGTCATGGCAAAGTCTCCGATTGCCACCAGTCCGGCAGCAGCTGCGACAGGGGCAGCACCCGTTCTTTGGGCAGCAGCACGCGGGTTGCGGCATTGCCGGGGTTGATCTGCATCACCAGCTCGCGGCAGCGGCCACAGGGGGCGACGACATGGCCATCGGCATGGACCGCGACCATTCCCAGGACCCGGCTCTCCCCCGCGGTGACCATCGCGGCCACGGCGCCATGTTCGGCGCAAAAGCCGATGCCGCAGGCCGCGTCGATCGAGACGCCGCAGAACACCGCGCCGCTGCTGGCCAGAAGCGCGGCGCCGACGGCGCCGGCCTCGACGGTCTTTCCCAGGGCGCGCGGCCGAGTCACCTCGCCAGCGCGCCGGATCAGCTCG
>Ga0209024_1002385_pt1 | contig 11083 bp, 13 predicted proteins | sample AutmiccommunBRH5_FD_187380 | JGI IMG/M metagenome (GOLD analysis project Ga0209024, IMG submission 187380) | Deep subsurface microbial communities from Mt. Terri, Switzerland - Autotrophic microbial communities BRH/5 (SPAdes) (version 2) | ecosystem: Environmental > Aquatic > Deep subsurface >...
GTTCAATGCCATGCTGAAAACGCTGGAAGAACCGCCGGGCCATGTGCTGTTTATTCTGGCCACCACCGACCCGCAAAAAATTCCCGCCACGGTGCTGTCGCGTTGCCTGCAATTTGCCCTGCGCCAATTGCCGCCCGATCAGTTGGCCGACCACTTGGCCCACATTCTGACGGAAGAAAAAATTGCATTCGAGCCCGGTGCATTGCGCCTGTTGGCCAAGGCTGCGCGCGGCAGTGTACGCGATGCACTTTCACTGACCGACCAGGCCATTGCCTACAGCGCCGGCCATGTGGGCGAGGAAACCGTGCGAACCATGTTGGGTGCAGTTGACCAACAAGTAGTGCACCAAATTCTGCAAGCCCTGGCCCAAGGCGATGGCAAAGCCCTGCTTGAACTGAGCAATGCGCTGGCCACGGCCAGTGCGCCTTTTGGCGCCATTCTGGATGAATTGGCGGCCATTGCTTACCGGCTTTCGGTGGCGCATTTTGCCGGTGGGCTTGATGCCGATGACCCCGATCAAGCCGCTTTGCAAAACCTGCAAGGCGCATTCGGTGCCGAAGACCTGCAACTGATTTACCAAATTGCCACCCACGCCCGCGCTGAATTGCATTTGGCCCCAGAGGAATCGATTGGATTTTCCATGGCACTGGTGCGCATGCTGGCCTTCAAGCCGGGTGGGCAGGGTGCGGTTGCCCGTTCGGCTCCTTTGGCTCCGGCCGCTGTAAAAGCCACGGTGCCGCTCAACCTGCCAACACCGGCGGCGGCTATGCCTGCTGCTGTTGCTGCTGCCCCGGTTGTACCCAAGGCAGCACCGCCCGATGAGTTTGATGATTCGCCTCCTTGGGACACGGCAGACGATGCACCAGTAGCCCAATCAGCCCGCGGCGATTTGCCCAGTGCGGCCAACTGGCCGCAGGTGTCGCAGGAAGTGCCTGCCAAAGGATTGACGCGCCAGGCATTGGTTCAGGCAGAATTGGTTGATGCCAGTCGAGAGGGCGATGTGCTGCAAATTGTATTGCGCACCGCGATTAAAGCCTACACTGAACCCACCATGGTGACCCGCCTTGAAAGCGTGCTTGGTCAGTACTATGAAAGCACTGTGCGATTGCAAATGCAGTTTGGCGAGGCACAGCAAACCGCGCATGCGGTGCAAAGTGAAACCCGCAGGCAAGCCCTTGAGGGGGCCAAGCAAACCTTGCAGGAAGATCCGTTTTTGAAAGACATTCAGAACTTGATGGGCGCAACTGTGGTCTCAGGTTCAGAAAGGACGCTGAGCAACACGGGCCCAGCCGATATTTGACAGGAGAGATTTCGATATGAACATGATGAAAGGCCAACTGGCCGGCTTGATGAAACAAGCCCAGCAAATGCAAGACAAAATGGCCAAAATGCAGGCCGAAATTGGTGCCCTGGAAGTGGAAGGGCAATCTGGCGGTGGCATGGTGAAAGTGGTCATGACCTGCAAGCACGATTGCAAGCGAATTACCATTGATCCATCCCTGCTGGGTGAAGACAAAGACATGCTGGAAGACTTGGTGGCGGCTGCGTTCAACGACGCTGTGCGCAAGGCCGAAGCCACCATGACTGAAAAAATGTCCTCAGTCACGGCCGGTTTCCCCATGCCCCCCGGCTTCAAAATACCATTCTGATAAACATTCATGAGCCGTTCCGCGTTTGACGCCTTCGATGGCCTCGACCCTTTGGTTGATTTGGTGCAGGCGTTGAAGCGCTTGCCCGGTGTGGGGCCAAAGTCGGCGCAACGCCTGGCTTTTCATCTGTTGCAAAATGATCGCCAGGCCGCAACGGCCTTGGGAGAATCGCTGCTAAAGGCGGTGGCTGAAATTCGCCATTGCAGCATGTGCAACAATTTTTGCCATGCCGATGTGTGTTCCATTTGCAGTGACACACGCCGCAACCCTGGCTTGCTGTGTGTGGTAGAAACCCCGGCCGATTTGGCCGCCATTGAAGCCACCCAAACCTATCGTGGTTACTACTACGTGTTGATGGGCCGTGCTTCGCCACTGGATGGTGTGCACCCCGAGTCACTGGACTGGCCCAAGCTAAGCCAGAGGCTTGATGACAGCGAAGTGAAGGAGGTGATTTTGGCCACTAATTTCACCAATGAAGGCGAGGCCACGGCCGTGTTTCTCACCGACCGAATTCGCCGCATGGCGCTGAAAGTAAGCCGCCTGGCACGCGGTGTGCCCATCGGCGGCGAGCTTGAATACACCGACCCCAGCACCGTGGCGCGGGCTTTGTTGGATCGCCGCCAGTTGGGTTCAGACATCGACTGAAATTCCCCAACATGACCAATCAAACCAACAACGATGCACCCACCAACCATGGCCCATTGGCAGGCATTCGTGTGCTTGAATTGGGTTCACTGATTGCCGGGCCTTTTGCCAGCCGTATACTGGGTGAATTTGGGGCCGAGGTGATCAAGGTTGAAACGCCCGGCAGTGGCGACCCCATACGCAAATGGCGTGTGCTGCACGAGGGCAATTCACTGTGGTGGGCTGTGCAGGCCCGCAACAAAAAATCAATTACATTGAATTTGAAAGCGGAAGAAGGGCTGGCCGTGTTGCGCAAGCTGATTGAAAGCGCCGACATGCTGGTAGAGAATTTTCGCCCTGGCCAACTGGAAAAGTGGGGCTTAAGCCCGGAACAATTGCAGGCCATTAACCCCGGCCTGATTGTGGTGCGCTTAAGCGGCTACGGGCAAACCGGCCCCTACAAAGACCGCCCGGGTTTTGGTGCCATTGCCGAATCGATTGGTGGCATGCGTTTTTTGAGTGGTGACACCGACCGGCCGCCCGTGCGTGTGGGCATTTCCATCGGTGATTCACTGGCGGGTTTGCATGCGGTGATTGGCGCTTTGATGGCCTTGCAGCACCGCCACAAAACCGGCAAGGGGCAGGTGGTGGACGTGGCACTGTATGAATCGGTGTTCAACATGATGGAAAGCCTGCTGCCTGAATACGATTTCGCGGGCGTGGTGCGCAAACGTTCAGGCGCCAGCTTGCCCGGCATTGTGCCATCGAACACCTACACTTGTGGTTGTGGCGGTTTCATCGTGATTGGTGGCAATGGCGATGCCATTTTCAAGCGGCTGATGGTGGCGATTGGCCGAACAGACTTTGCGGAGAACCCCGACATGGCGAGTAACGATGGCCGGGTTCGCCACACTGAATTAATCGACAACACGATTGCGCAGTGGTGCAAGGAACGCAGCATTGATGAAGCACTTGAAGTGCTTGAAAAAGCCGACGTGCCAGTCAGCAAAATTTACAGCATTGAAGACATTGTGCGCGACCCACAATTTGCAGCACGCGGCATGATCGAGGAACATGCCTTTGGCGAAGACCGCACCTTGAAAGTACCGGGAATTGTGCCCAAGCTGAGCGACACGCCAGGGCAAACCCGCTGGCTTGGGCCTAAGCTTGGCGAGCACAATGCGCAGGTGTTGGCTGAGCTTGGATATTCGGCTGAGGATATTCAGCGGATGGCGGATGAAGGCGTTATTTAAGCAACAGACCATCCAGCGTAATCGAGTCTTTCACAAACGCCCGAATGCCTTCAGCCAGTTTCTCTGTGCCCATCGCATCTGCATTCAGTTCATATCGAAAAGCAGCCTCACCTTCCGGAAAGCTTTCTCGTGGTTGCGACAAAGCCCATTCGGTGTTCAAGTCCACTTTCAGCGACTCATTGTCAGCTTGTAGCTCGGCCAACAGTTCAGGGCTGATGGTCAACAGGTCGCAGCCAGCCAGCGCCTTGATTTGCCCAGCGTTTCGAAAGCTTGCGCCCATTACTTCGGTGCGAATGCCATTTTGTTTGAAATAGGCATAGATGCGGCGCACGGACTTCACGCCAGGGTCGTTCTCGCCCGCATTTACAGCTTCATCCCAGTTGTTGCCTGCAGATTTTTTATACCAGTCGTAAATTCGACCCACGAAGGGGGAGATCAGTTTCACGCCAACTTGTGCGCAGGCGTGGGCTTGAATGGGCGAGAACAGCAAGGTAAGGTTGCAGTGAATGCCTTCGGCTTCCAGAACTTTTGCTGCTTGAATGCCTTCCCACGTGGAAGCAGTTTTAATCAACAATCGTTTTTCCGTGTTAATTCCTTCGGCCTTGTACAGCGACACAATTCTTTTTGCGCGTGCAACAGTGGCCGCAGTGTCAAAGCTCAGGCGGGCATCCACTTCCGTGGAAACCCGGCCAGGAATGATTTTGAGAATTTCGGTGCCAAAGGCCACCAAAAGGCGGTCTGTTTGCAACTCAAGCGGTTCGTGTCCATACTTTAACTTCACTTGCTCCAGCAAGTGCAGGTATTGGGGTTTTTGAACCGCTTTCAAAATAAGGGAAGGATTGGTGGTGGCGTCTTGCGGCAAAAAAGCGGCGATGGCCTGGAAGTCCCCGGTGTCAGCTACCACGGTAGTGACTTTTTTCAGTTGATCTAAAGCGTTGCTCATGTTGTGGAAATGTGAAAATTGATCAAAGTCCAATCCAGTATAGGCTTTTGAGGCGCCTATTTGATGAATGAAATAGTATCCTTTGAATTCGAACCAGAAAAACACAACAATCGACGAGTATTTGCCATGTATTCTGAACAAGAACTTGAACAACAACCATTGATCGATGACGACCAATGGGGTCGCCTGGAAAGTGAACTGGGTCTCGAAATGCTCCAAGAGTTTGCTCAAGAGTTTTTCGAAGAAACCCGTGAAATTTGGTTTGCTTCGGGGGTCGATCCGTTTTCCATGGATGAGAAGTCGTTCAAATCCATGGCGCACCGCAGTGCAGGTGCGGCGGGAACGATTGGCTTCAAAAAGTTGAGGTTTGTTTTTCTGTGCATGGAACACAACCCGCTTGATGAGAACACCCGCCGTTACTTGACAGCAATGGCCGGGATTTTTCAATCCACCCAGGAATGGGTTCAAAACAATCAATAAAACATGCGATATTCATCAGCCCGGCCTTGGGCTTTTCTGGGGATTTTGATCAGTGTGGGGGCTTTGGCCGCCGCGCTTTTTTTCCAGATCAGCAAGGAATGGTTTCCTTGTCCCTTGTGCATTGTCCAACGTTACGCGTACATGGCCACTGCACTTGGTTTTTTGGGTGTCAGCCTGACCAACCCCAAAAGCATTTTCTCCGGGCTGTTTGTGCTGTTGACGCTGGCTGGTTTTCTGGCTGGGGCCGCAGTGGCCCTCTATCATGTGTGGGTTTTGTCCAACCCCATGCAAACCTGCGGGGTTGACCCCTTACAAAACACCTTGAATGCTTTGCCTTGGGTGCAGCACTGGCCAGACATGTTCACGGCAGATGGCTTGTGTACTGAAGAATATCCTCCGCTATTTGGGTTGTCGTTACCCATGTGGAGTGGAATCGGGTTTCTGGCTCAGGGTGTGGTGCTGTTGATTACGGTTCGGGCACGCCGATACGTCAAAGGCTCATGGTGACGGGGTTGGCCAAAGTCACCCATGGGGCGGCGCTGGTCGATGTATCCTGCTTTTTTTCCAGGTTCGCCATGTAGGCAAGCAAGGTACCCAGTGCGTCCATGGCATGCGGGTTTTTACTTTGGCGTACTGCGTGCACAATCACGGCCAGGGCATCGTCCAGGCTGGCTTCACTTTCCTGCAATGGCGTGCTCACCTGCAATTCAACTGTCTCGGGGAATCGATAGTCGTGCTGTGGCGTGGCGTGTAACTGAATGGCTTGCATGGTGTTAAACCCGAATCTGACATGGCTCAAGATTCTCATTTTTTTGTTGCCCTGCAGTGTCTGAATAAGACGGTTTTTTTCTCTCAGTTTGGGGTATCCCCCAAACGAACCACGCAGCTTGGGCGATCTCTTTTTTTGGGGCTGATACGTTATTAATTGATCAGAGAGGAGTCTATCCATATGTTGATCAATATTTCAGATGCTCAGGTGATCCAACCCTTGCTTCAGCGCAAATCTTTGTCGCCGGAGCATTTATATTTGTATTCCGGCATGCGTTACAACCCCAAGGCCCGGGTGTCTGGGGAGAGCCTGGTAGCACTTGAAACCGAGCTTACGCAGTCGAGTCTTTTGTATTTGCAGGCCCAGGATCTTTTCGAGGAATTGGATTGTTGCTACAAGGTCTTGTCCAAGGCGATTGTGGATGAAGATCCCGAGAGTTTTGTGCCTGTGATGGAGGAGCTTGCGGAGCGATTCAAGCATATTGCCGTTCATCATTTTGACTTGGCGTATGCATACCTTGCTTGGCATACTTCTGACGATTACCCGGTTATGCATCATTTGCTTGTGGCGTTGACACTTGTACGCGTTGGCATGTGCAGCAACCAGTTTTCAGAACCTGAGTTGACGTCGCACTTGAAAGCGGCACTGACCATGAACATCAGCATGTTGACTTTGCAGGCGCGTTTGCGGGCGCAAACCGAACCGTTGTCCCGCGATCAGCGCGAAACCATCCGCAAGCACCCGGAGCAAAGTGCCAACAAACTCAAGCTGCTTGGCGTGAAAGATGAAGTCTGGATGGAGTCGGTGTTGATGCACCACGAGCTGCCAGACGGCACAGGTTACCCCAATCAGATTTCAAATAACAATGTGGGGTCGGTGTTGCTTAGCGTGTGCGATTCTTTTAATGCGCGCATGGCGCAGCGGGATTACCGAAGTAATTTCACGGCCGAACAGGCGGTGAAAGATTTGTTTGCCCACGCCGATCATTTGTACAGCAGTTTCACGGCCATCATTCTGGAACAGTTGGGTGTTTACCCGGCTGGCAGTTTGGTGCAACTGGAAGGAAACCAGATCGGCTGCAGCTTGATCCGTGGAGAAACTGCGATCAGCCCAGTGGTTCTGGTGTTTCGGAATCTGCCTACACCCGGGCCCAGCGCGGTTTTGGTGGATACATTAGCCGAGGGTTGCAAAGTAAGGAATGCGTTACCCCGACGTGACCTTGGCAAACTGCCAGGTCTGCTGGAATTGTTGTCGAAGGTTGTTTAAGTGTTTGAGTTTTCGGGCAGTTGGAGACTGGCCACGGTCTGGCTGCCCACCCGGTTCAGGCGCAAGGCGATGTGATGGCGTGAAGCAATGCGTTCGGCCGTTGCCAAGCCAATGCCTTCGCCTTCGAACTCGTCATTGCCGTGCATGCGGTGAAACAGCTGAAACTTTTGGGCTTTGTATTCATCGGAGAAACCCACGCCGTTGTCGATAATTTCAAGGCAATTGGGACTGCTCTGTCGAATGATGATTTTTGGTGATTCAGCATCGCGGGAAAATTTGATCGCGTTGTCGATCAATTCCCTGAAGGTTCGCATCATCAATGCTTTGTCAAAACGCCATTGGCCTTGAACCTGTACCTCAATGGGCACGGGCGAAAAGTCAAAGTGTTCATTGATGACCTGGGTCAGGATTTCGCCCAGGTCATGGGGCTGAATATTCAGGGGGCATACGCCAAGGCGCAAATATTCTATCAATGCATCCAGCAGCACACCCATGCGTTTGCCGTTGCGGCGAATTTCCTCCAGCGATTTTTCAGCCTCGGGAGGAACCTTGTCGCCCAGGTCATCGGCCAGAAAAAACGAGTAGGCATCGATTGCGCGAAGTGGCGCGCGGAAGTCGTGTGCAATGGCCCCTGAAAGCCAGTTCAATTGGGCCAGCAGATCAGTGTTTTCTTTCATTTGACGCTGGGTTTCAAAGTCCACGCTTTGGCTCAACTGCCTCAGTGTTTCGTTCAGGCTGTCAATTTCGCTTTGCTTGGCAGCAATCGCTTTTTCGTACCTGCCTTGCCTGCTTTTCAATGCTTCCCGCGTCACGGCTTGCTGGCGTTTCATTTCGCTCCGAAGCTTGTTCGAGAGCGCTTCCAGCGCCAGTTGTTTGCTGCGCAGGTCTTCCAGTTCAAGCTGCTGTTTTTTTGCCTGCTCGGGTGTCAGCAACCGTTGCCCTGTAACGAACGACAGCAGTTGAATCAGCAGGCGCAGCACGTTTGGGTGTTAGTTGGTTTGAATGGTGGAGACTTGAGACACGGGGGCCGCCTGCTCTTTCGCGCCAATTGAATCCACATAGGCACGATAAGCTTTGCCAGCAGATTCCGCGCGGTAGGGTTCTACTTCACCACGGTTGGCGCCTTCGGCCTGTTCTTTCAGCCACATGCGGGCACTCGGGCCGGTTTCGGCATCGGTGGTGCCTGTGTTTTCCTGTGCATTTGCCAGCAGGGGTACTGCACACACCAGCATGGCTGTGATCCACTTCAGTGTCTGTTTCATCGTGCATTTCCTTTGGCGTCGAAACGCCGTTTGATGGAATTGGCCTGCGACATCACCTGGTTCCGGGTGTTGTCAGACCACTGCAGGCGATCTGCAATGTCCATGGCCATGTTGAAGTCGTCAAAGACCAAGCCCCACAAAGCGAGGTTGGCCATGATTTTTACATCGCCACTGGCCAGTTGGTTGGCTTTCATCAGTGTGTTGTAGGCAGGCTCTTTTTGCCCTTCCAGCAAATACACCAGGCCAAGGTCTGAATAGGCATTGATGTTTAAAGGGTCCACCTGAATGGACTTCTCCAGGCGGGTGGCAGCGCTTTTCAGGTCGCCACGCTCAATGGCCACTTTGCCCAAGCCGTACCACACCGGGCCGCTTTTGACCTGTTCATTGCCACCCAGTAGCGATTTGTACACCAGTTCGGCTTGATCCAGCTGGCTGGTTTTGCGAAGTGAGTCTGCCCGCAGTTGCTTGCTTTGGCGGTCTGAACCCCACTTTTGGTCGTAAGCATCAAGGTGGGCCAGCGCCGCGTAGGCGTTGTCTTGCTCAATCATGGTTTGCACCAGTTTCAAGTGCAGGTTTTTCTCACGTTCGGCGCGTGCCTTTCGTGTTTCTTCGTCTTCGCGATCAAGTTCCCTGCGTTCAGCTTCAATCAAAGCACCTTGGCTGGGGGTAGTGGCTGTCACATTGGGTGAAGGATAATTGACGGTTGATTCAGGGCCCGATGCGGGATCTGGCGCCTTGTTTGCACCTTGTTGAGGCAATGCACATGCCGCAAGCGCAAGTGGCAGCAAGCACGTGCTCATTTGTTGGCCCAGTTTCCTGACAATTTGAATACCGCTCGACACGCTTTTATCCTCCGACTCGTTCAAATGCACGAATAATGGAGATGATGCCCGGCCCGCCTGTCATGATCAGCAGGGCCGGCAGCATGGTCACCACCATTACCCCAGTCAGTTTAACAGTCAGCTTGCCCATTAATTCTTTGGCGTTGGCTCTTTCTTTCTCCACCAGTCGGTCTGAAAACTGTTTCAGGGGTTCTTGCACTGCGCCGCCAAACTTTTCAATTTGCCCAAGTACCTGAACAAATGATTTGAATTCCTCACTTGAATACATGTTGCTGATTCTTTTAAGCATGACCAGCCACGGTATTCCAGACTTCACCTGTGCGCGTGACCGGCGCAGCATGCGCCCCGTGACGGGGACAAGTTCGTAATATTGCGTGGCAATGATTTCGATGGATTGGTCCACACTCAAACCCACGCCCTGCAACAGGCGCATCACGTCGACAACAGCTACAAGTTCGCGTTCGAAGGCGGCTTCACGGCCCTCGCCAACAGCCTTCAGCAGCCACTTTGGCAGCATGAAGCCAAGCCCCGTTATTGCAGTGACCTGAATCATGGGGACAGCGCCAAACCCTGATCCCCAATTCAGGAATAGTCCAAACACCAAGCCAGTCAAACCCAGGGCAATTCGCATCAATACAAAACGCGCCAGGTCGTCTTCACGCCCAAAGCCCGCACGTCCCAGCAGCTTTCGGTCTTCGTCTTCAACAAAATGGGCAAATGCCTTGGTTTGGCTGAATTGCTGGGCAAGGCGATCGATTCTGCCAGTCAGGTGGGCGGTGGGGATTTGGTTGCGTGTTACCACGGCGCTTTGCACGCGGCGTCGTTGCTCAGTGTATTCATCAATCCGGGCCAACGCTTTTTCTTTTCGGTTGGATTGACTTAACAAACTCCAGGCCACGCCGAAAAACCCCAGCCCCAGCAGAAAAATGCCAATCGCCAACAATGTGTTCATGTCCATGCGGGCACCCCTAAATACTTTTGACCATGCGGTAAATGATTGCCGCACCAAATACTTGCAAACCAGCTGCAACAAACAGCAACATGCGGCCCGTGTCATCGTTCCACATGGTGCCCAGGTAGCCTGGGTTCAATGTCATGATCAGGCCAGCCAGGGCGGGGGTCAGGCAACACATGAACACGGCCGACATGCGAGCCTCTGACGACATGGCCAGCATTTCTTGATGATGTTGTTCGCGGTCGCGAAGGTACTGCCCCAGGCGGCCCAGCAAAATATCGCTTTTGCCGCCGTAGTTCAGGGCCAATGCCACCACAGAAGCAATCAATTTGAATTCAGTCAAGCCATACACGCGCGCCAGCCTGTGCATGGCCTGGTCAAGTTCAAGGCCTGCGTATTGCATTTGTACAGCCAGCCCCAGAGCTTCTTTCAGCGGGTATTCTGCGTTTTCAAGCGCTGTGTTGAATGACACGGTCAGGCTGTAACCCACTGCGCTGACCCGCACCACACCATCCAGAAAGTTGGGCAGTTGGCTCAACATTTGCAACCGGCGTTTGCGCTGACGGTACAACACATAAGCACCAATGCCCAACAGGGCGAGCATTAACGCGCCACTGCCACTGGCTAGGCCGCGAAACGCAAATGCAACCATGAACGGTACAAGCAGTATCAAGCCGAAGCGAATGCCCAATGCACGGTCAATGTTTAAACCGGCAGAAATCAGGTTGTCCGTGACCCATTGTGGAATGTACTTTTTTCGCAGCGGATCTTTTTCAAGTGCCAGCGGGTCTCTGGATTTGCTAAGTGCAACGTCTAATCGGCTTTCCGCCAGTTTGCGGTTTTGTTCTTCCACGCCGAGCCCCATCAACAGCAGGGCCAGTGAAATGAATACCAGGGCGGCGGCGATCAGTCCGAATGTCATGTCAGGCGGATGTGCGAAATTTTCGGGTTTTTGGGATAAGGCACCACAGGCACCCAGTTGTCCAGTTCCTGGCCATCGGGGCCCAAGCGACTTTCATGGCGGTACAGGTCTTGCAATA
>Ga0209024_1002388_pt1 | contig 11057 bp, 10 predicted proteins | sample AutmiccommunBRH5_FD_187380 | JGI IMG/M metagenome (GOLD analysis project Ga0209024, IMG submission 187380) | Deep subsurface microbial communities from Mt. Terri, Switzerland - Autotrophic microbial communities BRH/5 (SPAdes) (version 2) | ecosystem: Environmental > Aquatic > Deep subsurface >...
CCTGTGGGACGCCGACATGAAGGACGAAGCGACCCAGATGATCCTCCAGGGCACCCAGCTGGAAATCGAATACGCCCGCGACACCATGCCCCGTGGCGTGCTCGGCATGAACGCCGCAATGATGGAGGACTACCTCAAGTTCATCGCCAACCGTCGCCTGACGCAGATTGGTTTGAAGGAAGAGTATCCGGGCACTACCAACCCGTTCCCATGGATGAGCGAGATCATGGACCTGAAGAAAGAGAAGAACTTCTTCGAGACGCGGGTTATTGAGTATCAGACTGGTGGGGCGTTGAGCTGGGATTGACGCCTTAGGTTTAATGCGTTCAAAAAGGGGCTGCCGCGAGGTGGCCCTTTTTAATTCACTCTGCGCCTAACACCTCCACGCTGTGTGCCCCGATTGATTTCCGGTAATGTGACAACCAAGACTTGATGGGGCCCCATCTTGCAAAAATGGGACTTTTTAGAATGCTTCGTACATTGAGCGTTTACGGTTTCAAATCGATCCACGAGCAAAGCATTGAGCTGGGCCGGGTGAACTGCTTTATTGGTGCAAATGGCGTTGGCAAGAGCAACATTCTTGAGGCTCTGGGCGTGCTTGGCGCTGCGGCAAATGGAGTGGTCGATGATGAAAGCCTGATGCGCCGCGGCGTTCGCGCGGGGTTGCCTCGCCTCTACAAAAGCTCGTTTGCCTCGGAGCGCACGCCCGCACATATCGGCGTTGGCATCGTGGGCGAAGGGAGGGAGGCTTACCGCGTGTCCCTGCTCAACCCCCTCGATTCACCCGAACCATCCTGGTCATACAAAACCGAAGTGCTATCGGATGGTGATACCGAGATTTTGTCGGATGGCGTTCGCAATAAGAAGAACCTGAATCCGCAATCTGGTTTGGCCGCCCTACAACTGGTCGAACTGCCCCCGGAGAACGCGGCCGCAAGACTAATGCAGAGCCTGCAGGAGTATGCGATCTACTGCCCGAATACACCATCGCTGCGTGGCACTGTTCCTGATGTGCAATCCCGTCGTCCGGTAGGACTGAGTGGCGGCCAACTGGCAGAAAGCTTCGAAGCACTGCGTAAGCATCTGGAAAGTCAGGGCGAGGATGGCGAAGAAATACTGGACCAAATTCTGGAAATGATCGACTGGGTGGCCGATGTACAAGTCACCAGCCACGGCGCGTCACTAATTTCCAGCAAAGTCCCGCGAACAACGCTGATGTTGAAGTTCACTGACCGCTTCATGAATAAGTCGCGTAATGAACTGACCGCTTACGATGCCAGCGAAGGCGCACTGTATGTATTGTTCTGCGCGGCACTTTGCCTACTACCTCAAGCGCCGAGCATCCTGGCTATCGATAACCTTGACCAAGCGCTGAACCCACGTTTGCTGTCGAAGCTTACAAGTCGAATTGGCGATTGGTTGAAGCATAATGACCCGGATCGTCAATTACTCTTCACTGCACACAATCCGGCAGTGTTGGACGGGTTAGATCTGTCCGACCCGGAAATCCGTTTGTTTGCAGTTGAGCGAAACAGCGATGGCCTGACGATCGTCAAACGCATTGAGTACTCGAAAAAACTGGCCGCAATGAATGAGCAATATCCATTGTCCAGGCTTTGGATGATGGGGCATCTGGGAGCGGTGCCCAATGTCTGAACTGAGTATTGCATTAGTCGCAGAAGGTGATACCGATCTCGTCATTATTGAAGCCGCGCTCAGGGCAATTCTGGAACAACCATTCACCCTGACCCAACTCCAACCCGAAGCGACCCGACCGAAAATGGGTACGGGATGGTGCGGTGTTTTGAAATGGTGTGATGCCTCAGCCCAACGGCATTCAGATTGCTTGGATAGCGACCCTACGTTGGCGCGGTTTGATTTGCTGATCATTCACTTAGACGTGGATGTAGCCAGCGAGTCATATGCTAATGCGGGAGACACCGTGCAAAAGATGGCGCAGGAAAAAAACTGGCACGTTCTGCCTTGTGCGCAACCCTGCCCGCCAGTGATCGACAGCGTCGTGCCGTTGAAGGCAGCGCTAGATAGCTGGCTGCGACCAGCAAGCCGTGGAACCAAGACTGTATTGTGCTTACCGGCCCAGGCATCAGGTACCTGGCTTGCGGCCGCATCACTTCCCAACGGGCATGCGTTGCTGACCGGAGCAGAGTGCAATATCAATGTTGAGTCCAGGCTCTCTGGACTTCCGATGGATTTGCGGATCCGCAAGAAGGTTCGCGAGTATCGCGAGCATGCACCCAATGTGACAAGGAATTGGCCGGTGGTTAAGGCTGTTTGCTCTCAGGCGTTGGATTTTGAATCTGCGGTGCTGGCGGCTATTTGAAGGGCCGATAGCGAGTAGCCCGGACGACCGCTGACGGTGGATGAAAAAAGCGTCATCCACCCTACGGGTCGCCGATATACCAGGTGTAGGGTGGACAACGCGAAGCTTGTCCACCATGGTTCAGATACAGCCATCGCTCAAGGACGAGCGAGGTAGCCTGGAAGTGACGCGTGGAAAAGACTTCGCCGTTTTCCACCCTACCTTCGGCAACGTCGATGCGTCGGCGTTGTGGGCGGTTGAGATGTCGTAGGGTGGATAACGCTTTGCTTATCCACCGATACGGACCTCCCGCCAACACAACGCTCAAGGATGCGAAAAAAGGGGACAGATTTATTTTCTGCTGCCGGCTCGCCGGTCCGCCTCCCCCGCCACGCTTTCCTTGGTCCCACCGACAGGTTTCGCCTTGCACGGCGAGTCACTTTCTCTTGCCTGGCCAAGAGAAAGTAACCAAAGAGAAGGCCACCCCGGCATCCGGGTCTGGCCTGCGGCCAGACTTCCCTCGCTCCGGCGCTGCTCCGGGGGCCGGCTTACAAGGGCCATCCTTGGCCCTTTAAGCCTCTCGCCGCATCCATGCGGCTCGTCCCCCTACGCAACACCTCCACTCGGCCTCCTGACGGGGAACGGAGTCCGAGTCGCCCGAGAGTCCTTTGGATTATTTATTTCTTCTGTACAGACCGGCAGGCGACACCAACCGCCCCTTTCAGGAGGGTGAGCGGAATCGCCGTGGAAGAGGTTGAGCGGCATGGATGCCGCGAGAGCCGCGATGGGCCAGGGACGGCCCTTCGCGGCGTGCCCTTGGAATGGCGATGGAGCGAACGGACCCGGAGCGAAGCGCAGGGCCGGATGGAATGGCAAGCGTTTTTGGTTACTTTTGGCGGGGCCGGCCATCCGGGCGACTGACAAAAGGAACCCGCCCAGCGGGGCGGAACAAATGCCTGAAGCAACTCGGAAACGATCCGAGCAGGTAGAAGTAACGCGTGGAAAAGGCTTCGCCATTTTCCACCCTACGCTGCGGCGAACTAGCCCATCAGCTCACACAACCCACCCGGCACCTTCATCACCCACTCCCTCACCGCCCGAACCGTCGGGTCATCCCTTCGGCTCTCTGGATATACGAGATGAAACGGCTTGCCCTCCATCTCCGGCCCGAACGGCTGCACCAGCCGTCCTTCCCTCAGTTCATCCTCGATCAACTGCCGACTCATCAGGGCCACGCCCTGCGCACCGATGGCGGCGGAGATGGCGTGGGTCTCGTCGGAGAAGACCAGCCCGGCACTCACATCCAGCCCCGACACGTTGGCGAGCTTCTGCCACGACGCCCAATGAATCGGAGCGGACAAGGCAGCTTGCGCACGGAAGTGGATCAACGGGTGTTTGGGCAATTCGGCAATATCCCGCAAGCCGAGGTGTGGGCTGCAGACCGGGACGAAGGTGTTGTCGAACAGCTTCTCCGCCACCAGCCCGGGCCAGCGGCCGTCGCCGTAGCGAATGGCGATATCCGCCGTGACGCCATCCAACGCGACCGGTTCGTGGGAGGTGTGGAAGCGCAGGTCGATATTCGGATGGGAATCGCGCAGCAGGCAGACCCAGGGCACCAGCCAGCGCACCGCGATGGCCGGTGTGGTGCTGAGGGTGATTGCCTGGCGACGAGGCGCCGCGCTGAGGCGTTCGACTGCCCCGCTGATGCTGTCGAATGCAGCTTCCAGCGTCTGTTGCAGCTCGCGCCCCGGGTCGGTCAGTTCCAGCTTTCGCGGTTTGCGCAGGAACAGCGCCACGCCGAGGGATTCCTCCAGCGAACGAATCTGGTGGCTGATCGCCGTGGCCGTGACGGACAGCTCCTCGGCGGCCTGCTTGGCGCTCTCGTGGCGGGCGGCGGCTTCGAAGGCCCGCAGCGCAGAAAGCGAAGGTAACCGGCGGTGCGCCATGGCTGAGTTTCTCTCATCTGTAGTTGGAAGAAATGGTCGTTTGTCGCCAGTACAGCCTAGCCATAGGCTGGATTTACCGCGAACGACAGATGAATTCAATCACAGAGGAGAATCACCATGGCGCACCTTCTGCACCTCGATGCCAGCGCCCGGCCCGGCCTTGCCGGCAAGGACGAGCACGGTTCCCACAGCCGTAACCTCACCCACCGCTTCGTCAGCCAGTGGGCAGCCCGCCGTGAGCAGGACAGCGTCGTCTACCGCGACATAGGCCAGAATCCGCCCTCCTTTATCAGCCATGACTGGATCGCCTCCAGCTTTACGCCGGAAGAGCGCCGTGAGCCGTGGATGCGGGACACGCTGGCGGAAAGCGACCAGCTGGTCGATGAGCTGATCGCCGCCGATGTATTGGTCATCGGTACGCCGCTCTACAACTTCGGCATGCCCGCCGCACTGAAGGCCTGGATTGATCAGATCGTGCGCCCAGGCCGGACGGTTGAGGTCGACGAAAACAAGCTGCCCGATCCGTACGTTCCGTTGCTGGCGGACCGGCCACGGCATGCGGTGATCCTCAGCGCTCGCGGCGGCATCGGCTTTGGCCCTGGCGGGGAAATGGCGCACATGAATCATCTGGAGCCGAACCTGGTGACGGCACTCAATTTCATCGGGATCACCCGCATTCACCAGATTGCCATTGAAGGTCAGGAAACCGGCGGCGAGGTATTGGCCGCCTCGGTGGCCGAGGCGCTGCGCGAGGTCGATGCGCTGGTGAAGGAGCTGCAGGGGGCAATCGAGGAAACGTCGCTTGGTCAGGCCTATCGACGTGAGGCTGAGCTTGTGCAGGAGTGACGGGGCGAAAGGCTGCGGTTTGATGCTGAATGCAAACGCAGCCTTGCGGATCTGCTACCACGTAACGCTATGCAGGTGCGTGGTAGCCGGCAGGCCTTGGCTACTGGGCACGACTCATTTCGAGCTTTTGCCCAACGGCGGCCGTGACTTCCTGCAGACCCTGGCCGGTCACCTTCGCCCAGTCGCTATCCGTCACGAGCTGCATACCGTCGTTCACCTCAGTGGCGATGGCCATTGGCGCCTGGCCATCAGATTCGATGATCAGGTTCGCTTTGTTGTTGACGGACACCGAGGCAAAACCAGGCGAGAACCAGGTCCAGAATTCCTTGATGTGCACCGTGACCTGGCGCGCATCCGTATTCTGCTCTTCTACCACCTGATAGCCGGACTGCGCGTAGGCGTTGGCGACAGCGGAACCGACCAGTTGGCTGACCGTGCGGCCTGAAGGCAGCACAACGTCACCCAACGCCTTTCCATATCCATTGCGTTTGCGTGCATAGGCGCGCCCGGTGATCGAACTGTCGTTGATCTCGCCGCCTTTGAGGGAAGGAATGTCGGCGCTACGAGGCTTGGCCTCGAAGGTCCGTTCGTCGATCGTCGTGATAACGACCTTCTGCCCAGTCGTACCCGTGAGGTTCGGAACGGAAACATCGACAACAGAGCGGCTGGTAACGCAACCCACCATGCTCACCGCCAGTAAAACCAGCAGCGAAGTTTTGAGGGGAGCAAAAAAAGCAGCGTTCATTTACAAGTCCTTGTGTAGTGGGCATCCGTCGCCTTTTCGAACGTAGGCGTTCGAACGCCGGGCATGATCGACCACGGATAGTGGCCGGTCGCCACATTACTGTTCTGCGGTTTCAGGGGCAATCTCCAGCCGAATCGAACGGCACAGAACAATCAGGCTCAGGCAGTCCTCCCCAGCCTCAACCACCTCACCGCGAGCGCCCCGCCGGCTACAATGCCGCCTTTTGCGTCGCGCTCGGAGCCTTCCATGTTCGTCCTTTCTCACCTCGACACCCCGCCGCCGGAATCGCTGAAAAGCCAGGTGCTGCAGATGGTGGTGGATTATCTCGGCGACATCAGCCCGGTCTCGCTGCAGCCCAGCAATTCGCTGTATCAGCTGTATCAGTACGTAGTGGGCTTCGAGGTGCATCGCTATCTGGACAGCATGGACGGCGCGCAGGCGGGCAAGCCGGAGCTGATCATGGCGTTGGATGCTGATGATCCGGCGGTCCTGCTCGGCTTCGCCCTGTATTTGCCATTTGTGGACGATCCCGAAGCCTGCGCGCTGGTCTATCTGGCGGTGGACGCCGGCCATCGCCGCCAGGGCATCGTCCGGGCCATGGTCGAGGCGATGGTGACGCGCTATCCCCATGCCGAGGTGGCGTGCGTTGCAGGCAAGGTGCCGTATTTCAGCGCACTGGGCTTTCAGCCGCTGGTAGCGCGTGGCCCGCAGGTGGTGATGAATACCCGTAACGGGGCTTCGAACGGTGCGGTGGCGGTGCAGGATCTGGAGCCGATCTTCCAGTCCAAGGAAGTTCGGCAGATCTACAGCTACCTGGTGCAGCAGAATGGCCGCAAGGCGATGAGCGAGGCGGAGAAACAGCGCGACCGCCTGCTCGATCAACTGGCGCGCCAGGCGCAGGACCTGGTGCAGCAATCGAGCGTTCGGCGCTTGCATTGATCGGGCAAGGCGTCACCAGGCTCGGGCGATACCGAGCCCGCGCAGCTGCTCCATTCACGAGCCACACCTCAATCCATCGCGGATATACGCCTCGCCTTGTCGAACCGCGCGGTCTCTATCGCGGCTTACGCCAGGCGTCGCGCTAGCGCCCGGCCAGCCACTTGCCCAGCAGCCTGTCGAGCTGTTCCTGTTCGTCACGACTGAGTGTGGCGAGGGCCGTTTTTTCGTTCTCGACGTGGGCGGTCATCAGGCCGTCGATCAGAGTGAAGCCGGCTTCGGTCAGAGCGACCAGGGTGCCACGGCGGTCCTCGGGGTTCGGCTTGCGTTCGATAAGCCCGGCACGCTCGAGGCGGTCGAGCCGGTTGGTCATGCCGCCTGACGAAATCATCGCTGCCTCATACAGCGCGGTCGGGCTCAGGGCATGCGGCGCCCCGGCGCGACGCAAGGTCGCCAGCACATCGAATTCGCCGTAGTGCAAACGGTGCTCATCGAAGAAGGGTTGCAGCACGTCTCGGTTGAGCACCTGCACCGCCTCGCCGAGCCGGCCGATCAGGCGCATGGGCAAGGTGTCCAGGTCCGGCCGTTGCTGTTGCCATTGTTCAACGGCGAGTTGAGCTCTATCGATCACCGGATACCTCGTCTATTTATCTTGATGTTAAGATACTTATCGCAAAGACATTAACTGCCCACTTGGAGATTGCCATGCTTTCCGTTCGATCACCCGCGTCATCTTCACTATCGCGGGCCGGCGAGGCGTTACTGGCGGTCATGCTCGTCCTGCTGGTAGGCCTCAACCTGCGGCCTATCCTAGCGGCCATCGGGCCATTACTCGATGAAATCCAGGCCGCGACCGGTCTGGGCAGCGCCGGTGCAGGCGCACTTACCACCCTGCCCATCGCTGCCATGGGATTCTGCGCACTTGGCGGCGCCATGTTGCAAGCGAAGCTGGGCGAGCGCCGTGGCGTAGCGCTCGGGCTCACACTGGTGGCGCTGGCCAGTGCCTTGCGCTGGGGCTCTCCGAACGGTGCGGGGCTGATCCTCACCGCGGCACTGGGCGGCGTCGGGATTGCCTTGGTGCAGGCGCTGATACCGGCGTACATCCACCGCTGCCATCCGCAGCGGACCAGTGCGCTGATGGGGCTCTACACCACCGGCATCATGGGCGGCGCTGCTCTCGCCGCTGCCAGTGCCGCGCCGCTGGCAGAACGATTCGGTTGGGCGAATGGCTTGGCATTGTGGGCGATTCCGGCCGTACTGACCCTGTCGATCTGGTGGAACCTAGCGCGCCCGCCGATCACGACAGGGCGAACCGCCTCCCGGCCGTTGCCGCTGAAATCGCCACACGCCTGGCGGCTGTTGCTGTTCTTCGGCATCGGTACGGCGGCCTATACCCTTGTGCTGGCGTGGCTGCCGCCCTATTACACGGGCCTTGGCTGGAGCGCTACGGACAGCGGCCTGCTGCTCGGCGGCATCAGCCTGGCGGAAGTAGGCGCCGGATTGCTGCTCTCCGCGCTGATCGGACGAATCCGACAGCGGCGGCCGCTGGTGCTGGGCGTGTTGGCCGTGGTGCTGGCCGGGCTGTTGTGCCTGGCATTGGCGCCGCTGGCGCTGGCAATCCCGACGGCAATTCTGCTGGGTGTAGGTATCGGCGCGCTGTTCCCGCTCTCGTTGATTCTGGCCATGGACCATGCACGTGACTCGGCCGACGCCGGCTCGCTGCTGGGGTTCGTTCAGGGTGGCGGCTACCTGATTGCCAGCCTGGCCCCGCTGGGAGCGGGCTTTTTACGCGACCGACTGGCGAGCCTGGCGGATGCCTGGCTGCTGATGGCCGTTGGCATCATGCTGTTGATGGGTCTGGCGTTGCAGCTCACCGCGCCGTCGCGAGAGGCGCAACCGGTATGACGCAGCCGTATCGAGATACCTGATCAACCAATTGGCGATGCTCAGGCGCAGTTCAGATACGGCTCGATATTGGCGAGCGCTCGCGCTACGTAGTCCTCCTTCTCCCCTACCGGCGCGACGTAGTGCAGCGCCTCGGCTGCCGCATCGAGCCCAACCAGCCGTGCCAACGTCCAAGCCGCCAGATAGATGGACGCCAGACAACCGCCGGCGGTTGCCAGGTTGCCGCGCGCGAAGAACGGTTGCTCCAGCACCTCGATACCCGCTTCCTGCACCCAGGGCTTGGTGGTGAGGTCGGTGCAGCCGGGAACGCCGTTCAGCAAACCCGCTTTGGCAAGCAACAGAGTGCCCGAACACTGGGCGCCGATCAGCTGGCGTGCGGGATTGAGCCGCGCTAGCAGCTGCATCACGGCGAGATCCTGAGCGACTTCACGGGTTCTGATGCCGCTGCCGACCAGCACGGCGTCGCAGAACTCGAGCTCGTCTAGACAAGCCTGTCGATACAGCCGCACGCCATTCATCGAGGTGACCATCTCGCTCGGCGAAGCCAGCGCCACGCGCCAGCCCGGCCGCTTGATGCGGTTCAGAATGCCGAGCGCGATCAGCGAGTCCAGTTCGTTGAAGCCGTCAAAGGTAACAATGGCAATGTGCATGGCTGGGTCCAGCGCTGGTGAGTCGACCTATTCTCAAAGCGAGGCAGGCGCGCGCAAAGGCACAGTCGGAAGCGGCGATACCAGTACAGCGCGTAAGGCTGGCCACTGGGCGAGAAAGCGCTTGGTCACTCCACGGACCTGGACGAAGGGCCTGGCTTTCGCCGCTAAATCTTCACGCAGACGAATATCGCGTTCCCGGATGCTTGGTCCCAGGGCACGATCTTCTCGTAGTCATGCTCGAGCACATGCACTTCGAAGTACCGCTCCAGCAGCTCGCTTAGCTCGGCAAAGCTCACCGCCACCATCCTGTGTTCGTCGTGCCAGACCTGGCTTTCATTGCTGATGGTCTTTTCGATTCGCAGCTTCAGCCATTGCTGCGCGCCGGCACCCGGGTAGTGCCAACCGGAGCTGAAGGTGAACAGGCCGTCCGTATGCCTGGCCGTGTGCGAGACGAATGAGGCGTTGTCGATCCGACGCTTGTCCACGGCGTTGAAGCAGAACAGCCCGCCCGGGGCCAACGCGGCATGCACGCTGGCGATACAGGCCTGCAGTCGCTGAAGCTCGGCGCTGTAATGAATGGAGTAAAGAAAGCAGGTGATCAGATCCGCCGGCTGCTCGACCGCAAAGCCACACATGTCCTGCAGGGAAAACTGCGCTTGCGGGCAGCGCGCGGCTGCTCTGTCCAGCATCGGCTGGTTGATGTCGAGCCCGCCGCTGGTATAGCCGGTATCGATGAAATGGCGGACGTGCGGGCCAGTGCCGCAGGCGAGGTCCAGATGCCTCGTCCCGCCGTTGCCGAACAGCTGCTGCAACCGGTGGACACAGTGGCTTTGCGCCCTGTAGTCGATGTCCGCACACATGAGATCGTAATAACCCGACAAGTCGGTATAGAGAGCATCGCCGGGCATGATGACCTGATGTGTGAGGAAACGATGGGGGCGCGCATATTATCCCGGCCGGCTGGAAATCGCCCGGCAATTACCGCCGAGCTGGCACATCCTGTTGCCCGTCCTCCAGATACCCGGCGACCGTATGCTCGCCCCTCTTTAGTGAGTCAGCTGAATGAAACGAAAGGCTGCGTCATGATCCATCGCGCTCAGGCCGTGGCGGGCCAGCGAGCCTGTCCAGGCACAGCTGCTCCATGCAGATGGCCCAATCGCTCATGCGATCCGCTTCGAGCTGCACCAGCATCGCGTAGCGGCGTCCACCCCATACCGATAGATGCAGTGCTTCCAGCGTCGCAGCGCTCGGGCGTACCGGCAGATCGGTCGCCGCGTCGATGACTCGATGCCAGGCGGCCAACAGATCCTCGTAGGCCCGACACTGATGCTTGGGCTCGGCCACTAGCGTTTCCAGCTCGAGCATATCCGGATGAAACCAGGGCAGCCTCGACTCGACCCCGGCAAGGGTGCGCACCAGTCGCCGGATGCGCTCGGGCCAGGCAAGCGCGGTTGGCGCTACCGCTTGCGTGTCGATGGCCTCGAGCAGCTGCTCGACGCAATAGCGCACGTAGCCCGAGTGCAGCGCGTGCTTGTTGGGGAAGTAGTCATACAGGGTGCCGATGGCCACGCCGGCTTCGAGTGCGACCGCACGGGTCGTCAATCGAGCCCAGCCGTCGCGCTGCCATATCCGAACATAGGTGTCGAAAATCGCCTGAACGGTGGCCTTGGCGCGCTGCTGAGTCGGCCGTTTGAGCGGCTTGGCGCTCG
>Ga0209024_1002389_pt1 | contig 11057 bp, 10 predicted proteins | sample AutmiccommunBRH5_FD_187380 | JGI IMG/M metagenome (GOLD analysis project Ga0209024, IMG submission 187380) | Deep subsurface microbial communities from Mt. Terri, Switzerland - Autotrophic microbial communities BRH/5 (SPAdes) (version 2) | ecosystem: Environmental > Aquatic > Deep subsurface >...
GGACCGGGCGGGAAAAGGCGAGGCACTGCCTCGCCCCCGCCCGCAGCGGGACGGTTCACCCGGAGCCACCGGCAGCATGAGACCGTATGAGGGCAGCGCCCGACCTGGCGGGCGAGAAGCGCCCGCCAGGGGCGGGGCGGGCGCTGGCCGGGCCCTTTGGGGGCCCGTCCGGGTGGGGTGAGAGGGTGACGTGTGGCGAAGGCGATGGCCTTCGCCAAGGTAAGCGGGGCGGGTAGGACCTCAGGGGGGACCGTTAGCCTGGACGGCGGCAGCCGAACCCTACCCCCGCGGCCCCTCCTGGCCTCCTGCCCCCGGCCAAGCCAGACGCGCGGCCTCAGCGCTGGCGCTGACCTCTTCCCGCGTCCGCGGCAATGCCCCCGGCAGCTCTGCCTGAATCCACCCGATCAGCTTCTCCCGCATCTCGCAGCGCAGATCGAAGGCCCGCGGAGCGTTGCGGGCCGAGATCAGCACCCGCACCTCCATCACCCGTTCGCGGAAATCCGTCACCGCCAGGTTGTAGACATTGCCGTCCCACAAGGGCGAGGCGGCGGCAATCTCCTGCCCCTTCGCCCGGATCTGCTCCACCGGCGCGGAATGGTCGAGATAGAGCATCACCGTCCCGATCAGCTCGGCGCTGTCGCGCGTCCAGTTCTGGAACGGCTTCTCGATGAAATAGCTCAGCGGCACCACCAGCCGCCGCCAGTCCCAGATCTTGATGACGACATAGGTCGAGGTGATCTCCTCGACATTGCCCCACTCGCCTTCCACGATCAGCGCATCGTCAATGCGGATCGGCTGGGTCACCGCCAGCTGGATGCCGGCGAAGAGGTTCTTCAGGACCGGCTGCAGCGCCAGGCCGACCACCAGACCGGCCGCCCCGGCCGAGGCCAGCAGCGACACGCCATATTGGCGCACCGCATCGAAGGTCATCAGCGCCGCCGACACCGCGACCAGCACGATCAGCACATTGGCCACCCGCATCAGGATCCGGCTTTGAGTGACATGCTTGCGCGCCAGCAGGTTGTCCTCGGCATCTAGCTTGAAGCGGCGCAGGTGGATCGTGGTCCAGATATAGAGCGCGGTCTGCGTGATCCAGGCCACGCAGAGGATCAGCGCGATCACCAGCAAGCGGCGGATCACCCCGGCCTCGCCTTCGGTCAGCGGAGCGAGGGCGGTGGCGAAGGCGACGGCGGCGATGACCATGGCCAGCCGCAGGGGGCGTGTCCCCCGGGCGACGAGCGAGCGCCAGAACAGCTCGCGCCGCGCCACGAGGCGGGTCAGCAGGGTGAACAGCGTGCGCCAGGCCAGCATCGCCGCCCCCGCCGCCAGCCCCAGGATGATCAGCGCGGCGAGCCAGTCGGGCATCCAGCCGGTGGCGCTGTCGGCGAAGTCGGTGAGGGTATCGTTGTCCATGTCCCTGATCATAGGGCGCAGCGCCGCCCGCGTCAGGGGGGCGCTGCGCATTTCATGCCGCAACGCCGCAAGTTTCCGCCTGCCGCCCGCATTTCTTGCACCGCACCGCGATTGCTGGCACATCGGAACCGGAGGATCCCCGCATGGCCCGTGCCGCCCTTACCGGAACCCGCATCCGCGCAAGGCGGGCGCAACTGGGCCTGAAGCAGGCCGAGCTGGCGCGCGCCATCGGCGTGTCGCCGGCCTACCTCAACCTGATCGAGCACAACCGCCGCCCGGTGTCGGACCGCCTGCTGACCGCGCTGGCCGGCACGCTGGAGATCGGGGCTGCGGCGCTGGCCGAGGGCGCGGAGCCGACGCTCTTCGAGGCGCTGCGCGAGGCCGCTGCCGGGGGGGATGGCGCGGAAAGCGACCGCATCGAGGAATTTGCCGGCCGCTACCCCGGATGGGCCGCGTTGCTGGCCGAGCGGCAGGGGCGCATCCTGGCGCTGGAGCGCACCATCGAGGCGCTGACCGAGCGGCTGGCGCATGACCCGCAGCTGTCCGCCAGCCTGCATGAGGTGCTGTCCGCCGTGACCTCGATCCGCTCCACCGCCGCGATCCTGGCGGAGACCGAAGATATCGAGCCCGAATGGCGCGCCCGCTTCCACGGCAACCTGCGCGATGACAGCGAGCGGCTGGCCGATGCCGCCGAGGCGCTGGTGGCCTATCTCGATGCCGGGACCGACCGCGAGACCGGGCTTTCGTCGCCGCAGGAGGAGTTCGACGCCTGGCTGGCGGCGCAGGAGTTCCATATCGCCGCAGCCGAGGGACCTGCCGCGCCCGACCCCACCGTCACCGCGCCGGAGCTGGCCTCCTCGGGGTCGCGCGCGCTGGCGCGGGGTTGGCTGGACCGGGCGCGGGCGGATGCCGAGGCGCTGCCGCTGGCGGCCTTCCTGCAGGCGCTGGACGAGACGGGGGGCGATCCGGGGCTGCTGGCGGCGCGGTTCGGGGTGCCGCCGCTGGCGGTGTTCCGGCGGCTGGCGGGGCTGCCGGGGGCGCATCAGACCGGGCTCGTGCTGTGCGACGGCGCCGGGGCGCTGACCTTCCGCAAGCCGGTGGAGGGCTTCACCCCGCCCCGCTTCGGCGCCGGCTGTCCCATCTGGCCGCTGTTCCAGGCGCTGTCCCGCCCCGGCACCGCGATCCGCGCCACGCTGGAAATGGCCGGACGGGTGCCGCGGCGCTTCCTGGCCTATGCCTGGTGCGAGGCCGCCTACCCCGCCGGATTTGACGGGCCGCAGGTGCTGGAGGCGGGAATGCTGCTGCTGCCGGCTGAGGCGGCGCGGGGGCCGGACGAGCTGCCGGTGGGCGCGACCTGCCGGATCTGCCCGCGCGCGGAGTGTCCGGCGCGGCGGGAGCCGTCGATATTGACGGACGCGGCGTGAGGGGGACCCGGAGCCGGGGGGCCGTCTGCCCCCCCCATGACACGGAAGGAGCGGGGGGCCTTCTGCCCCCCGCGCCCCCCGAGGATATTTGGAAAAGGCAAAGGGGAAGAGGGGCTCGGGTTACTCCGCCGCCTGCTTTGCCATCGGATTGTTGGGGTGGCTGGTCCAGTTGGCGTAGCCCGAGACCACGCGGCCCGTGCGCGGGTCGACATCGCCCTGCGGCAGTTCCCGCATGGTGATGCAATTCTCGACCGGGCAGACGTCGAGGCAGAGGTTGCAGGCGACGCATTCCTCGTCCTTCACCGTGAACACCCGGGCGGGCGACATGGCGATGGCCTGGTGGCTGGTATCCTCGCAGGCCGCATAGCAGCGCCCGCAGCTGATGCAGAGATCCTGGTCGATCTGGGCCTTGGTGATGTAGTTGAGGTTCAGGAACTGCCAGTCGGTCACGTTCGGCACGGCGCGGCCCACAAGCTCTGACGTAGACACGAACCCCTTGCGGTCCATGTAGTCGGACAGGCCCGAGATCATCTCCCGCACGATCTTGAACCCATAGGTCATCGCCGCGGTGCAGACCTGCACATTGCCCGCGCCGAGCGCCATGAACTCGGCCGCGTCGCGCCAGGTGGTGACGCCGCCGATGCCGCTGATCGGCAGGCCGCGGGTTTCGGCGCTGCGGGCGATCTCGGCCACCATGTTGAGCGCGATCGGCTTCACCGCCGGGCCGCAATAGCCGCCGTGGGTGCCCTTGCCGTCGATCATCGGCTCGGGCGCGAAATCGTCGAGGTTCACCGAAGTGATGGAGTTGATGGTGTTGATCAGCGACACCGCATCCGCACCGCCGCGCCTGGCCGCCTCGGCCGGTTTGCGGATGTCGGAGATGTTGGGCGTCAGCTTGACGATGCAGGGCATGCGGGAATGCGTCTTCACCCACCGCGTGACCATCTCGATATATTCGGGCACCTGCCCCACGGCGCTGCCCATGCCGCGCTCGGCCATGCCATGCGGGCAGCCGAAGTTCAGCTCGACCCCGTCGGCGCCGGTATCCTCGATGCGGTGCAGGATGTCCTTCCACGACTCCTCATCGCAGGGGACCATCAGGCTGATGATCAGCGCCCGGTCCGGGTAGTCGCGCTTGACCGACTTGATCTCGCGCAGGTTCACCTCCAGCGGGCGGTCGGTGATCAGCTCGATATTGTTGATGCCGAGAACCCGGCGGTCGGCGCCATGGATCACGCCATAGCGCGGGCCGTTGACATTGACGACGGGCGGGCCTTCGGAGCCGAGGGTCTTCCAGACGACGCCGCCCCACCCCGCCTGAAATGCGCGGCGGACGTTGTATTCCTTGTCGGTCGGCGGGGCGGAGGCGAGCCAGAACGGGTTGGGGGACTTGATGCCGATGAAACTGGTGGTCAGGTCAGCCATGTCAGGCCCCCATCAGGTAAAGGTGAATATCCTCGGCGGCATCGCGGCCCTCGGCCGCGGCCGTCACGGTCAGATCGTTGCCGCCCTTCGCGGAGTCGCCGCCGGCCCAGACCCCGGAGATGCTGGTGCGCCCGGCCCCGGTGATGGCGATCTTGCCGGCGTCGATGGCGATGCCCTGCGGCACCGGATCGAGCGTCTGGCCGATAGCCTTGAACACCTGATCGGCCTTGAGGCGGAAGGTCTGCGGCAAGAGGTGCAGCCCCGTCTCGCGCGCCTCGGTATAGGCGAACTCAACCTCGGCCACGGCACCATTGCCCAAGATCCGCACCGGCGCGGCGTTGCAGATGATCCGCACGCCGTTTGCCGTGGCATGGTCCTGCTCGACCGTGCTGGCGCCCATCTGGGCGCGCCCGCGGCGATAGACCAGCGTCACCGTCTCCGCCCCCAGCAGCCTCGCCTGCACGGCGGCGTCGATGGCGGTCATGCCGCCGCCGATCACCACCACGTCGCGGCCGATGGGCAGGGTGGCAAGGTCCGCCGCCTGCCGCAGCTCGCGGATGAAGTCCGTGGCGGGCAGGACGTTCGCCTTGTCCTCCCCCTCCGCCCTGAGCGCATTGACGCCGCCAAGGCCGAGGCCGAGGAACACCGCGTCATGCCCCGATTGCAGCTCTGCCAGCGACAGGTCGCGGCCAAGCGCGAGGCCCGGCTTGAGGGTGATGCCGCCGATGCCCATCAGCCAGTCCAGCTCCGCCTGCGCGAAGCCGCCCGCGGTCTTGTAGGCGGCGATGCCGTATTCGTTCAGCCCGCCGCCCTTGGGGCGCGCGTCGAGCAGGGTGACGTCATGGCCCTTCATCGCCAGCCTATGCGCGGCGGCCAGACCCGCCGGGCCCGCGCCGACCACCGCAACCCGCTTGCCGGTCGGCGCGGCGCGGGGGAAGGGGTGAGCGTTCCGCGCCATCAGCGTGTCGGTCGCATGGCGCTGCAGGCGAGCGATTTCCACCGGCTTGCCCTCTGCCGCCTCCCGCACGCAGGCGCCTTCACACAGCGTTTCGGTGGGGCAGACCCGGGCGCAGATACCGCCGAGGATGTTCTGCGAGAAGATCGTCCGCGCCGCCGCCTCGGGTGTGCCGGTGGCGATCTGCCGGATGAACAGCGGGATGTCGATCTCGGTCGGACAGGCCGTCACGCAGGGCGCGTCATGGCAGAAGTAGCAGCGATCGGCGGCCACCCGCACCTCATGCGCGTCGAGCGGCGGGGCGATGTCGGCGAAATTGGTGCAATAGGCTTCGCTCGGAAGCCGCCCCGGGACGATGCCGGGCGTCAGCTGGCTGTTGGTCAATCGGACCTCCCTGGCTTTGCTTTTATGGGGAAAGGCTGGCATAGGTCCGGTTTTTTATCAAACGGTAAAATCAAGCGGGCCGGCGACCGGCCCCCGCCGCGCAGACTTGCGGCAAATCCCGCGAAATCTGCCCGATTTCGCGCCAGCGCCTGCTTCAGCGCCCCCTCGAAACTCGCGGCTTTCCTCCCCCCCTGCTCTCGCGTATAACCCCAGCGACCAAGGCGGAGCCCGCGACAGACGGGCGGCACAACACCTTCCGAGGACGGTAATGACCAAACATCCCCATGAAACCGACGTGGCCTTCATCCAGGCGCTGGCGGAACTTCTGAACAAGAACGACCTGACCGAGCTGGCGGTGATGCGCGAATACGGCGAGAATGACAGCCTTGAGGTGCGGGTCGTCAAGCAGGCCCCCGTGGCTGCCCCGGCCCCGGTCTATGCCGCAGCGCCCGCCCCGGCCGCGCTTGCCGCGCCCGCAGCCCCTGCCCCCGCCGAGGATCCGGCCCGCCATCCGGGCGCGGTTGCTTCGCCGATGGTTGGCACCGTCTATCTCGCCGCCGAACCCGGCGCCACGCCCTTCGTGGCGGTCGGCGATGCGGTCAAGGAAGGCCAGACGCTGCTGATCGTCGAGGCGATGAAGACCATGAACCACATCCCGGCGCCCAAATCCGGCACCGTGAAGCGCATTCTTGTCGAGGATGGCAGCGCGGTCGAATACGGCGCCCCGCTGATGATCGTCGAGTAAGGTGACCAGACCGATGTTCGAGAAGATCCTGATCGCCAACCGGGGCGAAATCGCGCTCCGCGTCATCCGGGCCTGCCGCGAGATGGGCATCAAGTCCGTCGCGGTGCACTCCACCGCCGACAGCGACGCGATGCATGTGCGGATGGCCGACGAGTCGGTCTGCATCGGCCCGCCCTCCTCGACCGACAGCTACCTGTCGATCCCGGCCATCGTCTCGGCCTGCGAGATCACCGGCGCCGATGCCATCCATCCCGGCTATGGCTTCCTGTCCGAGAATGCCGCCTTCGTGCAGGTGCTCGAAGACCATGACATCGGCTTCATCGGCCCGACGGCCGAGCATATCCGGGTCATGGGCGACAAGATCACCGCCAAGGACACGATGCGCCGGCTTGGCGTGCCTTGCGTTCCGGGGTCGGAAGGCGGGGTTGCCACGGTCGAGGAGGCCAAGCGCGTCTCGGCCGAGATCGGCTATCCGGTCATCATCAAGGCGACGGCCGGCGGCGGCGGCCGCGGCATGAAGGTTGCCCGCGATGCCGAGGCGCTGGAAGTGGCCTTCCGCACCGCGCGGTCGGAATCGAAAGCGGCCTTCGGCAACGACGAGGTCTATATCGAGAAATACCTGCAGCGCCCCCGCCATATCGAGATCCAGGTCTTCGGCGATGGCAAGGGCCGCGCCGTGCATCTGGGCGAGCGCGACTGCTCGCTTCAGCGCCGCCACCAGAAGGTGTTCGAGGAAGCCCCAGGCCCCGCCATCGACCAGGAAACCCGCGACCGGATCGGCAAGGTCTGCGCCGATGCGGTGGCCGCGATCAACTATACCGGCGCCGGCACCATCGAGTTCCTGTTCGAGGATGGCGAGTTCTACTTCATCGAGATGAACACCCGCCTGCAGGTGGAACATCCGGTTACGGAAGCCATCTTCGGCGTGGACCTGGTGCGCGAGCAGATCCGCGTCGCCTCGGGGATGCCGATGTCCTTCGAGCAGAGCGATCTGGTGCTGAACGGCCATGCCATCGAGGTGCGGATCAATGCCGAAAAGCTGCCGAACTTCTCGCCCTGCCCGGGCCGGGTGAACGTGTTCCACGCGCCGGGCGGCCTTGGCGTGCGGATGGATTCGGCGCTCTATGCCGGCTACACGATCCCGCCCTATTACGACAGCCTGATCGGCAAGCTGATCGTGCATGGCCGCGACCGGCCCGAGGCGCTGGCGCGGCTGAAGCGCGCGCTTGGCGAGCTGATCGTCGACGGCGTCGATACCACGGTGCCGCTGTTCCATGCGCTGCTGGAGGAACCGGATATCCTGAAGGGCAATTACTCGATCCATTGGCTGGAACGGTGGCTGGCCGAGACCTTCGCCTGATCGCGGGGCGCCCCGGCGCCCTGCTCCTCCCGTCGGGCCCTGCCCGATGACGGCGACGCCCTTGCGCGAGGTGCCGCCGCTCTTGATGCTGGAGGTCTATGCCGCCGGCGCCTTCCCGATGGCCGAGCACCGCGACGATCCCAGCTTCGGGCTGATCGAGCCGCGCATCCGCGGGATCCTGCCGCTGGACGGCTTCCACATCTCGCGCTCGCTGGCCCGGCGGATGCGGCGCGGCAGCTTCACCGCCAGTGCCGATACCGACTTTGCCGAGGTGGTGGCCGCCTGCGCCAACCGCGAGGAGACGTGGATCAACCCGGCCCTGATGCGGCTTTACGCGGCGCTGCACGCGGCGGGCCATGCCCATTGCATCGGCGTGCGGCAAGACGGCGCGCTGGTCGGCGGCGTGTTCGGGGTGGCGGTCGGCGCGGCCTTCTTTGCGGAAAGCATGTTCTCCACCCGCACCGATGCGTCCAAGGCGGCGCTGGTCTGGCTGGTGGACCGGCTGCGGGGGCAAGGCTTCACCCTGCTCGACACCCAGTTCCTGACCCCGCATCTGGCCAGCCTCGGTGGCATCGAACTGCCCCGCGCCGCCTTTCGCAAGCTGCTGGAACCGGCGGTGGCGCAGCGCGCCGTGCGCTTTGGCCCCGTTGGCCCGCTGCCGGATGCCGCCAGCCTCGTGCGCTAGATCAGTCGCTGCAGCCCAGAACCCAGACGTCATAGCGCGGATGGTCCAGCGCCGACAGCGCCGGGCTCGCGGCCGTCATCCAGCCGTTGAACACCACCTCGCCGCGGTCGCGGATGGTCAGATGCGCGAAGGCATCGGAACTGGGGTCATTCACCGGAAAGCGGCAATCGGTCAGGCTTACCTCCAGCCGGAACATCGGCTGGGTCTGGCCACTGGCCACCGTCACATCCACGCTCTGCCCCGTCACCCGGTCCAGCCCGCGCAGCACCGCACCGGGGGCAGAGGTCACGGCGCCCGCGGTTTCGGAATCGACAGAGCTTTCGGGCTGCAGCGCCTCGGGGGTCACCGGCAGCGCCGGCAGATCCTCGATGCCGAACTCCTCGAGCGGCAGGGGCTCCTCCTCCTGCGCCGCCAGCGGGGCGGCCAGCAGCAGGGCCGCCAGCAGCGGCCAGGCGAGGCGGGTGCGGATCACTCCGTCGCCCCCTCGGCCGGCGCATCCTCGCTGCCGCCCGCGAATTTCATCATCAGCGACACCACGCTGATCGCCCCCTGGGTATCCTCGATCTCTGCGCCGGGTTCGAGGTTGATCGGGCTGCCACCGGGCAGCAACTCGATGAACGACCCGCCAAGCAGACCTTCGGAGGAGACCAGGATCGCGCTGTCCTCGGGCAGCAGGATATCGTCCCGCACCGCCACCGTCGCATCGGCAAAGAAGGTCGCCGGGTTCAGCGCCAGCGAGGTGACGCTGCCGACCTTGACCCCCGCCAGCCGCACATCGGTGCCGATGTCGATGCCTTCGACAGACCGGAAGCTGGCCTTCAGCTCATAGTTGCCCGACGTCGTGGTCAGGCCCGACCCCAACCCCGCATAGACTGCAAAGCCAAGCGCGACGGCCAGCACCGCAGCGCCGGTCAGGATTTCTGCACGGGTTTCGGACATGCGATTATTCCGGTTGCCAGGCCTCGTAATCGCGCCGCTCGGCCGGGGCCGCGCGACGGATCGAGCCGATGGGAGCATAGGCGGCGGCGGTGCCGGTCAGGTTTTCGACATGCGGCTTTTCCCAGGCCTTGTGCGGCAGCGGCGCATCGACCGGGCTCTCGTCCCAGGTGAAATGCAGCCAGCCATGCCAATCGGGGGAGACCCGGCTCGCCTCGGATTCGCCGTTGTAGATCACCCAACGGCGCTTGCCGTCGGCGGTGCGGTAGAAGAGGTTGCCCTGATCGTCCTCGCCCACCTTCACGCCGCGGCGCGCGGTGAAGATCTGGGTGCCGAGCGTCTGGCCGTTCCACCAGGTCAGCAGGCGAAGCAGGAATTTCATTCGGGGACTCTCCGCTGGATCAGGCCGCAAACAGGCTGCGTCCCTTATACAAGAGCGCGGGCCGAGGTCCAGAGCCTAGAGGTCCGCGCCGGCGGCCAGCCGCGGGGGGCCGTCTGCCCCCCGCACCCCCCGAGGATATTTGGAAAAGGCAAAGCAGAAGGGAGCGGTGCTTTCGTCTTCTTGCTGGCGGAAATATCCCGGGGGTCCGGGGGCAGCCGCCCCCGGCGCCGGCCACGGGCGCCACATGGAAAAGGCGGCCCCTTGCGGGACCGCCCTTTCAGCACCTTCGAGACACCGGATCAACGCGCCTTGGCGGCTGCCGGTTCCTTCTTCGCTTCCGAATGTATCAGCAGCGGCTTCGCGCCAGCGGTATCCACCGCATCGAGGTTCACCACCACTTCTTCCACCGTCGACAGGCCCGGCAGCTCGAACATGCTGTCGAGGAGGATATCCTCCATGATTGAGCGCAGACCGCGCGCGCCGGTCTTGCGCTTGATGGCGCGCTTGGCGATGGCCTTCAGCGCGTCGTCGGTGAAGGTCAGCTTCACGCCCTCGATGTCGAACAGCCGCTGGTACTGCTTGACCAGCGCGTTCTTCGGCTCGGTCAGGATGGTGACCAGCGCCTCTTCATCAAGATCGGTCAGCGTGGCGATCACCGGCAGGCGGCCGACGAATTCCGGGATCAGGCCGAACTTCAGCAGGTCTTCGGGCTCCAGCTCCATGAACATCTCGCCGACGCCGCGGGCATCGGGGTCCTTGACCTCGGCGCCAAAGCCCATGCCGGAGCCCTTGTTGCGCTGCGCGATGATCCGCTCCAGCCCCGCAAAGGCCCCGCCGCAGATGAACAGGATATTAGTCGTGTCCACCTGCAGGAATTCCTGCTGCGGATGCTTGCGCCCGCCCTGCGGCGGCACCGAGGCCACGGTGCCTTCCATGATCTTCAGCAGCGCCTGCTGCACGCCCTCGCCCGACACGTCGCGGGTGATCGAGGGGTTGTCGGACTTGCGGGTGATCTTGTCGACCTCGTCGATATAGACGATGCCGCGCTGCGCCCGCTCCACGTTGTACTCGCTCGCCTGCAGCAGCTTGAGGATGATGTTCTCCACATCCTCGCCGACATAGCCGGCTTCGGTCAGCGTGGTCGCATCGGCCATGGTGAACGGCACGTCAAGAATGCGGGCCAGGGTCTGGGCCAGCAGGGTCTTGCCGCAGCCGGTCGGGCCGATCAGCAGGATGTTCGACTTCGCCAGCTCGATATCCGCGGATTTCGAGGCATGGTTCAGGCGCTTGTAGTGGTTGTGGACCGCCACCGAGAGCACGCGCTTGGCATGGATCTGGCCGATCACGT
>Ga0209024_1002390_pt1 | contig 11054 bp, 11 predicted proteins | sample AutmiccommunBRH5_FD_187380 | JGI IMG/M metagenome (GOLD analysis project Ga0209024, IMG submission 187380) | Deep subsurface microbial communities from Mt. Terri, Switzerland - Autotrophic microbial communities BRH/5 (SPAdes) (version 2) | ecosystem: Environmental > Aquatic > Deep subsurface >...
GGTTGCTTTGGAGCGGCATCGGCCTCTCGGTCGATGCCTGCCTGCCGGAGGAGGCCCGCACCGTTTCGGAACTGTCCGGAACCGAGGACGCGCGCGAAGGTCTTGCCGCCGTCATCGAGCGGCGTGCCGCCTCGTTCACTGGACGCTGACCGAAGATGGCGGAAACCGGACTTGCCGACCGACTTGCGGGATGTCGAGCCATCGTGACGGGAGGCGCCAACGGAATTGGGGCGGCGAGCGTGCGCCGCCTGTGCGCGGAGGGAGCATCCGTCCTGATCTGCGATCGCGACGCGGCGGCAGGGCGTGCGCTGGCCGGCGACGTCGGCGCGGACCTTGCGGTCCTCGACGTGGGCGATGTGGGGGCCATCGACGAGGCGGTCGCCGCGCATGGTCCGTTCGACATCCTCGTCAACAATGTCGGTGTCGACCAGCATGCCTTCCTGACCGAGACCAGTCCGGAAGAGTGGCGACGTCTGCTGGTGGTCAACCTCGAATCCGCCTTCGCGTTTACCCGTGCGGTCCTGCCGGCCATGCAGGCGGCGCGCTATGGGCGGATCGTCACGGTGTCATCGGAAGCAGGCCGCCTCGGTTCGAAAGGAGCGGTCGTCTACGCCGCTGCAAAGGGCGGACTGATTGCATTTGCGAAATCCGTTGCCCGAGAGAACGCACGTTTTGCCATCACGTCGAACGTTGTGCTGCCGGGCCCGGTCCGCACACCCCTGTTTGAACAGGCAGTCGCCGGCGGCGGCGGCGCGATCCTGGACGCGATGAAGAACGCGACCCTTCTGGGCCGCATCGGCGAGCCGGAAGAGGTGGCGGCTGCCGTCGCTTTCCTCGCCTCCCGGGAGGCGGGCTTCATCACCGGGGAGATCCTCGGTGTTTCCGGCGGGATGGGGTGCGGCTGACCAGAATTGCTGCGTCAGCGCCACTTCTCGCGGAGGAAAGCGCCGATTTCCGCCATCGATCGCCGTGTCGCGTCCAGGTCCGGGAAGACCTGAAAGTGATGGATCATTGCCTCGAACACGGAGACGGTGACGGAGACATCGGCTGCTCTCGCGCGCGCGGCGAACACGCGGCTGTCGTCGAGGATCGTCTCGTGATCGCCAACGTGGATGAGCATCGGTGGCAGTCCGGCAAGGTCGGCGTGCACCGGCGAGGCGAGAGGGTCACGATGGTCCCCGGTCCGGCCGAGATAGGTGCGTGCCATCAGAAGGATCTTGTCACGCTGGGTCATCGGATCGACCGCGGCGCGGCTCTGGTAGGTCTCGCCGGTCGCCTCCATGTCGAGCCAGGGTGACAGCAGAACTGCGGCGCCGGGCATTGGAAGGCCGGCGCTACGGGCGGAGAGCAGGGTCGCCACCGCCAGCCCCCCTCCCGCTGAATCGCCGGCGAAGGCGATCGCCCTTGCGGGAAGCCCGGTATCGATGAGCCATCGGTAGGCCGCGACACCGTCCTCGACGGCCGCGGGAAACCGGTGCTCGGGCGCGAGCCGGTACTCGACCGACGCGACGAGGACACCGAGCGCCTCGGCGATCCACGCGCAGTAGGCGTCGCTCGCCTCGACCGCGCCGCCGACCATGCCGCCGCCGTGGATCCAGTAGAACGCGGCCGTCGGGGTGGCAGCGCCCTGGGGGCGGTAGAGGCGGACCGGTACGTCCGGCTGTCCGTCCCGACCCGGCGCGACGTGATCCTCGATGGTGACGGTGGCCGGGAGCACGACCTGCGCGTTCGCGAGGCGAGCCGCGCCGGCCTTCCGGATCGAGGCGACGGTGCCCTCGATGTCGTTCGGGTCCAGGTCGCGCTGCGGGATGCGCTCAAACACCGGGCGGTGTTCGGCGTCCAGGTGCTCCGCGATGTTGATCTCGGTCCCGGCCTGCATCGTCATGACGTACCTCCCGCGACCCTCCGTTGTGATGGAGGTGCTGTGCCGCGGGATGGTACCGCTACCGGTAGTTGCCGAAGGAGAGTTCGACGTCCCAGTCCTGCTCCTTGAGTGAGCGCTGGACCGCCTGCAACTCGTCGCGGCTGGGGCTCGTCACGCGCACGGAGTCGCCCTGCTGCTGCGTCTTCACCTTCTTGAGCTTCATCTCGCGGATGTGGCTCGTGATCTTCTTCGACGTGTCTGCATCGATGGACTGGACGAGGCTCACGGTCTGCTTCACCGTGTCGCCACCGGCCCGCTCGAAGTCCTCGCGCTTCAGGTTCTTCACCGGCACCTGTCGGGAGATCAGCCGCTGCACCAGCACCTGCCAGATCGCGTCGAGCTTGAACTCATCCGTGGTGTGGATGTTGATCTTCTCGTCAGCGCGGTTGAACTCGACCTCGGCCAGCACGCCCTTGAAGTCGAAGCGGCCGGTGATCTCCTTGACTGCCTGGTTCACGGCGTTGTCGACCTCCTGCAGGTCGCAGCCCGTGGTGATGTCGAACGATTCGTCTTTCGCCATGGAGTTGCCTCGCCACCGTTTCCAGCGTTCTATGTCGCCGAGGCATCCCGTCCAGTGGGTCGCCTGCCTCGCACGGACACACCGTAGCCACTGAGCATGCCTCAGGAACAGACCATCGAGGGCCGCAAGCGCACTCGGAAGCAGCAGAAGGAGCACCTATGGACCTCGGACTCACCGGCAAGGTCGCCATCGTCACCGGCGGCAGCGAGGGCATCGGCTTCGCGAGCGCGATGTCGCTCGCCCGTGAGGGCGCACGCGTCGCGATCGCAGCCCGACGGCCCGACGTGCTGGAAGCCGCCGCCGAGCGCATCCGCACCGAGACCGGCAACGCCGAGGTGCTCGCGGTGCCGACCGATGTCCGCGAAGAGGCGCAGGTGAAGGCCCTCGTCGACCGCGTGGTGGAGCGCTGGGGGACGGTGAACATCCTCGTGAACAACGCGGGCACCTCGGCCGCCGCGAAGTTCGAGAACGTCGACGACGAGACCTGGGAGGGCGACATCGGCCTCAAGGTGTACGGCGCGATCTACTGCGCGAGGGCGGTCGTCCCGCTGATGAAGGACGCCGGAGGCGGACGCATCATCAACATCACGACGCCCGGCGGGAAGGCGCCCGGCGCGGGCTCGCTGCCCACCTCGCTGGCCCGCGCCGCCGGCCTGGCGCTGACGAAGGCGATGTCGAAGGACTACGCCGCGGACCAGATTCTCGTGAACTCGGTCTGCATCGGCCTCATCAAGAGCGGCCAGCACGAACGACGCTACGAGGCAGCGCAGGAGCGCAACCCCTCGCAGTCCCTCGAGGACTTCTACGAGGGCATGGGCGCCCGTGTGCCGCTGGGCCGTGTCGGCGAGGCGCACGAGGCCGGCGACCTCGTCTGCTTCCTCGCGTCGGAGCGCGCCTCATACATCACCGGCACCGCCGTCAACGTGGATGGCGGCACCTCGCCCGTGCTGTAGCCCCCCGGGAGCCCTCGGCGAGGGCTAGTCGAACGACCGCAGGCGCGCGACGGTCTCCTCGTCGAGCCGTCGCACGACCTCCGTCACGAGGCGGATCGCGCCGGCCACGTCGTTGCGGTGGATGACGCCGGTGTGGCTGTGCAGGTACCTCGTGGGGACCGTGATGTTGATCGAGGGCACGCCCGAGCGCGTCTTCTGGATCATCGCGCCGTCCTGGCCGTAGCCAGAGAGCACGTTGAACTGCAGCGGCTGACCGATCTCCCTCGCTGTGTCCATCACCAGGTCGCGCAGCCGGCTATTCGGTAGCATCGAGGAGTCATGTAGGAAGATCCCCGGCCCACCGCCGAGGCGTTCCTGCGCTTCATCCTCGGAGATCCCGGGGTAGTCCCCGGCCACGCCTGACTCGATCGAGAAGCCGATGTCCGGCTCCACGGACCACGCGCTGGTCTGCGCACCGCGGAGGCCGACCTCCTCCTGCACCGTGGCGACGCCGAAGACGGTGTTGGGGTGCCCCGAGGCCTTCAGCGCCTTGAGCACCTCGATCATCACGGTCACACCGACGCGGTCGTCCCACGCCTTCCCGAGGTAGAGGTCGCCGCCCGCCAGCGGCAGGAACTTCGAGTCGGGCGCAACAGCGTCGCCGGGCCGGATACCGAGGCGCTCCTCGGCGTCCTCCTTCGAGGTAGCGCCGACGTCGATGAAGATGTCGTCCTTCTTGAAGACCTTGCCGCGGTCCTCGGGCGTCATGACGTGGACGGTCTTGATGCCCGTGACGCCGGGGATCGGCCCGTTCCGCGTGAGGACCACCCAGCGCTGGTTGATGATCGACTGGTCGAGCCACCCGCCGAGGGGTACGAACTTGAGGTACCCCTCCTTCGTGATCCGACGCACCAGCAGGCCGAGCTCGTCCATGTGCGACGCGAACATCACCCGCGGACGCTCCGAGGATCCCTGCACCCGCGTGATCAGCGACCCCACCCCGTCCGTCTCGAGGCTGTCACCGATCGGCTCGAGCTCCTCACGCACGATCGCGCGTACGTCGCCCTCGAAGCCTGTTGGGCCGTAGGCGTTCGACAGCCGTTCGAGGAGATCGCGGTACGGGTCGTCGAGAGGCTCGGGCACGGTGAGGCTCCGCTCTGTCTGGGCTGTGGGGCATGTTCGACGCCGCAAGTATGACATGTCCGAGGCGGGCGTCCGGCTCGTGCTAGAGTCGCGCCCTCACAGGTCTACGGAGGAGCCTGCACAGTGTGTCGAGCGATACTCGCGCTCGTAGGGATCTGCCTCCTCGTCGCGTGCACGAACGACGCCGAACCTCCAACCGGCCGGAGCTTCGAAGGGGTCACCTTCCTCGTGGTCGACGATGGACGAGTGGACTCGTACGACGCATTGATGGAGCAGGTGCCGTTCACCCCTCTCATCCCGTCCGAGGACCCCGCCGGCGCCAGTCTCGCCCAATTGGTCGTGGCGCCATCCTCGTCGGAGGGAGCAGAGGCTGCCGCTCGGACGACTGACCTCCAACTGACGTTCATCATTGGGGACACCGAGGATCCGTCCGGCGTGGTGATCCTCAATCAGAGCATCGCCGGGGCGGTGCCGATGGGTGGCGAGGGGGAACCAGTGGATCTCGCGGGAGTCTCCGGGCAGGTGTCCGAGGTGCAAGGCCAGGGATCGGTGTGGTGGCGGCACTGCGATCTCGGCTTCCTGCTCTCCTTCACGCCCGACTCGATCACTCAGGACGACGCCATCTCCTTCGCCTCATCCACCATCAGCGACTGTCCCGCCGGGGACGCGTAGCCTCGCCAGAAAGCGGCCACCATGCCTGGACGCGTGCCGGCTACCCCACCGGGGGCAACCGCCCCTCCACCCGAGGCGAGCGAGCGTCGCCCGCTGACGCCCGCGGCGACGGGCTTCGCCCTGTTTCTCGCGGCGCTGTGGGGCGGGAACTCGGTCGCCATCAAGGCCGGGCTCGACGACGCTCCGCCGCTTCGGCTCGCGGGGTTCCGCTTCCTCGCAGCGGGCGTGGTGACGATCGCGTGGGCGCTCTACACGAAGCAATCGATGGTCCCGAAGCGTGCCGACGTTCCGGCGCTCGCCGGGCTGGCACTGCTCTTCGCCTCGCAGATCGCGTTCATGAACATCGGGCAGGACCACACCACCGCCTCGCACGCCGTCGTGATCGGCACGACGTTCCCGCTGTGGACGGGCGTCGTGGCGCACTTCGTCGTGCCGGGCGACCGACTCACGCGAGGGCGCATCATCGGCACGCTGGTCGCGTACGGCGGCGTGTTCGCCGTCTTCGCGCAGAGCTTCGGCTCATCGGACGCCACGCTCCTCGGGGACGCGCTCATGGTGGGATCGGCGGCACTGCTCGGGAGCCGGCTCGTCTACACGTCGCTGGTCACGCAGAGCGTGGAGATGCCGAAGCTGCTGATGACGCAGGTGGTCGTCGGGATCGTCGTGTTCCTCGGACTCAGCGTGTTCATCGAGTCCGACCCGTGGGTGATGACGGACCGGCTACTCGTCTCGGTCTTCTACCAGGGCGTGATCATCGCGGGGTTCGGGTTCATCGCAAACATGTGGATGCTGAAGCACTACATGCCGTCAGGTATCACCGCGCTGTCGCTCACCACGCCGATCTGGGGCGTCATCATCGCGCACTTCGTGCTCGGCGATGCGCTGGAGCCGACGCTGTTCCTCGGCGTGGGTCTCGTGGTCGTGGGGATGTCCTACGCACACGTCAGCACAGTGCGCCAGCAGCGGCGTGACCTCCGAGCCCTGAACGAGGGCTCACCACAACCGCTCGCGAAGCCCTAATCTACGCGGCGAAACCTCAAGGAAGGAATCGATTACATGACTGACACCCTTGTCGCGGCCCAGCAGTTCACCGCGATCATGAAAGACCCCAACGACCCGGAAATGGCGAAGCGGAACAAGATCCACACCGCTGACGGTGGATCGCAGTACGGCTTCCAGGGCGCCCTCATCGGCGGCGTGACCATCTACGGCTGGTGCATCCCCGCGATCCTCGACGCCTTCGGCGAGGACTGGCTGGACCGCGGCTGGATCTACATCCAGTTCCGCCGCCCCACCTACCCCGACGAGCAGGTCAAGGTCGAGATCACCAAGGACGACACCGGCCTCCACCACCTGGAGGCGACGAAGGACAACGGCGAGGTCTGCCTCCGCGCCGAGCTCGGCATGGGCGAAGCCCCGTGGCTCAGCGAGTTCGTGCTCTCGAAGAAGATGGAGGCCGACCCGAAGTCCGAGGACCTCGAGTGGCTCACCCTCGAGAACGCACCCGTCGGCCAGGACATTCGCACGCTCGCCTTCACGATCACCGAGGACGACGCGCGCACGCTGGGCAACGAGCAGATCCAGCCGATGGAACTGTTCACCGGCGACGAGCCGCTCGTGCATCCCTCGGTCATCGCGCGGCACATGATCACGTTGCTGGCGCACTCCTACCACTACGGGAACCCGGCGATCCACGCGAGCAGCCACATCCAGAACTTCTCGCGCGCGAAGGCCGGCCAGACGCTCACGCTGACGGGCCACATGATCGACGCCTACGAGAAGAACGGGCACCACTACGCCGTGGTGGACGGCGACCTCTTCGACGAGTCGGGCAAGGAGATTGCCCGCATCCGTCACACCAACATCTTCAAGGTGGCGAAGAAGGCCTAGCGCGCCTCCCACCTCGGCCCTTCCGGCCCCCTCCCCCCTCGCGGGGGAGGGTTGGGGTGGGGGACTGCCCCGCTACTACAGGCCAGCGTCCCGACGGCTCGCCCTTCGACAGGCTCAGGGTGAGCGGGTGCTTGCGGGACTCCCGAAGTTCGAATGCTCTGGCTCAGGCGGATCAGGTTCGTCGCGGTATCTGAGAATGCCTGGGCCCGCTCCCGCGAGCGCTCAAACAACCGCTCACCCTGAGCCTGTCGAAGGGCGAGCTCAACAGGACGCCCGCGCGCCCAACCACACCCAGACCGCCCGAGGAACTACTGCCCCTCGGGCAACCTCGTGGTTTGGAATGCGGCCAGCTTCCAGCCCTCGCGGTCCAGCAGCGTCGCGGTGAAGCGCACGTTCAGGACGACCGGAGGCTCGCGAGGCACCTCGAGGCGGCCGATGCCGGTCACCACGGCCGTACCGCCGAAGTCCTGGGTCGCCATGCCCTCGGGATCCCACTTGCTGTAGCGGCGGCCGTTCCGGAACGCCTCCAGCATCTCCGCCTTGTTCTCCAGGTTCGACGCGCTGTGGACGTACGAGAACCCGTCGAGGACGACTCGGTCCCAGGTCTCGACGTCGCCCTGCGTGTTGGCCTGTGCCCACTGCCGGATGATGTCTTCCGGCGATCCTGTCGTTTCTGCCATCACTGGCCTCTCTCTCCACGAGTTGCGGGAATCGCACCGGATCTGGCACTGAGTGCTGGCACTCAGTTCCTTCTGGCTCCCATAGGAACCCTCGACGCCGCGTCTAGAATCCCGGCAGCGACTTCATTGCCGACGTAATAGCACGGATGCGATGGGCTGGAGGCCACATGGAGGGACCACTCGACGGAGTGAGAGTCCTCGATCTCTCGGAATACATCGCGGGGCCGTACTGCACGCGCGTCCTGGCCGGCTTCGGCGCAGACGTGATCAAGGTGGAGCGACCCGGCGGCGACCCGATCCGGCGTTGGGGGCCGTTCAAGGACGGCACCGTCAACGTTGAGACCGGCGCGCTGCACCTCTACCTGAACCAGGGCAAGCGCTCGGTCACGCTCGACCTCGAGACGGAGGACGGGCGCGCCGTCCTCGCCGAACTCGTCGCGGCGGCCGACATCCTCGTGGAGTCCGGACGGCCGGGATCCCTGCATGACGCCGGCTTCGGCTACGAGGACGTGCGCGAGGCGAACCCATCGCTCGTGTACGCCTCGATCACCCCGTTCGGGCAGGACGGGCCGTACTCGCAGTTCAACGCCTGGGAGATCACGTTCTACGCGCTCAGCGGGCAGATGCACATCACCGGCGAGCCGGACAAGGAGCCGCTGAAGAACGGCGGCTACGTCGGGCAGTACGGGGCGGGGCAGAACGCCTACGTCGCGATCATGGCCGCGATGTGGGAGCGCGGATTCTCAGACCAGGGCCAGCACATCGACGTCTCGATGCACGAATGCCTCACGTCACTCCTCGAGATGACGGACATGACCTACATCTACGGGAACCAGGTGCACCAGCGCACCGGCAACGGCGCGAGGGCGGCCTGGGGCATCTACCCCTGCGCGGACGGCTTCGTCGGCGTCGTCTCCGGCCCGCTGCGGCGCTGGCAGAACATCTCGACGCTGATGGAGAACCCGATCCTCGCTGAGGACCGCTTCATGCAGACGGGCGCCCAGAGTGAACTCCGCGACGAGATCGACGCGCACATGCTGCCGTGGCTGATCACGCACGAGAAGGAGGAGATCTACCAGAAGGCGCAGGCCCTCGGCCTCCCCTTCGGCTACGTCTCGACGCCTGCGGACTACTTCAAGAACGAGCAACTCCAGTACCGCGGGTTCTTCCACGAGGTGGACCACCCCGTGGCCGGGACGATGAAGTACCCCTCGATGGCCGCGCACTTCACCGACGGCCTGTGGGAGTCGAAGCGCGCACCGCTCCTCGGCGAACACACCGACGAGGTGCTGGAGTCGCTCGGTCACGACGCGCAGTCGCGCGCGAACCTCTCCGCCGCTGGCGCGCTGGGCGCGCACCCCAATGGCGGTGTCACGAACGGAGCGGCCCGATGAGCCCGACACCGATGCCCCGTAACGATGGCGCGACGGGGACGCCTCGTGTCCCGCTCCGGGAGGGCCAGCAGGGCCCACTGAAGGACCTCCTCGTCCTCGACTGCTCGATGGTGTGGGCGGGGCCGTACTGCACCAAGCTGCTCGCCGACATGGGCGCCACGGTCATCAAGATCGAGGCCAACCGCCAGCTCGACTCGATCCGCGGACCGGCGATCCCACCGACAATCCCGCTCAGCCACTACGCCAACGACGACCCCGGCGAGGATCCCTGGAACCGCTCCGGCTACTTCAACAAGACCAACCGCAACAAACTCGGGATGTGCATGAACATCCTCATGCCGGAGGGGCGCGAGGTGTTCATGGAACTCGCCGCGATCGCCGACGTGGTGATCGAGAACTTCGGCGGCGGCGTCTTCGAGCGGATGGGCTACGGCTACGACGTCATCAAGTCGGTGAACGAAGACGTCGTCTTCGTCTCGATGCCACCCTCCGGCAACGGCGGGCCCGAGGCGAAATACGTGGGGTACGGCGTGGCCATCGAGCAACTCGGAGGCATCGTCGCGCGCACCGGCTACCTGCGTGACGGGATGCCGATGAAGTCCGGCATCAACTACGGCGACCCGATCGCCGGGATCCACACGGCCGGCTACATCATGACCGCGCTCCTCCACCGCCGAAAGACCGGCCGAGGCCAGTACATCGACCTCTCCCAGCGCGAGGCCGCGATCAACTGGACCGGCGAGGCGGTGCTCGAGTACCAGATGACGGGCGAGGATCCGACGTGGATCGGCAACCGCGATGCGCACATGGCGCCCTCGGGCGCCTATCGCTGCCTTGGCGATGACGAGTGGGTCGCCCTCGCTGTCGGCTCGGACGCGGAGTGGAACGGCCTCTGCACGGCGATCGGCCGGCCCGAGCTGCGTTCGCTGTACCCCACGCTCGACTCGCGGATGCAGAACCACGACGCCATCGACGAGGCGATCACGGAGTGGACCTCCACCCGTGCCTCGGACGAGGCGATGAGCACCCTTCAGGGGCACGGTGTCGCCGCCGGGGTGAGCGCGAACAGTCGCCGAGTCGTGGAAGACCCGCACCTCACGGAGCGCGGTTTCTACCCGGAGGTCGACCACATCTCAGCGGGGCGTCATCGCCTCGCGGGCGTCGCGTGGAACATGGACCGCACGCCGGGAGCCGTCTACGCCGCCGCGCCGGCCCTCGGCCAGTACAACGACTTCGTGCTGAAGGAGATCCTCGGGAAGTCCGAGGATGACGTGCAGGCGCTTCGAGACGCGGGCGTGCTGGAGACGACTCCGGAGCTCATCCTGCAGATGCGCGCAGCGGCCGAGGCGAAGACCAGCGGGGACTAGCGGATCGCGGTGAGCGTGCCGTCCTCCGCGAGGACGTACATGCCGGTCGAGGTGACGACCACGTCGCTGAGGTCGGCGCCCTCGACCGGGCGCTCCCCGAGCAGGTCGCCGGTCGCCTGGTCGTAGAGCGCCAGGCGGTTCGCGAACGGCACGAGGACGCCGTCCGCCGTGGAGACAGGTCCGCGTACAGCGATGTCTGTCTCCGCGCCTTCGACGCGCCAGACCTCGGAACCATCGTCGAGCCGCAGGGCGAGGACCTCGCCCTCGTGGCTGACGATGACGAGCGAGTCGCCGGCGATCGCACCCGGGAAGCCGTCGTTCGGAAGCGGGCTGTTGTTCTGCCAGATCTGCTCAGGCACGGGGATGTCGGGGGCCATCCCCCAGATCCAGAACTGGTTCCAGACCGCTCGCCACTCTTCCCACCATGGACGCCCGGATGTCTCCTCGAAGGCGACGGTGTACTGGCGCGACGATGCGTAGATCACACCGTCGTGTCCGACCGACGAGTACGGGAACGCGCGCAGGAACTCGT